>Ga0210403_10001946_pt1 | contig 19066 bp, 15 predicted proteins | sample IncBWC19MmetaG_FD_150863 | JGI IMG/M metagenome (GOLD analysis project Ga0210403, IMG submission 150863) | Forest soil microbial communities from Barre Woods Harvard Forest LTER site, Petersham, Massachusetts, United States - Inc-BW-C-19-M | ecosystem: Environmental > Terrestrial > Soil >... | reverse complement strand
GGCGTTGTCTCGGCTTCCTTCGCTTCCGGTGCTCCCCTTTACGATGGCTGGGGCCGCATCTTCACCATCGAAGGTCATCCCCTCGACATCAAGGACATGACCTTCATCAACCACATCGTCGTCACCCCCGGCTATTTCCGCACGCTCGCCATTCCCCTGCTCCAGGGCCGCGATTTCACCGAGGACGACTTCGACTCGCCCCGCATCGTTATCGTCAGCGACTCCTTCGCCAAAAAGAATTGGCCTGGCGAGAGCCCCATTGGCAAGCGCCTTCGTTTTGGCCCGCCAAAAAACAACGAACCCTGGCACACCGTTGTCGGCGTTGTCGCCGATAGCAAGCATGGCAAATACAAAGGCGAAGACCGCGCCAGCGTCTATCTCCCCTACAACGCGGAAATTACTCCTGCTGACCTGCTCGTCCGCACGTCCGGTGACCCGCTGCAATTCCACCAGGCTCTCCGCGCTCGCGTCGCTGCTTTTGACTCGGATATTTTCGTCGGCCGCGTCCTCAGCCTCGAACAAATTATCGCCCGCATCTCCTGGCAAGACCGCTTCCTCACCGTTCTCATCACCGCCTTCGCCGCCCTCGCTCTCTTGCTCGCCGCCGTCGGCCTTTACGCCGTCATCTCCTACACTGTCTCCCTCAGCACCCACGAAATCGGCATCCGCATGGCCCTCGGCGCCTCCGTTTCCCGCGTCCGCAACATGATCCTCCGCCAAGGCATGACCCTCGCCGGAGCCGGCCTCCTCATCGGCATAGTCGTAGCCTTCTCCCTCGCCCGCCTGCTCAAATCACAACTCTACGCCGTCACTCCCAACGATCCCCTCACCTACATCGCTGTCCCCATCCTCCTCATCCTCGTCGCGGCACTGGCCTCCTTCCTCCCCACCCGCCGCGCCACCCAAGTCGACCCCGTCATCGCCCTCCGCCACGAATGAAGACCACGATAGTGGCCCGTCGCTTCTACACCCAGGTATTTTTACCTTTTGCCCGACCGATACATCTCGGGTGCTTTTGGAATTCATTTTCGGTAAGCTTGGTCTATGCCACACGTCACACTTGACCTGCCCGATGAACTCGTCCAGGCTCTTTCTTCGCAAGGGCAAGACCTCCCGCGTGCGGCTTTACAGGCCTTGCTAACCGAGGCCTATCGCGAGGATAAGATCTCCCATTCGCAGCTTGGACGCCTACTCGGATTCGCGACCCCGATGGAGGTCGATGCCTTCCTTAAGGACCGAGGCGTTGAGCTTGAATACACCGCAGAAGACCTTGATCGTGATCGGGAAACTCTGAAGCGTCTCGGCGCGTAAATGGGGGCGGTCGTTTCCGACACTGGACCGCTAAACTACCTCATCTTGATCGAAGCGGTCTCGATTCTTCCTCGTCTTTTTTCATCTGTCCTTATCCCAGCCGCCGTCAAGGCAGAGCTTTCACATCGGGAGGCGCCTACAGTAGTGCGAGCATGGATCGCACAACCTCCGTCATGGTTAAAGGTGGAGAACCTGCGGCCTGCTGTTATTCCTGAGCTCTCTTCCTTGCATTCGGGCGAACGTGAAGTCATCACGCTCGCATTGGAGCAGCCAGACTTGCTCATACTCATGGATGATCGCCGCGGCACAGTGGAAGCGAGACGTCGTAGGATCACCGTAATCGGTACCCTCGCGGCCTTGGATGAAGCTGCGGCTCGAGACTGGATTGATTTACCGGAGATGTTCAGCCGCCTCCGAAGCACGTCATTTCGATCTCCGCTTCGCCTCATGGCTTTAATGCTCGATCACGATGCACAGCGAAAAAAGTGAGATTCCCATAATCTTCGCCCTCCGCATCGAGTGGGAATTCTCCTTCGGGTGAATCATAGCCGCATGTCACGCATTACGAGGCAGTTGACTCGCTCAAATCGACGTCCCGCCCTGGCACCACATCAATCTGCAATTTTGGATCTGCAGCTGGAACATACGTCATTGGCAGCCCCAGTTCGCGCCGAACGATATTGCAACCCTGTGCAATCGCACTCGCCTTATAAAACGCGATCTCTCGGTTGCATCCTTGCCGCCCAAAGCCGCAATCGCTCGACACAATCAGCTTCTCCACCGGAATGTACTTCAGCGCCTTGCGGATTTCGCCAGCCACGTCTTCCGGCCGGTCGGCCTGCAGCGTTCGATGGCTGACAGCTCCTACCGCAATCTTCTTCTTCAAGTCGTGCTTGAACGGCTCAAACAACTCCAAATCTTTCTGGTTGCGATCTTTCATTTCCAGCGTCCACACGTCGCCTCGGCACCGCTCCAGATAAATCTCGATGGACTTCGCGTAGCTCGTATCTTCCATCACGCGCTGCATGTTCGGATTGCCCCAACAGGTGTGAATCCACAGCTCGACGTCGTCCAACCCTTGCACCTCGCGATTGAACGCATCCACCATGAACTTCACTTCCTCGTGGTCCTTGCCGTAGGTGTTCGCCATGAAGTGGAACGTCGGCTCTTCAATCTGGATGCACCGGCAACCCGCATCTCGCAGCGCGAGCAATTCCTTGTTCATTGCTTCCGCCATGTCCCAAACCACTTGGCGCTTGTCCTTGTACTTGGGTGTGTGGATGTCCAGAAAGAGCGCCATCACCTGCGAACAACACGTGCCGAACTTAAGCGGCTTGCGTGTCTTCCCCTGCGCCATGCGCCACAGTTTGGGATAGTCCAGCGGGCGGTGCTCGATTTTGTCCACGACGTGCGGCCATCGCCAGCCGGTGTAAATCTCATTCAGCAGCGTCCCCGGCGGATAGTGCAGCCAAGGCGCAGTTGTCTTCTCCGGCTGCAGATAGTCGCCTTCAAACCCGGCCCACCTCTGCAGGGGATAGTGGTGCCAAGCGCGGCCCGCCATGTCCTCATCCAGGTGAACGTCGCCGTGCGTCAGGATGTCCAGTCCGGTGCGCTCCTGGTCGCTGATCACCACCGCCAGCGCATCCTGGAACTTCTCCCGAAAGCGCACATCCATCATGCAGGTATCGAGCGGACGCCCCCACATGCTTGAGTCGAACCAGCGTGGCCGCGGAAACGAACCTGTGGTCGTACTCGGAAGAATCAGATTGGCAGTGGCGGTAAACATGGGGTCCTCCGGCGGGCATTGTACATCCAGTCCCCCAACCCCCTCCCAACCTCTTGTCAGCCTCACGCACCATACCTGGCTCAAGCAGCTAACGTTGTCCCGCAACCCTGGTTGTGCTACGCTCTGCGTTGCGAAATTAAGCTTGGCCACGCGCCACGCACGCCCCAGCGTCGCACACGTTCTCTCCTTACTTGTCCTCACAAGAGCTTTCCCGAGGGGGAAGACTCTCTCCGGAGAAACCAACGGACGGCTCGGGCTATCGGACAACCGCCTCCCTCGGAGTTCGGTCGTCAGAAGGAACTGGATACGCCCATGTCCGGTACACAAACTGCCTCAAAGCCCGAAAAAGAGACCGTTGAGATCAAACTCGCCCATTCTCCAGACTCCGACGATGCTTTCATGTTTTATGCCCTGGCCACCCACAAACTCGCCACGCCAGGTTACAAGTACACCCACGTCCTTTCTGATATTCAGACTCTGAACGAGGCTGCCCTCACGGAAACCTATGACGTGACGGCAGTTAGCTTCGCGGCCTACCCGAGCTTGCGCGACAAGTACGTGCTCCTCGATTGCGGTGCCAGCTTCGGCGAGAACTATGGCCCGATTGTCGTCGCTTCCAAGTCCATGAAAAAAGAGGAATTAGCTGGCAAGCGGATCGGCGTCCCGGGCCTCAAGACCACCGCCTATCTCACTCTGAAACTCTTCGAGCCAAACTTTGAGCCCGTCGTCATGGCCTTCGACAAGATCCTCGACGCTGTCAAAAACGAAGTCGTCGAAGCCGGACTCCTCATCCACGAAGGCCAGCTTCTCTTCCCGCAACTTGGCATGCATCGCGTCCTCGATCTCGGCGTCTGGTGGAATGAGCAAACGGGTCTTCCGCTGCCGCTGGGCGGCAACGCCGTACGCCGTGCCTTAGGCCCCGCTCTCGGCTTGCAAATCGCTAAAACCATTAAAGATAGCGTCGAGTACGGCCTCGAGCACCGGGAAGAAGCCCTGAATTACGCTATGCAATTCGCTCGCGACATGGAAACCGAAATCGCCGACAAGTTTGTCGGCATGTACGTCAACCGCTGGACCCTAGGCTATGGCGACCGCGGCAAGCAAGCTGTCCGCACCCTAATCGAGCGCGGCACCGCGGCGGGCCTACTGCCCGGCCCTCCCGATGTCGAGTTCCTGGCTGAACAGTAACAAAATAATAGCTTTAAGATGCTTCCCAATTCTGCCTAAAGTATTCTTCGAAACTGCCGATACGCTTTGTGTTTAGCTTTAGGCGTTGGATGGCAGCTCTCGGCGCAGGTCTACCCCTGGCCACTGTCCCGTTCCTGGCATTCCGCCCCGATCGCAGTACGAATGTGGAGGTAGAGAATGTCTCTCGTCGGCTTGATTAATCTCACAGAACGCCTTTCAAATCAGAACTCTACGGAAAGCCAGCAATCGGAAGTTCCTCCGAAGACAGCTGCCGTGCAGACCAATCCCAAAACGCACGGAGCCGCGGAGGACCAGTTCACTCCCTCGCCTCAAAATGGCCGGGAGAAAAACTCCGCCCAGGAGGCCGGCCTCTTCAGCGTCACACGAATTTCTTTCTTTTCCGCCGCCGCCGAATTCCTGCTTGGGCTGGCGACCGCCCCTGAAGCAAATCAGCCAGCCACGGGTAACGCTGCAGCAACGGCAAACACCGCGGCGCCGCAGGATGCTAACGCAAATGCTGCCGTTCTACCGGCAGCGCCGACGCCAGCGGCTACCACGACCGCGCTGGCAACTCTGGCGCAAACCGTGCCGGCAGCCGCTAACACAACAAATCCTGTCGCCACCGCGGCTACGCAACGACCAGTAGTGCCCATTACAAACTTCACGCCAGCCGCTGCGGCGCCGGCAGCGTCTTCCACCGCAACTTCCAACTTGGCGTCCACGCAACAGCAATTGCAAGCCCTCAATCAGGCGCTCGCCGCCCTCGGCCTGAGCGCCCAAGACATCCAGCAACTGGATCGCATCGCCAGCATTATCAATGACTTCAATCCCTCGGCTTTTACTGCCCTCGTTAACCAGCTCGAAACGCTGGCGGAGCAAGCCGCTCCTCAAGCAGCCGCTACCGGCGCGAACGCTACGCTCGCCAGCAACAACACAAACGCCGCAGCGACGAACCCGGCGGCAAATGGCACGGCGCCCTCGAATGCAGCTGCGGTGAACGCTCCTGCCGCGGCGGGAACGGCTGCAAATGGCGGAGCGTTTCAAATCCAGGAATTGATCATCAAGTTTTCGGGAGTGAATATTCAGGAAACGGCGCAAACCAACGCAAATGCCAATGCAGGCGCACAAAACACGCAAGGCAACGCCGGCACAAGTGGTTCCTTCCTTTATTCGGCTTTCAATCTTCAGATAGAGGAAGTGAATCTCACCCTAGTGAATGGCAACGGTCAGACGGCGCAGATTCAGGCGCCGCTCCCAAACGCAACGACAAACGGCGCCGCAACCATCCCGGCCGCCGTTTCGCAAATCGCAAAAGCCGCAAACGCCTGAAGTGAAAAATGGAAAAGCGGTTCGCGAGTACCGGCCAAGAAGCGAAGCCGGAAGCAAGCTTGCACCAATCGCGCTGACAATTTTAGAAGACGCCGGCCCTCAACGTCAGTGAGTTTGCGCCGGCTCCGGCTTGAACCACAAATCTTGATAGTCAAAGCTGAAATCCGCCAGAGGAGAAACCGCGGCCATCGTGAAGTGATCAATGCTGCCGTCCGGATTCAGGGTGAAGGTGACAAACGCGTCTTCTATGGTGCGATCGCGCCAATGCGCTTTGAACGTGTCGTACTGCCAATGCTGCAAATCCGCCACGGCTTTTGGAGTGTGTTCCATGCGGAAGACCAGGCCCGATCCTTCCTGCTTGATGGTGATCGGTCCATACCACGCATCGTTGTAAATTCCGGCGTATTTTTCGAGGGGCAGCAACGGCTTCGAGTTCGCGGCGCGTCCCTTCTCGTTTGCGGCCATCATCTCCTTAGCTTCTTTTTCTTGTTCGTCCCTTGCGGTTTTCATGACGGCTGTCCAATCCGTCGGCGCCACACCAAAGTACGAATCCAGAATATGATAAAGAATTGATTCGAAGGCCGCGCCCGCCTCCGCGTTGGTGAAGACCAAGACACCGAGGTTCTCTTCCGGGACAAGCATGACGCGCGTTACAAAACCGGAAACGCCTCCGGAATGTCCGACGAGCTTGCGCCCGTGATAGTCTGCCACTCCCCAGCCCAGCGCGTAGGCTGCGAATTTGGGACGCAGGGCCGCGAGGGGCGAGTCACTGCCGCTAATCGGTAGCAGCGTCTGCCCCGTCCACATCTCGCGCGACTGCGCTTCGCTGAAAATCCGTTGGTCGCTACCAGGAATTTTTCCGTGATTGAGCTGCAGCATGACCCACTTGGACATTTCCGCGACGGAGGAGTTGATCGCTCCCGCGGGCGCGGCGTTGTCCAAATCCATGAACGGCACAACTTGCAGCTTGCCGTCGACTCTCGAGTGCGGCAACGCGTAATTGTCGCCGGGCTTGAATGCATTCGTGCTCAAGTTCGACGTCTTCATTCCCAATGGCTGAAGAATCTTTTCGTGAATGTATTCTTCCCACGATTTTCCTGTGACTGCAGGAATGATCTGCCCCGCCGCGATGTACATCAGGTTGTCGTACGCGAAGCGGCTGCGAAAACTGGAAGCCGGCTTCATGAACCGCAAACGATAAATGATTTCGTCGCGCGTAAACGTGGTGCGAGGCCAGAACAGCAGATCGCCTTCGCCCAGTCCCATGCCGCTGCGATGCGTCAGCAAATCGCGAATGGTCATCTCATGCGAGACGTACGGGTCGTACATCTCGAAACCTTTCAACCGCTCGTACACCTTGTCGTCCCACGAGATTTTGCCAGCATCCACCAGCGAGGCCAGCGCTGCGCTCGTAAACGCTTTGGTGTTCGACCCAATCCCAAACAGCGTGTTCTCATCAACGGGCGCAGCTTCACCCAGCTTTTTCACGCCGTAGCCCTTCGCGAGCACCACCTTGCCGTCCTTCACAATGGCAATTGCGATCCCCGGCACGTCGAACGCCTTCATGTCCCGCGCAACGTACGCATCCAAATCCGCCGGCAGCCCGCTCTGCGCAGCAGCGCAGCGAGCAAGAGCGAGGATCACTAGGAGGGCCGAGATTTTCAAACGGCTGTGAAGGATCATGGTTGGGAAATATTCCTTTCGCGAGTGTCTGCGTTGCGCATTAAAGCATAACGCGCGACCGGGACACCATCTCTGAGCGTGCAACGACTCACCTGCCAATCGGCCGTCGCGTCGTCCTTTCAGCCGGGCTGACACATTGTGGCCTTATCTCTCTGGTAGCGAGGGCGCTGTCATTTGGTTTAGCATACGGCATACAAAGCCTCCGGGAGGTTACGGTGATCCGAGTTTCCCTCATCGCCATCGTGGCTGCGTGCTTGGGAAGTGTGACGCCGGCGCAGGAGTGGGTCACGGTGCGTTCGCCTCACTTCGTGGTATCCACAGATGCGGGAGAAAAACGCTGCCGGGAGGTGGCCGTCCGCTTTGAACAGTTGCGGCTCGTGTATGAGAAGCTGCTCTCGAACGAAAAACTCAACAGCCCCCTACCTTTGCAGATTCTTGGATTTCGCAACGCAAAGGGCTTTAGCCAGATTGCGCCTTTAAGAAACGGAAAGCCCGATCCGGGGCTTGTGGGCCTGTTTCAAACGGGCGGTGATATGAACTTCATCGCATTGGATCTCTCTACCGAAGCCGGGTTCCCCGTCGTTTTTCACGAGTACACGCACTCGGTCCTACACGCGAATTTTCGGCACCTGCCGCTTTGGTTCGACGAAGGAGTCGCCAGGTATTACGAAACGGCGAAGCTTGTTAACGGGCGCGCGCAAATCGGAGCCACTCCAAAATACTTGGACACTTTTCTTTACGGTCGAGCCCTCATGCCGATCTCGGAACTTTTTGGTGTAACCAACGACGCCAAAATCTACGGCGAAAACAGCGAGCGGAGGGAGCTTTTTTACGACCAGTCCTGGGCCGTGGTGCACTATCTGTTCGACAAGCAGAAAATGCCCGATTTTGGCAAATATGTGGAACTAACCGCCAACCAACACATGCCAATTCCAGAAGCGATTGAAGCGGCCTTCCAAATGAGTCCCAAGAAATTTGATGGAGAGATCGCATCCTATTTGCATCTCTCACTCCGCCAAGTCTACTTTATTGATGAGTCCACGAGCATCGACGAAAGCAGGTTCGTCTCCCAGACGTTGGAACCGGTTGATGCGGAAGCGCTGATCGCCAATATGCACTGGCATTCACTGGACTATCACCTAAAAGCCCTTGAGGAATATAAAGATGTCCTTGCAAAGAACCCGAACCAAATCGACGCAAATCTGGGGCTCGGCTACGCCGCTCTTCTCTCCAAGAATTATGACGAAGCCGAAACTTACCTGCGCAAAGTTTCCGCTGCGGATAAAAAGAACGCGCGCTGCCAATTCTTGTTCGGGATTCTGCAATTGCGCCGGAGTTCGACAGGTGAAAACAAGCAGGAACTTCTGATCGATGCCTGGAATCACCTCAAAGCCGCCGCGACTCTCAGCCCTGAGCTGGCGGAGGCCCATGGTGAGCTGGCCTACGCGCTGTCTAAACTGGGTGACAAAGACGGTGCAATCAAAGAAGCTACAACTGCCGCCCGCTTGAACCAAGGCAATGAGGGATATTTTCTGAACCTCGGCGAGCTTTTTTTCGAATTCAAGAAATACGAACAAGCAAAGACAGTTTTCGAGCAACTGACTTCAAGCAACGACCCCAAAATAGCTGCACTGGCCAACCAGCGTCTGGAAACCCTCAAGACCTCCGATGGATCGCAAAGCCCAGCCGCCCCGAAACAGTGATTTCCAGCGCGACTTCAGTCGGTGTCGGGACGTTTCGCGGGGGCCGGAAGGTCGAGGGGAACGAGAGTGCAAGGATCGCCGTGAGGGCTTGCATCCTCGCAATGTTCCTTGGCTAATTTTTGTGCGTCTTTTTCGGAGCGGCGGCCGAAGGCGTACCCCAAGTGACCTTCTCCGGAGACGGCAATGGCTTTGTAGGGCGGCAGTGTAAGAAACTTGCGAAATTCCTCAACTCCGCCCGGCTTAAGCGAGGCAGGCGGAGCCACGTCGGGAGGTTCGGGCAAGGAGAGAAGGGAGGTTCGCAAGACGAGATTCTGGCTTTTCAAAAAATCGTCGACCATAGCCGTCCAGATGGGTATTCCACTTAGCGAAAACAGTCCGTGACCATCGCGGCGAAACGCAGCGGCGTGAATGAAAATTGCTTTTCCACCAGCCTGCGTGAACGCCTGATAAAAGCTTTGAGCGATTTGCGGCCCAAAGAAATGATCGTTTTCGGCATACACCCACAGCATCGGCACGCGCGATTTTTCGCCAAATTCGTGGAACGTGCGGATGAGTTCGCCGGGATTGCAAACTTCGTCGGGCTTCCGCGACCCGCGACCGCCCGCGAAACTGATCGCGGCCACCAAGCCGGGAGGCGGATCGGCCGTAAGGGCCACAGTCGCGAATCCTCCGGCGGAAATCCCGACGCTGATGATCCGCGAGGGATCGACTTCGGGAAGCGCGGAGAGATAAGCGATGGACTCGCGCAAGTCTTTCGCGGATTCCTTGCCGGAATCGTAGTAATCCGCGCGGTTTGAGCACGCCTTGGCGTCTTCCTCAAAGCCGCCGCCGGAATCGCCGTAGCCGCGCCGAAGTACAATCACTGTGGTCCAACCGCGCCGCGCAAATTCGCGCGCTTGCGGAATCATCTGCCAGGGCGACATGCCCGGCCGATCGCCCGCTTCGCGAGGCGTGCCGTGCGTCAGCAGCGCCAAGGGATGAGGGCCAGGCTCATTCGGCCGCACCATCACGGCCTCGAGGCCTTTTTTGCCGGCGCTTTTGGCGGGGATGCGAAACCCCGTTTCGACCAAGTCTTGCGTTCGCGCGGCCGGCACAACAAAAAGGAGAAGAGCCAAGTTTATGGAAATACGGCGAGTGAGCATGATGCACCTCTGCGACTCGTGTGAAGGAGACTTGCCCCCTGGCTTCCGCCCCTAGTCTTGTCCAACCGGCTTGGTGGAAACAAGAGACGAATCTCTTCTCGCCTTCTTGACGCTATGCTTCGAATCACTTAGTGTCTTTTCCTTGCGAGGGAGTCTCCGATGAAAACTTCAGTGCGTGCTTTTTGGCTCGTGGCCGCTGCGCTGGCCGTGATGGCTCCCGCCTCCCTTGGTCAGGCCGCCGCGGAGTATCGCGACCACACACAAGCGGCAGCGGCATGGCCCCAGCAAGCGGTGCGCGGGGCGCATGGCATGGTGGCCACCGACGAAGAGCTGGGCTCGCAAGCGGGCGTCGAAATTCTGAAGCGCGGGGGCAACGCCGTGGACAGCGCCGTGGCCGTCGCGTTTGCGCTCGCTGTGGTCGAACCGGCGGCGGGTAACATTGGCGGCGGCGGATTCATGCTGGTTCGTCTCGCGGATGGCCGCACCACCTTCTTCGACTATCGCGAAATCGCTCCTGGCAAGGCTTCGCGCAACATGTACATCAAGCCGGACGGCACGCTCGACAAACCGCTTTCCGTCATCGGCTACAAGTCCGTCGCGGTTCCTGGCACCGTGGCTGGGCTTGAGCTGGCGCTGAAAACCTACGGTAAGCTGAAACTCGCCGACGTACTGGCGCCCGCCATCCATCTTGCCGAAGACGGCTTTCCCGTCAGCGAAAAACTTGCGCGCCAACTGGACGGCGAACGCGCCGAGTTACAGCAGTTCAACCTCAGCCGCAGGATCTTTCTGAACGACGGAAAAATGTTTCATCCCGGCGATACGTTTAAGCAGCCGGAGCTTGCGGCAACTCTGAAGCGCATCGCAAAGAACGGCGCGGCTGAATTTTATCGCGGCGAAACGGCGAAGATGATCGTCGACGATATGCAACGCATGGGCGGACTCATCACCCTCGAAGATCTCGCGCAGTATCAGCCGAAAGTCCGCGAGGCGTTGCACGCCAGCTACGATCTCGACGGCCACAAGTGGGACGTCATTACATCGCCTCCGCCCAGCTCCGGCGGCGTGGCCATCATCGAAGCGTTGAATATGCTGCGCGACGTTCCGCTCAAAGGATGGGACGACGCACAGAACATGCACATGGTGGTGGAAACGATGCGGCGCGTGTTTGCCGACCGCGCTGCCTATCTCGCCGACCCAGATTTTTCCAAAGTGCCCGTCGACGGACTTACCAGCGACTGCTACGCCAAAGAACTCGCAGCGACGATTGACGCGCAACACGCTACTTCCAGCAAAGAGGTGAAGGCCGGCATACCGCACGTTTGCGGAGTTTCTGCGTCCAATTCCGCGGCTCCGCAGACGATCAGCCTGAACGACGGCCCGCACACCACGCATTTCTCTGTCGTCGATGCCGCGGGCAACGCCGTCGCCAGCACTTACACGCTCAACAACAGCTACGGCTCGCACGTCACTTCCACGGCTGGGTTTCTGCTGAACGACGAAATGGACGACTTCACCACGCAGCCCGGCGTCCCCAACGCGCTTTTCGGCTTAATCCAGTCCGAAGCCAACGCCATCGCCCCCGGCCACCGCCCATTAAGCTCGATGGTGCCGACGATTCTTGTACGCGACGGAAAGCTCAGCTTCGTAACTGGTTCGCCCGGCGGGCCCACGATTATTTCTGCAACGATGCTCAGCGTTTTAAACTGGATGCGCCTGGGAATGGACGCGCAGGCGGCCATCAACGCGCCGCGCTTTCATCACCAGTGGCTGCCGGATGTGATCTTGATGGAAAAGGATTTTCCCGCGAGCCTCGAAGCGGCGCTGAACGCGCAAGGCTATCAAACGCGGCGGCGCGGGCACATTGGCTTGGTGAACGCCATCGGCATCGATCCGAAGACAGGCGAGCGTTTGGGTGCAGCGGACCCGCGCGACAATGGCGCCGCCGTAGGCTACTAAGCTCTTTCGCTGCGACGACTTGGGGTCGTAACGATTTTTGCTCTGCCGCCTGGCTCTGTTCCTGGCGGTCATGAGTGGAGGGTCCAGCTTTTCATCTCAGAACGCAGCGCACGAGACCATGCGAAGAATCCTATCCACCTACTTGTTCGTTTCGCGAAAACTGACCACCGAACTGCTCGGGCAAATTTCCGAGGCCGGTTTCGAAGCCGTCGAGATTTTTGGCACGCGCGGCCATTTCGACTACACCTCGAAACAGGAAGTGCAAGCCACCGCTAGCGCGCTTTCGCAGCACGGCCTGGCGATGGATTCTCTGCACGCACCAACGAGCCGGGACCTCAGCGCGACCCGCGAAGGCGGCACTCCGCTCTCTATCACCGAAGTGGAACGCGTGCGGCGCGTTGAGGCCATGGACGAGTTGAAGCGCGTAATCGACGTCGCTGAAGACTTGCCCTTTTCGCGGCTGATCCTGCACATGGGCGGACCGAGGGAAACTGCTGACCCGCGCAAGCGCGATGCGGCGTTCAGTTCGCTCGAGCATCTGGTTCTGCATGCGCGCCACGTTGGCGTAACCATAGCCGTCGAAAACACTACCAGCGAAATGGGCGATCCCGCATATTTGCGCGCTTTCGTGGACGAAACGCGCCTCACTGGGTTGCGCTTCAACTTTGACATCGGCCACGCGCACCTTGCCGATGGCCCGGAAGCCGAACGCGTCGAAAAAGCTTTCGCGCCGCTGCGCGAACTGGTCGTCTCCGCGCATATCCACGACAATCATGGTGAAAAAGATGAGCATCTGGCGCCCTACGCCGGCACCATCGACTGGGAATCGGCCGTCAAGCTGTTGAAGTCCGCGCCCGAGGCGGACTTGCCGCTCACGCTCGAGCTAAAGGAACGCACCGGGCCCGAAACGCCTGGCACCGCCGAACTGCTCGCCGCCGCCAGCGAATCGCTGGACCGTTTCGAGCGGGAGTGGAGCTAGCCTCGCGGGGAACAGATTGACCATTATTCTGACTATGGTCTATAATATGGTCAGGTGAAGCGCATGCAAGAGATCGCCATTTCCGAGTTCAAGGCCAAGTGCCTTGCCATCTTAGAGCAGGTTGAGAAGACCAAGACGCCTATCCGGATTACTCGGCACGGTAAGCCCGTCGCCGACGTCGTGCCGACGGTTCCAATGGCCGACCGGGCCGCCTTGTTCGGATCGATGCGAGACTCCATCCAGATTCTTGGCGACATCGTTTCGCCGGTCATTGACCTCGATGAGATTGAGGCTCTTCGCGATTGAAACTTCTGTTGGACACCCATATCTGGATCTGGCTGCTGCAGAGCCCCGAACGGCTTGGCTCCCGGACGACCCAGGAGCTGGGCAACAAGGCAAATGAACTTTGGGTGTCGCCGATCAGCACTTGGGAAGCTCTCATGTTGCACCGCAAGCGGCGAATTAGTCTGAGCCCGGATTTTTTGGCTTGGCTGCGGCAATCGACTCCGGGATTCCACCTGGCTCCCTTCACTCATGAAATCGTCCTTGCGGCAGAGCAACTTAATCTTCACGACGATCCCGCCGACCGTTTTCTCGCCGCGACAGCGCAAGTCCTCGACCTGACTCTTGTCACTGCAGATCAAAAGCTCCTGGGTCTTAGCAACATTCGCACCATGGGCAATCTTTGAGCGATGTCCGTGCCCTGGTGGATTGGGGCCAACTCCTACCCTTCTCTGCTAAACTGAATTTTTGAAAATTCACCGATACAGCGGACTATGACGACCATAAGCATCGACCAGGCTGGTAAGTACGACGGGCAGGAAGTCACCATTCGCGGATGGCTTTACAATCTCCGCGAATCCGGCAAGTTGATGTTTCCCATTTTTCGCGACGGCACCGGAATCATCCAGGGTGTCTGCGCGCTCAAGGAAAATCCTGAGGCGTTTGAAGCGTTGAAGGGGCTGACGCAGGAGTCGAGCGTCGTTGTCACTGGGAAAATTCGCGCGGAGCAGCGTGCGCCGGGCGGCTTCGAGATGGGCGTAAGCAAAATCCAGATTGTCCAGAAAGTTCCGGACGCAACGCCATTTCCCATCCAGCTCAAAGAACACGGTGTCGATTTTCTGCTGGATCAGCGGCACCTGTGGATTCGTACGCCTCGGCAAGCGGCGATATTGCGCATTCGCGCCGAGGCCATCCGCGCAGCGCGCGAATTCATGGACGGGCAGGGCTACACGATCGCTGACGCGCCGATGTTTACGCCCGCGGCTTGCGAAGGCACTTCCACACTTTTCGAAGTGAATTACATCGACGAACAAAAAGCCTACTTGACGCAAAGCGGTCAGCTGTATGCCGAAGCCATCGCAATGGCTCTCGGCAAGGTCTATACCTTCGGTCCCACATTCCGCGCGGAAAAATCAAAGACGCGCCGACACCTCACCGAATTCTGGATGCTTGAGCCGGAGGCGGCGTACGTCGAGTTTGACGAAATCATGACGCTCGGCGAAGGACTGGTCAGCGCCATCGTGCAGGGCGTTGTGAAAAACAAATCGCGCGAGCTCGAAACGCTCAAGCGCGATGTCACGAAACTCGAAAACATTAAGCCGCCCTTCCCTCGCATCAGCTATGAAGACGCCGTCGCTGTGTTGAACAAAACCGGCAATCCCGCAAAATTTGGCGACGACTTCGGCGGTGACGAAGAAACCATCATCTCCAAAAACTTCGATCGCCCCGTCATCATTCATCACTACCCCACAGCAATCAAGGCGTTCTACATGCAGCCCGACGCGCAGCGACCGGAACTTGCTCTCGCCTTCGACATGATCGCGCCCGAAGGCTATGGCGAAATCATCGGCGGCAGCCAGCGCATCCACGACTACGATTTGCTGTTGAAGCGCCTGCACGAACACAATTTGCCCCAGGAATCGTTCGAGTGGTATCTCGACCTCCGCCGCTACGGCAGCGTCCCGCACTCCGGCTTTGGCCTTGGTCTCGAACGCACTGTCGCGTGGATTTGCGGCACCGAGCACATCCGCGAAGTCATCCCCTTTCCCCGGATGATTTACCGCGTGTATCCTTAGTGCGGGGTAGTACGGCGCTGCAATGGCGCCTCTCACAAGGAACGGCATCAGAAATTAGAGTGACCTGAACCTTCGCGCTTTTTGCGTACGTGAGTTCTGTGCGCCTTTGCGGGGCACGGAATACGGGTCACCGAACACGAGACTCGCATGGCGCAAAAAGTCAGAATCATCGGCGTTCCCATGGACCTTGGGCAGAGCCGCCGCGGCGTGGACATGGGGCCCTCCGCCCTGCGCGGAGCGGGATTGCAAGCGCGCATCAAGCAACTCGGCACGCACGTCGAGGACATCGGCAATCTCGAAGTGAAGCAGCCGGAAGAAATGCAAGTCGGTGAAAAGCGCGCCAAATATCTTCAGGAAATTGCGGAAACCTGCAAGGATCTCGCCACCACAGTCGAAAAATCGCTCGGCGAAGGATTTCTCCCGCTGGTTCTCGGCGGCGATCATTCTATTGCCGCGGGCGTTGCTGCCGGCGTCGCCTCGCACTACCGCAAAGAAAAAAAAGAAATCGGCTACATCTGGCTCGACGCCCACGGCGACATGAACACGCCAGAATCCTCTCCTTCGGGCAATGTCCACGGCATGCCGCTCGCCAGCATCATGGGCTACGGTCCCTCAGAGTTGGTTGATCTCATGGGCTTCAAGCCGAAAGCGGAAGCAGGCAACATCGTCATCGTCGGCGCGCGCGACCTTGACGCTCAGGAACGCAAAATCGCAAAAAAATCCGGCATTCACGTCTTCACCATGCGCGACATCGACGAGCGTGGCATGCGCGAAGTCATGGCCGACGCGTTGAAATATGCGATGGACGACACTGCCGGCATCGCCGTCAGCCTGGATATGGATTTCGTCGATCCCAGCGACGCGCCCGGCGTTGGCACGCCCGTCCGCGGCGGCGTCACCTACCGTGAAGCCCACCTCGCCATGGAAATGATCGCCGACTCCGAAGCCATGGTCTCGCTCGAAGTCGTCGAAATAAATCCCATCATCGACGAACACAACCGCACCGCGCTCCTCGGCGTCGAGCTAGTCCTCTCCGCTCTCGGCAAAAAAATCCTGTAGTTGATTATTATTCTAGGTCGAGCTGTTCAGCTCATGCGCAAGGCTGACATGGGGTCGATCCGCGAAGCACGCCGCGCCGGTAAATAGCCAGCCAACGCCGCGACTCCTGTGAGTATCACGAGCATCCCGGCAAACGTCACTGGATCGCTCGAGGTGACGCCGAAGAGCAAACCGCTCAGCGTTCGAGCCAGTGCCCACGACGCCACAATTCCCACAAACATCCCAATCCCAGCCAGCCCCAGCGTCTGCAACAAAATACTCCTCTGCAGCGTTTCCGCCGACGCCCCCAGCGCCATGCGAATCCCAATCTCCTGCGTCCGCTGGCTGACCGAATACGAAATCACCGCATAAATCCCCAACGAAGCCAGCACCAGCGCAAATCCCGCAAATCCGCCGAGCAGCCACACCACAAACTTCCGCGGCGACACGGCGCGATCCACCATCGTTTGCAGCGTCCGCATATTCGCCGTAGGCAGGTCTGGCTCGATGGGCCTCAGCGCTTCGCGGAGCCTCGATGCAAGTTCCGCCGTCGGTAGCGACGTCCGCACCACCAAATCCACCGTCCCGAAATCCTGCGTTTGCCGCATCGGAATGTAAAACTCATTTCCCGACGCTTCCTCCAGCGCCATGTGATGAACGTCGCCAACGACGCCCACTACGGTCCGATCCGGATCATCCGCTCGCACGATTTTCCCGATCGGATCTTCTCCCGGCCACAAAGTCTTCGCCAGCGTCTCGTTGATGATAATCACGTTCAACGCGCCCTTCGTATCCCGCCCCGTAAAATCGCGCCCCGCTTTCAACGGAATTCCCATCGCGTGAAAATACCCGTCGCTGATAATCCTCGGAAACCCGTTCGGATACGTCTCCGGCGTATACTGCACGCCCTTCGCCGCGACGCCCCAACTCCGGTTGTGCCCCAGCGGCAGCGAATCCGAAAGTCCCGCAGCCTCAATCCCCGGCACGTCCATCACCCGATGCAACGCTTCCGTAAAGTAGCTGTTGCGCTGCTCCTGCGTTTTGTACGACGAGTTGGGGTCGATCCGCAGCGCCGCCGCCCGTTCCGGCCGGAACCCCATGTTCACATCCAGCACGCGCAAAAAACTCCGTATCAAAAGTCCCGCGCCCACCAGCAGCACACACGCCAGCCCAATCTCCGACACCACCAACGCGCCGCGAATCCATGCATGCCCGCGCCCCTGGCTCGACCCTCGATTCGAATCTTTCAACGTATCGTGCAACTTCAAGTCCTGCACTTGCAGCGCCGGCACCAATCCAAACAGCAATCCCGTCGCGAGCGCCGCCAGCAAAGTAAATCCCAGCACCCGCGCATCAATCCGCACATCGCTCAGCAACGGAATGCTCACCGACGTCAGATGCGCCAGCGCGCGCGTTCCCACAAATGCCAACAACAATCCCACCGCCGCGCCGCAGCACGACAGCACCAAACTCTCCGTCAGCATCTGCCCAATTAACCGCCCGCGCCCTGCTCCCATCGCCGTGCGAATCGCAATTTCCTTTTTTCGCCCAGCTCCGCGCGCCAGCAGCAAATTCGACAGGTTCGCGCACACGATCAGCATCACTACGCCCACCGCGCACGCCAGCACCACCAGCGTCGGCCGCAGCTGCCCGCTCACATGCTGCGCCAGCCCGGAAACTTTCGGCTCGAAATCATTTCTCTCTTTATGCTCCTGCTGCAAAAGCTTTCCCAACACAGCCGTCTCCGCCGCCGCGCTCTGCACACTCACGCCCGGCTTCAGCCGTCCAATAATCGCAACCGTATTCCCCTGCCGGTTAATCTCCGGCGACAGCGGCAGCGGCTCGAACATATCCACGCGGCTCCCCGGCGTAAAAACCGTCGAGAAATCAAACGTCGCCGGCAGCACTCCCACCACTGTCACCGGCCCGCCATCAAACGACAGCGCCCGCCCCACAATGTTCGGGTCCGCCGCGAATTTCCTTCTCCACAAACCGTCGCTCAGCATCGTCACGCGCGGCCCGTTCTGCTTGGACTCCTCCGCGCTGAACTGCCTTCCCAGTTGCAGCTCCACGCCCAGCAGCGGGAAAAAATTCTGCGTCACCGGAACGCTCGTCAATCGCTCCGGCTGCCCATCGCCAATCATCTTCGCGTCGCCCAAGCCGTAAAACGCGTAGTACGCCGCCAAATCTCCGTACGACTGGTTCTTCGCCTTCATATCAACCAGGTAGTCCGTCTGCGAAGTCTTCCCCGACATGTCGTTCGTCTCGTCCTGGTGGTTCGCGATCCACACCAGCCTTCCCGGATCGCGAAACGGCAGCGGCCGCAGCAAAATCGTGTTCACAACACTAAAAATCGTGCAGCTCGCCCCAACTCCCAGCCCCACAATCAAAATCGCAAACGCCGCGAATCCCGCATCCCGCAAAAGCGTCCGTACGGCGTACCGCACATCCCGGCGCAAATTTTCGATAAACGGCGTTCCCCCATTCCCATTTTTAGACACGACGGACCTCCAGCGTAGTTCCCGCACATCTGTAGACGATGCAATTCGCAGAAAGTTCCGTCGCCTCTCCAACTTTGTAGGGGAGGGGCTTGCCCCTCCCTTGGGTTGATCACGCCACCATTCCTTCGTCCATTCTCCGTTGTTACTCCAGCACGCCCCCGCCACTTCCCCCGCGACAACTCCCCCTCTTTCCCCTATAACTAATCTTTGGCAACCAAACTGAAAAACTTCAAAAACTGACGATCTCCATGAGCCCTGACAAAAAACGACTCCGCATCGGCGTTCTCTTCGGCGGCCGCTCCGGCGAACACGAAGTCTCTCTCGCTTCCGCCGCCTCCGTCATTCGCGGCCTCGATCCCGACAAGTACGAAA
>Ga0210403_10001943_pt1 | contig 19087 bp, 13 predicted proteins | sample IncBWC19MmetaG_FD_150863 | JGI IMG/M metagenome (GOLD analysis project Ga0210403, IMG submission 150863) | Forest soil microbial communities from Barre Woods Harvard Forest LTER site, Petersham, Massachusetts, United States - Inc-BW-C-19-M | ecosystem: Environmental > Terrestrial > Soil >... | reverse complement strand
ACAAAATGCAGCAGATAAAACGGCCTCAAAGGCGCCAATGATCAACAAACACGCGGGCCTGCGCCCGCGTGTTGACTACAAAAATGAGGGGAACTTCGGACTAAAGTCCGACTGCAACGGCGCCGCTTTGGCCGCCCGACGAGTGGCTACCCCTGTTTTGCGGGTCGTGTTTGTCAACTCCCTTGTCCTTCTTGCCTGGCGGCTTCGGCTCTGGCCTGCCGGCCCTTGGCGACCAGGGCGAGGGAGAGGCCCTCTTCGGCGGTGTGTTTGCGGTGTTTGCTGCGGCCGATGCGCTGGGCGGTGTAGATGCCGGAGTGGCCGGAGAAGAGATAACTGACGATGGAGGCGATGCCGGCGAAGGCGCCGACCTCGGCGCCGAAGAGCTCGACCGCCATCAGGGTGGAGGCGATGGGGGTGTTGGCGGACCCGGCGAAGACGGCGACGAAGCCCATGCTGGCGAGCAACGAGGCCGGTAGCGGGAGGAGGTGCGAGAGGGCGTTGCCCAGGGTGGCGCCGATGAAGAAGAGCGGTGTGACCTCGCCGCCCTTGAAGCCGGTGCCGAGGGTGAGCGAGCTGAGAGCTCCTTTGACGACGAAGTCGTAGGGTGGGAGCGGCTGGTGGAAGGCGGCGACGATCTCCGGGATGCCGAGGCCGAGGAAGCGGGCGGTGTGGGCGGTGCCGAGGGTGAAGACGATGGCGGCGACCAGAGCTCCGCCGGCGAAGGGGCGGACGGGGGCCCAGGGGATGAGGCGGTGGGCGAGGTTCTTGATGGCGTGGGTGGTGGAGGCGAAGAGCATGGCGGTGAGGCCGAAGGCGACGCCGGCGGCGAGGGCGGCGGCGAGGCCGGTCACGTTCATGCTGGGGACCTGGGTGACGGTGTAGAGGGTGTGGTGGACGCCCCAGGCGCGGGTGACCATCTCGCCGGCGAAGGCGGCGATGACGCAGGGGGCGATGGCCTCGTAGGAGAGGGTGCCGAGGGCGAGCACCTCGATGCCGAAGATGGCTCCGGCCAGCGGTGTGCCGAAGACGGAGGCGAAGCCGGCGCTGATGCCCATCATGAGCAGGATGCGGCGCTGGCGGGGGTTGAGGCCGAGGGGGCGGCTGAGCTGGTCGGCGAGCGAGGCTCCGGTCTGCAGCGCGGTGCCTTCGCGGCCGGCGGAGCCGCCGAAGAGGTGGGTGACGATGGTCCCGAGCAGGATGAGCGGGGTCATGCGCAGGGGGATGACCTCGCTGGGGTCGTGGATCTCTTCGAGGATGAGGTTGTTGCCGGCCTCGACGGAGCTGCCGACGTACCCGTAGAGCAGGCCGACGGCGAGGCCGGCGACGGGCAGCAGGGCGATGATCCAAAGGTGATGCTCGCGGAGGTTGGTAGCCCAGTCGAGCGAGATCAGGAGCAGGGCGGAGGCGCTTCCGGCCAGGATGCCGACCAGGGCGGCGATGGGCAGCCAGCGGAGGAGATCGGTGAGGATATGGAACTGCTCGAAGCGCGGGGAGCGGCGGGTTTCTATGCGATCGGACAGGTCTTGCAAGGCACGGCCTCCTACAGGTTTTGTAGGAGTCATCAGCGCTGGGCCGTGGGCTGGATCGAGACGGGACAGGCGGTTTTGGCGGAACTCCATCGCCAGCGGATTGGGTTCAAGGTAGCAGTTGGGGAAGGGCGCGGTCAACGCGGGTGGCGGGTGTGGCCGAAGATGGGGCAGCACAGGTTCGTCGGTGGGAAGAGGCTCTCGCGGCGACCGGCACTGGGCGCGGCTGATCGTGGAGGCTGGAGGGGGGCGTAGTAGCCCGATGGGTTGGTGATGATTGCGCCGCGGGCAGGGCTCTCGAGCCGGATGCGATGCAGGAATGCTCGTTCGCGACTAGTCGAGGTGCTGGGTGGTCATGCCGGGTGGAATTTCGAGGTTGAAGGAGTCGTTGTCGAGGGTCTTGTTGGCGGTCAGTTTGGTGACGTCGATCTTGAGTTCATACTCGTCGTAGGGGCGGCGAATGTCGATGGACATGGGGAAGTCGAGGTCGCCGAACCTCTGGTAGTTGGAGTAGAGGACGGTGGTGACGATGCGGCCCTTGTCGTCGTAGATGTCCTGCTGGAAGGGCAGCAGGGTAGAGCGGCTGTAGCGGACGACGCGGGCGGTCTCCAGAATGTTGCCGGCCTGTTTATGGAGGACAGCGAGGTCGTAGTCGGGCTCCTCGATGACCTGGTGCTTGCGCACGTCGGTGGTGAGCAGGCGATCGCTCTGGGTGAGGGCGACGTCGTCGTCGGGGCCGACGCCGTGGATCAGGAAGGCGTCGAAGAAGACGCTGGGGCGTAGGTTCTCGAGGGCATGTTTCGACGGAGTCTTGATCTCCTCGGTGCCGACGATCGCCTTGTTGTAGGGGGCGACGGGGATGACCAGCTTGAAGTTTTTCCCGTCGGAGACCATGTTCGCCAGGACCGAGCCGAGCAGGGGCGCCTGCAGGATGACGCGGATGTCGCGCGGCTTGCGCAGGAGGATATAGCCCTTGACCGAGGTGTAGGTGGTGACCTTGCCGGCGTGTCCGCCGCCGACGCTGGCGGTGAGGGTGATGGAGGTGTTGAGGGTCTGGAGGGCGTCGAAGTTGGTGTTGAGCTTCCGCACCAGGTCGGTGGCGGTGGCGTCCATGACGACCTCAGGGGGACGGATCTGCTGGACGATGCGGGTGTGCTTGTAGCAGCCGGTAAGGACCGGGGCTACGCCCAGCAGGAGCAGCCAGGAGAGCATGGAGCACGATTTTTTGACTGCCAGGTGCACAATTTTCAAGTATATCCGTCCGTTGAAGCCCGGATCGAGCGGGCACCGATAGGGCGAAGCAGCGAGCAGGAGGCCGGTTCGAAATTAGACGGCCGCTGCGGGGAGCAAGGTGCAGCAAAATTTCCCGGCCGCGGACGGCGGCTTGCGTCAGCGGCGGCCAGCGGCGCGTTCGGCCTGGCGGTACTGCTGGACCTGGGCGGCGTGCTCCTTGAGGCTGGCAGCGAAACGGCTGTGGCCATTGTCGTCGGAGACGAAGTAGAGGTAGTCGGTCTTGGCCGGGGCGATAGCGGCGCGCAGGGCGGCGACGCCGGGGTTGCTGATGGGCCCCGGGGGCAGGCCGGTGTGTCTGTAGGTGTTGTAGGCGGAGGGGGACTGGAGGTCGGAGGCGTAGATGGCGCCGCGGTAGCGGTCCTCGAGCAGGGCGGAGTAGATGACGGTGGGGTCGGTGGCGAGCGGCATCTTCTGGGCGAGGCGGTTCAGGAAGACGCCGGCGACCAGTGGGCGCTCGGAGTCCTGATTGACCTCTTTTTCGACCAGGGAGGCGAGGGTGACGGTGCGGGCCAGATCGGTGTCGGCTTGGGAGAGGCCGAGCTGCGCGGCCTCCTGGCGGAAGCGGCGGACCATGGTGGCCAGCATCTGCTCCGGGGTGGCGTGGCGGGAGAAGCGGTAGGTGTCGGGGAAGAGGTAGCCTTCGAGCGAGGTGGCGTGGGGGCTGAGGTTGGCGATGAGTTCGGTGTGCTGCTGCTCGGCGGCGAGGAAGGCCTGGCGGGAGCCGAGGCCGGCGGCCTCGACGGCCCGGGAGATGTCGAAGATGTTGTAGCCCTCGGGGATGGTGAGGGCGCGGGTGTAGACATCGCCGCGCAGCAGGCGGTCGTAGACCTCGGTGAGCGGTACGGGATGGTCGAAGCGGTATTCGCCGGCTTTGAGGGTGCCGGCCTTCCAGGCGCGGGTGAGATCGAAGCCGTAGCGGCTGCGGATGATGCCGGAGCGCTGCAGCTGGTCACCGATGGCGAGGGCGCTGGTGCCGGGGGCGATGTCGACGAAGGTCTCGGCGTGGGGGCCGTAGGGGAGATAGAGGATGGAGTAGAGGACGGCCAGGGCGATGAGGCTCAGCAGCAGCAGGAATCCAAGCAGTTTCAGCACGTGTTCTCTTATCCTCGAGCCTTATTTTAGGGTGTAGCGCGGAGGGGGCGGGCTCTCAGCCCTTGTTTTTGTGGGGCGAGGTTCCTGGGGCGATGCCCCAGGCTGGTATGGATCGGGCCTTCGGCCTTGGGTGGGTGGGCCAAGCGCCCAGGGAGTTCTCCCCCGGCTAGAAGATGGTGACGCCTTCTTCGACGACCAGGCGGTCGACGGCGATGTTGAGGGCGTAGCCGAGTTTCTTGAAGGCTTCCTTCCACTCGGTCGGCCATGAGTTGTCGCCGAAGCGGCGCAGCAGGTCGTTCCAGATGTTCTGGGACTGCCAGAGGTTGATCTCGAAAGGCATGGAGCCGAGGGTTTCGGCGATGGTGAGGGCGGTGTGCAGGGCGGTGGCGTTGAGTTCGCCGGCTTTGGCACTGCTCTCGGCGGCGGCGGCTTCGAGCCGGATCATGGCGCGTTTCATGCGCTGGCCGGCGGCGAAGCCGAGCAGGGCGGTGTCGAGATGGACCTGGTCGGTCTCGGCGCGGGCGAGCAGGGCTTGGATGTTGGCGGCGTCGAACAGGTCGTCCTCGAGCGCTCGGCGCAGGCTGGCGTTGAGCGCGAAGCTGGCGGCGAGAGCGAGTGCGGGGGGCGGGGAGATGCCGGATTCGGTGAGGTAGTGGAGCAGCGAGGCGTGGTCTTCGTAGATGCTGCGCAGCGAGTCCTCCATCTCGGCCATGGTCTGGTTGAGGATGGTGCGGAGGATGCTGTGCTGCTCGTCGGCGAAGAGCGAGGTGAGGGAGTAGGCGGTCGCGCCGAAGAAGCGATCGATGAGGCGGATGACCTCGGGCAGGTTGGCGCGGCGGATGGCGGCGCGGACGTCGGCGGAGAAGCTGGCGAAGGCCTCCTCGTCGTCGGCGGTGTAGCGGCGGACGGCGGCGGAGAGATTCTGATCGCCGAGGTGGAGGACGGCGAAGCAGATCTCCTCGGTCTCCTCGGTGATGCGGGAGCAGATACGTGCGCGACCGAGGGCGACCTTGCCGCGGCCCGAGGCGAACACCTCGTAGGAGTCGCGGTGAAGGTCGAAGCAGAATAGCTGACTGTCCTCGGGGTAGTTGCGGAAGATGGAGCTGATGGCGTAGTGGGCGCCGACCTGTTCGAGGCCGATCTTCATGCCGGCGACGTAGTGGCGATAGACCTGGGCGCCGTCGCCGATCTCGGGCAGGTTGCTCTTGGCGTTGGCGAGCAGGGCGAGGAAGCGGGTTTCGAGCTCGGCCCCGGCGCTGCCGAAGAGCTCGCAGGCGAGCTGCAGGACGCGGCCGGCGTAGGCGATGATCTGGACGGTCTCGATGCCGGAGATGTCGTCGAAGAACCAGCCGCAGCTGGTGTACATGAGCTGGGTGTGGCGCTCGAGCTCGAGCAGGTCGAGCACGGTGACCCGTTCGGCGGCGGAGAGTGGACGGACGGCGTACTGCTCGAAGAAGCGGTCGACGGCTTCGGGGGAGCCGGCGAAGGGAGCTGGATTCTCGCGGCTGAGGATGACCTGGATGTAGGCGTCGCGGGCGGCCCAGAGGTCGATGAGCAGGCCGGCGGCGAGGGCTTCGGCGAGCGGTGCGGTGGCGTCGCGGAGGAGGTCGAGGGCTTCGCGAAGGGGCTTGCGCCACTCCTGGTGCCAGCCGGGCTTGCCGCCATTGCAGCCGCAGTTGGAACGCCAGCGTTCGACGCCATGGGCGCAGCTCCAGGAGGTGTCTTCGACGACCTCGGCCTCCCAGGTGGGAGGAAACTTCTGGAGGAACTCGGCGTAGTTGGTGAGGCGGGCGAGGCCCTGGTCTTCAAGCCAGTGCATGGCGTAGGAGAGCGCCATCTCGCCGTGGCGGTGGTGGTGGCCGTAGCTTTCGCCGTCGGTGGCGACGTGGGAGATCTGCGCCTTCACGGGCTGGTTGGGGGCGACGGGGTGGAAGCCGGTGAGCAGGCGGCGGGCGAAGTCCTCGCCGCTGTTGAGCAGGCCCTCGAAGGCGATGGCGCGGGAGTTGGGGCCGTTGTAGAAGAAGACGGCGATGCTGCGGCCCTGGTCGAGCTGGACCAGGTAGGGCTGGGTGGAATCGACGGTGGCGTCGGGGGTGCCGACCCAGTCCAGGGTGGGGTCTGGAAGGGGCTCGGTGAGCGGATTTGCGTGGGCGGCGGCGCTGGGCCCGGGGTTGCCGTCGGGGTGGGGTTCGCCCTTGCGGGAGGAGCCGGCAGCGGCGGTGGCCGGCGTCTGGGTCTGGGCCATGCGGCGGACGCGGGCGCACTGATTGGGCGCGAGGATGGTGAAGCGGATGCCCTCGCGGGCCATGAGGTCGAGTACGAAGCGATTGACGGCGGTCTCGGCGAGCCACATGCCCTCGGGCCGGCGGCCGAAGCGGTGCTCAAAGTCGGCGATGCCCCAGCGGATCTGGGTGAGGGCGTCGCGCTCGCTCGCGAGCGGCATGATGACGTGGTTGTAGACCTGCGCCATGGCCGAGCCATGACCGCTGTAGCGCTGGGCGCTGAAGCGGTCGGCGTCGAGGATCATGCGATAGGAGCGCGGAGCCTTGTCGGCGAGCCAGCTGAGCAGGGTGGGGCCGAAGTTGTAGCTCATCCGCGCGTAGTTGTTCATGATGCGGATGATCTGGTCCTGGCTGTTGGTGATGCGGGAGGCTCCGTTGGGGGCGTAGCACTCGGCGGTGATGCGGTCGTTCCAGTCGTGGTAGGGGGCGGCCGAGTCCTGCACCTCGACGGTTTCGAGCCAGGGATTCTCGCGCGGGGGCTGATAGAAGTGGCCGTGCACGCAGACGTAGCGGAGCGATCCATCGACGGGCGCAGGGGCTGTGCGGGGGGCTTTGGCGGCGGTCTTTGGAGACGCAGGCTTCGGCATAGAGACGCTCTTAAAAGAGTACCGCGAGAGTATCGCATGTCGGGAGAGAGCTTGTTCGATCGGGGCGGGAGAGGATGGGCCGCGCGGAGCTAGAGCGTATCGATCTTTTGTTTGGGACGGGCCACTCAATTTGGGTGGAGAAATCTGGGCAGAAATGGACTGGCGGTCGTGGCGGGGCATACTTTGTCGGGGTCCTTCGACTGCGCCTCTCGCGATGAGACTGCGAGGGGCTCCGCTCAATCAGGATGACAGCTCTCATAGTTATCAAAGATTTATCTGAATCGAATGTGTCGATGCAGCTAGCCGGCGGGCGGAAGGGTGCCGTTGGCGAGGTCGCAGGCACGCCACAGATACCAGCTGGCGACCGAGCACCAGGGCTGCCAGCGTTCGGCGCGCTTGCGGATGACGTCGGCCTTGGGCAGGAGATCGGGCGTGACCTTCTGGCTGGGCTTGAGGCCGAGGAAGGTGAGGGCGAAGCCCTTGCGTACACCGTAGTCATCCACGGGCAGGACGTTGGGGCGGCCGAGGCGGAAGATGAGCAGCATCTCCACCGTCCAGCGGCCGATGCCGCGCACCTGGGTGAGGTGCTCGATGATGGCTTCGTCGGACATGCGGCGGATGCGGGCGAGGGTGGGGACGGTGCCGTCGATGGTCTTGGCGGCGAGGTCGCGCAGCGCGAGGCTCTTGTTGTGGGAGAGGCCGGCGGCGCGGAGCTGTTCGTTGGGGCAGTCGAGCAGGTGCTGGGGGGCGAAGTGATCGAGGCCGAGCGGGGCGCAGATAGGGTGGAAGCCTTCGACCAGACGGCGATGGATGGTGGCCGCGGCCTTGCCGTGGAGCTGCTGGTAGACGATGGATTCGACCAGGGCCTGAAACGGCGATTGCGAGCTGGCGAGGCGCAGGGTGAAAGGGCCGGCGCGTTCCATGAGGCGGCCGAGCCGAGGGTCGGCGTGGGCGAGGTCGTGAGTGGCCTGAGCGCTGTCGTAACGCGGTGGACGCGGGCTGTTGCGGGGGCGCGGCATGGGTTTTAACGGTACATGATTGCGAGCGCCGAGCCCCTGCAATTCGTCGCTAAAGCTGATTCTGACGTGGTTTGCTGGAGTTTCGCGTGAGGATAGCTGAGGATAGCCGGTTATCGAACCGCGTTTGTCCGAAGATCGAACATTGCGCCATTTTTTTCAGAACCTCTTTGCCTGGCCTTCAGGCTTTGGAGATCTTGTGGTCTTGATGAGTAGATGGCTTATATGCCCACGAGATGTAGTGTTTGTGCTTGAGATTCGACTCGATAATCGATGCCGCTATTGACAAATCGCGCAGGCCTTTCGCTTGACGGCTTTTGACTTTGTTTTTCTGGCTGCTATACCTTGGTGGGCCTAAGAAAGAAGGCTCCACCGCGTGATGTGAAGTGCGATGTTCCGACCTCGCATCAAGGCGACCGTAACAGTTTGGGTATTGAATCCGGGGCGGTGCCAGCGGCACCGTCCGGACGCAGTCAGTACAAGCCCCTCTTGACTTAAGCCGAGGGGTAACGAACGAGGAAGCGGGAAAGCACTCATGGCGCAAGTCTTTGATCGCAGTTCGAACGCTTTGGCCCGGTTCAGCCTGGTCCTGACGGGGGTTATCGTCATAGCGCTCGGCGTCACGCTGAACAGTCTGCAGCGCTCCCCGTGGGTGACACGGCAGGGGCAGCGGCCGGATCAGCCGGTACCGTTCAGCCACAAGCATCACGTCGAGGGGCTGGGGTTGCAGTGCCAGTACTGCCATACGTCGGTGGAGCGGTCGAGCTATGCGGGCATCCCGGCGACCAAGACCTGCATGAACTGCCACTCGCAGATCTGGACCAACGCGCAGCTGCTGGAGCCGGTGCGGCAGAGCTGGGCGACAGGGGCCTCGATCCAGTGGATCCGGGTGCATGACCTTCCCGACTATGTGTACTTCAATCACGAGATCCATGTGAACAAGGGCATCGGCTGCGCCAGCTGTCACGGCCGCGTGGACCAGATGCCGTTGATGTATCAGCAGAACACGCTGCAGATGGAGTGGTGTCTGAACTGCCATCGCAACCCGGGCGCGAACCTGCGACCGACGTCGGAGATCTACAACATGGCGTGGGCGGGACCGTCGAGCGACAAGCCGGTGTGGTGCGGGCAGAAGGGGCAAGGCGGGCCGACGGCGCAGAGCATCGCCTGTACGACCGAGGATCCAACCGGCGCACGTCCTGAGGTAGCGCTGCTGCAGGCTGTGGACAAGCTGCCGCAGCCCGCCAAGAGCCAGTCGGGCACGGAGTTCGAACCGCATCCCGTGACCGGCGAGGGGCGGACGGTGACCGACGGCGCTCCGTTGGGCGCGATGGCCATGCCGGTGAGCTATGAGAGATTTACCAGCCAGGCGGAGCTGGGCAAGTACCTGACCGCGCAGTACCACATACGCACGCCGAATGAGTTGGCGAGCTGCGAGACGTGCCACCGATGACGACCATGAAGACCAAGACGACCGCGATGCCCACGGGAATGACGGAGTTGAGCAACAGCGCGCTGGCAGGAACGGAAGAGGCGATGGCAGAGACGAAGATGCAGGCGGAACCCGTAGTCGTGACGCAGATAGCGCCGGCAGGCTCGATGTCGCCGGCGGCCTCGCCGAAGCAGGCGAAGCTGACCTTGGCGGAGGTGCGCGCCAAGCTCGAGGGCAAGACGGGGCGGCGGTTCTGGAAGAATCTCGACGAGCTGGCCGAGACCGAGTCGTTTCAGCAGTTGATGGCGGAGGAGTTTCCCCGCCAGGCGGGATCGAGCAGCGAGTGGGTGGATGCGGTCAGCCGGCGCGGCTTTCTGAAGGTGATGGGAGCGTCGCTGGCGCTGGCGGGGCTGGCGGGCTGCACCAAGCAGCCGGATGAGCCGATCTTCCCCTACGTGCGTCAGCCGGAGGACCTGATCCTGGGCAAGCCGATGTACTTCGCCACGGCGCATCCGTTCCCGACGGGTGCGATCCCGGTGCTGGTGAAGTCCGATGCCTTCCGCCCGATCAAGCTCGAGGGCAACCCGGAGCATCCGGTGGCGAAGGGCAAGTCGGACGCGCTGACGCAGGCAACGCTGCTGGAGCTGTACGATCCGGATCGCTCGCAGCATGTTCTTTATCGCGGTGAGGTGTCGAGCTGGGGCAAGTTCCAGCAGGAGTTTGCGACGGCGGCGCAGAGGACGGACGGCGGCGCGGGCATCTACTTCCTGAGCGAGACCATCACCTCGCCGTCCTTGGCGGCGCAGTGGAAACAGGTCTCCGCGAAGTACCCGCAGGCGAAGCTGGTGCAGTGGGATCCGGTGAACCAGGACGCCTCGCGCATGGCGTCGAAGGCGGCGTTCGGTGACTACAGGGACGCGCAGTACAGGTTGGCGGAGGCCGATGTCATCCTGTCGCTCGATGCGGACTTCCTGAGCGGCATCGCGCATCCGGGCTTCCTGCCGCTGGCGGCGGCGTACGCGGAGCGGCATCGGTACGAAGAGGGCAAGACGCCCAATCGGCTGTATGTGGTCGAGACCATGCCGACCGTGACGGGCTTCAAGGCGGAGCATCGGCTGGGGTTGAAGCCGAGCGCGATCGTCAGCTTCGCGCAGTCGCTGGCCGCGGGTTCGGCTCCCGCGGGAAGCGATCCCGAGCAGCAACGATTCTTTACGGCCCTGACTAAGGATCTGAAGGCGAGCAACGGCCGCTGCGTGGTGATTCCGGGTGAGCAGGCTGCGCCCGAGGTGCACGCGGCGGCGTATGCGCTGAACAGCGCGCTGGGTGCGGTGGGCAAGACGGTGGTCTATACCGAGACGGTGAACCCGCTGCCTTCGATTCAGACCGCCGACCTCAAGGCGCTGGTCGCGGAGATGAACGCGGGCAAGGTGCAGTGGCTGGTGATGCTGGGCGTGAACCCGCTCTACTCGGCGCCGGCGGACCTGGACTTTCTCGACGCATTCAACAAGGTGCCGACCACGGTACATCTGGGATCGCACGTCGACGAGACGGGCTTCCTCTCGGTGTGGCACATCAACAAGGCGCACTATCTCGAGAGCTGGACGGATGCGCGGGCGTACGACGGGACGATCTCGATTGTGCAGCCGATGATCGAGCCGCTCTACCAAGGCAAGAGCGCGCATGACATGCTGCAGGCGCTGCTCGAGAACCCGGTGGCCACGGGGTACGACGTTGTGCAGGCCAATGCGAAGACCTATATCCAAGGCGACTTCGCCGCCGGATGGCGCAGGGCGCTGCACGATGGATGGGTAGAGGGCACGGCGTTTTCGGCGGCCTCGGCCACACCGAAGTCTGGAGCGATTGCGGCGTCTGCGCCGGCGGCCAGCTCTGGCTATGAGATCTCCTTCCGGCCCGATACCTCGGTCTACGATGGCCGCTATGCCAACGTCGGCTGGCTGCAGGAGCTGCCCAAGCAGGTCACCAATCTGAGCTGGGACAATGCGGCGCTGATGAGCATGGGCACCATGGCCGAGCTCAAGGTGGAAGAGGCCGACCTGGTGGAGATCAGCGTGAACGGCCGCAAGCTGGTAGCGCCGGTGCTGATGGTTCCGGGACATCCGGATGGGGCGATCACGGTCCATCTCGGCATGGGCCGCAGGATTGAGGCGGGCCGCGTGGGCGCAGGCGTGGGCTTCGACGCCTACCGCCTGCGGAGCTCGGATGCGCCGCTGTATGCGGCGGGCGCGACAGTGAAGAAGGCTCCGGGTAGCTACGAGCTGTGCGTGACCAAGGTGCACAACGTCGAGCATCGCGGCAGCTTCGCGGAGCACGATCTGGAGAAGAAGGAGTCGGACAAGGACGGGGTGTACTCGCTGGCCGGGCATGAGGCGATGGAGCGGGCGATCATCCGCTACGCCACACTGGAGGAGGCGAAGGAGAACCCCGACTTCGCGCACGAGGGCGGCGCGAACTCGCTGGTGAATAAGGTGGGGTACTCGCCGGAGGGCGAGACGCCGAAACACGGGGAGTCGTTCTTCCCGGATGCCTGGCACTACGACAAGACCGATGCCTCCTCGAAGAAGATTCAGAACGCGTGGGGCATGTCGATCGACCTGAACTCCTGCGTCGGCTGCAACGCCTGCATTGTGAGCTGCTATGCGGAGAACAACATTCCGGTGGTGGGCCGCGCGCAGGTGAAGGTCGGCCGCATCATGCAGTGGATTCGCGTCGATACCTACTTCGAGGGCGACCTGCACGCTCCCCGGGCGCACTTCCAGCCGATGGCCTGCCAGCACTGCGAGAACGCTGGCTGCGAACAGGTCTGTCCGGTGGGCGCGACCGTTCATACGCCGGAAGGCCTGAACACGATGGTCTACAACCGCTGCGTGGGGACGAGGTACTGCTCGAATAACTGCCCCTACAAGGTGCGGCGCTTCAACTTCCTGCTGTACTCGGACTACGACACGGAGAGCCTGAAGTTCATGCGCAACCCGGACGTGTCGGTGCGTTCGCGCGGTGTGATGGAGAAGTGCAGCTACTGCGTGCAGCGCATCGAGGCGGCGAAGATCGAGGCGGACAAGGAGAACCGGGCGATTCGCGACGGCGAGATCGTGACCGCCTGCCAGCAGGCCTGCCCGACCAACGCCATCGTCTTCGGCAACATCAACGACCCGGCGAGCAAGGTGGCCCGGCGCAAGGCGACCGAACGCGACTATCCGGTGCTGGCCGACCTGAACTTCCGTCCCCGCACCACCTACACGGCTGGCGTGATCAACCCGAATCCGGAGCTGGCATAAATGGCGACGAAAAACCCAATTGTTGACCCGATGATTGAACCGCGTACGGGCGAGTACGCGGTCATCGCGCCCGGGCATAACTTCAAGTCGGTGACGCAGAAGATCGCCGGTCTGGTATTGACGTCGAACACGCCGCTGGGCTGGTTCTTCGGCCTGATCGTGGCCGCAGGGGTGGCGACGGGGCTGGTGGTCGGATGCACCTGGTTGTTCCTGAAGGGCGTGGGCATCTGGGGCGTGACCATCCCAGGCGCCTGGGGCTTCGCCATCATCAACTTCGTGTGGTGGATCGGTATCGGCCACGCGGGAACGCTGATCTCGGCGATCCTGCTGCTGTTCAAGCAGACCTGGCGCAACTCGATCAATCGCTTCGCCGAGGCGATGACGATCTTCGCGGTGGTCTGCGCCGGCACCTTCCCGCTGATCCACGTGGGCCGGCCGTGGCTGGCGTACTGGTTGTTCCCTTACCCCAACACGATGAATGTGTGGCCGCAGTTCCGCAGCCCGCTGGCCTGGGACGTGTTCGCGGTCTCGACCTACGCGACCATCTCGATCGTGTTCTGGTACGTGGGCATGATTCCCGACTTCGGCACGCTGCGCGACCGCGCACAGCTGCCGGCGGCGAAGTACTTCTACGGCCTGCTGTCGCTGGGCTGGCGCGGATCGACGCGGCACTGGATCCGGTATGAGTCGGCCTCGCTGCTGCTGGCCGGGCTATCGACGCCGCTGGTGCTCTCGGTGCACACGGTCATCAGCTTCGACTTCGCGGTGGCAGCACTGGCGGGCTGGCATACGACGATCTTTCCGCCGTACTTCGTGGCTGGAGCCATTTACTCGGGCTTCGCCATGGTGATTACGCTGGCGATTCCGATCCGCAAGTTCTACCACCTGGAGGACCTGATCACGCTGCGCCACCTGGACAACATGGCCAAGGTGATGCTGGGGACGGGTCTGATCGTGGGCTACGGCTACTGCATGGAGGTCTTCATGAGCTGGTACTCGGCCAGCCACTGGGAGTTCTTCATGATGTGGAACCGGATGTTCGGTCCGATGGGCTGGGCGTACTGGATCCTGATCGCGACCAACCTGGCGATTCCGCTGACGACGCTGTGGTCGCGCAAGCTGCGGGTCAACGTGCTGTTCCTGTTCCTGCTGTCGTTCGTGATCAACACCGGGATGTGGTTCGAGCGGTTCGTGATCGTGGTGACCAGCCTTTACCGCGACTATCTGCCGTCGAGCTGGGGCACCTATCGGGCGACCCGCTGGGATTACATGATCTATGTCGGCACGCTGGGTCTGTTCACCTTCCTGTTCTTCCTGTTTGTACGCTTCCTGCCAATGATTCCGATGTCGGAGATCCGGATGATGCTGCCGCAGACCAAGGTCCGGCGCGGCGGGACCGATGCCGAGAGCGTGATTGAGGAGACGATCTAATGCCACCGCGTGAGGGAATCTACGGGCTGCTTGCCGAGTTCAATACGCCGAGCGAGCTGGTGCATGCGACCGAGGCGGCGCATCATGCCGGCTACCGACGGATGGAGTGCTATACGCCGTATCCGGTGGAACAGGCGGCCGAGGCGCTGCGCTTCCACAAGACGCGGGTGCCGCTGGTCTGTCTGCTGGGCGGACTGCTGGGCGTGACGACGGCGTACCTGATGGAGACATGGATTAATGTGTGGAGCTATCCGCTGAATATCGCGGGCCGACCGCTGTTCTCCTGGCCGGCGTTCATCATTCCTGCGTACGAGTGGACGATTCTGTTCGCCGGCCTGTCGGCGGCCTTCGGGATGCTGGGGTTGAATGGACTGCCGCAGCTCTATCATCCGGTCTTCAATGCGCGCAACTTCCGCGATGGAGCGACCACGGACAAGTTCTTCCTTTGTCTCGAGGCGACCGATCCCAGGTTTTCTCTGGAGGAGACGCGCCGGTTCCTCGAACAGTTCCCCGCGGTATCCGTGGTGGAGGTGGATCATTAATACGTCGCAGACAATTCGTCGTACTGGCCTGCTCGCCGCAACCGTAGCACTGCTGCTGGCCACGGGCTGCCGCCAGGATATGCAGGACCAGCCCAAGTTCATTCCCCAGCGTGGAACGGATTTCTACGCCGACGGCCGCTCGGTGCGGCCGCAGGTGGCCAACACCGTGGCGCGCGGACAGCTGCACGCCGACACCTACTTCTATACCGGCCTGGTGAACGGCAAAGAGGGCGATGGTCTGCCCTTCGCGGTGACGCTGGCGGTGCTCGAGCGCGGACAGGAGCGCTATAACGTCTACTGCACGCCCTGCCACTCGCGCGTGGGCAACGGCGCGGGCATGATTGTGCAGCGCGGTTACCGGCCGGCGGGCAACTTCCATACGGCGCGGCTGGAGACGGCGCCGCTAGGTCACTTCTTCAATGTGATCAGCAACGGCTATGGAGCGATGCCGGACTACTCGGCGCAGATCACACCGGCCGACCGCTGGGCGATTGTGGCGTATATTCGCGCGCTGCAGTTGAGCCAGAAGGCGAAGCCGGCGGATGTAGCCAATGGATCGCATGTGGAGCCGCTGCGCGATATCGCAGACCGGGAAGGTTTTCCAGCCAGCTTCGCGACGGACTGGGGCCTGCCGGCGACGGCGGTCTATGGGACACCGAACAACCAGGACAACGGGATTCCAGGGCAGCCGATGGGCTCTGCTGGAACCGCAACCGGGAACACGACGGGAATTCCGGCGGGCACTCCGGGCAAGGCTGCGCAGGGGCCGGTAACGCCGAACGTTCCGTCTCAACCGAAGCAGTAACCGAAGACTACTCAAGAAGGTTTGAAACGCATGGCATCTGGACACGAACAACACGGCGCTGCGGGTTTCCATCACGGTCCACGAGCGCTTCCGGCAGTGCTCGATTCACCTGAGCTGGTGAAGGCCTGGCGCAGCCGGGCTCTGCTGGTCGGCATGATCTTTACCCTGCTCTCAGTGGCCTTTGCGTTCACGAGCGAGGGCCGGAACCACATTCTGCGGGCCTATCTGCTCGGCTTCATGACCTGCTTCGGGTTTGCGGGCGGCGGCCTGGCACTGTTGATGCTGCAGTATGTCTCGGGCGGCAAGTGGGGTCTGCTGCTACGGCGGCCGCTGGAGGCGATGACGCGGACGCTGCCGCTGGTGGCGTTGATGATCGTGCCCGTGCTCTTTTTCATGAAGCACCTGTATCAGTGGGCGCGCTTCACCAATCCGGCCGAGACGGCCCAGGCCGTGGTCAACCATGAGGCCTCGCTCGAGCAGGCGCTGACGATGAACGCCAAACACGCCATGCTCAATCCGGCGGCAGCGATTGTGCAGACGGTGGTGATCTTTGCGGTGCTGCTCTTGTTCAGCACCCTGTTGAATCGCTGGTCGCTCGAGCGCGACGCCGATCCGGCGCGGGACACCGAGGCGAGCTATGATCGGTGGCGGGTCCGGTTTGAAAATCTGAGCGGCATCGGCATCCTGATCTATGTCCTGCTGCTCACCGACGGTGCGATCCTCTGGATCATGTCGCTTGATGCGAGCTGGTACTCGTCGATCTGGGGATTGCAGTTCCTGGTCGGTCAGGGCTACGCGGTGCTGGCGCTGGGCATTCTGACGGTGGTGCGGCTGTCGCGCGTGGAGCCGATGAAGACGCTGCTGCGCATGACCGAGCAGCACGATCTGGGGAAGCTAGCCTTCGCCTTCGTCATGCTGAACATCTACCTGACCTTTGCCGAGTTTCTGATCATCTGGTCGGGCAATGTGCCGGACGAGATTCCCTGGTATCTGAACCGCATCCACGGAGGCTGGTGGTATATCTGCACCGCCGACTTCTGCTGCCACTGGCTGATTCCCTTCTGCCTGCTGCTTTCGCGCGACCTGAAGCGCAGCAAGAAGCGCATGACGGCGCTGTGCTGCTTCATGATCTTCGCCCGGCTGCTGGACATGTTCTGGCTGATCGAGCCGAACTTCCCCAACGCGGCTGGGAACCTTCACCTGAGCGGAAACTTCGGCCTGCTCGCCTACCTCACGGTTCCGGTGGCGGTGCTGGCCTTCTGGGCTGCGTACTACCTGACGCAGCTGAATGCGCGGCCGCTGGTCAATGTGAACGATCCTCATTTGGAAGAGATGCTGGAGCCCGAACATGCACACTAACCACAACGATCCGAGCAGGAACCATCTGCACGACATCGAACCGCAGGCGCCGGTCGACAGCGAGCATCCGGGCTATGAGACGACGGACGTCAATGTCACGGGAGTGGTCGTATTTCTCGCCGGGTTGTTCGGCTTCCTGTTTGTGTTCTTCCTGTTTTGCTACGGCATGGGCAAGGTGATCAACAACGCGCTGGCAAAGCAGGATGGGCCCGGGGACAAGTGGCATCCCGCCTCGACCTTTGCCGGCCGGGTGAACCCAAACGGCAAGCGCGAGGATCTAACCAGCAACGCGGAGCTGCAGCAGCGGGAGTTGCAGCAGATGACGTCGAGCTTTCCGACCCCGCGGCTCGATATCGACGACGGCAATCAGGCGACCGCCGATCTGCATGCGCGCGAGGACCTGCTGCTCGAGCACTATAGCTCGGAGCCGAACCAGCCGGGGGTGATCCGCATTCCCATCGAGCGGGCGATGGAGCTGATCGCCCAGCGCGGGCTCCCGGTCACCAGCGAGGGAGCTGCCGCGACCCTGATGGCTGGAGACAGCAAGCCCGAGATTCAGGCTCCGCTGACCAGCGGATTCGCCCGAACCGGATATGAGCTGGACGTGATGGAGGCGCGCAAGCAACGACTGAGCTACAGCAGCGCCGTCAGTGCAACGCATGCCGAACCGGCACCCGTCAAATAGACACACAGCCGCAAATGTAAGTAGAGAGAAGCGAAAGCGACACAGGATGCGAGACGCGATGAGAATCAGAGGCGACAAGCGAGCGGGGCAGATGCGGCGGGTGCTGCTGGCCCTCTGCTGCGCTCTGCTCGCGGCTTTGGTCTCTCCGGTCTCTCCGGTTTTAGCGCAGGTCTCGAGCTATGGCGATAAGCAGGTGGGACAGAACAGCGGCGACCAGTTGCCGCGGGTGCTGCAGCAGGTACAGGTCAGCCAGCATTTGAATCAGCAGCTTCCGCTGGATGCGGTGTTCGTCGACGAGACGGGCAGGACGGTGCGGCTGGGAGAGTACTTCGGCAAGCATCCGGCGGTGGTTTCGCTGGTGTACTACAACTGCCCGATGCTGTGCTCGGAGGAGCTGGACGGTCTGACCAGCGCGCTCGAGATGGTGAAGCTGACGCCGGGCAAGGACTTCGACGTGATCGTGATGAGCATCGATCCGAGCGAGACGCCCGCCGACGCGGCGAAGAAGAAGGCCTTTTACCTGAAGCGCTATGGACGTCCGGAGACGGCTGCGGGATGGCACTTCCTCACCGGGCAGCGGCCTGCCATCGACGCGGTGTCGAACGCCGTGGGATTCGGTTATGTGCGGGTTCCGGGGCCGGATGGAAAGCTGACGCAGTTTGCCCACGCCAGCTCGATTGAACTGGCGACGACCGATGGCAAGCTGGCGCAGTACTACCTGGGTGTGGAGTACTCGCCCAAGGACATGCTGTTGGGGTTGATCGACGCCTCCGGCAACAAGATCGGATCGCCGGTCGCCAACATTTTGACGTACTGCTACCACTACGATCCTCAGACCAACAAGCACTCTCTCATCGTGGCTCGCGTCGTGCAGTTGGGCGGGATGATTACGGTGGCGGGGCTGGGCGGTTTTATCTTCCTGTCGTTTCGGCGTGATTTGAAGCTCGGGCGCGATCATGATCAGACCAATCGCGACCTGAAGACGAATGGATAAAGGGTAACGATGCATATCAGTCCAGTGCTGTGGCAATTTCTGGTGAGGTGGCTCCACTCCTCCGCTCTGTTTCCGAGCGAGGCGTCGACGATTGCTCCGTATGCGGATGCGCTCTACTTCTTCCTGCTGCTGATCACCATCGTCGGCGTGGTCCTGGTGGGTGCGCTGGTCTTTGGCTTTTCGATCATGTATCGCAAGGAGAAGAGTCCGGTCGCTACCCAGGTCGAGGGATCGACGCTGCTCGAAGCGACGTGGACGATCATTCCGCTGGCGATCTTCCTGGTCACCTTCGTCTGGGGTGCGCTGCTCTACTTCCGGATCTACAATCCGCCAACCAACGCGATGAACATCTACATCGTGGGCAAGCAGTGGATGTGGAAGGCGGAGCACCCGGGCGGGCAGCACGAGATCAACGCGCTGCACGTCCCGATCGGGCGGCCGGTGCAGCTGACCATGATCTCGCAGGATGTATTCCACAGCTTTTCGATTCCCGACTTCCGGGTGAAGCGCGAGGTGATCCCGGGGCGCTACTCGACGGTGTGGTTCCAGGCGACGGAGGCCGGCACCTATCATCTGTTCTGCACTCAGTACTGCGGGACGAACCACTCGGCAATGATCGGCGAGATCGTCGCCATGAGCCCGGAGGACTACCAGAGGTGGACGCAGCAGTCGACCAGCGGCATGTCGCTGGCGCAGAACGGCGAGCGGCTGTTCGCCAGCATGGGATGCAACGCCTGCCACTCTGGA
>Ga0210403_10001942_pt1 | contig 19091 bp, 10 predicted proteins | sample IncBWC19MmetaG_FD_150863 | JGI IMG/M metagenome (GOLD analysis project Ga0210403, IMG submission 150863) | Forest soil microbial communities from Barre Woods Harvard Forest LTER site, Petersham, Massachusetts, United States - Inc-BW-C-19-M | ecosystem: Environmental > Terrestrial > Soil >... | reverse complement strand
GCGGGACAACAACACAGTCTTCTCGGGCATCCTGGCCCGTAACAACTTTTCGGCGAGCGTGTCGAATCACGGCCAGACGGATCGCGCCTCGGGCGAACTCGTTTCTGGAAATTATTTTGAGGTGCTGGGCGTGCAGCCGGCCGTTGGGCGCGTGTTCAGCCAGGACGACGATCGAGTGCCCGGCGGGCAGCCGGTCGTGATGCTAAGCCATTCGTATTGGATGCGGCACTTCGGCGGCGATCCGAGCGTGTTGAACAAAGTGCTGCTGATCAACAACGTCGAGATGACCGTCGTCGGCGTGGCGCAAGCGGGATTTTTCGGCGTGCAGGTGGGCAAGACGCCGGATATTTTTGTGCCGCTGATGATGACGCAGCAGATGACGCAGTTCGGCGAAACGCTGGACGGGTGGAACAATTATTGGATGAAAGTCCTGGCGCGCCGCAAGCCCGGCATTTCCGAACAGCAAGCGGAAGCGGGCATCAACACGACGTACAAGCCGCTGCTCGAAGAACAACTGCCACTGATCAAATCCAGTTGGAACGAAGACAAGCGCCAAAAGTTTCTGGATAAAAAGATTTTCCTTTCCTCCGGAGCGCGCGGGCGAACGATCGCACAGAGGGAGGCGGGAACGCCGATCATCACCCTTTTCGTGATGGTCGCGCTGGTGCTGCTGATTGCGTGCACAAACGTGGCGAACCTGTTGCTGGCCCGCGGCGCTTCGCGTCAGCGCGAATTTGCGATTCGAACGGCGATGGGGGCAAGCCGCGGCAGAATGATTCGCCAGCTTCTGGCCGAGAGCCTGATGTGCGCGCTCGGCGGCGGAGCGCTGGGCATTTTGCTGGGCACCTGGCTGATGAGGATTCTCACGCCAATGGTGGTCTCAAGCTCGGGGATTCAGGGGCTTACGGAAAAACTCGATCCCACCGTGTTGACGTTTGCAATGGGAGTCACGCTGCTCTCCGGAGTTTTCTTCGGATTGATTCCCGCGTGGCGCGTCACGCGCATGGGCGTTACCGATGTGATCAAAGACCAAGGTTCGACTTCTTCCGCCAGCGTCGCTCACGTCGGCTTCCGCAAAATATTGGTTGCCGGTCAAGTGGCCTTCACGATGCTGCTTCTCGCGGGCGCAGGCCTCTTTATGCGCTCGCTATGGAACCTGCGCAGTCAAGACCTGGGCATGAAAACGGACAATGTGATCACCTTCTCGGTCGAGCCGGCGCTCAATGGATACGACACGCCGCGTGCCATCGTGCTGGTCAACCAACTGCGCGAGCGGATCGCTAGCGTGCCGGGTGTCAGGGCCGTCGGCACCGGGGATGTTCCGACGCTTACCGGCGACGACGAAGGGACCAATATCACTGTCGAAGGTGGTCCGCAGCTCGCCGAAGAACTGCAACAAGTGGACTACGATGCCATAAGCCCCGGGTATTTCTCGACGCTGGGAATTCCCCTGCTATCAGGCCGCGAATTTAACGAAGGGGATGGCACGACGGCGCCAAAAGTCGCAATCGTCAGCGCGGCAATGGTGAAGCGTTTCTTCCCAGGACGAAATCCACTGGGCGCACACTTTGCGTTTGGCGGCGGCAACAAAGTGAAGCCGGACATTGAAATTGTAGGAGTGGTCAAGGACGTCAAGCAGGAGCATGTAAGCAGCGAGGCTTTTCCGTACGTCTATCTTCCCTACGCACAAAGGCCTAAAGTAACGGGAATGACGTTTTACGTGCGGTCGACGCAGGATCCGCTGCTACTAGGGTCCACTTTGCAAGGGACTGTGCGCGACATGGATGCGAACCTGCCTGTCTATGATTTGAAAACGATGGAACGTGTCGTGGAAGAGGATTTGTTCTCGGCGCGGCTGGTTGCGATGTTGTCGGCCAGCTTTGCCGGACTTGCCGCGCTGCTGGCGGCGCTGGGAATTTACGGCGTGCTTGCTTATGTCGTCGTGCAGCGCACGCGAGAGATTGGCATTCGCATGGCATTGGGAGCTGTCGCCGGGCATGTGCGTTTGCTGATTGTGAAAGAAGTCGGGTCGATGGTTCTGATCGGAGTGGGGCTAGGTCTGCCGCTGGCGTATGGGTTGGTTCGGTTCAGCGAATCGATACTTTATGGCGTGCATGCCGGTGACCCCGCGGTATACGCTTTCGGTTTGGGATTAATCGCAGTCATCGCTTTGGCAGCCTGCTTCATTCCGGCCAGGCGCGCCACACGCGTCGATCCCTTGGTGGCTTTGCGGTATGAGTGAGTAACTCGGAGGCTTTCGGCGGTAGGCACAGCAGTTGGGGCACGGAACGAATTTGCAGCATGAGCTTCAAGACTAAAACTGGTTAAGGAGACGAAATGTCAGACGCACCTACACTCATCAAAATGGAAGGCGTGAAGAAAGTTTTCTACACGGACGAAGTGGAGACCCACGCGCTCGAGGAGATTCACCTCGAGATCAAGAAAGGCACGTACATTTCCATCGCGGGGCCTTCGGGCTGCGGCAAATCGACGCTGCTTTCGATCCTGGGGCTGCTCGATTCGCCTAGCGACGGGAGCTATATGCTGAACGGCCAGCCCGTCGGCAAGCTTACGATCAGCGAGCGCACCCGCATTCGCAATCGCGAAATCGGCTTCATCTTCCAGGCGTTTAACCTGATCGGCGACCTCACGGTGTATGAGAACGTCGAGTTGCCGCTGACGTATCGCGGCACGAGCTCCGCGGAGCGCAAGCAGAAGGTGCAAAACGCCCTCGAACGCGTAGGCATGGCGCACCGGTTGCGGCACTACCCCTCGCAACTCTCCGGCGGTCAACAGCAGCGCGTGGCCGTGGCTCGCGCATTGGTTGGCGATCCTCTCATCCTGATGGCTGACGAGCCGACTGGTAACTTGGACTCGAAAAACGGCGAAGCGGTCATGGAATTGCTTCGTGATTTGCACCGCAACGGCGCAACCGTTTGCATGGTGACGCACGACCAGCGCTATGCAAACTTCGCCGAGCGCACCATTCACCTTTTTGACGGCCGCATCGTCGAAGAAACCAAAGAAGCCGGAGTGACCGCTTAAGGGCGTCTGGCGAAAGAAGGCGCTCCATGGGAACCATCGGGCAAGACATCCGTTATGGTGTGCGGATGCTCGTCAGGCATCGTCTGACCACGCTGGTTTGCATCGCCGCTTTAGCGTTGGGCATCGGCGCAAATACGGCGATGTTCAGTGTGGCGGAAGCATTCCTGCTCCATCCCGTTCCCTTCGAGAATTCGGACCGCATTGTCGCGCTGGTCGACTCGCGCCCATCCCAAGGTATCGACACAAATTCCGTCGCCCCGGTCACCTATTTGGAATGGAAGTCGCAAGCGCACTCTTTCGATCAAATGGGAGCGTACGTTTGGGATTCCATCAATTTAACCGGTGATCGGGAAGCGGAGAAGGCGCAAGGTTTCGCGATTAGCGCGAACTTTTTCGACTTGCTCGGTGTGCATCCCCTGATGGGGCGCACTTTCCTGCCCGAGGAAGAGGAGGTTGGAAAAGATCAAGTCATCATCCTCAGCTACGGCCTCTGGGAACGGCGTTACGCTTCCGATCCTCATATTCTTGGCAAGAAACTCAAAGTGGATGGCAAGACCTTCGAGATTGTTGGGGTGATGCGCAAAGGATTCGACTATCCAAAGCCGGCGGAAGCGTGGGTGCCGCTTTCGCTTAGCGCCGAAAAGCGCACGATTCGCGATTCTCGTTACTTGTGGGTGCTGGCGCATTTGAAGCCGCAGGTTTCCGTGGAACAGGGTGCGGCGGAGATGCGCACGATCTCGGCACAGCAAGCCGCAGCCTATCCCGATGCTTACAAGGGCTGGAAGCTTCGCGTACTGACGATTCCTAATTTTGCGACAGATGATCTCACGCGGCAGTTCACCTTCCTGCTGTTGGGCGCAGTGGGATTTGTTTTGCTCATTGCGTGCGCGGACGTAGCCAATGTGCAGTTTGCACGGGTCACCGGCCGGCATAAGGAACTTGCCGTGCGAACCGCCATGGGAGCGAGCCGGAGCCGCATCATCCGCCAATTGCTCACCGAGAGCGTATTGCTTTCGCTGGCAGGCGCGGCCCTGGGCCTGATATTCGCGATGTGGTGGGTCTATTTGATCGTGAGTCACATGCCTCCCGAAGTTGGGAGATTCATCGCCGGATGGAATACGATAAGCCTCGATACCAACGCATTTTTGTTCACACTGGCCATCGCTATCGCCAGCGGCATTGTCTCGGGGATTGCTCCCTCCTGGCTCCATTCGCAGACGAACATTAGCGACACCCTGAAAGAAAGCGGCAGGGGAGGAAGCACAGGTCCTTCCCGGCATCGTTTGCGGAGCGTTCTGGTCATAGCCGAGATTGCGCTCGCCCTTATCCTTCTGGTCGGTGCGGGCCTGCTTGTTAAAGGCTTTCGCGCGCTGATTGTCGTGCATGATAATTTCCGTCCTGCATCCGTGCTGACGCTCAGCTTGGCTCTGCCCGAAGCGCAGTACAAGGAAAAGCCCGGTCGCGCCGCGTTCCACGAACAAGTGCTGCAGCGGCTTGCCGCTATTCCGCATGTTCGATCCGCTGCGCTCGCCACGTACGTGCCTTATGCCAACGGCGGTGGCACGGGCGTAGAACCTTTCACCATCGAAGGACGCGCTCCGGAAGAGCGAGGCGAAAGCGCCAACACGATTGTCGAAACGATCAGTCCGAATTATTTTCGCTTGATGAATATCGGTCTGCGCGATGGGCGCGAATTGAGCGATTCGGATGGCGTTAGCACGCCGCACGTAGCGGTAATCAGCCAAAACGTGGCGAAGCGCTATTTCCCTGGCGAAAACCCGCTGGGGAAAAAACTCAAGATTGGCAAAGCCGATGCGGATAGTCCTTGGATGACGATTGTAGGAATCGTGGACGATGTTCACTATACGTGGGTCGATCGGCAAGAATATCCGACGATTTATCGGAGTTATCGTCAAGCTCCTCCCTTCTACACTTCTTTGGTCTTGCGTACCGATGGCGATCCCCTGACTTTCATACCGGCTATGCGAAGTGCGGTGGCCGCCGTCGACCCAAATCTGCCGCTCTTCGATGTGTTGCCGTTTGACCGGGTGATCACCAATTCGATTGTGGGCATCGCCTACGTCGCAGCAATGATGGCCATCTTAGGGCTCATCGCGTTGGTTTTGGCCTCGGTCGGCATCTATGGCGTGATGTCGTACTCCGTTGGCGAACGCACGCACGAAATCGGCGTTCGCATGGCCATGGGTGCGACCTCGAAGGACGTCCAGCGGCTGATTTTGCGAAATGGGTTGTTCCTGACCGTCGTTGGGATGGCTATCGGTCTGCCGCTGGCTTTAGGGATCGCCTACGCGCTCTCCAGCATTCTCTTCGGCGTGAAGGTAGCCGATCCGTTCGCATTCGTGGGACTTCCCCTGCTTCTAGCTGCGGTTGCAACAGTCGCCTGCTACCTCCCCGCGCGGCGCGCCGTGCGTATGGATCCGCTCACCGCACTGCGCTACGAGTGAAGCCGCCAGGTTAGGAGCTTGAAAGGGTGGGCATATTGTTTACCCTGTAAAGGCCCAGCTTTGGCTCAATGGCACCTGTAGGGACGGGGCTTGTTTACCCTGAGTTTCGAAGGGCCCCCGTCCGGTCGCGCCCCACAGCGTCGCGGATTTAAGTGTGATAGTCTCGAAACGGAATAAGTTTTCCGGCGTTATCTTATTAAGCGCCAAGGAGCGAGAGTGGAACCACTGATTCAGTTGCGCAACATGGAGAAGGTTTACGAGGCGGGCGGCAGCAAATTCTACGTTCTGCGCCGGGTGTCGCTGGAGATTCAGCCGGGCGATTTTGTCACCTTTATGGGCCCTTCGGGAGCGGGCAAGTCGACGCTGCTCAGCATTATCGGCATGCTCGATGGATCCTGGACGGGCGAGTATTATTTCAATGGCGAGGCGGTTCATCGGCTCAACGTCAAGAAGCGCAATGAGCTTCACAAAGCCAATATCGGCTTCGTTTTTCAGAGCTACCACCTCATTGACAACTTGACAGTGTTCGAGAACCTGGAAATTCCCCTCTCCTACAAAAACGTCCCGCACAAAGAGCGCGTCAGTCTTGTCTGCGACATTCTCGACCGCTTTAACATCGTCGGCAAAAAGGATCTCTTCCCCAACCAGCTTTCCGGCGGTCAACAACAGCTCGTAGGTGTTGCCCGCGCCGTGATCCAGAGCCCTAAGCTGATTCTGGCCGACGAGCCCACCGGCAACCTGCACTCCGCGCAAGGTGAAGAAATCATGGAGCTTTTCCGCAAGCTGAACGAAGCCGGCACGAGCATCATCCAGGTAACGCACTCGGAGAGAAACGCCGCCTACAGCCACCGCGTCATTCAGCTAAAGGACGGGTGGGTGGTCAGCGAAACCAGCAATGCGGCGCGGGTCGGTTGAGGATTAGCCGGGCTCAGGGGCGCATTTTTATCGGACGCTGCTTTGCCAGGGGGTCGAAGCGCGTCCTGCTGGGTAAAGTATTGTTTTCATTGAAGTTACATGATTTTGCGCCCGAACTCTGAGCGATGCCGTATTTAACCGTGAAGTTAAATACAAAGGGCACTGGGACTGAGACTATCTTCCGACTCGCATGAAAAACCCTACCATTCATCCCTATCGCGTCCTGGTGGCCGACGATCAGGCCGACATCCGCGACGCGCTCCGCCTGCTCCTCAAGCGAGAGAACTACGAAACGCAATCCGCGGCTTCCCCCGCCGAGGCTCTCGCGGCGATTGAATCGCGCGAGTTTGACGCAGTTCTCATGGACCTAAACTATGCGCGGGACACGACTTCCGGGCAGGAAGGTCTCGATTTGCTGAGCCGCATCCAGGCTGCCGATGCGACCTTGCCGGTAATTGTCATGACCGCCTGGAGCAGCGTGGAAATTGCGGTGGAAGCGATGCGGCGAGGCGCCCGCGACTTCATTCAAAAGCCGTGGGACAATGCGCGGTTGCTTTCCATTCTGCGAACGCAGATCGACCTGCGAAACGCGTTGCGCCAGGCGTCGCGACTTGAGGCGGAGAATCGCCTGCTGCGCGCCGAATCGCGCCCCACGCTCATCGCAGAGGCACCGGTGATGCAGCCGGTGCTCGACGTCATTGGGCGAGTAGGTCCGTCGGACGCCAGCGTGCTCATTACCGGCGAACATGGCACGGGCAAAGAAGTCGTGGCGCAAACGCTGCACGCGCTCTCGCAGCGCGCGGGCAAACCCATGGTTACAGTAAACGCGGGCGGCCTCTCCGACGGCCTATTCGAAAGCGAACTCTTTGGCCACGTGAAAGGCGCGTTCACGGATGCGCGCAACGATCGAGTCGGACGATTCGAACTTGCCGAAGGCAGCACGCTTTTTCTCGACGAAATCGCGAACGTGCCGCTGAATCTGCAGGCAAAGCTTTTGCGGGTGCTGGAAACGGGTGAACTGGAACGCGTCGGATCCTCCTCGACGCGGCGCGTGAACGTCCGCGTCCTGGCGGCTACAAACGCCGACGTGAATTCCGAAGCGGCCTCCGGGCGATTCCGTCAGGACCTTTTATTTCGCTTGAACACCATCGAAATTCATCTTCCCCCACTGCGTGAACGCCGCGAGGACATCCCTTTGCTGGCGCACCACTTTCTTAGTGGCTACGCGCAGCGCTATCGCAAAAGCATTTCGGGGTTCGATCCCGGCGCGGCGCAGCTCCTGCTGGAGCATCCCTGGCCGGGAAATGTACGCGAGCTCGATCACGCCGTCGAACGCGGAGTGCTGCTCGCGCAGAGGCCGGTCGTCCGCTCCGCCGACCTCGGGCTGCGCACAGGTCCAGCAGGCGGAACGATGCGGCTCGAGGAAATGAGCCTCGATGAAGTCGAGCGCCACCTGATCCAGCGCACGCTGTCGCGGCACGACGGAAACGTGAGCCAGGCGGCCAAGGCGCTGGGCCTGAGCCGCAGCGCGATGTATCGCCGGCTGCAAAAACACGGGTTGGAATGAGACGCTTGACGTACGAACGTCGCATCCAGCTTCTGGCGCTGGCGGCGGGATTGCCCGGATCGCTGATTGCGCTGATTCTCCTCTGGAATGGCCAGTATTCCTCGCGAACCGCCTGGACGCTGACGTTTTTTATCGTGTGTCTGTGGGTTGGGTTCGCGCTTTCCTTGCGGCACCGCGTAGTTTTCTCCCTGCAAACGCTATCGAATTTGCTTTCGGCGATGCGTGAACAGGATTTCTCGTTCCGCGCGCGGGATGCTCGCAGCGACGATGCCCTCGGCGAAGTCATGCTGGAAGTGAATGCGCTTAGTGAAACGCTGCGTTCTCAGCGATTGGGAGCGCTGGAAGCGACCGGGCTGCTTCGAGCGGTGATGGAAGAAATCGACGTCGCGATTTTTACGTTTGACAACCACAGGCAGTTGCGGCTCGTGAATCGCGCCGGCGAGCGGTTGCTTTCGAGGCCAAGCGAAAGGCTGCTGGGCTTTACGGCCGGTGAACTCGGGCTTGATGCGTGTCTCGAAGGTGAGACAGCGCGCACCATGGAACTGAGTTTCCCGGGAGGCTCGGGCCGCTGGGGCGTGCGCCGCGGATCTTTTCGTCAAGGCGGTCTGCCGCACGATCTGATTGTTCTCAGCGATCTAAGCCGCACGCTGCGCGACGAGGAGCGGCAAGCCTGGCAGCGGCTTATTCGCGTGCTAGGACACGAACTCAATAATTCTCTGGCGCCAATTCAATCCGTAGCGCAGAGCCTGGAGAGCGGACTCGCGGGAACGGCCAACGCGCCAGAACTGCAAGGGAGTGCTGCCGCCTCGATGATGGAGGACATGCGCCACGGCCTCGGCATTATTCGGTCTCGTACGGAAGCTCTGGGCCGGTTCATGGCTGCTTACGCGCGGCTCGCGCGGCTTCCGCAGCCGACACTCGCTCCGGTTAATGTGACGGAATGGATCACGCGCGTGGCCAAGCTGGAATCGCGGGCGAAAGTGAAGCTGGAGAAAGGGCCGCCGCTGGTGATTTCCGCGGACGCGGATCAGCTCGAACAGTTGTTGATCAACCTCGTTCACAACGCCGTGGACGCCGCGCATGAAACAGGAGGCGGAGTAAAGTTAACCTGGACCCGGTACAGCTCTTACCTGGAAGTGTCCGTTCTCGATGAAGGCCCGGGAATTTCCAACACGGCAAACCTCTTTGTTCCCTTTTTCACCACGAAACAAGGAGGCTCAGGAATTGGCCTCGTTCTCAGCCGCCAAATTGCGGAAGCTCATGGCGGCACATTAACTCTTCAAAATCGCCGCGACGGGCGCGGCTGCGAAGCAAAACTGCGCTTGCCAATCTGAGCAGCATTCTTCCCAACGAGAATCGCTTTTCGCAAAAGCGGCAAGCGACACTTAGTAATCGAGTGCATCCCATTTTGGAACTAGCTCCCCCAAATCGGATTCTCTTATTAAGTGAAGTTTGAATTGACATCCCTGCTTGTCACGGTTCCGCGCTAGTAACCCATTCCTAAGACAGCACTTACGGAACCATTTGAATTTGCTTAGGGAATGGCCTGTCTTGTGCCTCGCTTGTTTGTGAGGTCTGCCTGTACCAGAAAACGCAGAATGAAAAATTCGCAATTGATCTTTCGCGTTGTCGTGGCGTGCGCCATTGTGCCGCTGGCGGCAATCAACTCCATTGCTCAGTCGCCACCGCCGCGCCCCCCGGAGCCGACAGAACAGCAGACAAAGACAGAGGCTCCCAACGGAAGCACTTCCGCGGAGAGCGGCAATTCTTCCGTCGCAACGCCAACTGACGACACTCGCGAAAATAAGCTGGGTCTCGCGTTGATCAAGAATCTTGCGCGGGATCAGAAGGCCATCTGGACCAGTCCAGCGCACATTCGAATGGGCGACGCCACGTGGCTTGTTCCGTTTGCGGGGCTCACGGCCGGGTTTTTGGTGACCGACCACGACGCGGACTTACATATATCGCAAAATCCCATCACGTTGCGGCATTATGCCAGCTTTTCAAACTATGGGCTCGCGGGGATGGCCGGCGCCGGCGCTGGCCTCTATCTCCTGGGAAGAGCGACACACGATGAGCACAAGCGGGAAACAGGGCTCTTAAGCGGAGAGGCCGCGCTCGACGGATTGTTTGTAGCGACGAGTCTGCAGTACGCCTTCGGCAGAGAACGGCCGAACGTGGATGCGTATCGCGGCAAATTCTGGCAAGGGGGCACTTCCTTTCCTTCTGACCATGCAATCACGGCTTGGGCCATCGCCAGTGTTCTGAGTCACGAATATCCAGGACCCTTCACAAAAATCGTTGTCTATGGCGCCGCGGCGGCAATTACCTACGCACGCGTGCGCGGCGAGAAGCATTTCCCCGCAGACGTGTTCGTCGGCAGCGGTGTCGGATGGCTCACCGGCTGGCAGGTTTATCGCACACATCACAATCCGGAATTGAGCGGTGGCATAGCGGAAGATTTGTCCGACTCGCCGATGGTGGAGACCGAACGCACTCCCAGACAAATGGGTTCGCCCTACGTTTCGCTCGACAGCTGGGTCTATCCACTATTCGATCGATTGATCGCAACCGGCGCGATCACCGATGGCATCCTCGGGATGCGCCCATGGACGAGACTGGAGTGCGCCAGAATGGTTTCCGAGGCTGGCGAGCGGCTGCAAGACGCAAACCCGGAGTCCTTGCCAGTGCGTCTCTACGAATCGCTCCGCCAGGAGTTCGCTTCGGACCTAGCCCTGCTTGCGGGCGGCAGCAATCGCGCGATACATCTGGAGTCCGTCTATGTGCGATTGACGGATATCTCCGGGCCGCCGCTAACCGACGGCTATCATTTTGGCCAAACGATTTACAACGACTTTGGCCGGCCTTTTCAGCAAGGCTTCAACACTGTTGCGGGATTTTCCGGGTGGGCAACCTACGGCCGGTGGGTTGTCTATGCGCGCGGCGAATTTCAGCACGCGCCTTCCGGTCCGGAGAATACAACGTCCGTGCAAAACGCTATCGACGCCATCGACGACAATCCCGGTCTGCCGGCAAGCCCGCAACCCGAGCGCAATCAAGCACGCTTGCTCGACGCCTACGTAGGCTTAAACCTCGCAAACTGGCAACTCTCTTATGGACAAGAGAGCCAGTGGTGGGGCCCCGGAGAGAGCGGCCCGCTGCTTTTCACGGACAACGCCTCTCCCCTTCGAATGTTTCACATCGATCGCGTCTCTCCGTTTCGTTTGCCGTGGATCGGAAAAATTCTCGGGCCGATGCGCTGGGACGCATTTTTCGGGAATCTACAAGGAAATCAACTTACGCCCGCACCTTTTTTTCATGGAGAGAAAATCAGTTTCAAGCCGACTCCCAATCTCGAATTTGGTTTCACACGAACGGTGGAAGTCGGCGGCGAGGGAAGACCGTTCACCTTGGACCGGCTTTTTCTCACGTACTTCAGTGCGACGAGCTACATCAATAAGCCGGCGCTGAAAGATCCCGGGAAACGCAACGGCGGTTTTGATTTCAGCTACCGCGTGCCTTTGCTACGAAAGTGGCTGACCATCTATAACGATTCCATTTCCGCCGACGATCCTTCCCCGCTGGCCGCGCCGCGCCGCGCGGGATTCAGTCCGGGCCTCTACCTCACGCATTTCCCCGGAATTGCCAGGCTGGATCTGCGCGTCGAAGCTCCGCTCACCAACACGGTATCCACGGACGTGCCGGGGCGCTATATCTATTGGGACAACTACTATCACGACCTTTACACCAACCGGCATTTCCTGATGGGAGATTGGGTGGGCCGCGATGGAGCAGGAATTCAGGCTTGGAGCCGCTATTGGCTGACGCCGAAGAATTCCATCCAGTTCAGCTACAGGCACGCCAAGATCGATAACAAATTTATTCCCAACGGGGGAACGATCAACGATGCGTCCGTGCGCGCGGACTATTGGATACGGCCCGACGTGAGCGCTACAGCCTCTGTGCAGTACGAACAGTGGACTATTCCGCTTCTTGCCAACGGACTTCAGAAGAATGTGGCGGCTTCGCTTCAAATCACATACTTACCCGAGATTCACAAGCATTGACGCGCTGCCGGGGACGCCCGGGCGCACCATTTTACCCTCACAAAATCCTTAGATTCGTTTCACCCTTTTCTAAGACTCGCACTGATAGATTATGCTGTCACTACAAACGCTGCGAGACTGCACCTCGTCTATGCAGGGGCTGGCGATGCGCGTCCAGCGACAGAGACTGGGTTACCATGCTTAGCGGATTCGGAACGAGTGCCACCGCTTAGTCGCCTTTGGTGGTGACAAGCGAGAACGGCAAAGGAGAGTCGTGTGAGGGATTTGGTTTTCATTTTAGTGACCGTCGTTTTCTTCCTCGCCGCGATTGGTTATTTGCGCGTTTGTGAACGGCTGAAGTAAGGCGGAGATTTTCTATGCTTGAAAATGTAGTGCTCATACTCATCAGTTTGCTTCTCTTTGGTTATTTGATGTACGCGCTCCTCAAACCGGAGAATTTCTAGCCATGACGGCCAACGGGTGGTTTCAAATCGGTCTTTACGTGCTGGTGCTGTTTCTCATCACCAAGCCGATCGGAGTTTTTCTGGCGCGCGTGTTCGAACGCGAGAAGACTTTTCTCGATCCCGTCCTGCGTCCCCTGGAACGCTTGATTTACCGGCTCTGCGGCATTGATGAAAACAAGGAAATGCCTTGGACTGAATACGGAACGACGATGCTTGTATTCAGCGCCGTTTCGTTGATTCTGCTCTATCTTTTTGAGAGGGTGCAGTATTGGCTGCCTTGGAATCCGCAGCGGCTCCCCAATGTGCCTCCCGATCTGGCCTGGAACACGGCGGTCTCCTTCACGACCAACACAAACTGGCAAGCCTACACGCCCGAAACGACCATGAGTTATCTGACGCAGATGGCCGGGCTGGCCTATCACAACTTTGCGTCCGCGGCGGTCGGCATTGCTCTGGCGATCGCGGTGATTCGCGGCGTCTCGCGGCATGAATCGAAAACCATTGGAAATTTTTGGGTGGATTTGACGCGCTGTTTTCTTTGGGTGCTCCTGCCGGTGTGTCTGGTCGGCTCGCTGGTGCTCGTTTCGCAAGGAGTCGTGCAAACGCTGAAACCTTACACGACGGCGCAGCTCGTTGAACCCCAGGTGGTGCAAACGCAGGGAGCAGACGGCAAGCCCGTCTCGCAAACGGTAACTCAGCAAGTGATTGCCGTCGGCCCAACGGCGTCGCAGGAAATCATCAAGATGTTTGGCACAAACGGGGGCGGGTTCTTCTACGCAAACAGCGCTCATCCCTACGAAAATCCGACGCCTTTCACAAATTTCTTCGAAATGCTTTTGATTTTCGCGATTCCCTCCGGATTGACGTACACGCTGGGCCGCATGACGAAATCTCCGCGCCACGGATGGGCTGTCTGGAGCGCAATGCTTGCCCTGTTTCTCGTTGGGGTGGCTACCGCGTATTGGGCGGAAGCCAAAGGAAATCCCCAGCTTGTGGGGGCCGACCAGGTCGCAAGCACCATGCATTCCGGCGGGAATATGGAGGGAAAAGAAGCCCGCTTTGGGATTGCCAACTCCGCTCTTTTTGCGACGGTCACAACGGATGCAAGCTGTGGCGCCGTGAATAGCTTCCACGATTCTTTCACACCGCTGGGCGGCATGGTGCCGCTTGTAAACATCATGCTGGGAGAAATTGTTTTTGGCGGTGTGGGCTCCGGTCTTTACGGCGTACTGGTCTTCGTCATTCTGGCTGTGTTTATTGCGGGCTTGATGGTGGGAAGAACGCCTGAGTATCTGGGCAAGAAAATTGAATCGTTCGATGTAAAAATGGCCATGCTTTCTGTACTCATCTCTTCCCTGACGATTCTCGTGTTTGCCGCGATTGCCATGGTTGCGAAATTCGGCACCTCGGGCATTTCCAATCCGGGCCCGCACGGACTTTCCCAGATTCTCTACGCATACACCTCTTCCGTTGGAAACAATGGTTCCGCGTTCGCGGGCTTGAACGCAAATACACTCTGGTACAACACGAGCACTGCCTTTGCCATGCTTCTCGGAAGATTCTTTATGGCGATTCCAATTCTGGCAATCGCAGGAAATCTCGCGCGAAAAAAGACGAGCCCGGCATCTCTGGGTACTTTTCCCGTGACCGGCTCGCTCTTCACCGTTCTGCTGGTGTCCACAATACTGATCGTTGGCGCGCTCACTTTCTTCCCAGCGTTGAGCCTGGGTCCTATCCTGGAGCATCTGCTGATGCTTTCCGGCAAGGCTTTTTGAGGAAAACATGGACCGTCCATCCCAAGTAAAGTCGCAGTCACTGAAGGACACCAAGATTTTGAAGGTGGCCATCGTGGATTCGTTCCGGAAACTGAATCCGCGCACGATGATGAAGAATCCCGTCATGTTCGTCGTGGAAGTTGGAGCTCTTCTTACCTCGATTCAGCTCGTGCGCGATGCCCTGCACCACACCGGAGAATTCGGCTTCGGCTTGCAGATCACTCTCTGGCTGTGGTTCACCGTGCTGTTCGCCAATTTTGCGGAAGCCATGGCCGAAGGACGTGGCAAGGCCCAGGCAGAAACTCTCCGCAAAGCCCGCGCAGAAACGGAAGCGCGGCGCTTGCGAGCTGATGGATGCACGGAGATTGTGCCCAGCTCAAGACTGCGGACTGGCGACCAGGTGCTGGTTAGTGCGGGAGAATTCATTCCCGGCGATGGGGAAGTTGTCGAGGGCGTGGCCTCAGTGGATGAGTCAGCGATCACCGGAGAGTCTGCGCCAGTGATTCGCGAATCGGGCGGAGATCGCTCGGCGGTCACGGGCGGCACGCGCGTTCTCTCCGATGAGATCCGCGTGCGCATCACCTCGAACCCCGGCGAAACCTTCCTCGACCGCATGATCAGCCTCGTGGAAGGGGCGTCGCGGCAGAAAACGCCGAATGAGATTGCGCTTAATATTCTATTGGCAGGACTGACGATTATCTTCTTGCTGGCGGTCGTGACGCTGCAGCCTTTTGCGATTTATTCCGGCGCGCCGCAGACTATTTTCGTTCTCGTGTCGCTGCTCGTTTGCCTTATACCAACAACCATCGGAGGACTTCTCTCGGCGATCGGCATTGCGGGCATGGACCGCTTGATCCAACGCAACGTGATTGCCATGTCGGGGCGCGCTGTCGAAGCCTCGGGTGACGTGGACGTGCTGCTGCTCGACAAAACCGGCACCATCACGCTAGGCAACCGCCAAGCTACTTCTCTTCACGCGTGTCCAAACGTGACGGAAGTGGAGCTCGCAAGTGCGGCGCAGCTTGCCTCTTTTGCCGACGAGACGCCGGAGGGCCGTTCGATAGTCGTGCTGGCAAAAGAAAAATATGGGCTCCGCGGCCGCGAGCTTGCTCCACACAACCCCATCTTCATTCCCTTTTCCGCGCAGACGCGCATGTCCGGCGTGGACATGGACGGGAGCGAAATCCGCAAAGGCGCTCCCGAGGCCATCGACAAGTACGTAGCCGAGAAAGGGCAAGTGGTTCCCGCTGAGATTAAACAAATCGTGCGCGAGATTGCGAATGGTGGAGGAACGCCGCTGCTCGTAACGCAAAACCGTCACGTGCTCGGCGCCATCGCGCTGACCGACATTGTGAAAGGCGGTATGCGCGAGCGCTTCGATCATTTGCGCGCCATGGGCATTCGCACCATGATGATCACCGGCGATAACCCTCTGACCGCGGCCGCCATCGCCCGTCAGGCCGGTGTGGATGATTTTCTCGCCGAAGCCAAGCCTGAAGACAAGATGGCGCTGATCAAGCGCGAACAAGCGCAAGGGAAACTTGTCGCCATGACTGGCGACGGCACCAACGATGCTCCTGCCCTGGCACAAGCCGACGTCGGCGTGGCAATGAACACGGGCACGCAAGCTGCGAAAGAAGCGGGCAACATGGTCGACCTCGATTCGAATCCGACCAAACTCATCGAGATCGTGGAGATCGGAAAACAGTTGCTGATCACTCGCGGTGCTCTCACTACATTTTCTGTTGCCAACGACGTGGCGAAATACTTTGCCATCATTCCTGCGATGTTCGCGGTGGCGTTTCCACAGCTGGAAGTTCTAAATGTGATGCGGCTGCGGACTCCGGAGTCCGCAATTCTCTCGGCCGTCATCTTCAACGCATTGATCATCATTGCGCTCATTCCGCTGGCGCTGCGCGGCGTTCGCTATCGTCCTGTCGGAGCCGCAGCCCTGCTTCGTCAGAATTTGCTCGTCTATGGCCTCGGCGGGATTGTCGCGCCATTCTTGGGGATCAAATTGATTGACATGGCGATTACGTATTTGCATCTGGCGCCTGGGAGAATTCTATGAAACAGCACTTGCGAATTGCGGTTCTGATGACGCTGGCAACGACCGTGCTCTTTGGGCTGCTGTACCCCCTGGCGGTCACCGGCCTCAGCCAGCTATTTTTTCCCTCACAGGCGAACGGCGGCGTGATCGTCAGCAAAGGCCAAGTGGTTGGTTCCCGGCTCATCGGCCAGCCGTTCTCTTCCGCTTGGTATTTTCATCCGCGCCCTTCCGGCGCGGGGAACGGTTACGATCCCGTTGCACCGAGCGGCGGCGCATCCAACCTCGGCCCAACCAATCGCCAGCTCGTGGATCGCGTGAAAGGCGACGTGGAAAAACTGCACGCGGAAAACCCGGGCGCTGCAATTCCTGTTGACCTTGTCACCACTTCGGGCTCTGGCCTGGATCCGGAAATTTCTCCGGCCGCCGCTGAATTTCAGATTCCGCGCGTCGCGCGTGAACGGCACATCAGCGAGATGGACCTACGTGCCCTTGTGGCCAGGCACACGGTTGGAAGACAGTTCGGCCTGCTCGGCGAGCCACGCGTAAATGTCATCGAACTGAATCTGGAGCTAGACGCGTCGCATCCGAAACAATGATTTTCAGTTTTTTCTGGAAGTCGACTTGGCAGGGGCGCCCTTCGGGGCCTGAAAGCGGTAGCCAACCCATGGCTCCGTTAAAATATATTTTGGGCGCGCCGGATCACTCTCAATTTTTTTGCGCAGCTGGTTGATCACCACGCGCAGATTCTCCGTCTCTTCTCCATATTCCGGCCCCCACACGGCCTGGAGCAGCCTGCGGTGCGACAGCGGCTTTCCCAAGTTGCCCACCAGGTGCTTCAGCACATCGAACTCTTTCGGCGTCAGATGTACGTCCCTGCCGCGCACAATCACCTGCCGGTTCTCGAAATCAATCGTCAGATCTTTGGTGGTAAACGTAGGAATTGCATCCCCTGGCGCGTAGCGCCTAAGCGCGGCGCGGATTCGCGCAAGCAGTTCTTCGATTCCAAATGGCTTAACCACGTAATCATCGGCGCCGGCATCGAGAGCAATGACTTTGTCGCGCTCCGCATTGCGCACCGTCAGCATGATGATTGGCGCGTCACTCATTTCACGAATCTCGCGAGCCGCTTCGATGCCCCCAATACCTGGCATATTCACGTCGAGCAAGATCAGGTCGGGCCGTTCCTTGCGGACCGCTTCGACAGCCTCTTCGCCGGTCGTAGCCTCACGGATGACGTACCCGTGCGTGGAAAGCGTCGTGCGCATGACGCGCCTGATCTGTGGTTCGTCATCCACTACAAGAATGGAGGCGGCATTCATCGCGCTTCCCCAGAACTGCGATCCCCAGGCAAAGTAAACGAAAACACCGAGCCGTGCCCCAACTGGCTCGTTACGGAGATCGTTCCTTTGTGCGCAGTGATAATTGCTTTCGCGATCGGCAAGCCCATTCCCGTCCCGCGCACCAGGTAGCGTTGATCCTTACCACGGTAAAATTTGTCGAAGATCATGCCCTGTTCAAAATCATCGATTCCCGGCCCGCGATCCGCCACGCTGGTCGTGACGTTATCTCCAGCGACTTCCGCCGAGATGGTGATCGGCTGATCCTTCGGCGAGTAAATGTTGGCGTTGTCGATGAGATGGACCAGCGCATCCTTGATGCGCACCAGATCAGCTCGTACCGGCGGCAGATTAGGGTTGAGTTTCACTTCCACGCGACGGCCCGCCAGCGCTGTGTCGCACTGTTCGAGGGCGGCCTGAATAATGTCGCCGATTGGCGTCGGTGCCAGGTCCAGTTCGAACTCTCCAGCTTCGAGCCGGGACATCTCCGCAGCCTCTTCCACGAGACGATTCAGCCGGTCGCACTCCTCGTTAATGATCGTGAGCAACTCGCGCGTTTGACCGCGATCGGGAGATTCGGCGGCGAGCAAGCTCGTCGTCGCCGCCTTAATCGATGTCAGCGGCGTACGAAAATCATGCGCGATGGAATCCAGCAGCGCGGATTTCAGCCGCTCGCCCTGGCGTTCCGCTTCCGTTTCTCCCAATTTTTCCACGGCGCGCGCTCGCTCGATGGCGATAGCCACGAGGCTGCCCACCGCATCGAGCGTCTGCCGCGAAAGCCGCGATCCGGAAATACCAAGACTCCCGATCGGGCGCACGCCCATCCTCACAGGAATAAAGTAGAGCCCTTCCTGTGCTTCGAACACGCCTTCATCGCGAAGAAAAACGGCTTTCATTTTTTCTTCATCCAAATGCGCCGCGCCAAATCCCGATCTATAAAATTTATCTTTTTGCGGAAGAAAAAGCTCCGCCGCCCCGCCTTCAAAACTTTCCACGATATAGTTCGGAATCGCATTCATCAGCTGAATGACGTTCCCCTCCGCCAGCAGCTTCTGACTGAACTTATACAGCCGCTCGATTTCCCGCCGCCGTTGATGCGACGCGTCTGCTTCCTTCCGAATCCTCGCGGAAAGCTGGCTTCCCACGATGGAAGTCACGAAAAACGCGAATAGCGCCACCCAATTTTGCGGATCGGCGATGGTCAGCGTTCCAATGGGCGGAAGAAAAAAATAGTTGAAGGCCAGCACTGCCGCGACGGACATAAACAGCGACACCGCCATCCCCCACACCGCCGAAACTGCTAGAATCGCCAGCAAAAACGTGAGCGCGATCGTCGTTTGATTGACGTCGCGCGCATGGCGAAAAACAACCGTGATCCCGGAGACCATGGCCAGCGCCACGGCAAATCCGAAAACGCGGCCAGCAAG
>Ga0210403_10001940_pt1 | contig 19095 bp, 18 predicted proteins | sample IncBWC19MmetaG_FD_150863 | JGI IMG/M metagenome (GOLD analysis project Ga0210403, IMG submission 150863) | Forest soil microbial communities from Barre Woods Harvard Forest LTER site, Petersham, Massachusetts, United States - Inc-BW-C-19-M | ecosystem: Environmental > Terrestrial > Soil >... | reverse complement strand
CCCTCCGATCCCACAGGCCCCACCGGTCCCACAGGCCCAACAGGTCCCACAGGCCCAACAGGCCCCACAGGTGCCAAAGGTCCAACAGGTCCCACAGGTCCCACCGGTCCCACAGGCCCAACAGGTCCCACAGGTCCCACAGGTCCGTCAGGTCCCAAAGGTCCCAAAGGTCCCACAGGTCCAGCAGGTCCCAAAGGCCCCGGAGGTCCAACAAGTCATTGATTCCGCGTTCAACGGCAGGGTATCGATTCTGATCCGATACCCGTGGGTGCTGCCGTTGCGAGGTCGCCTTTGACGCTCGATGTGGACGCAGACCGGCGAGGGACGTTGCCTCGGTTGTAAGCGCTTGAATTGAATGGTGGGCCCGAGAGAACTCGAATCTCTGACCTCCTGCGTGTCAAGCAGGCGCTCTAACCAACTGAGCTACGGGCCCTCGCTGCAAGTGGAATTCTCAATATAACACGGGGCCGGATTCGGTCCGTTAATCGGTGCCGTAGTTGATCTCGAGCTTTCGCGCCTGCCGCGCCGCCAGCACTAGAATGACCGCCGTGACCACGAACAATCCCGTGACCGCCCAGACCGCCGGAGTCGGTTCCGCCGAGGAGATCAGCAGCGCGAGCAATTGGTTCATGTCGCGATCCGGAGGCGCGACCACCGGGCACAACGACTGCAGATAGAAAATCACGCTGACCTTTTTCAGCGCAGCCGGCAGGAACAGGTTCGCGCTCTCCCACACCAGCACAATGCCCGCCGGGATCAGCGGATTGCGGAAGAACAATCCCGCGGCCAGGAACACGCTTCCGTATCCCAGGCACGCGAGCGCAGTCACGCCCATGTACGCCACCAGGTGGCTCCAGCCGCCGCTTTGCAGATATTGCGATGTCGTGGCCGAATCGTAGGGGATCAGCAGCATCCAGAACTGAAGCGCCGTGCTGGTGGTGAAAATCACCACGGTCGCGATCAGGCCCGCCAGATATTTTCCCACCAGCAGCACTTCCCGGCGGATCGGCGCGAGCAGGTAGTAGTGCAGGCTCTTGTCGATCAGCTCTCCGCGAAACAGGTTCATGAAGATTCCGACGCAGCCAAAAAAGATTGCGAGACGCAGGAAGAAGAATTGGAAGACAGTCGCGAAGATCAGCTTATCCTGCTGCAGATTGCCGGTATCTCGAATCGAAATGTTTTGGAGCTCGTCATCGACGAAGCCGAAGGTGTACTGGCTTTCACCGTCCGTGTAGTTCCACCAGGTGCGGATGCGCCGCCGTCCGCCGACGCTGGTTCGCCGGTACGGTTCGCCCACCGCTGCGATCACTTCATCCGGCGTCATGCCTGGCTTGATCGATCGCAGTGCCGAGGTCAGAACCGGATGTGCGCGAGCCAGTTCATGGCGATCCTGGCGCGTGCGCATCATATCGATCGCGTGCCCGCCGAACAACAGCACTGGAGCGAGCGCCAGCAGGTACACCCATAGTCCGCGGCGCGCGAAGAAGGTCTTGCGCATCTCCAACCGAATCACCGCGCGAATCTGCGACCAGTATTGCGTTACATTCATTTGGTCGACTCCTCGCCGCCAATCAGATATTCGTAAACCGAATTGACGTTGTCATCCGCCGGCGCGACACTTTCGATTTCGATTCCGTCGAGCGCGATGTGGTTGAGCAGCTTGTAGAACTTGTCGGCATCGCGCGTCTTGATCAGCAGGCCGCCGTTGTCGGCGTGGACCCGCGCTTCCACCACGCTATCCTGTTCGAAGACTCGCGCCGCCAGCACGCCGGGCTTGTTGCAGCGGATCAGCACTTGCATGGGATGATCGCTGATCTCGCTGCGCACGCCCGAGATTTTTCCTTCCGCCACCACGTAGCCGTTGCTCAACAGGATCACCTGGTCAGAAATCGTGTCGACCTCGTGCAGGATGTGACTCGATACGATCACGTGGCGTCCTTCCGCCCCGAGTTCGCGAAACAAGGCGATGGTTTCCGCGCGCACCAGCGGATCCAGTCCATTGAGCGGCTCGTCTAAAACCAGGACCCGTGGATCGTGCGCGATGGCTTGCGCCAGTTTGATCCGCTGCCGCATCCCTTTGCTATAGCCCGCCACTTTGCGATTCGCCGCTTCCACCATGTTGACCCGCTCGATCGATTTCCACGCCTGCTTTTCGCACTCGGCGTGCTCCGTTCCGAACAAACGCAAGAATGAGTAAATGAACTGGAACCCCGTCAGACCCTTGGGAAACGAATCGAACTGGGTCGAATATCCCAGCAATCGAAACAGCCTTTCTGGATCGTCCGGCGTGACGCCTAATATCCGGATGGTCCCGCGCGTCGGCCGCACCAACCCGGTCATCAGATTCATCAGCGTGGTTTTACCAGACCCGTTGGGACCCACTAGACTGGTGATTCCCGGCGGAATCGAAAGCGTCACGCGATTGACTCCCAGCACTTCGCCATAAAATCGCGAAACGTTTTCGAATACCACCAGGCTTTGCTCGATGGGAGGCGGCGCACTCATTTCACCACCTCAAACGCGCGCACTTTCTTGAACAACAGCCACAAGCAGATCAGGCACGCGACGGCGAGCGCGTTCGCCGCATCCCACGCGTCAATGCGAAGGTTCACATCAGTGAGGCGGAACAGCCTGGCCCAGATGATAAAGTTGTCCTGCGCCAGGTCGATCACCGTACCGTAATTGGTCCGCATGACACCGTTAATGGCCGCGCCGAATCCCGCACCCGCGAAAAACACGCCCAGGATCAGCGCGCCCGCCGCGATCTTCCATTTCACCCAAGCCGACATGGCGATCGCGATCAGCGACAGAATCGCGTTCCACACCAGTGGTCCGATGACGATCGCCCAGGCCAACCACAAATTGTTGCGAGTCCAGTCCCATCCGGCCAGGCTGGCTTGAATCGTAAAGAGAATGAGTCCCGGAATCCAGGTGATCAGCGAGAGGAGCCAAATCAATACGCTCATTTTCCCGATCACGTACTCTACCCGCGAAAACGGGCGGCCAAAGTACAGCGGCAGAGCGTTGTTCACCAGATCCGGCGAGACCAGCGTCGGCCCCACCAGCGCCGTCAGAACGTACCCCATGACGGCCTGGACTGTCGCAAAGTAATAAAAGAATTTCGAGTTGATTTCGATGAAATTTCCCGCGGGGATGTTGAACGTCCTCAGGAAAGACAGATTGTGCGCGAGATAAATGACCGCTGCACAGCCTAGTGGATAAAAAAAGCACGCGACAAGGAACATGATCAGGAACTTCGATTGAAATAGCCGCGCGTAGCTATATCGCGGAAGGATCATGAATCGCGACCAGGTGGGCGTGATCGCCCCGGAGTAGCCTTTGTACGTGCGTTTATAAACGGCCATATATTTTCACTCGACAACGCGCTCCACAAGGCGCCGCCTTTGAGGCGCGACAGTCATGGAGCGCGTTGGCCGGAACATCGTCACACTTCCATCGCCTTCAGGAAAATATCCTCCAACGTGTCGCGCCGGTAATTCAGACGGCGCAATTGTAAATCGCGCTCCGCCGCGAGCCGGTAAATCTCGCGCAGCTCGAACCCCACCGGTAGAACCATTTTTAACCGCCCGATGCCGGCATTCGCACACTCACAGCCGAGCAGCGTCAACGCCTCCGCGAATCCGCCTGCGTCGCCGTAAGTCTCCAGCTCGACGAAGCGCTTGTTCGCGCGGCGTTCTTCTTCCAAATTCGAATAGTGGACGATGCGCCCCTGCTTCAGAATGAGCACTTCCTCGCAGGTTTCCTCGACGTCGCGCAGCAGATGCGAGCACAACACCAGGTGCATCTCGCCCGAATCCTTCATCTCCTTGACCAGCCGAACCATGCGCTGGCGCGCGGGCGGATCCAGACCGTTGGTGGGCTCGTCCAGAATCAGCAGCTTCGGCCCGTGCACGATCGCCTGGGCAAGTTTCGCCAGTTGCTTCATGCCCAGCGAATAGGTCCCGAGCAACCGGTAGCGCGCTTCGCCCAGCCCGACGTAAAACAAAACTTCGTGCGCGCGTTCCAGCGCCGCTTCCGCGGGAAGACCCGACAGTTCGCCCATCATCCGGATGAACGACACCGCCGTCATATTCGCGATGAACGAATCGTTTTCCGGCATGTAGCCGATCAGCTCGCGAATCACGCGCGGCTCCCGCCGGATGTCGTGGCCGAAGATGCTGGCCATTCCCGAGGAAGGTGGAACGAAGCCCAGCAGCGTCTGAATCAGCGTCGACTTTCCCGCCCCGTTGGGACCCAGCAGGCCGATGGTGCGTCCCGAAAGCGATACGCGAAGATCCTTGAGGATGTCGCGTTCCCCGAAGCGGACGCCCAGCCCTGCGAGTTCAATTACGGGTTGCATTCAGTCGAACAATAGGGGGAAGCAGTTGCGTAAACGCGCCCGCTCCCTTTGTATTCAATCCTACCAGCGTATCGAGTCCTAATCCGAAAAATCCGCTGCGGCTCGCGACCATGATGCGGTCCAGCTCGCCGTAAGCGTAAATCAAGCCCGGCTCCCGATTCTGGACCAGCATGGACGCGGATTTCTGCTGATCCGGCGTCATCAGCGCTTTCAACTGATCCAGCGCCGGGCCCACCTGCGCGCCCATGTTGTAGTACAGCAGCGCCGAAAAATTCACATGTCCATCCTGCGGCAACTGCGCCCGGAACGCACTGGAGCGAGCCAGCGTCGAACCAGTCGCCCGATTCTGGATCGACGAAGTCAGTAGCGCTTCATTCGGGGCGGCCAACAGGTAACCGTCGGTGTAGACATAGTCGACTTCATACGCGATTTTCGGCGACGTCATCTTGTAATACGTCAGCCCATTCACGTCGTGATGAGCGATCTGTGCGCCGAACTGCGGCGCGGCCTGCTCGAGCGCAGCTTCAAGCCCAGCGGAGTTGTTCACCTCAACCGCGATCTTCACGCTCGGCATGGGCAACAGCGGCCCATCCACAGCGATGGTCATTTCTCCACCGAGATACGTCGCGATCTGGTTCAGTTGCGCGGCCTCCGCCGGCGCCGGTGCGGAGTTCAGCAGTTCCTGGAACAACGTCCCCGGATTCTTGACCACAAACGATCCGGCGAAGCTCGCGTCCGGTGAAACGAAATCGAGCGTCCCCATCGGTCCCGGAGCCGCCAGCCAGCTCGCTATTCCATGCCGGTCGCCTGCGAAATCCAGCGACGCGCTGTTCTGCGTCTTGCCCAGGTTTTCCTTGCGCTCGATCACCAGGTACTTCACGTTATCGAGTCCGGCGATGTTAGCTGGATTGGTCACGTTGCCAGACTTAGGTACGTGCTGCGCGACGATTTGTTCCATGTTGGCCGCAAAAATCCAGCCTGCGCCGGATTGATAGCTTTGGGCGATCCGGCTCCACATCGGCGTGGACAGAAAACCGCCCTGTCCTCCCCGGTCCGCGAGTGCGGCCACCCGAGCCAGCGACGCCTGCGTCGCCCCCACCGCGACCACGTTCCCGTGCACCATGACGATCGGGCCACGCGACGCGGAAGTCAACGCAGCCTGTGGATTGTCGATCAACAGCGGCGTTCCCTGCCCTGCGGCCCTGAGCGTGGCGAACTGGTCTTCTAGATACTTATGTAGTTCCGGCCTTTTTGCTTCGGCGATCAGCAACGGCTCCTGTGTACCGGTGGAAGGCACCGCGACCACGATCTCGTCGCCCAGGTAATCGCTGAACGTCCGCACCTGATTGACGATGAATTGGATCTGCTTGGCGTTTTTCTCGTTCCACCATTCCCGAAGCACGGCGCTCTGCTGGACTCGCTCCTCAAAAATACTGGTCGCTTCCGCCAGCGTCGGACCCAGATTGGGGATCGCGGCATAGACCATCGTGTCTTCCGGCAGCAGACCCGCGAGTTTCGATTGATAGCGCAGCCCCGGCCCAGGAATCTGTTCGATTCTCTTTTGAATCGCCGAGAGCTCGCCTAACAGCGCCATGTATTTCGCAGCATTCGCGCTCCAGGCCACGTCTTCGGCGACCGATGTATTCGCCATGCTGTTATTGGTGGCCTTCTGATCGCCGCGATGCAGCAGGCTCGAATCGCCTTCCTGGTCCACCTTCACTTCGCCTTCCACCACCGAAACACGCGAGCCTTTGGTGCCGCGGCTGACTTCAAAAATGGTGCCTTTCACCGAAACCAGGCAATCGCCTGTGGCGACTTCCAGACGTCCCCGCCGCTGTTTGGCCGCTTCGATCATCACCGCGCCACGAGCCAGGTGAACGGTCTTGCCGCTCCAGCGTTCGGAAAGCGTCAGATCGCTGCGCTCCGCCATTTCTACCCGGGACCCGTCACGCAACTGCACGATGGCGCGCGATCCCTTATCAGTACGAATCTCTTCGTTCTCCGCGATCGCCGCACCCGCTGCCAGCGGAGTCGCGCCCTGCGCTGAAATCTTATAGAGCTGCCCGTCGACCGATGCGACTGTCGCGCGCGGTCCGGAAGGAGTCAGCACGCGATCGAATAGCGAAGGCAGAGTCACCACACCCACCACGACAGCCGCCGCAGCCGCGATCGCCCAGGGAATCATCCGCATGGGCCTTTTCGCGGTGATCGAAACTACTTTGCTGCGTGGAGAGAAAACCTGGCGGCACGCGACGCAGGAATGCAGATGATCCTCCACCAGCATCCGCCGCGCTTCGCTCAAATTGTTGGCCCGATACGCCGGAAGCAGCGCACGAAAATCGGCGCATGAATCCAGCCGCGCCACCTCCACCGACTCGCCCATTTCGAGCTCCAGCTTCGCGTGAACCCGCGAGCCCGCCTCGCCCACCTCCACCGACTCATTGCGAATCGCGTTCAGCAAACGATCGAAGTCATTCATGGGGCTTTTCATTGTGCGGCTCCCTTTTCGTGATATTGCTTTTTCAACTCTTCCTGCATTTTTCTGCGCGTGCGATGCAACGTCACCGCCACCACGATCTGCGACAATCCCATCAGCTTGGCGATTTCCGGATTGGCATAGCCTTCAAAAAACCGCAGTGCGAACATTTCGGCGGTGCGCTCCGGCAATTTCGCCAGCGCGCGCCGCAGCGTATCCCTCAAATCGCGCAATTCGGTGCACGATCCACTGGCGGGCATGCGCTCCAGCTCGAGCGTGTTATCCGCCTGCCGCGTCCGCACGATATCCAGCGCGGCATTGACAGCCGACCTTCTTAGATAGCTCTCAGGATTGTCGATTTCGCCCAGCGAATCGCGTTTCAGAAGACGCAGAAATACGGTCTGCAACACGTCCTCGGCATCCTCGGCATTGCCGGTGATGCGATGGGCCGTGCGGTACACCATCGTATGGTGCGAAGTGTACAGTTGGTCGAGCGGTTTGGGAATCGTCGAAATGGGGGCCTCCCCCAGTGCCAGTAGCACGATTCTACGCCTCCTGTTCACTCTAAAGACAGGGGCGGGGCCGGATTATTACACAGTGGGGTCGAGTGTTTTAGAATCAGTTAGTTAAGATATCCTTAAATGCTGCGATTTGCGGTTGTCCTCCTAGCGGCGGTACCGGCCCCAGCCGATGATGACGGATTGTCGGTCCTTAGATCGCTGCTCCTGCCGATGCGGGCGCACGCCGGCGAGCATATCGACACACGAACCGCGACGCCGGAGCTGACGATTGTAAAACATGCCCTCAGGGATTGGATCGAATCGCGACTTGGATCGCTTTCGGTCAGGCAGGACGGCGCAGTGCTCGCCCAGCAGTTGAACACGGAACTTGAGCGCGCTGGCTTCTTCTGCGGCGACAACTATGAAAAGTGTCCCGATCAGCGATTCCTCGGATACCTAAACCGGATTCAGATTCATGCGTGGCGTGGCTTCCTCGTCGTCCAAACTTCCGTTGGGATTATGTGCGGATTTGACGACTCAGCATACGGGTATGAGTGGAACGAACCCGACAGCTGGCGCCGATTCTGGCATAGCGAGCAGGACAACTACGAGAAAGGTAAGTATTTTCCGCAAAATCTTGAATCTGTTCTCATCGCGCAAAAGTTTCAGCGCGATCCACAGAAGCGGAGTGAGAAAGACCGCCTGATCCTGACATTGGGGACGATGCCGTGGTGCTCGTCCAATTGGCGCGACGTCTACTATCGGCTCTGGCGAACCAAGTCCACCTATTCCGAACCCAAACTACTTCTCGACCAAAGTGAACATGCATATTTGGTGATCGATCCGCCGATTCAAGGTAGCGTCACGCCGGATGATGTGCTGATTGAATATGCCGTCGCCAGCATCGATGGCGGCGTACATAACCGTCGAAAGATTCGGCGTTACGTGATCGACGGCGACAAGGTCAGGCGTTCCGATCCGGTGGCGCTGAGCCCGCGCGATTTCGTCGAAGAATGGCGCTCCAGCAATTGGATTGACTCCTCGCGCTGGACTCAGCCAGCCGCTCAGGGCGCGCTCCTTAACTGGCATCGGAGGTCGCTTGGCCCGTGGGAGTTCATGGATCCGACGATCCATTGCGAACGCAGACCCGACTTATGGCAGGTTGGTGTTGACATCAGCGCTTACGAAAAGCTGCCCGCGATGAAGCTCTACTTCCTGGTCCGCTGGCGGCCTCCCTATCATTTCACGATGGTTGACATTGGAGATCATCCCTGGGAAGGGTGCACGCAACCGGACCCGCAGGCCAACGTGTTTCGAACGCTTTTTCCGCCCCAGAACTGGCGCTAGCCGTGGCGGGAGATCCATTCCCCTTCAAACTTGTCACGCGTCACAAATGATTTCTGTGTCCCGACCGCGAGCGTCGAAAGAGCCGCGTACAAATTCGCCCGCCGGATCGCGTCCGCCTCACTCAATCCTTCGGCCAGGAAACACGCAAAACTTCCGATGAACGCGTCGCCTGCACCGGTCGTATCGATTGGCTGGACCGGAAACGCCGCATAATGATCCATCCCGCACAGCGCACCGTTTCCGCCTAACGTCACGATGACGCGATGCAATCCGGCATCCATCAGATGACGAACACATGCTCGCGCCGATTCCAGATCGTGAACAGCAATGCCGGTCAAGGCCTCGGCTTCCGTTTCATTCGGAATCACATAGTCCGCGTTCGCAGCTTCCCGCAAATCGATCGACTGCCCCGGCGCAGGATTGAGTATCGTCCGAACCCCCAGCGACCGAGCCAAACGCAGTGTGTGATACACCGTCTCCAGCGGAATCTCCAGTTGCAGCACGACCATATCCGCTCGCCGCAACGCATCCGCATCGACATCGGACCGCGATAACCGATCATTCGCGCCCTTCACCACCAGAATCCGATTCTGCCCCGAGCTATCCACGAAAATCGGCGCGACACCGCTGGAGACTCCCGGCGTCACCAGCACGCGGCTGGCGTCGATGCCCGCAGCCTCGAAATTGCGGACCGTCGCCTCGCCGAACAGATCGTCGCCCACGCGCGCGATCATCGACACATCGGCTCCACACAATCGCGAGGCAAAGGCCTGATTGGCGCCTTTGCCTCCGAACCCGAGACTGAATTCCCGCCCGAAAATGGTTTCGCCGGGACGTGGAATCTCGTCCGTGAACGTGGTCAGATCGATATTCGCGCTGCCTACGACGACAATGTGCGGCCTGCCCAACCAGCGGATTGTAACAAAATGCGATGCCTGGCAAACTGTGTTGTCACTTTCAGGCTCCCAGCTCAATTCTCTGGACGCTGGGACTGTCACGTTCGGGTTCAGACATAATGGATCGACTGTGAGGCTTCTTTCAATCGCGGTGTTATCTATTTCGTCAACTTGGGCGCAGCAAACGATTAGCGTGAGTAATACGGCGTCTGGCTCAAACCAGATCGCGCCCGGATCCCTGGTTAAGATTATCTGGTCTGCACCGAGCGGCATCGGTCCCGCTCCGCCGGTTGCAAAGGTTCAACTTCAACTGCGTGACCAATTATTCAACGCCCTGATCCTTAGCAGTTCCGCCGGCGGCGAGATTATTGCTGTCATTCCCGAAGACATGCCCACCGGAAATGCTGATTTGACACTCCAGTTGAATTCGACAATGCTGCCCCCGATTAATGTCAGCATTGTCCCTGCATCGATTGGCATCTTCACGAATTCAAGCTTCAGCGGGCCTGCTGTGGCCCAAAACGTTTCGGGACTCGGTACGGTTGAACGCAATGCTCTGACGACGCCCGCTCTTCCTGGTCAATACGTCACGCTGTGGGGTACAGGGCTGGGTGGCTTCAGAGCTCCCGACATCAGCATGTCCATTGGAGGAAGAGTGATCTCGCCAAGTTTCGCCGGACCTGCGCAAGGGTTACCCGGTGTCGACCAGATCAATTTTCGCGTTCCTTACGATTCGCCTTGGGGATGCTATATCCCGGTCAGAGTCGCCGCCGGAGATAGCGTCGCGAACGTCAGCACGATCGCAGTCTCACCTACGAGCGGAACCTGCGTTCATCCGTTGGGCCTTTTCGATCAGGAGATGAAAGTACTGGATCAGGGAGGCTCGATCCTCGCCGGAAACCTTCGGTTCAATGCGGGAGTCTCTTCCCCAACCTTCTCGACAGGCAGTTACACCCGCCAGGAAAGCTTCACGGCAACGTTCTTGACACAGAATTCTTTCGGGATCTACGCACTCTCGCCGAGCGCGCAGTCGCAGACTGAGTCGTCATGTAGCTTACGAACGCTGCTCCTCGGGATTGGCATCCTTGTCAACGTCAACACGAGCAGCCTGGAAGACGTGGCAGGGCATTCACTCTCATTGGCGGATTCATCGAACCACACGTCCGATGTACCATCTCTGGCGACGTCTGGCGGGTTTGGCGGCGGTACGCCAACGGCCCAGGGCATCTACTCACTGACGCTCGAATCGCCGCCACCGGCTGCTACCGAAAGCCAGTTGGGTGCTCCGTTCTTTACGCCGGGTACATGGTACATCACTGCTTCGGGCGGCAATACGATTAATGCCTTTCAACAAGCGTACTCCTTGCCTCCGGAAATACGGTGGACGAATCGTGAGTCGCTGACGTCCTTCGGCCGCGACGCAGACGTCCCGATTCTCTGGGATCCGCAGGGCTACGCGCCTACCGATCGCATGCTGGCATTTCTTTTCACCGGCGGCGACGCGAATGAGATCTTCTGTAGCGCCCCGGCTCAATCCGGGCGGATCGTGCTGCCAGCCAACCTCCTCCAGCAAATTGCGCCTACAGCGCGACTTGGCGCGTCCTTTCAGCCAACAGGGTCGCTTGAGCTGGTTCTTGAACCGGGGGCTTCTACGGTTTTCAGGGTCGACCTAAAAGGCGGAGGCAGCGCTCCGAACGTAATCACTTATGTCTTTAGCGACGTGCTGCAAACGGTAGTTCAATAATCGGAACCGACGGCTCAAAGTCCTTTTATATTATGCTGGCTTGAATAGGAGATTCATCCGATGAGAGCAACCACCATCCTCGCGGCAGCCGCGTTGCTGGCCGCGGGCGCGTTCGGGCAAGGTCGTGGCAATCAGAATCAACAGCGGCCCGGCGGACAACCGGCGACCACTCAGGCCGCCCAGCCCGATCCGCAACCCAGTCAGGTGCGCCGTGGACCTCCGGCTGAAGAGCGTTCCAGCGTCACGCACCATAAAGCGCACGTTGGCGGACAGGACGTCAGCTACACCGCCACTGCCGCGACCTACGTGATCAAATCCGACGACGGCACTCCCAAAGCCTCCATCTTTTTTGTCGCCTATATAAAGGACGACGTCAGCGACGTGTCACGACGCCCACTCTCCTTCGTCTACAATGGCGGCCCCGGCTCCGCGTCGCTATTCACGCACATGGGACTCGGCCCCAAGCGCATCGTCCTCAATGACGACGGCTCCGGAATGCCCGCGCCTTATTCGATCGTCGATAACAACGATTCGTTTCTCGACGCGACCGACATGGTGTTCATCGACGCCGTCTCCACCGGCTACAGCCGTCCCGCGCCGGGCGAGAATCCATCGCAATTCTACGGCGTAGTTCAAGACGCGACCGAGTTCTCCGATTTCATCTATCAGTATGTTTCGCGCAACGGACGCTGGGCGTCACCCAAGTTCCTGCTGGGCGAAAGCTACGGCACCACGCGTTCGGCGCAGCTTTCCAATATCCTGCAGCAGCGCCACCAGATGTACCTGAACGGCGTCGCGTTGATCTCCTCCGTCGGATTCGGCAACTGGGGAGCGGACGATCGCGCGAAGTTCTTCCTTCCCACGCAGGTCGCCTCGGCCTGGTATCATCACCTGCTGCCGCCGGATCTGCAGAAGCTGACCATCGAACAAGTCTCGCAACAGGCGCGCGAATTTGCGCATGGCGAATACGCGGCAGCGCTCGAAAAGGGCGATCAGATGCCGCCCGCCGAGTACAAAAAAGTCGTCACCGATCTGGCCCGCTTCACCGGACTGACGCCCAAGTACCTCGAAGAAACCAATCTTCGGATCAGTCCGCAGCGCTGGTTCAAGGAACTGATGCGCGATAAGCGCAAGACCATGGGTCGTCTCGACGCGCGCTTCACCGGCATGGACGTCGACGCCGCAGGCGAGCGTTACGAATACGATTCGAGCGAAGCGTCCTACGAAGGCGCCTACGTCGCCATGTTCCACGACTACGTGCGCCGCGATTTGAAATGGGAGAGCGAGCTGTACTATACCGTCAGCGCCAACGTGCGCCCGTGGGACAATGGCCAGCCAGGCGGTCCCGCGGAAGCCCTGCGTTCAGCGATGACCCAACAGACTTATTTGAAGCTCTTAGTCGTCTGCGGCTATTACGACCACGCCACGCCGTTCAACGGAATCGAGCAGACCGTTTCGCACATGATGCTCGAGCCCGCGATTCGCAAGAATGTTTCGTTCACTTATTACGAAGCGGGCCACATGATGTACGTGGACAAGAAATCGCGCGAAAAACTCCATCGCGATATCGACGCGTGGATCAATTCCAGCTATCCGTCGGGCGCCGGCGCGAGCGGCGCGCCCACATCGGCCCAACACGTCCAATAGGATTCCATCAGTTCAAATCCGCCTGCAGCACGACGCTGCCTTGCACCTCGATCAGTCCTGGCGTAATCTGGGTCGCGGCCCCGGCGCCGCCGGCCACTCCAGTGATTCCGACGGCGATGGGGACGTTCACCGTCGAACTTTCCTGGATCGTTTGGATCGCGCCCGTCGTATGACCCAACCCTCCGGCCATCGCGTCCGCGTGATTCTTCGCCGCCACCACCGCCATCCGGAGCGCCTGCAGACGGGCCGGCTCCGGATCTTTCAGCGAGAATTGCAGCGACCCGACTGACGTAGCCCCCGCCGCCGCAGCCGTGTCGATCACCGCGCCCGCCATCGATACGCTTCCCATCGTCACCTCTACCGTCAGACTGGCCGTGTAGCCCACGATGGTCGGGGGCGCGCCGTTCGTGCCCGACTTGTAAACCGGCGTGACGTAATAATTGATGGTCTTAATATCGGCTCCCGTCCCGAGCAGTTTTTGCAGCGCTGCCACCACCGCCGCGACTTGATTTGCATTCTGAGCCGCCGCGTCCTGAGCAGTGGTGCCGGGCGAGACCACACCCGCGTCGATCTTGACTTGATCCGGTTGCATAAAAACACTGGCCTGGCCTGCCGCGCGAACCGAAGGACGCACTGTGGTCCCCTGCGCGCATAAACCCAGTCCGGAAAGCACCATCATAAGAACCAGTTTCGGCATGGAAAGTACCCCGAAGCTATTATATGTCCGCCTATGTTTCGCAAATAACGGAACTCTTATTAACGATATAGCCCTTCGCTCGAGGCTCGCTTCCCATCCACCGCCTTACCCTCGGTAGAGATGCGACATGCCTCGTAGGCCCGACTCCGGCCAGCTCGACCTGACCGACGTTTTCCACCGCGTCCAAACCGAAATGCTGGCCCAGATGCGCGTCGGCGGCCTGTTCGAGCATGCCTCCTCCATGGGCGCCGCCACCGAACACCAGTGGTTGGAACTGTTCCGCCGCTATCTCCCTCTGCGTTACCGCGCCACGCCCGCGTTCATCATCGATAGCACCGGCAGCCGCTCCCGCCAAATTGACATCGCGATCTTCGACAACCTCTATTCGCCCCCGCTGTTCCCTCACGACTCGGGCCAGCACCTCCCCGCCGAGAGTGTCTACGCGGTTTTCGAAGTCAAACCCACCATCTCCCGCCAATGGATTCGCGACGCTGGTGAAAAAGCGGCGTCTGTCCGCGCACTCCGTCGCACTTCCGTTGGGATCATCGCCGGCGGCACCCCCCGTTCCGCGATTCGTCCCAGCCCGATTCTAGCCGGCCTCCTCGCGACGAGCTCTGTCTGGACCCCATCCGCCTTCGCCGAAAACGTCCGCCGCTCAGTCTTGGCCGTCCCCGCGTCTCAGCGCCTCGACCTCGGCTGTTCCCTCGAACACGGCTCTTTCGAGCTGAATGAAAAGGTGCAAGTCAGCACCCCCGACGAATCCCTGATCTTTTTTGTCTTACGTCTCCTCGAACGCCTCCGCGAAATGGGCACCGCCCCCGCAGCCGATTTAATGGAATACGGCCGCGGCCTCCGCTCCTTCCACTAGTAGACATCCCCTTCGAGCATGCTCGCCGCTCATAAGGACTGGGGCGGGCTAGCATAGCCCCATGCGTCAGCTTGGGGCTGCGTCTGTCCCGGATTCCCGACCATGAGCCGTGACCATAGGGAGCGGTTAAAATCGCGAGTTCAAAAACCAGAACAAATTATTCGAAAATCTGCGCCGCAGAAATCTCCATCCCCAACTCCGGCGCCGCAAGCCCCTCGACCTCATTCAACCCCGCATCACACGTATACATCCTCCGCGAATGCGGATCGACCAGCCACACGTGCGCTACGCCCCGAGCTTTTCCCCAACCGTAGTCAACCGATCGTCGAGCGACAAAACTTCAATCGCCACCAACGGAGGCTTCTCTGGCACGCGCTCAGGTTCGTCGGGATAAAAAACGGCGACATCCGACGCCTCTTCTACCCGCGCAAAGTATCAAACCTCTGCACCCTCGACCCCTGCCCGTTCGACCCCTGAGCCGCGACCATAGGAAGCGGTCGATACCGAGTTGTCACACATCTTGCTAGTGCCATGTATCCGCCACTAAATCGCGGTTAAAATCGCGAGTCCCAAAGCCCCACAGGAAGATCCCAACCAGCAGCGCTTGCACCTTGCCATGCAGATAGTCGGGTAGAGATCGCTCCACGAGTTCGCCATCCTCGTATTCGCGGTCGAGATCCGGAAAGCTGGTATGAAGGTATTCCTCAACGGACACACCGAGTTTTTTGGCTTGCAAAAGGACATACAAGGACGTATACTACTCCTTCTTGGTCCTTATTGGGTCAGGATGAAAGGAACAAAAATGCCTGAAGTCGAACGGTGCCCATGGTGCAATACTGTCATTTCACGGTCCCAGTTCGTGCAGATCGAAGCGAGAATTCGAGAGCAAGAACAGACTAAACAAGCAGAAGTCGAGAAGCGTCTCCGTGAGCAGTTGAAGGCACAGACGCAAGCCGAACTTGATAAGTTCAAAGCACAAGCCCAAGCTGAACTTGATAAACAAAAGAAGACAATCGAGGTCTCGGCGAAGGCCGACGCAGCGAAGCAGGTTATCGCTGCGACCGCCGAACGGGATCGCTTTGCGAGGGATCTGAAAGCGGCGCAAGCCCGAGAAGCCGAACTGAAGGCATCCATTCAAAAGCAAGTGGACTCCGCGGTTCAGATCAAGCTCAAGGAACAAGAGGCACAACGCAGCAAGGACTTGGCCGATCAACGCGCATCTCTGCAAAAGGATCGCGACACCGCGATGTTAAAGCTCCAAGCAGAGTTCAATCGGGAACGGGAGTCCTGGCAAACCAAGGTCAAAGAAATGGAGCGACAACTCCAGAAGAAAACGGCGCAAGACCTCGGAGACGGAGCCGAAATCGACCTATACGAAACCTTGCGGGCCGTCTTTCCGGACGACAAGATCACCCGTGTGCAGAAGGGCCAGTCAGGGGCTGATATCCATCAGGACGTCAACTACAAGGGTCAGGCCTGCGGCAAGATCGTCATCGACTCGAAAAACCGCCAGGCATGGCAGAACGCATTTATCACGAAGTTGCGACAAGATCAAACCGAAGCGGGAGCCGAACATGCAATCCTGTCTACAACAGTGTTTCCGAGCGGCAAGAAAGAACTCTGCATCGAGTCCGACGTCATCGTAACAAGCCCTGCCCGCGTATCCCACATCATATCGCTCTTACGTCGAAGCATGATCACAATTCATGTGAAGGGCCTCAGCCTGAACGAACGAGCCACCAAGATGAGCAGGCTTTACAAGCTCATCACATCGGAGAAATACGCCCAGAGATTCCGCGAGGTTGAAAAACTCACAAACGAGATTCTCGAACTCGACGTCCAGGAGAAGAAGGCCCACGACAACGTGTGGCGGAAGCGAGGTACGATTGCAACGCGGATCAGTAACGCGCTCAGCGAGATCGACACCGACGTGGCGGCTGTCATCGAAGCGAAGGACCCAACTGAACTCTCTGTTGCGTCATAACGTTCGACTAGCGCTCATTCGAGCCCCTATCGGGAAGTGGCCTCACCAGCTGCTTCCCTTTAACTATATGTGGAGAGATTCATGCTAGCTACTGGAGAACCACGTCATTGGAATGAACGCCGGCTCGGTCGGACCATTCTTCGGACGTATCGAGACACGTCGGATCTGTATCACCTAATTCCTAACGATAGGCAACCTCGTATGGGGCCGAAAGAGGACCCCGAACTCCAGCGCCAGATCGAGGCGAATGAAGGAATTTTTGAGCCCCTCCTCGTTGAACCGCACCCAGACCTACCGCAGAAATTTCGGATCATCGACGGCGACCGACGTTGGACGAACTCTAAGATACTCGTTGAAAGCCAAAAGAAGGAACAGTACCGCAACATTCCGGTCGAGATTACAGACCGCACCTTGAACGATGAAGAGCGGTTCAGAGTATGGATTTATATCCACCGTCAGCGTAAGGAATGGGACGCCAAAGAAAAAGAGATGGTGGCCTTTAGCTTGGTATCGATGGTCGGTCGGGCAAGCGCGGCGAATATCTTGGGCATCACCGTTCGCGAGGTGGACAAACTCTGCGAAGTTTATGAGCTCTCCGAGAAGCTGACCAACCTCGCGGAGCCTGGTGCGTCGATCACATGGGCGCGTGAAATAAAAAATATTAACAGAAAGATCTTGACGCCAACGGTCCTTGATACAGTAATACGGCGCGTGAATGAGAAGGAAATCACGAATTCTAAAGACGTTCGCAAGCTGAGACAAATCTTAAAGGACCCGGTCGCTCGGGATAGGTTCTTGGCGGACGGCGGGACCGTCGAATCCGCACTCCAACTCGTGCCACAGAAGAAGAAGGCCGAAAGCGGCTTGGCCGGCGATATTGACGAACTTAGTGACGTGTTGCGTCGATATCCATGGACGACGCTCGCAGAACTAAAGGGCGATCCGGAGGTATTGAAGAAGCTAGATGAGGCGGAAAGACTACTTCGAGAACTTAAGCGCGCACTAACAAAGTGATCGTTGCGAGAAGTGGGAAATTCGGTTACAGATGGACATATCTCAGATTTTGCGCGTTATCGACTAGACCTCGAAACGGCATTCCTCGGACTTCATTTCCTCTCTTACTTCTTCCCGCCCGCGCTACGCTCATCCCGTGGCACCAACACAAACGCTTCCCCATCCTGCGACCGCACCGCTCGAAAGTCGCGCTCATCGACGGTCAGAATTCGCCGAACCCCCAACCGCTCCGCTGCCGCAATCACCGAGGCGTCCGCCAACCCTAAATCGAGCTCGCGATATTTGGACAGCAGCGTCCGGCACCGCACAGAATCGCGCTGCGTGAACGGTTCCACCGTGAGCGCCCCACTCTCAATGCCCTCCAGGAAACGCAGCTCCGCCTCCACCCCAATCCTCATGCGCAGAAGATAGTCGATTTCGCCCAGCACCGGCGACGGCAACACCAGCGGCCCCGACTCCGCCTCCACGGCTCGCCGCACCGCACGATGGTTCCGGTCGCTCGCGTCGTACAGAGCGTAAATGCCGCCCGAATCAGCGATCAGCGCCACGCGCGGCAGGTCCTTTCTCACGCGACCGCCGCCATTTGCCGCTTCGCGCCGCCGTGGCAAGAATTTCTTTAGCCCGTTCGGACGTGTCCGAATGCCCGCTTCGGAATTCTCCCACGCCTGGGATCGCCGGCCGCGCGTCTCGCGAGGCGTAGTCGGCCAGCGCTTCGCGAATCAGTTCAGCCTGGCTCCGCTTTTTCGCCTCCGCGAGTTGCCGGAACCGCAGCGCTACCTCGCGATCTAGATATACGGTGGTCTTGATCATTCTGCCATATAGGGTACCATACGTCTAACCACTGCCAAACGAAAAGCCCCGGTTTTCACCGGGGCTTCGTTTTTTAATCGGGCAACGTCCTACTCTCCCACACACTTGCGCGTGCAGTACCATCGGGGCTGAAGGGCTTAACTTCCGTGTTCGGGATGGGAACGGGTGGGACCCCCTCGCTACAATCACCCAAAAATTGAAAGAACTCAGGAGCCAGTAGTCAGAATCCAGAATGGGGGCCTTTTCGGGCCCCGCACAACTTGCGCTGTGCGTCCTCCGCATTCTGACTCCTGACTACTGTCTCCTGACTCCTTCTTAGAATATTGACGGGTCTATGACCACAAGGTTGCTTGACTCAATCTACTCTGTATTCACAGTAAAATTTTATGGTCAAGCCGAACGGGCTATTAGTAACGGTCAGCTCAGTACATTACTGCACTTACACATCCGTCCTATCGACGTGGTCGTCTACCACGGCCCTTCTTAGCTTTCGCTTGGGAAATCTCATCTCGGGGAAGGTTTCACGCTTATATGCTTTCAGCGTTTATCCCGACCAGACTTCGCTACCCAGCTATGCCACTGGTGTGACAACTGGATCACAAGAGGTCTGTTCATCCCGGTCCTCTCGTACTAAGGACAACCCCCCTCAAATTTCCTGCGCCCACCACAGATAGGGACCGAACTGTCTCGCGACGTTCTGAACCCAGTTCACGTACCGCTTTAATAGGCGAACAGCCTAACCCTTGGGAGCT
>Ga0210403_10001939_pt1 | contig 19100 bp, 10 predicted proteins | sample IncBWC19MmetaG_FD_150863 | JGI IMG/M metagenome (GOLD analysis project Ga0210403, IMG submission 150863) | Forest soil microbial communities from Barre Woods Harvard Forest LTER site, Petersham, Massachusetts, United States - Inc-BW-C-19-M | ecosystem: Environmental > Terrestrial > Soil >... | reverse complement strand
CTCGTATTCCTGGATGCGCGTGTGGGTTTCTGGATCGCCGAGATCTTCGTAGGTAAGCTGGTTGATGGCATTCACGGCGTCGACCAGTTCGCGCCGGGTGGCGCTGCTCAACCCTGGCGGATTGTCTAGATACAGCACCGGAGTTCCTTCCGAACGGAAGGCCACTCCCGCGTACTCGTTCGAGAGGAATCCACTGCCCCACAGCTTCGGAGAAATCGGCTGCTGATTGGAATGCGGAATCAAAGCGGAGTTGAGGACCACAAAGGTCGGAAGATTCTCATTCATACTGCCCAGACCGTAAGACAACCATGCTCCCAGCGACGGCTTGCCCGGGACCATGTTGCCGGTGTTCATCAAAAGAATTGCCGGCTCGTGGTTGATGGCATCGGTTTGCATGGAGTACACCAGCGTAAGGTCGTCGACCATCTTCCCGGTCCAGGGAAGCAGATCACCGACCCAGCGCCCTGCATTGCCCTGCCGCGAGAACTTCCAGTGCGATGGAGCAATCGGGAAACGGGCCTGGCCGGCGGTCATCCCGGTAAGGGGCTGGTTACCGCGTACAGAGTCGGGCAGGTCTTTGTCATACAGAGCGCTCAGACCGGGCTTGTAATCCCACATATCCATCTGCGGTGGCGCGCCGGACATGAATAGGTAGATGCAGCGCTTCGCGGCGGGCGGAAAATTCGGCAAGTGCAGCGCCTCAGGGCTAGGCAGCGAGGGCTCAGCGGCGCTCGCCGCACCCGCGATTAGTTTGTCGCCCATCAGCACAGCCAAGCCGGCCCATCCCAGCGTCTTGCCCATGCGGCCAAGAAAATGCCGCCGGCTGGCTAGGCGCAGCCATTCTTCGCGCAGTGATTTCGGTAGGGGAAGATCATAAACCGATGGGCCTTCGCCATGATTGTCGCAACAAATGTGCGATGCTAGCTTTTTGGGATTCATTTGTTCACCACCGCATCCAGATTCAGCGCCGCGCTGGATACCAGCATCCAGCACGCCAGTTCCGGCGCTGGAATGGTCTTATCAACTTTACTCTCGCCAACGTTCAAGAGCCGGGCTGCGGCTGCGGGATCTTTGGAGTAGGTTTCCCGGAATTTTGTGAGTGCACTTTCGAGCACGAATTTTTCTTTCGCACTCCAGTTGCGAGCGAGCAATACCTGACCGAGATAGTTCAGCCGGTCATCCGCGGTTAAGGATTCGTGAATCACGCGTTCCGCCAGTTTCCGCGATGCCTCCAGGCGCAACGGTTCGTTCATGGCCACCAAGGCTTGTAGCGGAGTATCGGTGCGCTGCCGGCGAGTGCACGCAGCATCGCGCGTGGGTGAGTCGAAGGTGTCCATGTCGGGCATGGTCGCCATGCGCTTCCAGAAGGTGTAGAGGCTCCTTCGGTAGAGGGCGTCACCATGGTCCTGCACGTATTTCCGGGTGTTGCTGGCGTCGTGGCTTCCGTCCCAAAATCCGGGCGGCTGATAGGGTTTCACGCTTGGTCCACCCAACTTTTCGACCAGCAAACCGCTGGCCGCCAGCGCCGTGTCTCGAACCATCTCGCTATCCATGCGGAATCGAGGCCCTCGCGCCAGAAGGCGATTCTTCGGATCCCTTTCTGCGAGTTGCGGAGTGACACGCGCCGACTGACGATAGGTCGCGGACATCACCAGTTGCTTGTAAAAGCGTTTCACGTTCCAGCCGTTGTCGCGGAAGTCTACCGCGAGCCAATCGAGCAGCTCGGGATGACTTGGCCTCGCGCCCATCACGCCAAAATCTTCCGTCGTTTCCACGATCCCGGTGCCAAATATCTCCTGCCACATGCGGTTGGCGGTTACGCGTGCGGTCAGCGGATTGGTTGGGCTTACGGTCCACTCCGCCAGCCCAAGACGGTCCGGCGGCGCACCCGCCGGCAGCGGCGGCAGAAAATGCGGCACGGCCGGACGAACCCGCTCGGTGCGCGCGTTGTACACTCCTCTCGTCAGCATGTCTGCATAAGCAAGTCCGGGCCCTTCCTCGCTGACCAACGAGATATCGCCGTCTTTCGAAAGCTGGTCGAGTTGGGCGTTGAGTGCCGGGATTTGCCCCGCCAGCGAGCGTACAAGCTCATCGCGCTGCGCCAAGTAAAAGTCGCTCACAACTTTGAACTGATCGTCGGACCACGAGGCGATCGGCTTCTGGACAATCTCCGACACGTAGTCCTCATAGGGCACTCGCGCCGCCTCATCCGGCGAGAGCTCGCGGGCATAGAAGCGAAAGTCCTGAAACGCCGACTGCCGGAGCGGGTCAACGTCGGGAAATATTCGTCCGAAGGTCAGTGGTGCCGAAGTACGCACCGAGCCGTCCAGTTTGTCTTGCACGATCTTCAACTCTTGCGGCCCGCCGTCCACGTAAAGCTTCAAGCCAGCGGCTCTGGAAGTTCCGGAATACGTCGCAACGATATGGTTCCAGCGCCCCTCGATCAGGACTTTCTCTTTTGTCTCTACTGTGGCTGCATTGTGGGGGCCCTCGTGCGTGAGTGTGAATGCCAGTTTGCGCTGGTTGATACGCAGCTGCCAGCCGCGCGAGCCTTCTTTGGCATCGGCACGCGCCAAAATTACGCCGCTCGGCTGCTTGGCGTCTTTGGAGTCGAGCGGCCGCAAGTCAGGACGCAGCCAGAGAGACACAGAGAATGGCTGGTCCGCATCAACGTCGCCGGCATCGGGCAAGTCCAGCCGGGTGGTTGTGTCCATTCGCATGTAGGGCCACAGCCATGTGCCTTCCCCCCAGATCACCGGGCTCTCGGTCGCGGCGACCGTCTTCCCTCTGGCTTCAGGCGCCGAGTTTACGAAGGTCACACCCTTCTGTTCGTCGAAACGGAGACGCACCTGCAAACCTGCCGTGCTCACCGGCTGCGCCCGCAGCTTGGGATCCTGCAGCCAGGCGGTCACAAGCTTGCGAGCCTGTGCGCGCCGCTGGCCCATCTGGTTTTCCAGTTCTGAGCGTTTCGCCAGAATTTGTTCGTAGGCCGCGCGATTGTTTTCCTTTGGTACACGGATGAACGGTGGCCAGTCGGCGCGATCATCATTCGACGGATTTTCCGTCAGATTGTTGAAGAATGCGGTCAGCTGATAGAAATCCCTTCGCGTGATGGGATCAAACTTGTGATCGTGGCAAACCGCGCACCCGGTGGTGAGACCCAGAAACGCTGCGCCAAACGCTTCCGCGCGTTCGCGCTTGTTGTTCACTCTCAGCTCTTCGATGAGCGCTCCACCCTCACCGGAACTGATCCCGGCGCGCAGGAACGCAGACGCAACAATCGTGTCGAGGTTCTTCGCGGTCATCATGTCTCCCGCGATCTGTTCTTTGACAAACTGGTCAAAAGGCTTGTTCTGGTTATAGGACTTGATCACGTAGTCGCGATAGGGCCAGATGCTGCGGAAATTATCCAGGTGCACCCCGTGAGTGTCGCCATAGCGTGCGACATCCAGCCAGTAGTGAGCGCGATGCTCGCCGTACCGCGGACTCGCCAGCAGCCGGTCGACTACTTTCTCATATGCATCCACCGATCCGTCGCCCACAAATGCGGCCACCTCTTGCGGCGATGGAGGCATGCCGGTCAGGTCGTAGGTGACTCGTCGAATCAGTGTTGGCCGGTCGGCTTCTTCCGAGGGTGCTAACCCCTCCTTCTCCAGGCGGCTCAGGATAAAGCTATCCAGCGGGTTCCGCGCCCACTGACGATTTTTCGTTTCCGGAATTGTGGGGCGCTTAGGAGCGATGAACGACCAGTGTGCTTCGTAAACCGCACCTTCCTCCACCCAGCGTCGCAACAATGCGACCTGCTCCGGCTTCAGGGTGCGGTGTGCCTCCGGTGGAGGCATTCGCTCTTTGGGATTGTCGGACTCAATCCGCCGCACCAGCGGACTCTTATCGGGATTTCCACGGATGATCGCCGGACCATACTTTTCGTGTGAGACGAAGGCAAACTCCGCCCGGTCGAGTCGTAACCCCGCCTTGCGGGCGCCGGGATCAGGACCGTGGCATGCATAACAATTTTCGGAGAGAATCGGCTGGATCGTCTGATTGAATGACACCGAATTGGCTGTGGTCGCACCGCGGTGAGTCGACCACCAAGTAACGACGATGACAAGAAGTCCGGGTGCCCACAAGAACCGCAGGAGTGCCCTGGGGTATCCCTTCCTCCGTACCTCTTTTTTCTCCGTGTTCACTGCGGGCTGTGTTTTCCGTAACCCCGACTGTCGATGATCTTTTCAGACGTTCCAAGAGATAGTATGCCCGTCGGCCATCCAAAAGGAAGATGAAAAGCCGCGCCAGTGACCACTGCGTCGGCAGCGGGCAGAAACGGAAGCCGCGATTGGGTGTTACGATTTGCCCATGCCCATCCTCAGGCGCGCGCAAATCGTCGTCCTGTTCCTCGTCATCATCCTAGCCCCAAGTCAGCTCGTCCGGAGCCAGGCGCAGACGTTCACCGAAATAAAACCTTCTCCCCAGCAGGTCGAGTGGCAGGATCTCGAAATGGGCGCGATCATCCATTTTGGCCCGAACACCTTTCTCGACCGCGAATGGGGCGACGGCACCGCCGACCCAAAAGTATTTAACCCCACACAATTCGACCCTGAGCAATGGATGCGGGCCCTCCAGTCCGCCGGCATCAAATACGTGGTCTTCGTCGCCAAGCATCACGACGGATTCTGCCTCTGGCCCACCGCCCAGACGGATTACAGCGTCAAAAGCAGCCCTTGGGAGAACGGCCACGGCGACGTAGTTCACCGAGTCGAACAAGCCGCCAGAAAATATGGCTTGAAATTCGGCGTGTACCTGTCGCCCTGGGACCGTCACGAGCCCCGTTACAGTAACGCAGCCGAATACGACAAGTACTACACTGCCGAGCTCGACGAACTCGCCCAGGGCTACGGCGATCTACAGGAGTTCTGGCTGGATGGCGCCGGCAGCGGCGGGCACGTCTACAACTTTCCACGAATCATTGAAGAACTTCGCATGTTCCAGCCCAATACGTTGGTGTTTGCCGACGTTGCGCTGTTCGACTACGGCGACATCCGTTGGGTAGGCAACGAAGATGGACTCATACCGTACGAGAACTGGAATGTGATCGACCGCCACGGATATCTTCGCTGGCGCCCGGTCGAGGCCGACACACCGCTGCGCAAGAATCACTGGTTCTGGCATCCCGACGATGAGTCCAGCTTAAAAAGCCTGCCGGACTTGCTCTCTACCTACGAGCAAACCGTCGGACGCGGCGGACAACTCATGCTGGGCATTGCGCCGGACCGCCGCGGCCTGCTGCCCGAAGCCGATGTGCAAAGGCTGAAGGAATTCGGCGCAGCCATCCGCCAGCGATACAACCACAATCTCGTTGCCCACCACGTCAACGCTACCCCGGAGGAGGAACTCGCGCTCGACGGAAATCCCGACACTTTCTGGTCAGCCCCCAGCGGCTCGCACCATGCCGTGCTCGAGGTGAAGTTTGCCACCCCCGTCACTTTCGATCGTGCGCTGACCATGGAATGGCTGAACGCGGGCCAGCACGTCCAGAAATATGCAGTCGACATCTACAGAGAAGGGCGGTGGATCCAGGTATTCCAGGGAAACGCGATCGGCCACAAGCGAATCGACCACTTCGCGCCCGCGACCACATCGCGAGTGCGCCTCAATATACTTTCTTCGTCCGCGGAAGCTCACATCCGCGAATTCCAGCTCTTCGACTCGAAAGCAGATTCGCCCTAAACTACACCCGCTGCACTTCGATCCCCCGCTCCAGGAATGGCGTAATCGCTTTGTCAGAAGCTCGTTTGTCGGTGATCAGCATGTCTATATCGGAGATCGGACAAATCAGCGCCGGCGTCACCATTCCGATCTTGCTTGAATCCGCTACCACGACCGTCTGCTTGGCCTGCTGAATCATCGCGCGGAAGGTCAGCCCTTCCTCAGGCTCGATCACCGTGATGCCGCGCGCCAGGTCGATTCCACACACGCTCACAAACACTCGATCCATATAAATGTCATTCAGCGAAGTGATCGCGGCATGTCCCACCAGCGAGAACGACCCCGCCCACTGTACGAATCCTCCGGTGACGAAGGTTTTCAATCCGGGACAATTGCTCAACTCCATCGCGATGTTGATCCCGTTCGTGATCACGCGAATGTTGTGCCGGTTCCGCAGATTTCGCGCGACGTGCGTCGTAGTGGTGCCTGCGGTAAAGCCCACCGTCTCGTTTTCGTGAATCAGTTCGGACGCTGCCAGTCCGATCTTGCGCTTCTCCGCCGTGCTTTGCTGCTCCCGGTTCTGAAACAAGGAATCGTAGCGAAAGGGTTCATAGAGCAGCGGCTCGACCAGCGTCACGCCGCCGTGCGTTCGCCGCACCAGACCTCTCGATTCCAGTTGGGCCAGATCGCGCCGCACACTCGCCGCCGAGGCACCCAGGTCCGCGATCAACTCGTCCAGCGAGAGACTTCCTTTCCGCCGCAACTCCTTCAGGATTTGGTCTTCTCGTGGTCGTGTCTTCATGGGACGTCCCAACTGCCATGGAGTCTTAGAGCTTACCTGAAAGCGAAAACCCTAACCGAGACTCAGACTATAGAACGAGCGAGAGCCTCGGTGTGCATAATTATGCATACGGAGCATGCAATTGATCGAATTTATCGAATACGATCAGTCTTGCCTTGACAATCAACGGGACCGAGTGCGATAAGGGATTCCCCGGACAGGGAGGCCCCTCCCGCCGGAAATGCCCACCTCAGCTAAGGAGTCTTATGCATCTCCTCCATCGCTGTTTTCGTCGGTTACTCGTCGCCTCCCTTCTCATCCCATTTCTCATTTCCGCAGCCGCTCTCGCCCAGAGCACGAACCGCCAGATCGGCACTCAATTTGAAGTGACCGCCGACCCGCCCGTCTCGCGGCCGCATGGGAAGCCCTGCGTGGTGTCTCTGTTTGCCAACTATACGTTCGCTCATTTTTCCGACACCACCCAGACCTTCCAGTTCACGCCTCCCGCGAATTGCTCCGGCCCGTGGAAGAAAGTCGTATTCGAAGCCGACTTCAGCGAAAACGGGGGCACCCAGTTCGACCGCACGGCGACCATGTTTCTCGCCAACACCAACATTTATTTCGGCACCACTCCCGAACCCCTATCGACTGCCACCAACACCTGGCACATCGAGCGCGACGTCACTGACTACGCCGCGTTGTTTTCGATTCCGCAACCGGGCACCATCGTTCTTGGCAACTGCACCACCGATTGCCCTCCGCCCTACAATACTTTTCTGAACGGCGTTTTCACCGTTAACGCGGACCTCGAGTTTTATCCCGACGACGGTCATAGTTCCGACGGCCATGGCTCCGACGAGCGTAGTTCCGACGATCATGGCCGCGGGGACGACCACCACAATCGGCCCGCCGACGCCGTGCTTCCCCTGGTCCAATCGAACGGCAGCGGCGGAATCAACTTGCCCGCATTTCTGTTCCATCCCACCGACCAGTTCTCCACCACGTTCACGCTCCCGACCAACATTGAGCGCCTCTACCTCGATGTCGTATCGCAGAGCCAGTCGACCGACGAGCAATGGTACGCCTGTTTCCCCAATGACCTGGCCAGCATCAATGAAGTTTACGGATGCGGAAACACCGACTTCCGCGAGACCGAAATCACCATCGACGGCAACCCCGCCGGAATCGCTCCCGTTTCTCCCTGGGTCTTCACCGGATTTCTCCCCGACCAGTGGATCCCGATGCCCGGGGCTCAGACGCTCGACTTTGTTCCCTATCGCGTGAACCTCACGCCCTTCGCCGGCATGCTCAATGACGGCAACCCGCACACCATCTCCCTCAGCATCTTCAACGACGACAGCTATTTCGCCGAGACCGCATCCCTGTTGCTTTATCTCGATCACGGGTCAACCACGGTCACCGGAGCCCTCACCAAAAACACGTTGACCGTCCCGGCCCCGGTCGTCACTGAGAATCTTCAAGGCACTTCCACTGTGACCGGCACGATCGGTGTCACCTCCAATCGTCGCTTCACGATTGCAGGCTACGTGAACACTTCACACGGCAAAGTCTCGACTTCCCTTTCTGAGCACCAGAACTTCTCCAGCACCCAGACCATCGATTTCGATACCGTCAACTTCACCGTGCTCGATCAGCAGACCGCGGTGCAGAACGACGTCTCGACGAAGGCGACGGTGTCGAGCGGAGAAGACACGGTGTCGACGGTCGACCACTTTAGCTTCCCCATCACCGTCAACCTTATCCTTCCCGTCAGCAGCTCTCCGTTCGGCCTTACGGTAGACACTAGGCAGAGATACCACACCGACAGCCAAGTCTCTTTCGGCGATGAGCTTGCTACCTTCAACTCGGTCACTAACTCGGTGCACTCTACCGACGTCAGCCCGGCCGCCAGTTCGCAGAGCTACACCGCCTTCGATTCCGATGGCACGTTCTACAACTGCCAGATCGCATCGAACAACAACACGCTAACCAAAGTCAGTCGCGGTTGTTCCGAGGACCACGACCACCACTAGCCAAAACGCCGCTCAACACCCACGGCCCGGTCCTCAGACCGGGCCTGTTCTTTTCCCAGACCCCGCTTTTCGCGGCCAGTCGGGCTCGCCCAGATCGCCGGAGGGCCTAGATGATCGATTTAAGCCAAAACGATCATTTTTATGCTTGACAGTGGCCAACCGACCAGATTAGCGTCCGTTGTTACGGACAATCGTGAGGACGCAAGAGGACATTATGAGAACAAACTCGTTTCGCTGCCTTGCCGGATGCTGCCTGGTGGCCCTGCTCTGCCTGCCATCTGCGTTTGGACAAACCGTCACCGGCTCCATCACGGGCCTGGTCACCGACCCCAGCGGCGCCGTAGTGGTGGGGGCAGCCGTCATTGCGGAGAATACCGCGACCGCGGTGAAAACTTCGGCTACGACCAACGCGGCCGGCGTCTACACGATCCGCTTTCTTCCGATCGGCACCTACACGATGAAGATTGATGCGAAAGGCTTCGCCACTGAAAAAGTCGAGCCCTTCCCCCTCGAAATCGATCAAACCGCAAAATTCGACGTTAAGTTAAGAATCGCCGGTTCGACCACCGTCGACGTCAAAGAGACGTTTCATCCCATCCTTAACACCACCGATTCCACCTTGGGAAACACGCTCTCGACCAACGAAATCGAGAATATCCCGCTGAACGGGCGGAACTTCTCCGCACTGACCCTGTTCCAGCCGGGGGCAATCGATACCGATCCCACCGGGATGAGCGGAAACAACGCTATCGAGCGCAATACGTACAACAGTGGCATTGCGGCCATCAACGGCAATCGCGAGCAGGCGAACAACTACACGATCGAAGGCGCCGATAACAACGAACCGCAAAACAATCTGATCGGCTATAACCCGGCTCCCGACGCAATCGCCGAAGTCCGCGTTGTCTCAGGCAATGCGAACGCAACCTACGGAAACGCCAATGGGGGCGCGATCGTAACCGTTTTGAAGTCTGGCACCAACCGGTTTCACGGCTCTTTATACGACCTGCTGCAGAACGAAAAGCTCGACGCCAATTCCTGGGCGCACGGCCTCAACACTCCCGTCACTCCGAAGAACTCCTACACCCAGAACATCTTTGGCGCGACGATTGGGGGGCCGATCGTCAAGAATAAGCTTTTCTTCTTCGGCGACTACGAGGGCATCCGCCATCACACTGGAGGGTCGAGTTCGGCCAGCGTGCTTACCCAGGCCATGCGCAACGGCGACTTCTCCGCCCTTCTGACGACTCCTGGTGTGACCCCGATTCAGCTCTACGACTCGCAAAACAACTTCACCCCGTACGCCAATGACCAGGGCGTGCCCATCGTGAATCCAATTGCGACCTACCTGTTTGCTCATCCGGAACTCTACCCGTTGCCTAACCGGCCTCCGGTATCAGTCACGAATGGAGGGGATGGATTGATTCAGGCAGATTTCGTGGGGCCGCAGTCGGGGTACGTCTCCAACAACCAGGAAGATTTCAAGGTCGATTGGACTCCAGGCGACAAGAACAAGATTGCGGGTTTCTATTCGCAAGGAAAGGGCAGCGACTACACCACGGCGATCATTCCAGTCGATTTTCCCAACTTCAACACCTACCCCACAAAGATTGCCGGCCTGAGTTTCGTTCACACTTTTTCGCCGACCATCGTCAATGAAACTCGCTTCGGCTTCACCAGGGTGCGCTGGAACAATGGTGTCCCCAGCGATCCGACTGGACAGTTTGGCTACACTGGCGACGCCAAAGTTGGCATCCCGTTCGGCACGCAGAAATATGTGGGCTTTACGGGACAGAGCATCAACAACGGCGTAAGTTATCTCGGTACAAACGCTAATCCTCAGGTCTTTACCGACAATACCTTCAACTACGAAGACAATGTGACCTGGCAACGGGGCAAGCATTACTTCTCGATTGGTGGACAAGCCACGCGATATCAGCAGAACTACCTGAACGCGGGAAACGTCGGATTCCTTGGGCAGTTTGGCTACGGCGGTCAGTTCACTGGCCTGCCTAATGGATCAGGCTGGGGTGCAGCAGACTTCGTTCTAGGCCGGATTAACAATGTTCAGCTCGCCTCCCCCCTTGGGTTCGTCGGCAATCGCCAGTGGCGTTCGGCAGTTTATTTTCAGGACGATTACAAGATGACTTCCAGGCTGACGTTGAATCTTGGGATTCGGTACGAATACGACCAGCCCTGGTATGAGCAAAACAACAAGACCGCCAACGTGCTTCCAGGCGGGATCGTGGAGTACGCAGGAAATGTTCCTACTGGTGCGGCGACGGGGTCAATCGTTTGCGCGAGTCACTCCTGCTACGACGCCAATTACAAGCAAATCATGCCCCGCGTGGGTTTCGCATTCCAAGCCATGCCTAAACTCGTCGTTCGGGGCGGCTATGGCGCGACCAGCTTCTTTGAGGGTTTTTCCTTCAATCAGCGATTGACGTCCAGTCCACCGTTCTCGCTGGCCATCAACAGCAATGCCACTACGCCGTCGGGGAGTTCAGGAGGGTCGCCATTCACCGTGGATAATGCTTTCAGCCAGCCTCTGGGGATCAACAACTCGTTGTACTCGGTATGGCCGCAAGATGTGCAACCCGCGTACATCCATCAGTTCACTCTAGTCACGGAATACGCGATCACGAATGAGCTGTCTTTCAGCGCGGGATATCACGGCCAGGTCGGGCATCACCTGGCCGATTATCGAAATGGCAATCAACTGACTGCTGCGCAGGCGCAAGACCTTTCGTCAGTTGGAGGATGCGGCGCTGCGACCATACCCGCCATTGACCAAACACCCTATTTCGCCCTCGTGGGAGAGTGCGGGAGCATCCTCATTACCGAGTCGCAGGCCCGGATGAGTTACAACGCGGCCCAGGTCAGCTTGCGTCAGCGCATGCACCACGGTCTGGAATACACTCTCAACTACACCTACGCGAAATCCTTGACCGATTCTTCCGGGAACTATGCCGTGTCGAATACGAGTTTTAACGGGCTTTCGGTCCAGAACGGTTTCGATCTCAACGCCGATTACGGCCCTTCCGCCATGGACGTTCGGCACAGCCTCAACTTCGTAGGAGTCTATGACCTTCCCTTTGGCCACGGCAGGGCCTACGGTGGCGATGCCAAAGGAGTCCTTGACGCAGTGTTCGGAGGATGGAAGCTTGCTACCTCAGCCATCCTGTATTCAGGATTGCCCGTCACCATCTTTGGTCCAAATAATAGCAACACGAACAACGGTGGGTGGGGATTCAATCGAGCTAATCAGTACCGTCACATGATCGTTGGGCACCGCTCGCTAAGCCACTGGTGGGGAACGGATCCATCGACCCAGCCGTGCGTTCCGATACCTGTCATAAACCCAACGGGCGCGGACAACGGAACCTGTGCTTATGGGGTGGCGGCTCAGAATACGTTCGGCACGGCCCATAACAGCACCGAACGGGCGCCTGGTTACCGCAGCGTCGACGCGTCGTTCTTTAAGGACTTCCACCTGTGGGGTGAGCAGCATGTCCTTGGCTTCCGGGCTGACTTCTTCAATCTCTTCAACATCGCCAGTTACGGAAATCCGGATAACGGAATCACCGACAGCAACTTCGGTGCAATTAGCAGCGTTCGCTCCCAGGAACGACATATTCAGCTCGGTTTGCACTACTCGTTCTAGCCTCGACTTGTGGGGGCTGCCAGAAGCATGCGCCACGGGCGGCCTCCCAAGACTGGGAACCTCTGTCGCCGCGCAGACTGTTCACTGATTCTGCTTGCCGGCGATGGGCGGTTCGCGCAGTTGCGAATCAAGATCGAATGCTGGATACTCTCGCGACCACCTTTATTGACGGGACCCATGGCCGAAAAAGTACTGATTGAAGTTTGCGTCGATTCGGTGGCCTCTGCAGTGGCTGCGCAGCAGGGCGGGGCGACCCGCATCGAGTTGTGCAGCGATCTGATCGAGGGAGGGATCACTCCCAGTGCTGGACTGATCGGGGTGGTCCGGGCCCGCGTCTCCATCGGCCTGCAGGTCATCATTCGCCCGCGCGGCGGAGACTTCTGCTATACCGACGAAGAGGTCGAGGTCATGCGCCGCGACATCATTCAGGCGAAGAACCTGGGCGCCGACGGCGTGGTTCTCGGAATCCTCGATGCCGGAGGTCGCATCGATGTCCCCGGCACCCGCCAACTCGTCGAGTTGGCGCGCCCGCTCAACGTCACCTTCCATCGCGCCTTCGACATGGCCGCCGACTTGTTCCAATCCCTCGAAGACGTTTGCGCTACTGGCGCCGACCGGCTTCTAACTTCAGGCGGCGAGCAAAAGTGTCTGCAAGGCGCCGAAGCTATCGCCCGGCTCGCCAAGTTGGCACGCGGCCGCGTTGCCATCATGGCCGGGGGTGGCATCGGTCACCATGACGCCGCCGCCATCATCGAACGCACCGGGGTCCGCGAGATTCATGTGGGACTAAGTACGCCAGTCCCCAGTCCAATGCGTTACCGCAACCAGCGGCTGTCAATGGGCAAAGTCCAGGGACGGGAATACGAGCGCGTGCAGGTGCTCGAAGAAAGTGTGCGCAGTCTGCACAGCGCCATCTTGCAGGCCAAGAGTTAGCCAGCTTGTAACCCACGCCCATGCCACCGGCAGGCGATCACAGCGCAAACTTATAAGGCAAACGTAAGACAATCGTCGTACTCACCAGCGCTGATGGACCAACGGCCCGATCTTCTGTTTGTAAAACGCGATCGATCTCTGCAATAGCTTCGAGGGTGAGTGGCGGCAGATCGGAAGCACCACAATTTTCGGCAACCTGCTCCCGTCGCTTTCCGCCGGGAATCGCACGGCTAACCGCATCGAACATTAGGATCCAGCGCAGCGCGAATTGGCTCATTGAACCACCTGCGGGCAAGAGCCGTCGAATCTCCTCAATCGCTTCCAGCCCGACACGAAAGTCGACGCCAGAATCGATAGCTTGATGTAGCGCACGCAGGGCATCTTTCTCTGGGACTTGTCCTCACGCTCGGCCGATCGCCCACGCCCCAAAGCTGATTTCTGAGACCATCCAGCCTGTCCTGCCGAGAGGGCGATATCTCATGGTCGTGTCTTCCCCAAATTTTCTCTTGCAGGTTCTCCGATGCCTCTACTGTTGGAACGAGACCTGGACCCGCCGTCCCTCGAATTTTACGCTGCGCGTGGTTCCGGATAACTCTACCGCAATTGCCTGTGGTCCGGGCGGCAGCAGGCGCGAACCCGGGGCCAATTTCATACTGAATGTTTTGCGCTTGTCGTCCCACGCCATTTGGATTCCCATCCATTCACCCTTGCGATAGTCGAAGGAGGTGCCATCGTCCTCGTAGAGTAAGAACGATGCATCGGCACCCGGGTAAATGGAAAGAGAAAGCGGCTCATCGACTTTCTCGCCGACAAACTGTTTCACCGGACCCAGCGGCAGAATCGATCCCTCGCGCACATAGAGCGGTAGAGTTTCGAGGTCAACTTTCCGGCTGATCTCGCGCCCTCCTTCCACGCGTTGGTGCGTCCAGAAGTCATACCAGGCACCGCGCGGAAGGTAGACCGTTCGAATCGTTACCCCCTTTTCGACCACAGGCGCCACGAGCAGGTTTGGTCCCCACAAATATTGGTCGCCACACTCGACCGCCTTCGGATCGTCGGGAAAATGCACCCACAACGCGCGCATAATCGGCATGCCGGTGCTGGCGCATACATGCACCACGCTGTAAAGGTAGGGCAGCAGGCGATACCGCAGTTCAAGATATTTCCGGCAGATCGGCTCCACCCGGGCATCGTGCAACTGGCTGGAATCAGGAATCGCCGCACCATTGTAGTTTCTAATCTCAACCGGCCCGGGATCTCCCGTATTCCATCCCCAGGGCAGGCGCAATTTCCAAGTGCGGCCATGACAACGGAAGAGTGGACAGAACGCTCCGAACTGGAACCAGCGGATATACAACTCAGCAGTAAATTCCGGGGTGGGAACGAAGCCCCCGATATCGGTGCCCCAGTACGGAATGCCGCTCAGCGCGGTATTGAGGGCGATAGGAACGTGAGTCTTGAGGGTTTCCCAAGTGGAATCAACGTCCCCCGACCAGAGGAACGAAGCGTATCGCTGCATGCCGGCGTAGCCGTTGCGATGCAACGCGTACGGACGCTCGTTGGGTCGATCGATCTGGGGCCCTTCCCAGTACATCCGATTGCGAAGCAACCGTGACAGGATATCGAGTGGATCACCTTCGTCGGGCCACCATCCATCGACACCCGTGGCGAAGTCTTTGCGATGTGCGTCCCAATAGCAGCTTACGGACTCTTCGTCAAAGCGCGACAAGTCGCACGGATCGTAAACTGTACCGCGGAGTCTGTCAGATAGAATGACCGCGTGCATCACGGCGTGAAAATGGTCCTGGTGCAACTCATCAAGCATTTCCTTGGGGTTGGGAAAGACTCGATCATTCCACGCAAATGAACCATTTTCAGTATTCCAGCCAGAGGGACAAAAGCCCGTGCCCAAATAGATCAGGGCATCGCAGGGTAATTTCTTTTCGCGAAAGGTCTTCGCTTCGGCAAGCACTTCTTCTCGACTGGCGAGCGTGCGGTGTGATTGTTGATAACCGAGACTCCACAACGGAGGCATCTCCGGATGGCCTATGATGCGCGCATATTCCGCCATAATGCTGGCCGGGTCGGCGGAGCCGACGAAGAACAAATCCAGTGCTGCGCTTGGGCTTGAGGATTGAAACTTTCCTATCTCCCCAGTGAAGTCGAAAGCACCGTAGGGCTGATGAAAAAACATCGCCCAGCCGGAGGTTCCGATAATCCATGGAATCGGTACCCTTCCGCCGTGGGTCGCGAGTTTGTAGCCGCCTTGCCCGCTGCGCATGGAGTCGGTCGACCCGCGGCGATCAAACTGTGGGCCGCCCTCCCCTAAACCGAATAACGGCGAGTTCCCAATCAGAAAGGAACAGACACCCGAATTCAGATTCCAGGTCAGCTGCTGGATAAAGTCACCTCGCTCGTTCACAACCGTGATGCTCACAGGATGCAACGAAATCTTAAGCCGGTGACTGCCTACTGAAATCGGGCCCGTGGGCTCCGTCCTCAGCTTGGCAATCGGACTGCCCCAGGACTCCTTAGCGAGCGATCCATCCATGGGAATATCCGCAACAGATCCGTTGTTCACGGGAAGAATGCTCAGCCGGAACGTATAAGCGCTGACAGGTGTAATTAGTATCTCAACTTGGCGTTCCGGGGCGTGTGCGTCGTCCAGGGCCGCTGCTTGCTTGGGGACAATCATGGCAGTGGAGGCAGCAAGCAAACCCTTCAACACGTCCCGACGATTCCACCGTGGATTCATAAACTAGTTCACCCTCGTACCGCTTTCAGCGAATGCTTCTGGCTGATGACCTGCTATCCGGAAAACAAGGCTGCGCCGCATCAATCATTGAAACCTGCCACCGTTCCCCGCAAAACGGTGATTGAAGCCTTTGGCAGGGTGAACGTAGTCTGCGAACCTGCATTCACAACGGTTGCGACGGGTGGATGATCTGGGTCGGCGTGACTGTTTGGGCCATCGTCAATCCAGACATACTGGTCGGCGCCGAAGGTCACCAAAGTGACAGGTCCGGAAAACGAGGCAGTCTGCTTGCTTTTGGAATCCTCAAATCGCACGCGCACGCTGTGCGCGTTGTTCTCGTCGCGATTGACCAGCATGATCGACCAATTCCCGTCGGGACGGCGCACTGCGTACGATGTAACCAGCACGTTGCCTTCGCCATCCTTGATGTCCGTTGAAGACGGAAACATCCGATGCACGCCGGAGCGGTGCTGTACCCACTCCTGGTTGATCATGTGAGCCGCATAATACGGCGATGTGTATCCCTGGATGTTGTAGTCTTCATCCGAAACGAAGTTCGACCACGAGGACCAGCCCAGACAAGTCTTCTGAATGCCCTGCGGCTGAATCGGCGAGTGATAGAAAGCGGCGCCTCCGCCCTCGAAGAAAGAGCCCACATTGTCCGCCAGCCACAGCGCCGCAAAGATCGTGGTCATGGGCCCCGTGAGCGCCGCGGCCAGATGGTTCTCGGTCACCATGAGAGGAACTTCTTTGGGGACACCGTCATCCCTCCACACCTGCAGGATGTGCTTCATCAACTGAGGCTCGGTATACAAGGTCTTCCACGTGATGTCGCAAGGCTCGAACGGATAATGCTCGAAGGAAACGAATGCCAGATCGGAAATGCGGCCACGCGCCTTCAAGTAGTCCACGAATCGTCCCATCCACGAAATCCGTCCCTGCGCGTCAGGCCAGACTCGAATGTCCTCGTTCACTCCTTCGAAGACCGGACCACCCAGCTTGAGTTGCGGATCAACCTTATGAATCGCTGCGGCCCATTGAATGTATAGCGCTCCGTAGTCCTCCGGCATGGCGTGCTTGCCATCCGGCTCCTCGCCCAGTTCGACGTAGCCGATGCGGTAGCCGCGCTTTTCCATGTAGGCAATCTGGGCGGCAGCATCGTCCGGTGTTCCATAAAGCATCGTGACCGGAATCATCGCTGGCAGGTTGTTGGTGAGTCCGCTGGTGAAGAACAGGTCGAAGCCGCTGTGCTGATAGCCGCCGGAGGCATCTACGTCAGTCGAGGAGTGCCATGGATCGATCGAAGATGAGCTGTAGGTAGTTGGCCTTTCGCTGAAATTCTTTTGCACCTCGGCCAAGGCGCCATTGGAGTCGACACTTCCCACGCGGATTTCCTGAATGGCGTATCCCACGCAGTTGCGGACGTCGTCCGCTCCATGCAGATCGCAGGTGTTCGACGATTCCGTCATCAAGATGCGCACGTACTGAGTAGTCACAGGCGCGTCGGCGAGCTTCAAATTAACGGTCCCGCCTAGAGCGTTTTTGAGTGCGCCCGCGGGAAAAACCTTCCACTCGCCCTGCGGCCCGGCGTCGAAGTCGAGCGCTCGTTTCCCCACCCAATATTCAACCTGGTAGGTAGTGGCATAAGGGCTCGCCCACGCGATGCGGATCGCATTCACCGGCTTCTCGGCCTTCAGATCCACGATTACCCATTGCGGGTGCAGTGCGTCGCTTTCTTCGGTGAATTTGCTAGTGAGATACGGATTACTCTTCCAATAGCTGAGATTCGGGCCCTGCAGCGGGCGGTCTCCGCTGGTGGAGAAACCACGGTGGGGCAATGCGTAAGAAAGGATGTAGCGCACCGGCTCCTTCAGATCAGTGCCGCCGGTAAAGTATCCACTCTTGTGCACAGGATCGCTCCACGTTCCATTCTCGGTCCAGTGCCACGCGGCCATGCGGAGTTCGGAATTGTTGCGATACGTGATCGGTCCCCAGCCCGCGGAAAGGGACTCCTGAACGATGTGCGGCGTATAAACCTTGTCAATCCCGTCATGCGACAAAACGTCGATGGAACTGCCCAGGGCACTGTCGGGATCGAAAGAGTTGATGGCATGCCCACGCGTTGCATCGACGTGGACGGTTCCGATCGGCGGTTCCCCACCTGACGTCCTCGATTGGACCGTCAAAGACTGGGCCGCCAAAGTTGCTGCACATGCAACACAAAACAAAAGGATGGCAATCGCCGGTTGCTTCCAAGACATTGCACACTTTTCCATGTTGCGGATAGTAACGCAGTGACGCCAAAAACAATAGCTTCATGGAGCATTGGCCGACCAGGTCAGTGAGTGAGATGGGAGATTTTTTCGCTAGTTTGCATGTTCCATGCGGTGTCCTGAGGTGTGGTACTCCCCCTTCGAGTACTGGAAGTTCACATGATCGACGTACGCACCAGCCTGCGTAACGATAACTAACTGCAAGTCCCGATAGCCGTTGCTATGTTTCGGCAGGACCGAAAGACCATCTGCTCGCCCTCGAAACACGATCCTGTATCCTGTCGCTGATTTCACCAACACCCAGAACTGGGCGATGTGCGCTCCCCCAAGACACTCTTGCTCGCCCCTGACGATCAGATCCGACGAGGATGTCCTGCTCAATCGAATCTCTGACGCGACAAACCATGAGGCTGGAATGTCCGCCGTCGCGATTCCTTCCTGCTCCGCGCAACTCTGCAACTCATCGTCACCACTCTTGGACAAACGCAGAGACTGCAGAGCATCGGCGGGAATTGCGACGGGCCTGTCGAACTCCCCCTCGGCCCCGAAACCTGTCTGCTCTAGGCTGCGTTCGGTGTGTTGCCCTGACTGCGCATGGAGTCGAATGCCGCAGACCACAAGGAACAGGACCGACAATATGCGTCTCATTCCTGAATGATAACTGACGTTGACCGGCCTTAGCACAAGCGAGCGCGAGGAGTTTTTTGATCCCCGGTCGATGAGTGCTCTGGCGATTTTTTCGCCAACGTGAGGGTCCTCAGAAGCGGTGCAGAGCGTCCAGAAGCGAACAGCGATTTACACAAGTGGACAGCCGACGGTTTAAAGCCAGAACGAAGGGGCGGCTATTTCTATGCTGGGGAACTACTTGAGCGGTTCGTACCACGCCCGACTTTGGATGGTGGATTGCGTGTTGCTTAGCCGGAAGATCGTGTCTCACGGAGGCCTATCATGGCGC
>Ga0210403_10001938_pt1 | contig 19104 bp, 11 predicted proteins | sample IncBWC19MmetaG_FD_150863 | JGI IMG/M metagenome (GOLD analysis project Ga0210403, IMG submission 150863) | Forest soil microbial communities from Barre Woods Harvard Forest LTER site, Petersham, Massachusetts, United States - Inc-BW-C-19-M | ecosystem: Environmental > Terrestrial > Soil >... | reverse complement strand
GTATTTTATTTTGTCTTTCCCCACCCCCGCTATCGCCATCCCATCGAACCAGAGCTAGGAATACTGATCGTGTACGTAATATCAGAAGCCGGGAAAAAACCACTGTCCACGTAGGGACAGCCGCCAAAGCCTTCCTTGAGCGTAGCCGAAGGAGCTGTCCAGGCGAGCACGGCTCGCCCGCACTAATTTCATCGGGAGCTACTAACCAATTTCCACCTGCTCCGTCGAAGGAACATGAGGCCGCCCATGAAACTTCAAAAATCCGTTCCAATCTGGCTCGGTGCGATTCTCGGGACCTGCTTTGCGCTGCTGCTAAATGCCAACTGCCAAACGGCAGAACAGCATGGTCAATTTACTGAGGAGTTCCACCACGTCTATCCCCTTTCAGCAACCGGCAGGCTCGAATTAAACAATATCAACGGCGCCGTTCGCATCACCGCTTGGGATCGCAACGAAGTAAAAGTAGACGCCGTCAAATATGCTAAGTCGAAAGAGCGCCTGGATGAGGCGAAGATTGTAGTTGAGGCGGAAGCCGATTCCATCTCCATAAGAACCGAATATCCCCAGCATGGCCGCAATAGCAGCAATGAATGGGATAACCCTGCCAGCGTGGAATACACGCTTTCAGTGCCACGGAGCGCTCGCCTCGACGAGATCAGGTTAATTAATGGACCTCTGGAGATTCAGGGAGTCACCGGAGAAGTTCACGTTTCGTCCATCAATGGCAAACTCTCCGCGCGCGGCTTGGCTGGGCAAGTGAGACTCTCCACGATTAACGGTAAGCTGGAAGCGGGTTTTGAGCGCTTGGGAGACGCAACCATCGAACTCTCGTCAGTAAACGGATCCGTTGAGTTGGCCATACCTTCGGACTCCAAAGCCGAACTCGAAGCTTCCAGTTTGCAAGGCTCCATCGACGATGATTTCGGTCTGCAAGTGCATCATCATTTCATCGGCCACAATTTACGTGGCGAGTTGGGCGGCGGCGGAACCAGAATCAAGCTCAGCAATGTGAACGGACGAATCGAAGTCCGGCACAATAGCGATGGGAAAGCCCTCAGTCGAGCGAAGGACTCCGATCACGACGATCGCGATCGGGACGATATTTAGTCCCGCAGCGACATAAAATTTATCACTCCCCATCCGCCCAAAAACGCAGTTCCCCTTGGGGAAAACTTTCTTCAGAGCTAGGAACCACGCCCTCAGACCCCTCCGGCATAGTAAAGTGGTATGAGATCCCATTTTCCACAAAGGAAGCAAATTGAGTTCAGGCATTCGCAACATTGCAATTATCGCGCACGTCGACCACGGCAAAACAACTCTCGTGGACGCCATGCTGCGGCAGAGCGGAACGTTTCGCTCGAACGAGACCATGGTTGAGCGAGTCATGGACTCGAACGATCTCGAACGCGAACGCGGCATCACTATTCTCGCCAAAAACACCGCGATCTTTTATCACGACGTGAAGATCAATATCGTCGATACCCCCGGCCACAGCGACTTTGGGGGCGAAGTTGAACGGGCCCTAAAGATGGTGGACGGAGTCATGTTGCTCGTGGACGCCAGCGAAGGTCCGCTGCCTCAAACTCGCTATGTGCTGAGCAAGGCTTTAGAAGGCCATCTTCCGCCGATTTTGGTGATCAACAAGATTGACCGCGCCGATGCACGTCCTCAGGAAGTGTTGAACGAGGTCTACGACTTATTCATCGACCTCGACGCCAAAGAAGAGCAACTGGATTTCCCTGTCCTATACACCAATGCCAAGGCAGGAACAGCCTCGCGCGATATCAAGGGCGGTGGAGAGAATCTACAACTGCTCTTTGAAACCATCGTTCAGACGATCCCCCCGCCAACTGGAGATGCCGCCGGACCGTTGCAGATACTCGTGGCCAATCTCGATTACAGCGACTACCTGGGACGACTCGCCATCGCTCGCGTCTTCAATGGCAGAATGTTTACCGGCGAAGAAGTTGGTATCGCCAAACTCGACGGCTCGTTGCAAAAAACGAAAATTACCAAACTTTTTTCGTTCTCCGGCCTGAAGCGGACTGACATCACAGAAACGACGCTCGGAGACATCATCGCCGTCGCGGGAGTTGAAGGAATCACCATCGGCGAAACAATTACCGACGCCGAAAATCCATCGCCACTGCCGCCGATCACGATCGATGAGCCCACAATCGCAATGCTGTTTACGGTGAATACATCCCCCTTCGCGGGCCGCGAAGGCGCATTCGTAACTTCCCGCAACCTGCGGGATCGCCTCCAGAAGGAATTGCTGACCAATGTTTCACTTCGAGTTCAGGATACCGACACCACTGATTCGTTCATCGTCGCTGGCCGCGGCGAATTGCAGCTTTCGATCCTGATCGAGATGATGCGGCGCGAAGGATACGAACTCATGGTCGGCAAGCCCGAGATTGTCACTAAGCGAGTCGATGGAAAATTGATGGAACCAGTCGAGCGCCTAACCGTCGATGTCCCCGAGGAGTTTGTCGGGGTAGTGATGGAGCAACTTGGCTCACGTAAAAGCGAAGTTCTCAACATGCACAACCACGGCTACGGCCGTGTGCGTATTGAGTTCCGAGTCCCAAGTCGAGGACTCATCGGCCTGCGCAGCCAGTTGCTGACTGACACTCGCGGGACCATCGTAATGAATTCCCTCTTCGATGGTTACACCGAGTGGCAGGGCGAAATCCCGCATCGCCTGACCGGCGCTCTGGTCGCGGATCGCGATGGCGTAACGACACCCTATTCCCTTTACAACTTGCAGGAGCGCGGCGAACTTTTTGTCGGACCAACCATTGAAGTCTACGAAGGCATGATCATCGGCGAGAATGCTAAAGACTCAGATTTGGATGTCAACGTAGTCCGCGAGAAAAAGCTCACCAACATGCGCTCTTCCACCGCCGATATTGCAGTTCGCCTGGTTCCCTACCGCCAACTCAATCTGGAGCAGGCCATCGAGTTCATCGCCGACGACGAGTTCGTCGAGGTCACGCCAAAATCGCTGCGGCTGAGGAAGAAATTGCTCCAGGCGAACAAGAGAAAGAGAAGTTCGATGGAGACGGTCGAAGAGCGCAGCTAGTCGTTTCTGAGCCCGCTCCGATGCCCAGCTCGACCTTTAGCGGGAAGCGCTGCCGATTTCATCGTTCTCTCCTTCACTGAGTTGAACTGAAGCCGGCGGAGATGTTAACTCCTGTAGCGGATTGTCCCCCTGGCGAAAGCAGTTGATGATCTCGTCGCGGGCGGGGCTGTTGCAATCCTCGGCGAAGCGTTCCAGGGCTTGGGTCACGATGTCGGAGTGGTGAAGTTTGTCGAGGCCGGGCTCCTGCGTTATGTCGAGCCATAGACGATGCACTAATTGGATGTCCTCGGCCGTCATGGTGGGAGTGTGCGGCCCGATGCGGAAGGTGCATACTTTTTCATCAGCCCCCACAGCATGGAATACGAATTGACGCTTTGGCTGCGGGGCTTGCTCCCACGCGGTGCCAAGGCGGAAGCCTTGATCCTCGGCCGCCATTTTCGCGGATACTCCGGCTACCACCGCTGACGCTTGCAGGGCATTCGCGGTTTGCACTATAGCGGACCATACGTCGTTGGCCGGCACTACCAGCAGAGAGACGTGTTTGCCGAACTTCTCCGCCAGTGAAACGGCGCGCGTGAATAGAGTTTGCTCGTAGTCGCTGAAGAGCTGTTCCGGTGAGTCCGGCGTAAGCCATGACAACCGAGCGGTCATGCAGACGATGTCCTGTTCTTTGGTGTTCACGCGTCCCAGAATCCAGCGCAAATGATTCATGGTGTTGTAGTCGCGCATGGTTACGAGAACACATCCCGGCCTCACACCGAGGCTCTCCCTCTGCACAGTCTCGGACTGAAGTAATTGGAAATGCTCCTGCATCTGCTTGCCGGCGAGGGCGGACTTGCGCCTGTTAACACGCTCCGAAAGAGTAAACACAGTAAAAACAACTCCAGAAAAGATCAGGCCGGAGACGGTCGCCACGGATTTGGTGAACAGATTTGTAATCGCCGTCGACAGCAGCACCAGAGAAACAGAAGCAATACCGATGGGGATTTCGACGCCGCCGATTTTGAGGTTCAGCGGCACCTTCCAGCCGCGCTCTCCCTGGTATTTGAACCGCAGAACCAGCATTGAAACGCTGTTGAAGACGAAGCTCCACATCACGCCAAAGGCATAAGCTTCGCCGAGGACGTACACGTCGCCACGGCTGGCCAGAATAATGAAAAGCTGCAAGCCTACGACCAGATTGAGTACGCGGTAAGTCGTGCCGAAGCGTCGATGCGGCTTGCGGAACCAGTCGGTAAGTACGCCATCCTCGGCCACGCGGTTCAGCACGCCGTTGGATCCGACGATTGCGGTGTTGATCGCGCCTGACAGCATCAGGAATCCAACGACCACCACGAAACCGCGAAAGATCAGGCGCAGCAGCTGCGGCCCAGCCAGATGCATTGCCAGGCCGGCGATCAGATTGTCCTTGTAAGCGAGGCGCTGAGCATCCGGAATGATCATGCCCGCCAGCAGCGTCGCGCCGCCAGTGAACAGCAAACTGTAGATGGCGATAATGAGAGCCGTGCGCTTCAGATTTCTTAGTTTGGGATGCGCGATCTCGCGATAAACCTGCGCAAGTGATTCCTCTCCGCTCATGGCAAGGACGGAGTGGCCGAACGCCATCATGATTCCAAACACGCCAAAGAGTTTTGCGACATTGCTGCCTCGCAGGAACCCGAGCGCGTCGGGCGAGAAGTGGAGATTTTCAGGCAGCGGCAGCGGCGGAATTTGCAGAGGGCGAATCAGCAGCGTGACAGTAGACCAAACCAGCAACACGATCACCATGACCGTGGTGATTTCCATGATGACCAGAGCTTTCTCGCTCGAATCCTCGATGCCCTTAATGTTTTCCCGCCAGTAATAAACTGTGACTGCAACCGCAAGGGCCATCGAGGTATAGTTCACATTCACGTGGGGAACGCCATGGCACAGATTGAGCATCGCCTGCGGAATCCAACCGCGGGCCGTCATGGTTACAAAGATTTCGTTCACCAGGCCAGCGATGTAGTGTCCCGCTGAGACCCCAGAGATGGGCCCCGTCAGTATGTAATCGAACATCAAAGTGGATACGGCGACCTTGGCGAGCTTGCCGCCCAGCGCCTCTTTGACTATGCGATACACACCACCTCGCACGAACATCGAGCAGCTCTCCACGTAAACGGCGCGGACGGCGAAGGAAAACAACATCACGCAGATAATGAGCCAGGGTGCCGACCTGCCCACGGCTTCTTCGGCGATGCCTCCCGCGTAGAACGCGGATGAGCCGAGATCGTTCAGAATGATGGCGGCGGCGCGCCAATAAGAAATGAACGTCAGCATGACCGAGGTCGCGACGACGATGCGAACACGACTGCTAGCTTCGCTGATTGGCGATGTAGGTTTCATCTAAACTATTAAAAGTGTTGGAGCGCTTCTGACGCATTCTGTACCACACGACGACGCGACCGGATCGAACTCGGAAAGCTCAGCGCTTACCGGTCCCGGGCGCGCAATACGCCAGTTGGGCTTTCCACCGTCGTCGGTGTATTTCTTGTCAGCTCGTCGTCGAGCCGAGGCAGGGTTATCGCCGCTCAGTTTATACTATTGCCGACTATGAATGCTTTAATTAACGTTCTGATTCACTTGCTCATGGCCGCTTTCGTCCTTGGAAGCGCCGGATGCGTAGTGCTGATCCCGGTGGTTGCATTCAGGTTTATCTCGGTTCTGTTTGAGATGGACCCAGCGAGCGATGGCGCAACAGTCCACGATTAGGGCGCGAAGAACTGGCTAGTCAAACCCGGGGCCACGTTCCTCCGGTCGATTTCTCAATCCGCACACAAGCAGGTATAATCCTTAGCGAGCCTAGGCAACTAGACTATCCTGCACAATACAGATAGGTTTCGCCCACGAGAAGTCCGCTTGCGGTGCAGCCAGACAGGGAATAATGTCACGAATTAATGGAGACAAGTCCCGCTATAACCGGGAGCGGAAACAGAACATTCAGCGCCGGATCAGAACCAGGCAGTTGCTCGAAGCGGCTGGACAGAAAATTCCTGTAGCCGCCAGGGCCAACAAAATCAAGGCCGCTCCGGCAAAATGAAACAATCGGGTCGATGAACAGGTAAGCTCAGCGCATCAGGCAATCTAAAAAGAGGAAACATCATGAAGAAGCTTTTCGTTGGCAACATCCCCCACAGCACAACAGAAGCAGAGCTGCGCACGCTGTTCGAACCCCATGGCAAGATCGATCAAGTCAGCGTAGTCACAGACCGGGAGACCGGCCGTTCCAGAGGATTCGCATTCGTCGAAATGTCGGATTCTTCCGAAGCCGAAAAGGCCATTGCCGCTCTAAACGGCAAGGAACTTGGAGGCCGGGCTTTGAATATCAACGAAGCCCGCCCGAAGACAGAACGCAGCAGCGGTGGCCCTCCGCGTGGTGGCCGTCCCGGTGGTGGGGGCGGTGGACGCTCCGGCGGCGGCGGACGTTCCGGTGGCGGCGGTCGCGATGACTATCAAGGCCACGCGCGGCAGCCTCGCGAACCGCGCTGGTAGGAGTTGTTTCAACAGAGTTCAGCCGCTCCATGAACGGAGTGCAGCAACGACAGATTTGTCCCAGGAGGTTGTTATATGGCTGGTAGAAGCCGATCAAGTTTTAATAAGCGTTTAAAAGAGCGCTCACGTCAGGAAAAGCAGCGCGAAAAAGCCGAAAAAAGAGTCCAACGAAAACAAGAAAAACCTGAGCAAGGCCTCGATGACGATATGTCGTCCATCGATTTCTCGGCGGCCCAGGACCAACTCGCTCTCCCAGATTCAATGCTCGACAAGTAGCCCGAACGGCTCGATTCTGCTCGACGAGAGCTTTTCGGAATCTCTCCAAGCGAAGGCGCGGCCTATGGTCGCGCCTTCCGTTTTTTGCGGAAACCGGTTGCATAATCTGCTCAGCATCCTCTATAACGTCCTCCCTCGCCAATTCCGCCCAGAACCATTTCCCGACCACCTGGGTTGGCACCGGACTTCCCAAGGTGTAGAATTGTTTTCCCTCCAGAATTGACTCGGCGCGGATTTCTGCGTCGGTCGCCGATTGCGACCTGGCTAACCTGATCAACAACATATAGGCAGCCAGCACGGGTTTGGCCACCCAGTTGCACTTTGTAGGGTGCCCCCAATTATCCCTATGGCTAGACTGAAGACAAGATCCGTTTCCACTGACCGGCACCGCCGAGTTCACATCCAGACCGTCGCCGGACAAAATCTGGAAGCCCCGATTGCGACCGAGTATCCCAGCGAAGAGCCTTTACGGCTGGATGAGGAACTTCCTGCCATTTCATTGGTGGCTGAACTCCCGCCCGTCGAAAACGTCGCTCCGAAACCCATTTCTGATCTCGCGCTCGATCTCGTTTTGAACGAGATTGTTCTCCAAGCCCGTCTGACCACTAACGCGACCGGAGCCGTGATCGCGTTGGAGCAATCACACAAATTGATCTGCCGCGCTACTACGGGTGCGACTTCATCGGAAATTGCAGCTTTTCTGAACATTCCGTCGGGTGTCTCGACTACTTGCTTTGAGACTGGCTCGGTGAAGCGCATGGACAATATCGAGGTCGCCCCCGACTCTCATGCCGACGCCGCTGCTTATCAGCGGGCTGGTGTGAGATCAATCCTCGTGGTCCCTATATCTAACGACGAAGACCAAGTACTGGGAGTCCTTCAGAGTTTCTCTCCTCGTCCAAATGCTTTTTGCGACCGTGATGTATTGACCTTGCAAGCGCTGGCTCGTCGCATCGCCACAAATATCGAGTTGGTAAAGAAAAGCTGCAGTGTCGATGCGACTAAAGTCCCGTTGCCATTAGCCAAATCGTCTGACGTCAATACGCCCCGGCACGATCCTCGTCCGTCTCCATTTCAGTTTCGCGCGCCTCATTTTTTCAGCCACCTGCATGCGAAACGATGGAAAGTAATGCCCGCTAATTTGGCCGCGACATTCGGCAGGACAGCGCTCGTTTTGGTATTGCTCGCCGCGTGTGTTACAGCCGGCAAATTTTGGATACGAAGCAGGGGAATGGCACAGCCCGCGGTTGTCCATCGGTCATCGCAACTTCCAGTCCAACGAACCGCGCCCCCGCCGGCGAGTGCTGTCGCATTAAACATACCGCGTCCTGAGGTCAATTCCGCGGATGCGAAACTCACAATCTCGACGCTTGCACCTTCCCGGCAGCGGGTTCCCAAGGCCCAGCTTCGCTCTCCAAAGCATCACGCTACTTCCATAACCATCGAGCGGAAGCCTGTCCGCAACAGCATGACATCGACCGTCGGCGACAGGAAAGCCGCTGATAAAACGCCGCCGTCTTCTGGCGAAATCGTTTTATTCGAAGACCAGCAGTCTTCCACTCAAAAACCAACCGTCAAGTCAGTGTCCGACGCCGTTTCGTCAAACCCCGCGAACTCATCTGTCGAAACAATTTCCACGCAAGCCGCTCTGGCGCGACTGGTTCAACGAGTCGAGCCCGAGTATCCAAATATGGCCCGGCACCAGCATATTCAAGGCGACGTGCTGCTTGACATCCTGGTAAATGAAAGTGGAACCGTCGTTGAACTGGCCTTAGTGAGCGGAGCACCCCAACTGATGCCGGCCGCAGAGCAAGCGGTGAGGCAATGGCACTTTCAACCGCTGACCAAATCAGGCCACGCGCAAAAGTTCAAGAGCCGCGTTGGGATTAACTTTACGCTGGCTACCGAAGGGTCTTCTCAATCGCGCTAGAAGAGAGGGGAGTTGCTCTTAAAGTGCACCAATTTGCAGTCGAGCGATGGATTTTCAGGTAGGAATGAATTTATGCAAATTGCGTCTTGACATGCTGGGCAAAGCATCGGAGACTGGATCAGCCTTTCCCCCGTTAAGCGCGACTCTCACTGCCGTGAGAGGGATCAGCCGTTCAAAGCGCCCCAACTTTGCAGGCTCAAAATTGAATGGAGAGTCCGTGCATGCACGATGAAACGTCGGAAAAAGGCTTTCTTCTCCTCGACAACAAACTCAGGCTGGTGATGTTCAATCCAGAAGCTGTCAGGATCCTCGCGTACCCAACCGCGCCCGAGAACATTAAGCAACTGGACGTGTTTCTTGCCGACCGGGTCAAGTTGAGTCTCATTGAGGGACGCTCTGGCGATTCATTGACTTTCTCTACACGTTTCAAATCCGGCAAGCGCCGCTACATTTGCCGCACGTTCGCCATGCAGCCCGACGTCAGCCCTTCCTATCAGCAAACCGCAGCCTTGTTGCTGGAAAGAAATACTTCCATCGGCAGCGCGTTGTCGCAGGCTTCAGAGATGTTCGACTTTACTCCACGAGAAAAAGAGACCGTTGAACTCTTAATGCAAGGTCTCACCAGCAAAGAGATTGCAGAGCGCTTAAAGATCAGCCCCAACACCGTAAAAGCGTTCGTGCGTCTGGTGATGGTCAAGATGGGAGTTACAACCCGCTCCGCTGTTGTGGGTAAACTCTTTGGATCCAGCGCGTAGAGGCGATCGTCTGGTTTGTAATCGAATGTTTCTCGGATTTAATCTTTTCATCTAGCCGATTTGGGAACCGATCAACTCCTAACGTTTGTCACGAATGTTGACAACCCCCTGTGTTTAGCCTAGTCTCACGTAGGCGTCTCCTCACACACGAGCTGGATCTCCGGATCTCTTTTTTTTTCTTCAAAAGGCCGGGATCGATGATTGGCTCTCATCCGCTACCGGTCACCAATACACATTTTCGATAACGGCAATAACCCGGAATGTTCTCCCTCTCTGAACGTTCGAATCTTCAGGTCGGTTTCCCCTGCGAGCAAAAACGCTAATTATGACAAGGAGTACGCCACTTGAACGTTCACTTGGTCAATCCCAGCACGGTGTCTTTCGGAACAGCAGTAATCACACCACGATGGCAATACGTTCTTGCCGGTGCCACTCCCGCGAGCTTTGGAGATCCCATTCTCGTCGATGAGACGCTCCACCAGATCGACGAGCAACGAATCCAACGAAGAGATGTAGTAGGCATCGGCATCCACACCGCCAATGCCTTGCGGGGATACGAGATTGGAAAATTGGCGCGGGAACGTGGCGCGTATGTGATTTTCGGCGGAATCCACGCCACCCTCTATCCGCAGGAAGCTCATGAATTGGGAGGAGCGCACGCGGTAGTAAAAGGGGACGGCGACATTGTCTGGGCAAAGGCTCTAGAGGATTGCCGCAGAGGTACGCCCAAGGCGACTTACGAAGGCGGCCGCGTCGAGGGCTCTGATTTCGTGGCTGCTCGTTGGGATTTGGTTCCTCGAAATCGCTATATGTGGGCGTCTGTTCAAACGGTGCGAGGTTGTCCCAAGCATTGCTCTTTTTGTTCAGTGTGGCGAACCGATGGGCAAAAACCTCGTCAGCGCTCTTCCGATGTAGTCATCGAGGAAATCGTGCAGTTGCGCCGCCTGGGATTTCGATTCATTGCCCTGGCCGACGACAATTTTTATCCAGTGACGCTTACCGATATTAAACTTGCCACCGAACAGACCAGCAAAGCTCGGCTCAAGGAATTAAATTCCCTTCGCGCCGAAAGATTTGAATTGATGTCGCGCCTGGCGCAACTCCCCGACGATATGGTCTTTTTTACTCAGATCACGATGGAGGCTGCCGAAGATACCGAGTTTCTGGACGCGATGAAGGCCGCCCGCATAAAAGGCGCATTGGTGGGAGTCGAATCAGTCACGCCCAGCGGACTCAAAGATGTTTACAAGGACTTCAATCTCGCAGGAGACGCCCTAATCGAGCGCTTGCGCACTTTTCGCCAGCATGGAGTCCATGTCCTCGGCTCCTTTATTTTTGGCTTACCCAGCGACCGCCCTGCAACATTTGATGCGACTGCAGCCGCGGCAATCAGCGCGGATTTAACTTTTGCCCAATTTATTATGCTCAGTCCGTATCCCGGGACAGTCGATTTCATTCGCTGGGAAAAAGGTTTAGGCGCTAACCCGCCGACCATCGCAGGAATTCCCCTCACCCGGCGATGGCTCATTCCGCAGGCCCTGCGACCCAAGCTCTATTGGGATCACCCATCGATGTCGGCCGAGGAAATTCGCTCTCGCACCCAAGGGGTGTGGGACAGCTTTTACAGTTTGGCATCGATCTGGAAACGGTCCAAATTCATCAAGTCCAGCCGTGAACGGTTGGCCTTCGTGCTTATCTCAAGAATCTATCGCCAAATGTATGCGGACACAGGCATCGCAACCGACAGCGCCCGCGTCACCTGGTCCGGACGATGGGCAAGATGGCTTGCCAAACCCTGCCGGCTCTTATTCGCCGGGCGTCCAATGCCTGACCTCAAAGTGCCCGACGCCACCTTTCCCAATCTGAAAGTTCCTGTGATTCCTTTGGAAGCTTAGCGACGGGGTAACACAAAGAAGCGAACGTCCACCAAGGCTAATGTCAATGCTTTCCTCCGTGGACCTTTGTGTCCTCTGTGCTTAGCTAACCGGCGCATTAAGAGCCGCCACTAGTTCAACGAAGCTTGTCGCCTCCAGCGCCTGATCGATGGCTTCCCTGTTGCTGAACAACTTACTCGCGTCAGCGAGCAAATCGTGTTGTGCCTGATTATCTCCCGTCAGAATCATGACAATGAGCCGCGCCGGTTTTCCATCGCGCGCATCAAAGTCGATTCCACTTTCAGACCTTCCCACAACCACCAACGGACGCGTTAGCCCATTGATGCGCGCCTGGGGAATTGCCAGATGATGTTCCCAACCGCTGGCCGCAATCTTTTCGCGTTCCAAAAGAATTCGTAAAAATCTGTCGGGAGAATTGCTGACTTCATCCGCCGCAAGTTCTGACATTTGTTTAAGCGCGTCATGTCGTGTATTGCTTTCAATATTCGGAATAAACAGTTTGCTGGAAACCACATCTTTCAGCGTGATCGCACGGCGTTTGCTCACGAGAGCGTGAATGGACGGCGCGGAGATCAGCGATGTGAACAACGCCATGATTACGAGTGCGACAAACATTTGCTCGCGGATGAGGCCCGCCTGTAACGCCAGAATACCCAGGATCATTTCCATCGCGCCTCGCGCATTCATCGCCAGACCCACAGCCCAGGAGGAACGCTTATCCATGCCCCCAAGCCGTGCGCCCCAGGTTGCGCCGAATATCTTTCCAGCGCAGGCGACCCCAATCACGGTCAAAGTTAGACCTAGATTAAAGTTCGTCACGAAATTCGTGCGTAATCCAATGCTGGCAAAAAAGAACGGCGCGAAAACATTCGTAACAATTTCGTGAATGTGGTCGGAAGTCCGCTTTCGCAGGTGGGTGGATTCCCCGACAGCGATTCCAATAATGAATGCGCCGAAAACGGCATGGATTCCCGCGTATTCCGTGAACGCGGCTCCCGCCAACGTCAGAGTAAAGATGAATCCCAGCACGCCGCCTGGCCATGTCGTATGCGCCTGAATAAACGGCAACATTTTGTCAATCAGCCATCGCCCCACGGTTAGAGTGAGGCCGGCGAATAAAACCACCAGCGCGATCGTGTGTTTCAGTCCGCCGCCGGAGCGCGCCGCGGGATTCATCATCCCCAGAACCATCGAAAAGAGAATCCACCCGACAAGGTCATCGAACATCGCCGACGACATGATCACGGTTCCCATCTCGCTTCTTAACAGATTTAGGTCCATCAGGATTCTGGCGATGACAGGTAATGCCGAGATCGAGAGAGCAGTTCCGATAAAAAGGGCGAAGATCAGCGTGTCAGAACCTGGCCCGGCTCCCAGATAGTGCGGAAACAATCCGCCAGCAACAAAGCCGGTTGCAAAAGGAAAAATCACCCCGAAAAAGCTGACGAACAGCGCACTTCTGCCTTGGCGATAGATGCTGCGAAGATCAATCTCAAGACCGGCAGTGAGCAGGAAAAACACAACCCCGAGCGTAGTGATGGTTTCGAGCGCAATCGGTGCCGGACCGGTGGTGGGGAACAGTGCAGAATAAATGCCGGGACGGAAATGCCCTAAAACCGTGGGACCAAGAAGAATTCCAACTGAGATTTCGCCCAGAATGGGTGGCTGTCCGAGTTTTTGCATCAACTCGCCAGCCAACTTGGCGCCGCCCAACAGCACGGCCAGCGCCATAAACATCGTCATCACATCATGGGGACTAAGGTGCGGCATCCGTATCTGGCATTAGAAAATTGCGCCGCGGGCAGAATAGCATTACTGATGTCAGATTAGGCACACGCCAAGCAGCTCTCTCGGAAACAATACCCTTGTCATTCCGAGCCCGTCAAACCGGCAGACAGCAAGCGCAACGCGCGAGGAATCTGCTTTTTACGACAACCGAGCGTAACCTACTTTTTTTCTTTGTAAATCGCCGGAAACTCTTCCCGCAGATGCTCGACTTTCGGCGCATCGTTCATCGCAATGTAGGGATTGTCCGGATGAAGAGTAGCGTAATCCTGATGATAAGCCTCGGCTGGATAAAAGGCCTTTAGCGGGACCACCTGCGTCACCATGCGGCCCGAAAATACTTTCGCCTGTCCAAGCTGCGCAATGTAAGCCTCAGCGATGTGCTTCTGTTCGTCATTAGCATAGAAAATCACCGATCGATATTGAGTTCCCGTGTCCGGCCCCTGCCGATTTAGTTCCGTCGGATCAGTTGCCACAGAAAAGAAGACCCGAAGAAGCTGACCGTATGTGACCTGCGAGGGATCGAACGTGATTTTCACCGACTCGGCATGCCCGGTGTCTCCGTTGCTCACGGTTTCATACTGTGCGGTCTTGGCCGATCCTCCCGAGTATCCCGAGGTCGCGTTGGTGACGCCTTTCACGTGTTGAAAAACTGCCTGGACTCCCCAAAAGCAGCCGCCTGCGAGAACGGCCGTCTGCTGCCCGGAGCTAGCTGCGAGCGCGGAGTCCATAACTGGGCTAGGAACAGTGCCGTGAGTAGCCGCGCTGGCCCATCTCCAACCCAACCCCACCGCAAAAAGAGTGATAACGATTACGAGAACCGTCTTGTTAATCTTGCCCGGTCTAATCGTATTCAGATCTACAGAAGTATTAATCATTTGGGAAACTCCCAATTCAGTGGATTCGCAACCAATCGAAAAGTTGCAAGGAAGGCCGGAGCTCCAAGACTGTCCCGAGCCTTTCATCCTCTCGCCAGCCATCGAATTCGCCCAAATTACTCTAGATCGCTGCTCTCGGGCGAGAGTTTATCTCTTGCCGCTATCCCGAGGAAAATTGATACGGCTGCAAGAAATGCAACCGCAAGGCTAAACGCTTGAAATTGTCGGATAGCGGTAACGACCGGCGAAGGCACCACACTTTTAATAGGATTCAGGAGCAGGCCAGGGCCCCACCCAGCCACCCAAATCCGCTCCTTTCCCTTTGCCATAAGAAAGAACACAACCCAGAGCCATAGGAGGTACCCATAGAACGCTGCATTGATTAACAACTGCGCCCCCCTAGGGAGCATAGGCAAATAGAAAACAGGACGCCAATAATAATAAGGGGCACTATAAAAAGCGGTTCGAAAGCTAGCTGCTGTGACAAATCCGGTCAATACCACAGCGCCGATGGCAGTTAACTTATTGGGTAGGAGGCCGGGTTATCTTTTAGGAACTCCATCGAAGTCGTTTGTCTCACCTAACACTCAAATCCGCATAATGCGCGAAATTAGACAATGCAACCTGATCACCGCCAGGTATGTAAAACCCAAACTTCCCGCGAGTTAGATTGCCGCCGCCCGCGGTGAACTTATCGAGCGCTACCCATCCGTCGCCTTTAATTTGGTGAACGATTTCACCCTGTTCCACTCGAATTTGCAGCGTGCGATAACTCTTCTTCTCCCCTTTGTGTGGAATCTTTTCCTCGTCCCCTTTCTGCCCGTTGCGCATGACTGTACGGTAAAAGAATTTATCGTCCATCTGAAAGAGAACATAGTTACCAGGATCGGTATAGTTCAGAACCCATTGCAGGCGATGACCCTTAAGCAGCATCGCCGAAAAGACAAACGTGCCCGAAGTCGGAGAAACGTCATACAAAACAAAATCGCCGCCTTTGTGAACGAATGCGCCGTTCTCCTGAACCCAACCTTCAGGCGCATCCCATTTCGTCATCCCACTAGGCGCAAGCGATAAATTGACATTCTTGGGCTGCCCCGCAATGACATCTACAGAAGTTGTCCTGACAAGACTGTCGGCAGTTTTCGCGGTGAGCGTATAGGAACCCCCAGGCAGACTCAATGACATTCCGTTACTTATCTTAGTCGGAGCCTCCCCAGCCTTGCCCAACGTCACCACCGCATCCGGCGGTGTGTAAGTAATCTTTAACTCGCCAGGGGTGCTTTCCAACGTCACGTCCGCAGCCACAAGTAAAACGGTTGATCCGGCAACGAAATGCTTCTTAATCTGCTTCGGCTTAAAACGGTCTTTCCGAAGCTCGATCACATGGTCGCCTGGATTTACCGCCGAACCATTGAACGTCCCATCTGCCTGAATTGTCCCAATCGGAGTTTGATCGACTAAGACGGTTGTTCCTGGCACTCCGCTCTGGATCGAAAGCGATGCCAGATGAGGCACCGCCTGCAAATTGAAAGAGAGCTTTGCCTGCTCTCCTTTTCGAATGCGGATTTTTTGTTCCGGAAGGTCTTGGAATCCATCCTTTGAAACTCGTACAACATATTCCTTGGGGTCGAGGTTGGGAATCGTTAGCTGCCCATCGCGCGTCGTTTGGGATTGCGCTTTGCCGTTTAGAAATACTCTGACCCTATCCTGTGACGTGACCACTGTCAGCGCGCCCACATTCTGTCCAGACTCGAGAAAAGCGTTCAGCGCCGGCTGCGCTCCAACATCGAAGTTCAGTTTGTATCGCTCGTTACCCTGGCTCAGCGCTAATTCATGTGTACCTGACGAGATCGTGGGGATATTCAGGCCGCCCTGGGGAACGGCGACCTTATTCTGTCCGTCAAGACTCACTTTGGTTTCAGGATCACTCGAATACAGCTGCAACTGCCCGTTCATGCTGCTCACAATTACAGTTAGAACACCGTGCGCTGCAATTGGACCCTGAAGCATCGGTGGGGCTCCCGCGTTACTTGAGAACGCGAACGAAGCCCGTCCTCCGTCAGGTCCTTCAAACCTGAGCTTGTGATCGCCAGGAGTTATCTGATCAAGCGTCCATTGCGCATCCTTGATCTGCGCGCCAGGCTGGTCGTCAAAAAATACTTTTCCAGAACTTGCGTCCGAAGATAGCTTCACGATAGGAAGTCCGGTCGAAGGCGGCGTCGTCGATTGAGTTGATTGAGCAACGGGCTGCGATTCTGTGGCTAGGGTCGCGGGAACAGCAGTCGTTTCCACCGGTGGCGCGCTGGCGCTCTTGTCGTGTCCTCGAAAAATCAAAGCAACAGCCAGTACCAGCAGGATCACCACTGCCGCGACCGCTCCGATCAATATTCGTTGATGATCGCGGTTTTTCGGAATCTCGAATTTTCGCAGATAGGCGGACCAAGCTCCGAGCTGCGAGAGTATCCGCTGCTGGAAGGCAACTCCGGATGCGGAAGCAGAAACTGGCCGTTTCGGTTCGGGCACAGGTTGCGATGAAGACGTCGGCGGCGGCATGGGAGGCGCAACCCCACGCGGAGCCTCCGGAACATCAATGGTGCGCGAACCGTCAAAAGTTAATGTCGCACTATCATTGTCCGACAATATCCGGCTCGAACTCTTCCCGCTCAGCCTCGGAAGTGCTAACTGCTCCAAGAGACTATCAGCGGTCGACAAAACCTCTTCGTCTCCCGGATACTTCTGCGCCACTGTACGAGCGCGTTCTGCAATGGACTGCTTAGCTGCAACATCCCCAGAAGCCTCCGCTTCAGCGGCTACGCGCCTCAATTCCTCGAGGTCACGCCGCCGCGTTTGTCGTCGCTGTGTCTGAAGCTCTCTCTGGACAGTCTCCTGAATCTGAATCAATCGGGGCTCACGCGGATAAGCTGCGATTCCTTCTTCGACTCGTGACTGCGCCCCAGCCAGATCGCCCGACGCTTGCAGCTTTCGCGCCTGGGAGACACATTCACTCACGAACGTTTCCCGCTTTTGATCGAGGATCAACGTCCGTATTGTCTTGGCCATGGGATGGCCTGGATTGAGATCAAGCGCCTCTTTGGAGAGTTTCTCCGCCTCCCGCCAATCCGCTTCGACCATGGAATGCGCGTACTCAACCAGCGCGTTCGCCAAAATCGCACGTGCTATGGCGTTGTTTTCGTCCAACTCAAAAGCTTCTCGCAATAACTTGACGCCTTCGGCCGGCTTCTGTTGTGCGCAGAGATCCTGCCCTTCGGCCATCAACCGGTGAGACTGCGCTTTTCGTTGGACTCCATCCTGAGCTAGCTTTTCCAGTTCCTTCAATTCCCCATCGTTGGGGAATTGCGCTTCCGCTCCTTGCAAAAGATCCATGGCGCGGCCGAAGTCGCTCGATTGCAAACATGCGTCGACCTGCTCGATGAACCGCGTCTTCGCTTCAATGCGGACTTGCTGTTCCCGCCGCTTTTGCAGCCGTTCGACCTCGAACTTCAATCCCGGGTACGGACTGTAAATCGTCCGCAATATCTCCCAGTCATTCAGCGCGTCGCCAAAGGCTCCCTCCCCTTCGTGAAGGTGTGCCCTCGCGACAATCGAGTTGATCAGGTCGCGCTTATCCTGCACCAGCCGCAAAGAGCTCTCGAAGTGGGCCTCTCCTGGATAATGGTCCAGCGCCTCGCGCAGAATGTTCACCCGTTTGTCCAGGTCAGGCTCAACTTCCACCTGCCGGTCAACAGTCGCGATGAAAGATGACAATTCCTGTCGCTGCTGCTCTTCAATGTCATATTTAAGAGCCTGAAAAATTGCGTTGTTCGAATACTTCGACAGATACTCCTGACATACCGCCATAGCCTTCCGGAAATTGCGTTCAGTGAGATTCTGACGAACCTCCGCATAGGCGGTATTCATCGCGTCATGCTCGGAACGCACTTCATTGTAGAAACTCTGGTACGTAGTCCCGGTCTGACGGCTGATCGAATCGGGTGCGCGACGATCTAACTCCAGGACGACCGCCATTTTCGTTAGAGCACTGCTGACGTCGCCTTTCTGCCACGCATCCATGGCAGCGCGGTGGATCTGTTCTTTTTCCTGCCGAAGTTTGTTGTATTCCTGCTCCTGCCGGTCGACCTCTCCGAGCAATTGCAGCGCGCGCGATTCTTTTGGCAACAACTGCAAAACATTCTGCAACGCCTCGCGGGCGTGGGCATACGCGTGATTGTCAATATGCTGCCGGGCCAACCGGTACCAGTTGTCGACTTGGCGCTCGCTGCGCCGGTTCTCGATCTTGCTTTTCAGCGCAAGTGCCGTGGAATTGTCCGGCTCCATCTGCAGAACTTCCTGCAATTTCTGCAAGGCCAACGGGTCTTCGTCATCCTCGAATCGCGCCTTTGCCGCATCCAGCAATTGCGCAATCGTCTTTCGGCGAACGGCTCCATCCAACTGGCGTCGCAGATCTCCGATCGAGGTCTCCATGTGGCCTTCAGCTTCTAATTCTCCAAGAATCTCCCCAGCAAACTGAAAGTCTCCATCGTCCAACGCTTTCGTGGCACGCTGCAATCGCGGCCGTGTTCGCTCCGGATCAAAGAACTCAATAGGCTCATTCCTGATTGCCTTGTTCAACGTCTCGCCAAACTCCCGCGCGCTGGCAAATCGATGCCACGATTGCTTCGCCATTCCTTTATGCAACACGCGGCTGACGGGCTGTGTTACCACCGAGTTGAGCTCGGATGCCGGCGGCGGTATCTCATGCAAAATTGCGTCGACAACCTCGTCGGCTCTGCCGCGCTGGAAAGGATGGCGCCCAGCCAGCGCCTCATAACAAACCACACTCAGCGAAAAAATATCGGACGACGCCGTCAGCGGCTTCAATTGAATCTGCTCGGGCGACATGTAAAGCAGTGTTCCCTTTTGCGCCCGCGTCGTGTGTGTGTCGGCCAGATGATCCACGCCGAAATCGATAATCTTTACCGAATCATCT
>Ga0210403_10001936_pt1 | contig 19109 bp, 15 predicted proteins | sample IncBWC19MmetaG_FD_150863 | JGI IMG/M metagenome (GOLD analysis project Ga0210403, IMG submission 150863) | Forest soil microbial communities from Barre Woods Harvard Forest LTER site, Petersham, Massachusetts, United States - Inc-BW-C-19-M | ecosystem: Environmental > Terrestrial > Soil >... | reverse complement strand
ACGACGGGGATCTACGATATCCGCGGCTGCGGTGCGAAGCGAAAACTGCCGCATTTCGACGACCTGTTGTTTCTCGGCGCATCGATGTCCCGCTATCCGCTCGAGGGATATCGCGAGCGATGCGATACCGACGTCGTGCTCGGCGCCCGCTTCGCCAGGAAGCCGCTGCACCTGAAGATTCCGATCACCATTGCCGGGATGAGCTTCGGTTCGCTTTCGGCGAATGCGAAGGAGGCGCTGGGCCGCGCCGCGACTGCGGCGGGCACCTCGACAACGACCGGCGACGGCGGCATGTCGGCCGAGGAACGCGGACAGTCGCAGACGCTGGTCTACCAATACCTGCCGTCGCGATACGGCATGAACCCGGAAGATCTGCTTAAGGCCGACGCCATCGAGATCGTGATCGGGCAGGGGGCCAAGCCCGGCGGCGGCGGCATGCTGCTGGGGCAGAAGATCACCGATCGTGTCGCGGCGATGCGGACGCTGCCCAAGGGAATCGACCAACGCTCGGCGTCGCGCCATCCCGACTGGACCGGCCCGGACGATCTCGAGATCAAGATCCTCGAATTGCGCGAGATCACCGATTGGCAAAAGCCGATTTTCATCAAGGTCGGCGGCTCGCGGCCTTATTACGATGTCGCGCTGGCGGTGAAGTCGGGCGCCGATGTCGTCGTGCTCGACGGCATGCAGGGCGGGACGGCTGCAACACAGGAAGTGTTCATCGAGAATGTCGGGCTGCCGACGCTGGCCTGTATTCGGCCCGCGGTTCAGGCGCTGCAGGATCTCGGCTTGCATCGCAAGGTCCAGCTTATCGTCTCCGGCGGCATCCGCAACGGCGCCGATGTGGCAAAGGCGCTGGCACTCGGCGCGGATGCGGTGTCAATCGGCACGGCCGCGCTGGTTGCGCTCGGCGACAACGATCCCGTCCACGAGGGTGAGTACCAGAAGCTCGGCACCACCGCGGGCGCCTACGACGACTGGCACGAGGGCAAGGACCCGGCCGGAATCACCACGCAGGATCCCGAACTGATGGCGCGGCTCGACCCCGTTCTCGCCGGCCGCCGCCTCGCCAATTACCTGAAAGTCATGACGCTGGAAGCGCAGACCATCGCGCGTGCCTGCGGCAAGAACCACGTGCACAATCTGGAGCCGGAGGATCTGTGCGCGTTAACCGTTGAAGCCGCCGCGATGGCACGCGTCCCGCTCGCCGGGACCGATTGGATCCCGGGGCGCGGAGGCTTCTGACGCTCTCGTCCACATCAAACGAAAGAGATGGTGTCGTGTCACAAGATCTGGCTCCGATTGCGAAAGAACGCGGTATTCGCTACTTCATGATCTCTTTCACCGACCTGTTCGGCTCGCAGCGCGCGAAGCTGGTGCCCGCGTCGGCGATCGCGGAAATGCAAAAGGACGGTGCGGGCTTTGCGGGCTTCGCGACCTGGCTCGACATGACGCCAGCGCATCCCGACATGTTCGCGATGCCGGATGCCGCCGCGGTGGTGCAACTGCCCTGGCGCAAGGAAGTCGCCTGGGTCCCGGCCGATCTGGTGATGGAGGACAAGCTGGTCGCCCAGGCGCCGCGCACGATTCTCAAGACCATCGTTGCCGGAGCCGCGCAGCAAGGCCTGCGCGTCAAGACCGGCGTCGAAGCCGAATTCTTTCTGATCGAGCCCGACGGCGGCAGTATTTCGGACTCCAAGGACAACGCAAGCAAGCCCTGTTACGATCAGCAGGCTCTGATGCGGCGATACGACGTCATCGCCGAAATCTGCGACTACATGCAGGAGCTCGGCTGGCACCCTTATCAAAACGATCATGAAGACGCGAACGGCCAGTTCGAGATGAACTGGACGTTCGATGATGCGCTTGTCACCGCGGACCGCCATTCGTTCTTCAAGTTCATGGTGCGCTCTGTCGCGGAGAAACATGGCCTACGTGCCACTTTCATGCCGAAGCCGTTTCCGAATCTCACCGGCTCCGGGTGCCACGTTCATATCTCGGTGTGGGACGAGGCCGGTTCGTCAAACAAGTTCCACAGCGACGACGACGAGATGGGGCTGTCGCCGCAGGGATACAATTTTCTTGGCGGCATCATGAAGCATGCCGAGGGCATCGCTGCGATTACCAACCCCACCGTCAACAGCTACAAGCGCATCAATGCGCCGCGTACCGTATCGGGCGCGACCTGGTCGCCCAACACGGTGACGTGGACCGGCAACAACCGCACCCACATGGTGCGCGTGCCCGGCAAGGGTCGCTTCGAGTTGCGTCTGCCGGACGGTGCCGCGAATCCTTATCTGCTGCAGGCAGCCATCATCGCGGTCGGACTTGAGGGGATCAGCTCGAAGGCAGATCCCGGAAAACGCCTCGACATCGACATGTACGCACTGGGCCACACCGTGCAGGACGCGCTGAAACTGCCGCTCAACTTGCTGGATGCGTTGCGCGCCTTCGACCGGGACAAGAAATTGAAGGCGGCCCTCGGGAACGAGTTCTCGGAGGCGTACCTCCGGCTGAAGCACCAGGAGTGGAACAGCTACGCCGCGCACTTCACGCAGTGGGAACGGGATGTTACGCTGGATATCTGATGCCGACCTCGATCGAAGCGCAGGCGTCAGCAGGACCTCCGCGCCACTTGCCACCAGAGGCAGTCAGCTTCGTCGCGGATAAATGATGATCGACAGATATGTCATGGGCGCCTTGATTAATTCTTCGGGGCCGTGGCGTCCGGCTGCATCGAAGAACAGGGAATCTCCCGGCTCCAGGACGTAACTGCGGTCGGCGTGACGATATCGCACCTTGCCTGTCAACATGTAGATGAACTCGACGCCGGCGTGCCGGAAGTCGATGTAGGGCTCGGCATCCGCTTTGAGCGTGATGAGATAGGGCTCCACGATGATCTCGCCACCGAGCGAGTGCCCGAGCAGGTCGTACATGTGCCCGGCTTTGGTGCCGCGCCGTTCGATCCTGACGCCCGTTCCCGCCCTGACGAAGGAACAGTCGCGTTGCTCGCCGGTCTCGCGAAAGAGTCCGGCGATCGGAACGTTCAACGCCTTCGCCAGAGCCGACAGCGTGGAAAGAGAAGGAGAAATCGAGCCGTTCTCGATCTTGGACAGCATTCCGGTCGAGATACCTGAGGCTACGCCCAATTCCGACACGGTCAGGTCGAAGCTTTTTCGAAGCCGCCTGACCTCGGCGCCGATCTCGGATTCCAGAGTCGGTGCGGCTTCTTTCGGCGCGGACGAGCCCGTCAGAAGGGTTGTTTCTCTTTTTGCCGGCGCCCCAACGGCTTTCCGGCGTTGAACGACGGCCTTCTTCACCATCTGTCTTCCCCTAAAATCGAAAGTCCCGATGCTGCAGCATCGCTCGATGTCCGCAAAGTGCTATCTGATTGTTTCCCGTAAGGAAATACGAATTGTGGGGCCGACCCCAGAGGTTGCAATGACGCAATCGGCGGATTTGGGCGATGAGCTTCGTCGAACGCAGCAGGTCTGCAGCCGGCATCGTTTGCCGATCCTTCGACTGGCCGATCGCGCGGCCCGGGCGTTGCCGCGGCCGCGCATCAAGCAGGCCGCGGGACGGAGCTTGCATTGAAGCTTGTCATGCCCGGCTTTGGACGCCTTTTTCAGCCCAGGCGGACCACCGCCGCATCGACGGAATCTCTGAGCAGACATGTGTCGTCATTGCACTCTGTTTTTAGGGTGGTCGGGCGGTGACTTTCTATCGCCACTGCTTTTCCTCAATCGTCCAGTTGCGGCCAGGCAGGCTGCCGGGTTTCAAAAAGGCGTTGACGACATTGGCGAGTACACGCGCGGCAGAATTGTTGAAGCCATGTGCCGGAAGCGCCTGACCGTAGGCAATCGACCCCGTCGAAAAGACCGCGCCGTCGTTGGGGGCCGTGAAATATGTCATGTCGGCGCGGATGCGGTAGTCGAGGGAACCGGTGAGACCCGCGTAAGCGTAAAGTAGCTCTTCGGTCACCAGCACGTAATTATCGGAATGTCCGCCGGAAGAGGCGATGATTTTGGTGTGTGGTGGCGTCCCGAGACTAAGGTCATAACGATCGAGTTCGACTCCAGCCGCGGCGTTGTAGGCAAGGCCGTTGTCTCCAAAAACCTCTCCCTCGACGCCCTCGGTGATCCACGACACCGTCCGGTGCCAGGCATCAGGCATTTTGCGATAGGGAGCTGAGGTTTCGAAGCCCTCGGCGATAAAGCCGACCCCGGTAAGCTTTTGCGGCGCGCGACCGCGGTTGCGCCAAAGCCCGCTCTTTTCTCCCGTGGTTTGCAAATAATGTTCGCCCGGCTTAGCCGCCCAGGCGCGCATACCAGAATCGAGCTTGCGGACCTCCATGCATGCTGGCATTTCGCGGTCGAAACCAACGACCCAATAATAACCGTTGCCGCCCATGTAGATGAGGCGTCCTCCGCCGGCGACGTAATCCTCCTGCGCGTCGAGCATCTTTTCCGAAACGTATTCCGGGTGGGTGCCGGTAATGACGCACAGGTAGGGGCGAAGCAGATCGACGCCTTCCCTGTGAAGATCCTCATCGGTGATGAAGTCGCAGTCGTAGCCCATATGGTCGATCCAGGCCACGATCGAAAGATCAGCGGGAAATTGCCATGTGATATTCATGCTCGACATGCGGTATTTTGGTCGCATGTTGATGATTGGACGCAAATAGGAGGAGAAGCAGACGCCGGCGTCGTCTTCGTAGTGATCGTAGGTCGACAGCCCGTATTCGCGATGTTCGTAGGTCTCGACGTCGAGATCCGTGACGACGGGTGGCTGTCCAGTCATCGGCTGAATGATTTGCGCGTCGAAACTGAGGGCCTCGTTGGCGTAGGCGAGGTAGCTTGCCGTCGGCACGAGAAAGCAGAGTTTTCCGCTCGGATTCGATGGCCGGACAACGAACACGATGTATTCCTCGGCGATGCCGGTGCCGGGTCCAATCCGCAGCCGCACGGCATAGATGCCACTCTTGAGGCCAGCCGGCACGGTCATGCGGTTGGTGGTTTCCCAGCCGCAGTCGGTCACCGCGTCGGGGTGGAATTCGATGCCGCCGAATTGGGAAGGATCGAGTCGGAAGCAATCGTCCTTGCCGTTCCAGTTCCAGCCGGTCATCGCGCGAACGGGGTGATTGAATCCCCTGGCGTGAAGTCGGTGAGGACCGGTGTCAGTCACCTCATGGCCGATGCCGCTGGCGGTATATTCCCTCGACGTGTCCCAATAGGCGAGCACCGACTCCGCCGGCGGCAACCCACCCTGGCGACAGGCGTCAAATTCAGCGCGGCCGAGGACACGGTTGCAGATGGCTGGACGGTCAATTTTCCCGGCATACAGGTCGTTCACAAAGGGACCGCGCAGAGCGTGCTCGTCAAGCGCGCCGGCGATGATGAATGGCAAGTCCGCCTTTGTTTCGGGCTTGAACCGGAATTTCTGGACGACGTGGCTTGCGAAATCGTAGGGGACGACCTTGCCCACCAGTGAATTGTAGCGGTTGAGTACGCCCTCCTGATAAAGCTCGGCGCGACCGGTTTCCCGATCGTATGAAACGCCGACAAGATACCATACTTTCGGAAGTAACGGCAGTTCGGCGGTGACGTAGTCGACCTCCGTCCCGTTTCCAACCCAAAATTCGAGATGACCGGCGGGATTGATGCCGAGCGCGTAGCCCTTGTTGCGGAGCGTATCCCAGCGACCAAGAATGGTTTGGCGGCTGCCCCGCTGCGGCATCGTCGGCCAGATGAAGGCCATGAGCGAAAAGTTGCCGAAGACGGCGAGCTTGTTGTCGGGATCGGTCACCTTGAGGAAGCTACCAAGCTGGGTAAACTGCTTCTTCACTGCCCAGCGTCCGTTAACAGGGCTGTCCACCTCGACTTCAACATGGCCAGGGCCTGCTTCGCCGGTGTCACCGTGAATCAGTCTGACGAGTTGCGCCTCCGCCTCGCTCGCGCCGTCGCAATTTACATGAAAGGAAATCTCTTCGCCCGGACGAACAGAAATACGGTCCGCGTAGCCGAAGATCTTTTGTTGGGCCATTGCTACTTCTCTGTCAGATCATTGATGTGGCGAAGAAAGACGCCGTGGCGAGCCTCTTGCAAGGTCGCGTAGCGCTCGTCACCGATATAGCGTGGGGGTTGACCGCGCCGGCCTGAAAAGATGACGAGCCGGAAAGCGCCGTCGGCTTCGGCCTTCACAGCATATTGTTCGCTGAGCGGGCGACGCTTGCACCAGTCCAGAAGTCGTGACAGCGGCTCGCTCGGATGGCCGCCATTGCTGGTTCGATGCTCCTCGACCAGCTCATCATCCAGAACCGAGAGGAGGTACGCGCGTGTCATCCGATCGAAATGAGCACGTACCTGATGGTCCCTGTTGATCTGGTCGTTCTCGTCTGTCACCGACATCTGAGTCTCCATCAGCTCTCCAAGAGATCGTGAACGCGCCTCATGAAGACCGCGTGATAGGCTTCATCCAGTGTGCCGAACTCGCGATCATCGACGAGTCGTGGTGAAACGCCGCGGACGCCTGAGAAAGCGATGATCTTGTACGGCCCCTGAGGGCTCGCGCAGTGGAGAGCGTATTTGTCCTCCAGCTTGGCGCGCCGAAAATAGAGAAGTATGCGCTCGAGTCCTTCGGAGTGTTGCCCAAGTGGCTGGCGCCGGTGTTCCTCGATTGCCTCCGGTGTAATCAGGCCCTTCAAATAGTCCCGCTGAACCTTGTCGAAGCGGCGAAAGTAGAGAGCGTCCTTGTCAGCGCTTTCAGTGGCCTCCTCAGGGAGTGTCTCGCCGCCTTTTTCGGTGCGGGTCGATCTCCATTCCCCGCGTTTTTTCGCGCGCCAGGCATTGAACTGACGACGAATGCCGAAATAACCGTTGTTTAGAAAGAGAACGACGCCGAGCATCGCCACTCCGATGATGAGGTAACGCCAGGGTCCAATTTCCAGGAGAACGTCGCGCAGAAAGATCACAACCAACGTGCCAAGTACCGCGCCTTCCGCCCGGCCAATGCCACCGATGGTGATCATTGCGAGCCCAAGGAGCACAGTTTGAAAATCGAATATCGAATAGGCGACCCCGCGGTACTGTGCCGCATAGAAGCCGCCGATGAATCCAAGCGCCACGGACGTAAGGAGGAAGATGGTGATCCGCGCCCGTTTGAAATCCACCCCGCAGGCAGCGGCGAAGGCTTCGTGCTTTTCAGGTGCCATCCGCAGTACACGGCCGAGTCGTTTGCCGTTGATGAAGCGGAAGAGAAAAAGCGCAGTGATAAGCAGGCAAAGTGAGGCGTAGTAGGCCACCATCGATTGGGTGAGTGGTGGCCAGTTCTGGCTAATGAAGGAATCGGCTCCATAGAGCCCGCCCGAGGCGGCGCCGAACTGCTTTGAGGTGGTAAAGAAAACACGGAAAAGCTCGTTGAGGCCGAGGGTGAGAAGGGCATAGTAAAAGCCGTCAAGCCGAAGCGCCGGCACGGCGATGAGGATGCCAAAGGCAAGCCCAATGCCAGCTCCGACCGGAGGCAGCGCATACCACGGGAGGCCCAAGCGAATAGAGAGCAGCGAGGTGACGAAGGCTGCGGTGCCGACAACGGCATATGTCGCCAGGGAAAAAATGGACGCCGTCCCGATGATAAGCGTCCAACAGACATTAATCGCCGCGAAAATGCCGAAGGTCGCTCCAGCGGTGAGTAGCGCATTCATCTGCGTCTGGGGAAAGAGGAAAGGGCCGAACGCAAGCAGAATAAGGCTGAGGATCCAGTAGATCGGTCGCCGATCGAGGATTTTCTTCTCCGCGATCGCCGTCTTGCGATTGTAAAGGCCCCTGACGTCGAGAAGGTTCCGTCGTGTCGGCCACCAACGCGAGCGGTCCCAGGTGCGATTACCGTGATGCGACCATATCCAAAAATACTTGAGCCGCCCGACCGGGTAGGTGGCGACTTTGAATGTCTGATTCTTATGCCAGGTGTCGCGCGGATCGGGTACCCGGGTGGAGGGAGCCTCGACATTGCCGAAAGCCGTTCCCCAGGGGGAAAGCGGGTTTTTCCAGACATAGGGCTTGGATGGCGCGTCGCTCATGCTCATTGTTCACGTGCTTTGTCGACTAGTCCGGAAATGCCACGCGGCCGGACCATTAGAACCAGGATGATGAAAAGGAATTGAGTCATCAGAACAAACTGGCCGCCGACGAATTTATTGGTTAGCGCCTCAACGAGACCGAGAAGGATCGCTGCGATCACAGCCCCCTGCACAGAACCGAGTCCGCCGCAGAGCGCGATGGACACGCCTTTGATGAGCGGCGTGAGTCCTGAGAAAGGTGCGATATAATAGGTCTGGGAAAGCAGCACGGAAGCAAGCCCGGCCATCGCGCCGGTCAACGCCATCACATAAAGTCCCGTGCGGCGAATACCGATGCCGACGATTGAGGCGGCGTGCGGGTTCATCATCATTGCTCTGATTTCGAGTCCTCGCCGGCTGGAGCGCATCCACATGACAGCGCCGATGAGCATGGCGACCGAGCAAACAACAATACCGATCTTTTCGGCAGTTAGCGTGATGTCGAAGAACTTTACCTTCCATCGGCCGAATATGTCGGGGAGCGATTTTGAGGTCGGCCCGAACACCATGAGAAATACCTGGCTGCCGATCAGACTGATTGCCAGAGTTGCAATCATGCCTCTAGAGGTGAAGGCGGGTTTGTCATGGAGGGGAATGAAGACGAGCAGGCAGATGATAATTCCGGCAATTGCTCCGGCGACGATGCCCGTGCCGGCGATCAGGAACGGGCTCGTGGGCATCCACGTCGAGACCAACCAAGCCGCGTAGCCAGCAAAGGAGAAGATAAACCCGTACGCGAGGTTGACGAGCCCGAGACTCGACCAGGTGATCGACACGGCGATCGCTATAAGGCCGTAGATCGCGGCGACCGTTATGGCATTGATAATGACGAAGGCGATGTCCATCAATGGTTGCCTGACAGACGAAAGGACGACGAGGCCTCACCCTTCAGCTTGCCAGCGTGCATTCCAATGATGCGATCGACTTTGCCGTCGAGAAGGGCGACGTTCTGCTCAGCAATGAACATCGCGCTATCCTTGAGCTCGATTGCAAGAAGGGCTTCCATCACGGCAATGCCGAGTTTTGGTGCGAGCCCAAGCGATGGCTCATCTGAAAGGTAAAGCTTTGCGTCGGTCATGAGGCCTCGGCCGATCGACACCATTCGACGCTCTCCGCCGGAGAGTCGTCCGACCGGTGTCTTCATGAGCTTCCGCAGCGGCTCGAAAATGCTCAGCACGCGTTCCTTGCGCTGCTTGCGGGTCCGCCAGGCCTCCGGCGTGAAGGCGCCGGAGTCGAGATGTTCTTCGACGGTCAGCCCCTGGAAGATCTCGTCTCCCTGCGGCATGATGGACAAGCCCTGGCGAACGATCTGGTGCGTATAGCGGCCCGGGCCCTGGCTGCGGGTTCTTCCGATCTGCTTGCCGTTGAGAAGGATGGATCCGCGTTGCCAGCCAGTAAGCCCGGCAATAGCGTAAAACAGCGTCGTCTTGCCATGACCGTTGAGTCCAACGATGCCAACCCTTTCGCCCGGATGGATGACAAGATCGAGGTCGTGAATAACCCGCAAGGGCCCATAACCAGCGGAGAGACCCTCAATTTTCAGAACCTCCGCCATCACCCTGCTCACTGCGTCTCGAAATAGGCCGCTCGGACGGCGGGGTTGTCGATAATCTCCGCGAGTTCGCCGCGTGCAATGATCTCTCCGGCATCCATTACGATCACCCGATCTGCAATGGATTCGAGGAGTTCTATGCGGTGCTCAACGATCAGAACTGCAACATTCATCTCCTTCGACAACATCCGCAGGATCTGGTCGATTTCGTCGATCTCGGCGTTGATCAGCCCGGCAGCGGGCTCATCCATCAGCAGAACCTTGGGCCGGCGCATCAGCAGACACGCCATCAACAGCTTGCGCCGCTCAAAGGTTTTCAGGCTGACCGTCGGCCGGTCGTAAGGCACCCGGAAATGAACGAGATTGGCACTGTATTCGGCATCAAAGCGAGTTAGCCAGGGGCGGAAGGCTTGGCGAGCCGCTTTCATCGTCTCGCCCACGGTCAGTTCTTCGGGCACGATCGGTGTTTGATAGGTACGCCCGATACCGAGCCGTGCGCGTTCGAAGAGCGACAGGCCGTTGATGTCCTGTCCCTCAAAATAGACTTTGCCGGTCTTGGGGTGATAACGCCCCGAGAGGATTTCCAGGAGGCTGGTCTTTCCGGCTCCGTTCGGTCCGATAATACCGAGGACTTCGCCTTCACGAAGCTCGAGGGAGATATTCCTCAACACTTCGCGCCCACCCAGATCCAGCGACAATTCTTCGCAAGAGAAGTACGGCTTCCCCGGCATGCCACCCAAGCCTTCTGTTCACCACCAAGGCGACGGACGAAGCTTGGATTCAGCAATTTCGTTGGGCCAGATAATCTTATGATGACCGTCTTGCACTTGCACGTAAAGCTGGCTCATTCCCTTTTCCAGTTCGGCCGATTGATTGCCAAAGCCATTGTCCGGGAAATGCAATGCTTCCTGAAATTCATTGTTCATGTTCATCATGCCACAGACGCCGAGATACGGATTTTCGCGAATCCATTTGCAATTTGCCTCGAAATCTTCCGGCTTCTTCGTCGCTTCCCATGAGCGCTTGAGGTACTGAACGATGTCATAACCGTTGCCGGTGTAGACAAGACCCATGTTGCCGACGAATTTCGGGAAACGCTTGAGGTATTTTGCGCGGAAGTCCTGTCCTGCCTTGTCGCCGTAAACTCCCAGCACCGTGCTCCAGCAAAAGCCTTCGGTTGCCGATCCGCCGAGTTCGAGAAATTCAGGCTGCGAAGGCCCATATTGAAGATAGACGATTGCGCCGGGCACCGGGTCTGCGGCGAATTGCTTGCAGAAGGCCGCGTATTCTGCCGCGACCCAGTGGTCAATCATGATGGCCCCAGCATCCACTTCCTTGAGTTTCTGAATTACCGGGCTCCAATCGTTGACGGGGTACTGGATGTCGGTCACCGCCGCGAGTTCGAAATTGTATTTCGGAATAGACTCCTTGGCCGCCTTCAAAATCGTCTGACAGTAGCCCACTTGCTCAGCGACAATGTGGATCTTGCGGTTCTTGGGCTTCCACACCCCGGTCTGCTCCATCTTCGTCAGCCAAAGCGGATAAGTCCAACCGTAGTTGACCTCGGAAGGGTCGGTTTGGAGCACGTGGCTATACTTCTTTGGGTCTGCCTTGTAGGCGATCGTCGCGTTCCGCTGCGTGTTGCCCTGCAAATAGGGGCATCTGTACTTGGCGGATTCGTCCATCGCCGGAATCGGGGCAAACAGGAAGGCGTTGGAGATCGCGAGCACCTTCTTGTCAATGCAGGCAGCGATAGCTTGGCGGCAGCTCTCGGGATTTAACTTGTCGACGTCCGGCACGAACAGCTCGATCTCACGCCCAAGTACGCCTCCGGCAGCATTGATTTCTTCAACGGCCAATTTGGTGCCGTTCAGATGGTCGGTGTCGTCGGCCACCCCGTAGGGCGTAGACAAAGATGATGGAACGCCGATCGATATCTTGTCGTTACCGCCCGCGATCACTTTAGGCGCCGCTAGTCCAGCAACCGCCGCTGCGGCAGAACCCGCCGCGATCTTCAGTGCCTTGCGTCGCGACACCGGACGGATAGTGGCCGCGGGCTTTCCTTCACTGCTCAACGTCATCTCTACCCCCCTGCCGTGCAAGATTCTAAACGATACGACGCTGTCGCACGTTCGAATACATTCGCGTTTAGTTCCGGAAGACAAGACTAAAGCAGCCACGGCAGAAGTCAACCACTGAGAATAACAGTTTCCTTAAAGGAAAAAAAGCTGGCGGCTGCTGCAGATGATGGCGTGGTCCCGAACTGGCTTAGAAGAAGTCGTTGGAGATGACGCTTCGAGTAAGTGCCGATGGAAGTCCCCGAGCTACCGAAATCCCAGCAGCATTATTGCCATGCGCCCGCATGGCGAGAGGGCCTCTGGAACTGCCCGGCCAAAAATGGCCGCGGAGGTCATGCGCGGCGAGCCGCGCAGCAGTTCCGAGGTCGGCCGGAAGCGAGGAATGACCAGTTCTGGGGCGCAAGGCGGACCTTCATGCACAAGCACAGTATGGGAGTTCTTGACTGGTAAGGAATGACTGAAAAGCTTATCAGTCTGTTGCTTAGACGTGCCGGCAGGAGAGGGACACTCGCCCTAAGCATTCACGTAGTGGCCGGCTATGGAAAGGGAGCGCTTAACGCCGCGCCTGTGTTAGAAGAACGAAGCGCAGAAGCCACGAGACCGCAACTAAGTCATGATCCGTAACGACCACGCGCGCCGCGCTCGTCATCGCCTTCTTGCCATTTTTGGTAGCGCTCCAATATCTGGGCGAAAGGTGCATCAGCTTCCTGTTTTTCTGAAGAGGATGACTTATTCCTTGGTAGATTTGTGCTGCGGTTCATCGCCTGTGCAGCAGGAAGAGGGTGACGGCAAAGGCCGCCGCAAAAAGGGCTGTCAACATCTTCCAAAACCGGAGGCTTCCGGCGCGGAGTCGCCAAGAAGGACGCAAAAGAGGTTTGGGATCACCCTCTTTGAGGCCAGCTTCAAGCGCCTGGGCGAAACCCGCGGCATCGGCAAAGCGCAATGCGGGATCGGTCGCCAGTGCCTGGCTGAGGCATTTTCCGAGCCACGCCGGCAGATCGGGGCGGTTGCGGGACAGTGGTTGTTTTTCCCATTGGCCGAACGGGAAACGGCCACCGGAAAACATCCGGTAAATTGTCACTCCAAGCGAGAACACCTCAGACCGCGCGTTGGGTGCCGCCCCCTGAAACAGTTCCGGCGCCATATAGCGTGTGGTGCCGCCGAGCCGTTCTTCGGCTGGATCGTCGATACCGGGCAGATACGCCAATCCAAGGTCGAGAAGCCGTAAGCCGCCTTCGTTGGGAAGCACGATGTTTTCCGGCTTCAGGTCGCGATGAATCATTTGCAGCCGGTTGAGATCGTCAACGGCCTCACACAGTCGAAGCGCGATGCTCATGCCTTCCGCGAAGCCGATGGGCGGCTGCCGGGACAGACGTTCTTCCAGAGTATCGCCGCGATAAAACGGCAGTGCGATGTAAAGACAGCTTTGCCGTCCGGGTGCCAGCGTCAGATAATCGGCAACCCATTTGCTGTTCACGGTCCGGCCGACCCAAGCCTCGCGCAAGAAGCCAGCCTGAAACACCTGATCCTGCAACATCGCGCGCAAAGGGAATTTCAGCAGCACGTCGCGATTCTCGATGGTGTCGCGTGCGCGCCGAAGCAGCGTGTATTGGCTGCGATAGATGGTGCGGCCAATCACGAAACCGTCGAGCGGTTCACCTTGTTGCGGCGGATCGCGCAGCGGCAGATTGCCGAAATCGGATTTCAGATCGCTGAGGCTGAGCTGCGGGATTCTTTCAAAATTGATCCGCAGCAACGCGGCTTTGGATTCTACCGGCATTGCTTTACCGCGACATACCGCCTCGACGTCAAGTCGCGCGATAGATCCGATCGCGACAACATAACAATCGTCCGGCTGCGCTTCGACGTCGAAATAGTCGATTAGGACATCGCGCGCAGCGCCCAGTGGCGCTGCCGCAACCGCCGCACTCTGTGCCGGTTCGGTCTCATCGTTCAGCGGCAGCAATTTCCTCTGCCGCCACAGATAGGTTGCACAGTTGCCGACGCTGACGAAGCCGAGGCGTCGTCCCACCATCAGTATCGCTGCGAGGCAAACATGCAGTGCGGGTTGTTGCGGTCGCGACGATCCCTGACCGAACAACCAGCTATTGATCGCTTCCAATGCCCGGCCTGCGGCGCGCAAAGGACTTAACGTCGGCGCGGCACCGAAGTAACCATCGGCGAAGCCGTGTGCGGCCCATGCCGCGGCCTGGCGCGTATCCGCCGCGTTCTCAACACCTTGCGTCAGAACGGCCGCAAACCCGCGCTGAGCCAAGCCGCGTTGTTCGCCGTCGTAGATCGCGTGAAACGCAGGACGACTGCCGGAGTAAACTTCGTAAGTGAAGATCCAGCCTCGCGCATCGACCCAGTTGAGAGCCCTGGCAGTCATCGGTCCACCAAAGCGGTGAGACAGTCGCCTCGTCAATAGTGAAAGTCATAAAAAAGACCGGTATCACGCTGGATGATACCGGTCTTGAGGCTGCGGGTAGATGAGCGAAACCCTTAGCTCACTGCGGTTTCGAGGTCGTGTTCCAGGCCCAACAGGGTCTGCGGCATGCGGACCTTGAGCACGCCGAACCAAAGGGCACCGAGCAGCATGTACGCAGCGAAACCGTAGGGGAAGTATTTGTAGGGAGCGTCCGGCACGGGATAGACGCTGCCGATCAGTGACAGGAACATCAGGATGGTGCCGAGCCCGCCCATCACGTAATCGCCCGTCGTCACCGTGCCGGTCTTTCGCATCAGAACCGGAGCGGCGATCGAGCAAGCCATGTACACGAGGATAAAGCCGAAGCTGGCGATCGTGCCGAAATAGCCCAGGAGATCGGTGAATGCCTGTTTATAGAAAACGGCGCAGACCACAAAGTTGATGACACAGCCGATCGTCACGGCAACATAAGGGGTCTGGTGCTTCTGGTGCACCATGCCCATCGTGCGATGGACAAACTGGTAACGGCCAAGCGAGAACAGCATGCGGCTGAACGCGTTGACCGATGCCAGCGCGCAGGCCATGCAGCTGATGGTGGCGCCAATGTAGATAAGGATCGTGAGGATCGCGTGCTTGTCGGTGACTAGATCAGTCATCGGGCCTGTACTCGCGCCGAGCTTGGCGACGTCATCGCCAAAACCCTGGGTAATGACGTAGGTCGTAAAGACGAAGAACGCGCCAGAGATGAGCGGCGTCAGGATGACGGCGCGCGGAATAATCACGTGCGGGTCTTTCGTTTCTTTGCCGAGGGTCGCGGCGCTTTCGAAGCCAACGTAACAGAAAATGCCGAACACGATGGCCTGTGCGATCGAACCGAAGCTGGCACCCTCCAATTTGAGCTGCTTGGTATCGAGCGCGAAACCGTGATCCTTCAGCGAGATGAAACAGATCAGCATGATGATCGAGACCGAGATCACTTCGACCGTGAGACCCAGGCGCGAGGAAATGCGGATGTCGCGAACCGCGAACAGCCAGACCACCAGCGAGACGACCGCAAACAGCACGATAGGCGGCACCGTGCCGAAGCCGGCAGCCGAAACCAAATCCTGCAGGAACAGTGACGTTCCGGCCGTCAGCGCCATCGCAGTGAAGATATAGGCTGCGAGCATCGCCCAGCCGCACAACATTCCCCAGAACGGCCCCAGGGTTCGCGAGACATAAATAAAGAAAGAACCCGCCGCTGAGATTTTTGAAGCGAGCTTGCCGATATTGATGCCGACGATGACCAGCGAAATCGTCGCCAGCAGGTAAACCAGCCAGGAGGCCGTTCCCGCTATGGCGGCAACAACGGTGACCGCAACCGCCGGGGTTAACGTTGGTGAGAGATTGGCCACCGACTGGCCTAACGCCTCAAGGAAGGAAAGACTGTCTTTGCGTAACTCGGCCATCGGGTGTCTCCACTAAAAGCGTTGATCTCAAATCTCAGCGACGCTTTATTGGGAAGGCCAGCCCCGCTGGCTCCGTCAAGCCACCAATAGCCCAGATCCCAAGATCTCACCGCGAGTTTTCTCATAATAAAAAAATATTAGTGTGAGGCAACTCTTGAGATGCACAATCTTTTGTCTTTCTGCTGGCAATTGAGGCGTTGAAGTGAAAATCTCCCGAGGAACCAGGCGCCGGAGGACGCGGCAGTCGGTAAATTTGGCCAACGCCTCCGCCGTGGCGGCCAGTGCTGGGTGTTCGCCCTGCAGGGAAGACAACGAAACTCCTAAGAGGCGAACCGCTTTGGGAAGGGGAGTAGCGTTCTCCAGCAGGCCGATTTCCAGGCGCGCAAGATCGCTACGGTTCACGAGCGGCAATGAAACGGATCGGCTTCGCGTGATGATCTCGAAGTCGGCGAACTTGACCTTGAGCGTCACCGTCCGTCCACGGTTGCCGGTGCCTTCGCAGTGCCGCCAGACCTTGTCGATGAGGGGTTCGAGCTCGGCGATCATGGCGTCGAATTCTGTCAGGTCCGTCGAGAACGTGTTCTCGGCGCCGACCGACTTCCGGATCCGGTTGGCGCGGACGGGACGCTCGTCGACGCCGCGCGAGATCCAGTAGTAGTAGGCGCCCGCCTTGCCGAAGTTCGCGTTCATGAACTCGAGCGTCTGATTGCGCATGTCCGTCCCGGCGAAGATGCCGAGGGCGTTCATGTTCGCGCTGGTCGCGGGCCCGATGCCATGGAATTTGCCGACCGGCAGCGCCTCCACGAAGGCGGGCCCCATCTCCGGAGAGATGACGTACTGACCGTTGGGCTTTCGGTGGTCGGAGGCGAGTTTAGCCAGGAACTTGTTGTAGCTGATACCGGCGGATGCGTTGAGGCCGGTCACCTCCTTGATTTTCGAGCGGATCGCCGTCGCGACGTCGCGCGCCAGTGGGATACCCTGGATGTTCTCGGTGACATCGAGATAGGCCTCGTCGAGCGACAACGGCTCGATGATTGCGGTGTGGTCGGCGAAGATCGCGCGGATCTGAAGGTTGATCGCCTCGTAGACCTCGAAGCGCGGCCTCACGAAGATCAGGTCGGGACACTGGCGTTTCGCGGTTACCGACGGCATCGCCGAGCGGACCATTTCCGTGCTTCGTAGCTCGCGGCCGCCACAACTCCGCGCTCAGCCGACCCGCCCACGGCGACCGGCTTGCCGCGAAGCTTGGGATTGTCCCGCTGCCCGACCGACGCGTAGAAAGCGTCCATGTCGATGTGGATGATTTTGCGATGAGACGTCGGCACGACGTCCTGCTCCGGATCGGAAGAGGCATGGGCGGATACTAAGAAAACCCCCGACGGAAGTCTTTACGGCGCCCCTCTCGTCGATGCGGCCAGGCCGCGGTGCGGGTCGACCTCGAGGCCGAGGGCTCCGGTGGCTTCGAAGGCGGAAGACGCTCTACGGGTCGTTTCCGCCGACGACGGATGCTCTGCTCAGCCATGGGCTCTCTCCTTGGACAAGCCGCCGACTTTCGCGCGCATGCGGGCGGGTAGCGCCTCGGCCGAGACCGTCGAGGCACCGGCCGGCTGCAGCATCCGCATCTCGCGCTCCTGGGCCCGGATCTGTCCGCGCAAAGCTCGGGGTCCGTTCGCGCGTCCGTTGCGGTACAGGACAAGTACGCATCTGGATCTGGCCGGATATTTGGTTCTTCGGGCAAGGGCTGGTGGAGGACCGCCCAGAGAAACTAGAAGCCTAATCCTAGTCTTCGGGAGACCGCGCCATGAAGAAGATGAGCGTCGGCTCCTGCCGCAAAGCGGTCGTTCCCCCCGCAGCAAACAGCATCTCTATTCGATCATCTCGCCGGCGCGGGCACTGGCACGCGGCGTTGGCCGCAAAGGCGCATGTCACTGGTCCGGGAATCGTACTATGCAACGCGCTTTCGGAGTTCGCTCCACACTGAAGCTCCCATCGATCCGTTGCGCGAGCGCCCTGACCAATCCGAGGCCTGACAAGCGACTGTTGGGGTCCTCCAAATCGAACCCGAACCCCTCGTCTTGCACACAGAGCTCGTATAGTCCCGGGCGCCGGCTCAAGCCGACTGTGATGGCGACTTGCCCATGCTCATTGCCGCCGTATTTTGCCGCATTCATCAGCAGCTCATTGATGATCAACGCCAGCGGCATGGCAGTCTCTTTGGGAAGATTCCCCCTGGTCGTTTTGCAATCGATCGATACGTCGCTGCCGAACAGAGTTCGGGCGTTGGCGCAGACAGCGTTGACGAGGTCCTGCCCGTTCACGTCGGTTGAGCCACGCGCGCAATAGTAGGCCCGTTGCGCGGTTCCGATCGCCCCGATGCGTCGGATTGCATCCGACAGCACCTCGCGAGCTTCCGGGCTGCGGGCCTTGCGATATCCCGACTCCAGGAGGCGAACGAGTATTTGCAAGTCGTTCTTGAGCCTATGGTTCCACTCGTCCAGCAACTGTTCGCTCAGCGAAATATTCTCAGTACGCTGGTCTTGAATGCTCCGGGTAGACTGCACATCGGAGTTTGCGTGCGTGTCGAGGCCGTCAGCAAATTTGCGCACGGCCCCACTGTCCAAGTTGGCTTTTGGAAGCTTACGTTGAATCGTGTTCATTTCTATCTCCGTTTTTATTTCTGTCGCCTCCGAGGCACGATTGCCCCAACTGGATGTTGGTGAGGGCCGCAGAGCAGGAGAGCACCCGGGGCTCTCACGCCCTCGCTGATCGTTGCGTTTTGTGTTCGCTGTGCAGGAGGCTAGGATCAGCGTTTCAAAAAGTACTAACGACCAACCGTGTTGTTTCGAGTGACTGGGTCACCCGCCAACATTGCCCAAAGATTGCTCCGGCCAAGCAGTCCTTCACCATTACGTGAGCCCGAGGATGGCTGGGCCCCTGAGGCTTGCCTTGATTTCCGTAACGGGAAACACTTGGGTTCGCGGGGCGTCGAGTGTGGCGAGCGGGAAGCACGCGATCTTGCCTTATACATCGACCATACGTTCCAGGGACGATCGATGCGCTCGCTTGTGATCGAAGACGAGCCGCAGATTGGGGCCTATCTCGGCCGTTTGCTCGGGCAGTTGCGCGGGATTGTCGACATCGTCGGATCCCTCTCGGATGCCAAACAGGCGCTTGGCAATTTCAAGTACGATCTGGCCGGATGCTGCCCGACGGCGACGCTCTCGATGTCGTCATAGCGCTGAGCCAATTGCCGGAAAGGCCAGCTTTCATCATGCTGACTGCCAAGGACGCCAAGGAAGACGTGATCGATGGGCTGAACAGCGGGGCGGATGATTATCTTGGCAAGCCCTTCGAGCCGCAAGAGTTCATCGCTAGGGTAAGGGCCGTCCTGCGACGGCCTCGACTGATCGTACCGTCGGTCCTGTCGTTCGGGAACGTCGAACTTCGCGCTGGCACCAACGAGGTTACTGTGGCCGACAACAAAGTCCTC
>Ga0210403_10001935_pt1 | contig 19110 bp, 16 predicted proteins | sample IncBWC19MmetaG_FD_150863 | JGI IMG/M metagenome (GOLD analysis project Ga0210403, IMG submission 150863) | Forest soil microbial communities from Barre Woods Harvard Forest LTER site, Petersham, Massachusetts, United States - Inc-BW-C-19-M | ecosystem: Environmental > Terrestrial > Soil >... | reverse complement strand
TAGGCAGGCTTGTAATGGGTGTGAGAGCAACCTCTTCAATTTGGGCTGATGTCAGACCTGGCAGACAATGGGCCAACAGTTTTATTTTTTCATATTCGCCACCGGAGGGACGCGCGGGACTCCATATCCCTGTAAAGAGTGACAGTTTCCAGTTCCTGTAAATAAGCTAAGGTAACTGCCGAGTGGACTTCGGGGGACGGCCGCTCAGACTTACATCCCACAAGGTGGATGCAAATCAACCGAAAAGGAGAATCTAAGATGAGGAAGATTTTCCGGGTTTCTTTATGTTTGCTCTTAATCTCCCCGGTATTCGGGTTGCTCGCAAACGCTCAGCAAACTGCCGCTGAAGACAAGGCTGCGGCCGAGAAGGCTACAGATGACGCCGTTCAATTGCTGCGCCAGGATATCCGTTCAGAGCGGAAGCAACTGGTGGCTGCCAACCTGCCGCTGACGGACACCGAAGCAACGAAATTCTGGCCCGTATATGACCGATACACGGCCGAGGTGACCAAACTTAACGATAGCCGTTACGCCCTAGTCAAGGACTATGCACAAAACTACAGCACGTTGACGGACGCGCAGGCAGGCACCTTGATCAAGAGATTTTTGGCCTCGGATGAAGCCGTTGCACAGTTGCGGACGAAGTGGATCGGGGAGTTTGAGAAAGTCATTTCTTCGAAGAAGACGGCCATGTACTTCCAGATCGATCGGCGCCTGGGCATGCTGATTGACCTGCAAATAGCCTCGGAGATCCCGCTGATAAGACCATAGTTCGAGCCAAATTAACGATGTCGAGTCCCGGGTCCGCTCACCTACGATCCGGGTCGCATTTGGTCTGAATCGGGACGAAATCACCCACTCCTTCAACCGACAATGGCATGCCCATCCGCCGTCTCCCCTGCGCACACCTGCAACGCACAGTTTTTCTGGCTCCGTGCTCCGCGACTAGGAGCTATGATTTTTTGTTGAGGTCGTCGTCCTTGTAGTACTTCGTACCCTGCAGGGTTAACTGGAGGGCGAGACCATTCTTGGTAATCTGGTAGACCCAAACCCCTGGGGCAACCTCGACTGCTCCCGAGTACGCTGCGCCCTTATCTCCAGCCTTCGCGGCAGCGTCCGTTTGCGCTGAACCCGACCAGCCAGAATTAAGGAATTGGGCCAACGCTTTGTCGTTCTCAAACACGAAGATCACCCGATAGTCCTTGACTCCCACTCCCAGACCGGCGCCAGCCGAAATCATCTTCATGAAGGTTTCCTGCTTGGTCTGCGAGTTGACGGCGATTCCCGAGCCACGCGCCGTGCTCAACAGCAAGAGGTTCGTACCCATGTTGTTGAACACCGCATATCCGGCGGACTTTTCGATAGCCGCCTTAGCTGCGGGTTCCGCCTTGTACAATTCTTGCAGTGTTTGACCCGCCATCTTGCGAGCCTTTTCCCGTTTTTTGTCGGGTGAATCTCCGGCACTCGCCAAACCTCCAGCGAGCAGGATCACAGCAAGGCCTGAAGCGATTATTCTGAACCTCATCGAAATGCCCTCCTTATCATTGTTGAGTTGGTTGCAGTAACATCACGATGTTTAGGTCTGCTTGTCAGCGTTCCCACAAAAAGACGCAGGTGACCAGGAAAGGCAGTAGCCTATCCGCTGGATTGGAGGTCCGTTCCTAGCGGAGCGCTACTTCCTCTTCCCCAACATGCCGCCTAAACCGGTCTTTCCCGTGACCGATTTCTGTAGCGCCCCTTTTGCAGCGTTACCGGCCATACCTCCCACGTCCGGAACAAATTTTGGGTTTGAGGTCGTTCCTTGAATCATGAAGGACACACCTCCCCTGGTTCCCCCCCGCCCGGTTCTTTGCGCCCGTGCTTCGGCCCTCTCGCTCTGCAGGTCGGCCACCATGCGGAAATCAAGCGCCCCGGCCGGGCTAATCGTGCCGGCTCCGGTCACAACGCCAAGGGATGGTATCGTCACATTGATGGCGTCGGCTCTCGTCATCTCAGGAGCGATCCGCGCATTCAAGCTGGCATTCTGAATGGTTGTGTCGGGACTCGAGGGAGCCTTTCCGTTAAAGGCTGATAGTGCTCCTAACTTCGAACCTATATCGAAACCGGCTAACTTCGTGTTGGAGATTCGCACCGGGCCCGCGACCTCCAGTCGGTCGATCGGACCGCTGATTGCCAAGTCGGCCGACAATGTTCCTCCTTTCAACTCCGATCCAGAAGGAAGCACTACGCCAAGGGACGGGAGCATCGCCTCCAGTTCATCGATCGGCATGTCTGGGGCGCTCAGTTTCAGGTTCACCACCTGCGTTTCACCCTGGGTCTGATATCCACCAGTAAGTCGGGCAACGGCCTTGCCGATCGCGATGTCGCCCTGGGTGATGGTTCCGGTGTCCCGGAGGTTCGAGTTCAGCGCATACTTGACGGTGACAGCTTTGGAAGCCGGAGAACCCTTCGGTGCGAGCTTTAGCTTTTCGCAGGTAATGGAGCCAGTTGCGTTGGCCTGACTCCCATTTGAGCTCACGGTTCCATCAAAATCCGCCGAACCGCCAAAGCCACTGGCCGGATCGACGAAACCTGATGTCGCGATGTCCATGTCTTTCACCTTCATGGTCGCGTCAAAGGGAGTTTTGGCCGCGTCCTGGGGATTGATGGGCCCCGCCTTGCCCGATACCTTGGCACTGCCGCCCCCGGGCAGGTTGACGGTCAATTCGAAAGGAAACTGCGAGGTAGAAGAGAAGTTTGTCAATGCAACATTAAGTTCGTCGTATACCTGCGGCTTGGCGGTGGAGTTCGCTTCCCCGATCACCAGTTTTCCGTTTTTGATCTCCAACTTATCTATGGACAGCGCCTGAGACGCTCCCGACTTCGGTTCCGGGGAGTTCTGGGCGCTCGTGCCGCCCAGGCTCGAGAAATTAAAGTTGCCATTGGCCGATTTGAGCAACGTGATCTGCGGCTCTTCCAGCACGATTCCCGTCACGTTCAACTGCTTGGAAAATAGGAGCGGCATCAACTCGACCCCGACTTTTAACGACTTAGCCGTTATGAACGGTGACTTACTGAAGGCAGGATCGTCGGCAATGCTGATGTCCTCAATGCCAACTGTGCCTGAGAGGATTGAGAGGCTAAGATCTCCTAACTTCACCTGACGGCCCAAGGCATTCGTCGCTTCCGACTCAATCTTCGGACGGAAGCTGTTCACATTGATCAGTAATGGGAGCACGACCAATAGCACGATAAAAACCGCCACCGCGATTCCCGCAATGCGAAACCAACGTTTCTTGATAACTGCCTGCAGGCGCTTCTGGAGGTCCGGCGCCATAGAAACGGATCGAATCATGGCAAGGAATGGCTGCTTCATGGATCTTTCCGCAGTTCCGGTTGTGTCCGTCTTTTTGTGGCTTGGGTCCGGCTTAGGAGGGGGTAGAGGTCGCGCGGCCATGGTGCCTTCCATCAAAGCTGCAAGAGATACATGATGCTTAAACCAACGGGGGCCGCTAGCAAACTAGCAAAGGTAACAGTTCGATCAGTCGAACACTTCGCAATGTGCGTATTAAGGCCTGCCTCACTGCATATCCATCGACGCTGCACGCCCGCTTCGCCGCTTCGAAAACTTAATTCGGTTTCGACTGTTCAGTTGCGGGATTTACGCCGATTTCGTGCGATTTTCCTTCACGTCCCGAATCTACCGCAAGATAGGTGACGTAATCCGGGTCGAAAATCCGCTGCTCATGTCGGATGCGCTTGATGTTCGACTCGCTAGCCAAGCTTGCGGAGTGTGCGGTTCATTTCGACAGTGCGGACTCGCTTGGATTGTTCGGACACCGCCGGGCCTCGCTCCTCATATCGGACGCCTTTATACAGAATCATCCAGATCAACTGACAGATGCGATGCGCAATCGCCCCGATGGTTTGTTGTGGTCGAGACGCGGAACGAGACGACGGTAGACGATCTCGAAGATGCTTCCTTACGTTTGACGGCAGCTCCTGTTCGCACCAATCATGTGAGGCTGAGTGTTCCGCGCAGACTCGCAGGCCAGTTGTAAGATGACCCGTTGTTCCGCGGGGCGACTTGCGAGCGTTAAGCAGCACGGTTGATCCGACTCCAGGACCACCCGCCATCTCCGTCGATTTCCAGCACTGCATCGTACAGCTCGCTAGATTCGGCGTCCTCGGCGAAAGCTACGTATGTAACGGAGTTTTCCTCGAGACGCCGCAGCACCTCGCGGACCTACGCCGGTCTAAGGGACGCAGTCACTCGGTCAAGCAGGGCAAACGCAGGCCGTGCGAAGATCAATCGGGTGAGAGCAAGAAGTTGCTGCTCCCCCAGCGAGAGGGTGGCTGGCCAATCGTGTTCATTGTCCAATCCACCAGCCCGCACCTGAATGGAGCCTAAGCCTGCTTCGTGCAGGGTCGTCGTGATCTGATCGTCGGTGATCACCTGCTCGCAGCCGCTCGGAACGAGGAGCTCCCGGAGTGTCCCAGGTGGCAAGTAGGGTCGCTGGGGCAGAAAGAAGATCTCGTCCAGCGGTGGCCGGATGATCTTCCCAACGGAGGCGGGCCAGGTGCCGGCGGTGGCTCGAAACAGAGCGGTTCGAGCGGCTTCGTTCGGCCCAACAACCAGCACCCTCGTCCCGCGCGGTATGTCCGCAGTTAGCTTCTTGAGCACCTCTCGGCCTCCTTCGGGCGAGAACAGTGTTAGCCCCTCGTAAGAGATGCGTCCGTCGGACCCAACAACTGCGCCCGCCGTTTGCGGAGATGGCTGCCCTTTCTCAGCAGCCCCGACCAGCGCGCTTAGCCGCGCGATGACAGCGGCGAATGAGGAGATAGACTGGAACTGATTAACGATCAGCGAGAACGCACCTAGCAACTGGGCGAAGGCGACCGCCGATTGCGTGATGACCCCGAATTCCACCTTCCCGCGAATGAATAGTGGCGTCACGATCAGCGCCGGGATGATCTGTATCAAATAGTTGTAGCCGGTCGTAAAGAAGCCCAGGTTGCGGTTCACCGAAACGATCCGCCGGAAATTATCCGCGAAGCCGTCGATACGCCGGAGGAGCCGCGTTGTTAGGTGGCCTTCGTGCCGCAAAAGAGCGATGGAGTCGCCGTTCTCGCGCACGTGGATCAGGTCTGAGCGAAAGGTGGCCTCCTGGTCCGACTGGCGGTAATTTAGTCCGATCAGCGGTCGGCCCAGATAGATTGTCGCAAGCGTACCTAGAGGATCGCGTATCCGATCGCCACGCCGAATAGAAGCGGGCTGATTGTCCAGAGCACTCCCGAGAACGATAGGACTGCGAGTACTCCGTTCATGAACATAAGGGTGAAAGAGAGGGTCGTCGTCGTGAACACCCTAACGTCGTCGGCGATCCGCTGGTCGGGGTTTAAGATCGTAGCCGATTCTTTCAGGTGAAGATAAGTGCGATCCGCGAGGTATCGGCGGGTCACCCGTCGCGTCAACCACACCCTCCAGAACAGCCCGAGCCGCTCCTCGGTAAATCGGTAAAGGACGACCACCACGGTTGATAGAGCGAGTATTCCGACGAAGCGGATAGCTTCTCGAAAGAATCCAGCCTGGTCGCGGTGTTCAATCGCGGTCATGAAGTCGCGGCCGACATAGCTGTTGACAACGTTCAGGCCATTAACAGTCAGCGCGAAGACAATGAGTAATGCGAACAGCCCCCGCGCTAGCCAGCGCACTTCGGACGTGAAGAATTCTTTTACGGTGCGGACGAATCGCCGCGCGGTTAGCAAGTCGAAAGCGATTGGTTGTTCGCTCATACCCCTCTCTCGGCAGTGTGGCCGGCCAAAGCCACTCGCCTCTGTCGCGGAGGATCTACATCACTCGATTGGCTCTGCTTGTTCGAGCAAGTCGACGAGGGCGGGCATAGAGGTTGCGAGACAACTATGGTTGTGGGTGAATGAGGCAGTTACGGCTATGTGTGCAAGCAAAGCAGCCATTCAGCAAATCCCTAAACATGACACGTTTGGTCGGGATCCAATGGAGTTCGTGTCTGAGGGCGGCACCATAGCCCGATGATTTGCTCAGTGTCGCCTTAGCTGTGGCGGAGTGGCTTTGAATAGAGACACAGATAGCACCGGATGCAAAGGAGAACAACTGCAGAAACTGACAGCATGCCTGGTGCAATAGGTAGGAAAAGGTCGGAAAGAACAAGTGCCGTAATCAACCAAGGCTCGCTCGGGACACTTGTTCGCTTCCTACTCGATGACGTGGGTTAGCTCAGTGATCGTCGGATTGATTCGGACAAAATCGACAAAACAAGCTAGTCGCTGTCGAAACAAATCCTCCATCGCCTGCAAGATTGTTCCACCTACTAGTTGCTCGTCTCCGCAGCGCTCGCTGTTGTCGGATTGGCGATGGCACCGTAACGGGTCAAGTGTGGGGAAAATGGAGTAACCTCGAGAGGCATCTTATCGCGCGCCGAAGTGATCACCGACGGTTTTGTTTTTATTAATTCAGCATGGCCATCCCAGGCATTGAGCTTGACCCGGCCACCAAGCGGCAGGGCGGACGTCTGGTCCAACTTGTTCGGATCGAGGGGAGGAGCAGAATTCATGAGTGCAACCATGCGCGTCACTCTCCCCTTGTTGTCGGTAAATCCGTCCCCAAGATGAGGAGTAAGCAGAGCCGCAAGTGCGGGACCCAACTGCGCGAGTTCGCGCAGGAACAGTCCTGCAGTAGCCAGGTTTTGACTGTAAGGCGAGCCTTTCAGAAGTTCGATCGCCTTTCTGTCGGCGGCGGCCTCCTCCTCGGGGACGTGTCGAAAGCCCATGTTCCGGTAAGTCGATTCGTCGGAGAACAGCAACCGGTCGCTGAACGCATACTTACTGCCCTGATTGTGTCCGAGCATAATGTGCGCCAGTTCATGCGCAAGCACCGTAGCCAGACTGGGTTCATCCGGCAGGACGTCAACCAAGCCCCGGCTCACGATAATCGTACTGCCCACACTGAACGTCTCGAGCGGGGAAGTCAGCATTACACGCACGCGCACGGGGGACTGCAAGTCAAGGTTGTTGGTGATTAGCAGATTGTTGACGACCGTCTCCAGCACCTTATTCAGTTCACCTTCTGGAGCAAGCAGTCCGGCATTCTGCAGCCGCTCAATCACGTTGTCGGCCGCCTGCTGCATCCATTGGCGTTGCGCCTGTAGCGGAGAAGCATCTTCCGCGATGGGACTGTGGTCTTTTACCGACGAATCCATTGAGTCCACCAATATCTCCGTGAACTCCTCCCCTTTGTCTCCCTTTTGCAGCTCGTAGCCCCAGAGACGAGTCTGGGCCTTGAACGCTATTTCGTCTTTCGAGCCGTCACTGGGATCGCCTTCCTCGCTGTAGACATAGGTAGGCACCCAGTAACCTGGCACCAGGTTCAGCCGCCAGCTATCCATGTGGAAAAAATAAGTATTCCGAGGATGTGGTGCGTAGGTTCCATTCAAACGCACGATATTGTAGTCCTGGTCTTCCACCCAGATGCGCCCGTGGAAGCGACCCTTGCCCGTGTCCCTTTTCGGAGTCACATCAAAGACAATGCAGCGCACATCCCCCAGGAATTCACGGCGAGCGAAATTGAACTTATACGTCTCGCGATCGAAGTTGTCACGATCAGCGAAGATCATCCAGGAAAAACCCAGAGGGGTGTATTCGATCTTGTACAGCTTGTTGAATCCGCCTAACAGGCTGCTCCGGAAGCCGCCCCGTTTGGGGAGATAATCGCGACGGTCTACGTTTTCCCGAAGATCCATTCTGCCGAAGAAATAGTGATCTTGGGTCGTAACGGGACCGGCCCGCGGATCGAACCTCAGATCTTGCAAATAGGTTTCGATCAGAGGCGTACGTGTCTTCAGCATGTCGATGAGAGCGCGTTCTCGCTCGATAGCGCGGTCGACAACCTGATCCATAGTCGGGCGCGGGGCAGCGAATGCCGTGCTCACAGTCTGGGAGGCGCACGGTACCCAGGCGAGGAAGACTCCTGCGATTGTTACAGCGGCTGGAGCAAAACGGACCGTCGAGAAGCGCATAGCGACACCTTTTCTCCGAAGCGGCCGCGAAAGTCAAGCTCGCGCATTTTTAATATCGGCATAAGTGTCAATTTTGACAGGTGGGCGTACGGGCTTCGCGAAGACGAGGAGGTGAAGTGCCCCCGTTTGCTGTACCAATCCCAATGTAAGTTCCCAATGTAAGTTCTCGGTTGACTGGGACAGGGTTGACGTAACATCGCCGTTACAGGACGCCGTGAAGGGGCTCTGGTCCACAGCGGGAGACAAACTCGCCTGGGAACTGGATTGCTCCACCCGGTAACAATCGGAGCAGCGGTGGAGGCAACAAAGCCGCCGGAGCCTCCGGTGTAGATGGAGAGGGTCGAAAAAGCGACTCGGTGAGTCTGCAGGTTGTAACGCGAGTAAACGCTGAACAGGCCTCGAAAACCATAATGCAGGAACTGACCCAGCTGTAATATGGGGAAGGCCGACAACGATGGAACAGTCCGAGCGAATCGGTTCCATCGGATCTGCCGGGGTAGTGGCGACGGCGCGACTTTTCCTTGCGCGCCTTGTTGAGTTTCTCTTGGGTAAACGTCATCAACTCCTCGCGTTCAGAATCAGTGATACTGTCTACCAATTCATCGCGGGTGCGTGTTGTCTCCGCAAGACTGGCTGACAATTCGTCACGTTTCCGGGTCAAACTGTCCGATCTGCATGGTTAAGTCGAAACCACGTTTCGTTTTCTCGTTCATCAGTTTTTTCCTCCTGTTTTGAGATTTCGGCTTAAACCTCCTCGAGAGGTGCAAAGGGGGGGTTCATAGTTGATTTCCATCGACTGCCGGACCGCTTTTCATTTCAAGGTCCTTGACTAGTTCTTCTGGCAGTTCCGGCACTTAAGACTGAATGCTTAGACTTAGCGGAAGGATTCTGACAGTCGACAAAGGGTGCCGGATGCCCAACTATTGGATGAAGTTATAGGTTGTACTCACCCCCGATGTATCTGGCCGATGAGGGCTAAACCGGGTCAACGCTGTTCAAAGGCAGCAGGCGTGACCGGAGTATACGTCGTGTGATTGGATTGTGGGCAAGAGCTTGCCTACAGCTGGGACGAGATGAAAGTTGTTTCCGCGTTGAGCAGAATGAAGCCTCGCCGCACGATGACGTTCCCGACCTTTCAGCACAAATCGCAGAGGAGTTGAGACTTTGGAGGTGAATTGTGGCCCTCTCACATGTTAAGACGCTCTTAAAGACCGCACTGCTTTGCATCGACGACGACCAGGATGTTCTGGAATGCGAGAAGACTTTTCTCGAAGCCTTCGGGTATACCGTCGTGACCGCGTCCAGTGGCCGCGAAGGACTGGAACTAGCTGGCCACCGTTCGTTTGACGTTGTAATCGTGGATTACTGCATGCCCGAGATGAACGGACAGGACTTTGCAATTGCGATGCGACGGCTTAGGCCGCTAGCCCCAATCATCATGCTGTCCGGAATGGTGGATGTTCCCGGGCAAGCTTGGAAGGTGGTCGACGCCTTTGTACCTAAGGACCGTTTGGCCAGCCGACTGGTGCCAGCCATCGAATTATTGTGTGGAGCTGAAACGTTGCCTTCGTCTTCGTATCAGGCGTTACATACGAATGACCATGCGAGGGCCCCTGACTTTGGTTGCCGAGGACGGCCGCAAACGCGTCACCTAGGAAAGAACAACTTTCGTGCGTGAAGAAGTGAACGGACGGGGAGGGGTATATGACTCGAGAGCTGAGTCACGTCATTACTCTGCTCTATTACTAGCGTTTCTGTTGGTTTTATCCGCTTTATCTGCGCAGACTACGGGCGCACCTAAAGCCCCGCAGCTGAACCCGGTCAAGACATCCGTTTCGGATCCGGCCAGCTCCGCCAGCATCCCATCGCCGCAGGCCGCTGCAGCGCCCACCGAAATCTATACCGCCAAGCGCGGCGAAGCCATCCCCACCATCGCCCATCGCTATTTGGGCAAGACTTCCTACCTGACCTCAGCTGAGCTAGCCGACGCCATCCGCCACGTCAACGGAGACCGCACCGCCAATATCTTGAAAGCCAACGAAAACATCATCATCCCCGGCATCCTCGCCGCGCCCATCACAGAGAAAACAATCCCGGTCGCCAAGAATTTCGAAGTCCGCGCCATCTACCTGACTGGATTCATGGCCGGCAGCGAGCACGGGATTCGCGTTATTAAGCATTGGCGTGAAGTGGGCGGCAACGCCGTGGTCTTCGACATCAAAGACTCTGATGGCAGCGTAACCATTGCTTTCGAGCACCCACTGCTCGGCAAGCACAACGTCTATGTTCACGATGTTCCTAAGTTCGTCCACTTCCTGCATCAGCAGAACATGCATGCTATCGCCCGTATCGCGATTTTCCGCGACGAACGCCTGGTCGTTAACCATCCCGAACTCGCCGTGCAGTCGCGCAAGAACAGAACGGCGTGGCGCGAGAATGGCAGGGTGGTCTGGACCGATCCCTCGAATCCCCAAGTTCAGGACTACAACATCGCCCTCGCCAAGCACGTAGCCCAGCTTGGCGTCGATGAAATCCAATTCGACTATGTCCGCTTCCCCGCCGAAGGCGACCAGAAGGACGCGGTATTCGTCTTCCAAAAAGACCAGCCGGAAAGGGCACAAGCGCCGGATGCAAGTGGCGACAACAACTTTTGTGACGATAGGCGCCTCGCCCGTCCCACGGAGTGGGAGCCGAGCGGAACGGTCACGACTGCAAACACAAAGTCAGCCGCCACCACGAATCCTCCATCGAGCGAAACCGCCAGCAGTGCTTCGGCTCCATCCCCGAAAGGGCAAAAGAATGCAGCCCACGGCGCAAGCTGCGGGACTGTCGCAAAGAGCGGCCCCAAGTCCCGCAGGAATGGCACAAACGCTGCCTGCACCCTGAAACCCCGCGGCCCACAGCGCTCGGACCTAATCGCCGAATTCCTGAAAAAAGCCTACTCCGAACTCCACCCCACGGGCGTGCTGCTCTCGCTCGATGTCTTCGGCGTGATGGCATGGCAACGCCAGGTCGACCTCTCGCACACAGGACAGGACATCGTTCAAATGGCCCGCTACTGCGACGTTCTCAGCCCCATGATCTACCCGTCGCACTTCTTCGGCATGGACGGAATCGCACACCCCGGGGACGAGCCTGCTCACTTCATTGGCGAATCGATGGACCGCTTCGAACTCATCACCAAGGGCAGCGGAGTGGTCATCCGCCCCTGGCTGCAGGCCTTCCACTGGCGCACGAAAACCTATTCACCCGAATACATAAAAATTCAGGTCGAAACAGCCAGGCAGAGAGGGGGCATCGGATTCTTGTTCTGGAACGCCGCCAACGATTACTCGAAGCCCTTCCTGGCGATGCCAGAAATGAAGACCGCCAATGCCAAAGAATAAAGATAAATTCTTTCGCAGCGCTCCGAATGACGCCAATTAGCGTTTGGAGTCGCACTTCCACAGCCCTAGAAAGTAGGTGTGTTTCCTGGTCGAGCGCATCACGGAGTACCGACTTCAGCGCTAGAAGAAAACGCCAAATCCAAAGATCGGCCCGTGCAAGGTAGGCCTGATCGTGAGAGTCCTGCCGTGCACAGTGTTGCTTTCGCTAAAATGCATGCCGCCGTACCCCATCGCAATCCCGAAGTGACGAGCAAACTGCCACTCGGCTCGGCCCGTTGCGGTCACGTCAACGTCGGACCCTACGCCGAATCCTCCGCCATCGCCGTGGATTACAATCCGCCACTTTTTACCAAGCTGTCGACGGTAAGTAAGACCAATGAGAGGATCCCAATATCCGGGGGACCGGCTCGCGCCTGATGACTCGACGGTAGCATGAAGGTCCAGGGCCAACCGCCGGACTCCGCCCTCCACATAGAGGTTGGGAAGGATCTCGCGGCCTGCCATCGCGTTCCCGAAAACAAAATCGAGCTTGACGTCGACCAACGGGTTTTTGTGTTGAGCGGACAGAGCTGCCCACATAAACAGGACGTCGGCAGACCACTTACCCTTTTCGATACGCGCACCTCCAAAGTATGCGCCGTTAAGGGAACCCGATGTGCTTCCGGACGGACCGGGAGTAGCTATAGGTTGGCTCGGAAGCGGGGGAAGAGTCACGCTGGCACCGAATACAGGGGCCCAGGCCAGCACCGGATAGATCGCGATGTGCCAGCCATAAGGCTTCTCTGCAGGCGTGCCCGCCGTTTGCGGAGGTGGAGAAGGTGCTTCGCCATCAGTTGCTAGGTAGAGCGGCGCAACGGCCTCTTGCTGCATGGTGCCAGAGATGTTGGCAGAGCCATTAGTCCTATCACCGGCGACCGTAACAGCCTGCGAGAGCGCTTGGGGTAGAGAGATAAATAGGAGTAAAAGCGAACACAAGCGTTCTTCTTGAATCTTCACAGGCACCTCTTAGAGATAGCAGCAGTAATCGCTCCTATTTGGCAGCTATGCCGGGCCCCGTTGCTTAACCCTTAAGTCGCGTAACGACTCAGAGTCGGCCCTCGGTGTTGCCCGGGAAACTGTCCAAAATGACAGAAGATTCTAGGGAAATAGTGAAGTGACGGATCTGGATCGTCACAGAAACGGACGCCCCGCTAATAGGTGGTCGCAGGAGCAAAACTGTCTCTATCGACGACGCGATTCGTTTCAAATGCCCATTTGTAATGTCCCTCCCCAGTTGATCCTCGTGTCCGAACGACGGTTTAAGTCGCGACCCAATCGTCGAAACCATTTTGAGACGACAGTCTACCGGATGGTGACTAGGAGAGCCTTTCGTTTAGCTGCCGCTTCGGGCATTGTCCCGCGCGGGCACTCCTCGAACTCAAGGCGAATGCTGTGCGTGGCCTTCGGCCAGCACAATTTGGCCTTTCGTAAACTTCCTATTAATCGCTCATGCTGAGAGCTTCCTGCGGGCGGGAGAGACGATTTGCTGTGCCTTGATACGGGCACGGTTACCTTCGAGTGGGAATGCGGCCGCACAACGGTGATCCACATATTTTATCAAGAGGTACCTAAATGCAGCTTCACTGTCTTTCATTATTTCTGAGGGCGTGAAGAACTTTAACTCGCATCGGTCGCAAGCAGCGAGAACAGGAGTCTGCCCGCGGTACCTGAGAATCGAAAACGCAATCTCGCCTGCCATGGCGGGGCACCGCGAAGATCGCGGCGTAAGGAAGTGCGCGCAGTCTAGAAGACTGATTGCTGCATTCGCAACTGTGAGGAGTTACAGCAGTTGACGTAACCAGATGGGATGAGCTCCCCATGGCGGAGAGCGCCACAACGATCAATAAAAACCGAGTTGGGTGCCGTATGCTGTGCCGAGCCGTGTGGTCCAGAGGTCCTCGACCTTACTGGTGCTTGAGAGCCCGTGGATGAGTGTGATCCGGGACGCGCTTTGACACAACGGACTGTAACCTCTCGTGAGGGAAGAGCACGCGAGGGAGATTCACCTTATCGGCGCGTTCCGGATCACACGTCAATGGAGGTTCTAGGGGTTTTGAGCATAATCAGGATTTATCGCCAACCTAGCGATTTGCCTAGTAGCGAAAAGCCGCACACTGCGCTATGAATCTTGTGGAGCCAAGTCTGCAAACAGACCCCCGAACGCTACAGGAGGGTACCGCAGGCGGCAGTTCCATCCCCCATGTATGCGGTCTTGAAACACCAGAGTTGCGAGTGGAGACGTTTTCGAGGTTCAGTTTCCTGAGCGCGAAAGGACGATCCCATGTCATCATCGCGCCCATGGAAGTTTTGCATCTCAATGGCAGTTGTCGTGGTGCTCCTAAGTCTTACTAGTTGCAGTTCTAAACCACAAGCGAGGCAAACACCGGAACCGTCCGCAACGGCGACCGTACCGACACCGGATGAATCGCTACAATCGGCGGACAGCGCGGCTCCCGGATATTCCCTCCAGCTCCCCCCGAGCTTCGGTCGCTGGACAGGCGACTGGGACGAACTGGCAAAGCACAACATGCTGCGCATGCTGGTCCTCTACAACAAGACGGGATTCTTCTACGACAAGGGACGGCCACGGGGTGCGGTTCCCGATATCGCAGAAGAGATGGAACGCTACCTGAACAAGAAGCTGAAGACCGGGGCGAAGAAATTCAAAGTCGTGTTCATTCCGGTGTCACCGGCGCAGTTGGAGAAGTATCTGAACGATGGGTCTGGGGATCTTGTTGCCACCAGCATTATCGTGACTCCCGAACGGGAGAAACAAATGGACTTCACGATGCCGATCCTATCGGGCGCGTACGCGAAACTGGTGGTTGTCACTGCGAAGAACGCACCGCAGATTGCCAGCCTCGACGATCTGAGCGGCAAGGAAATTTATGTCAATCCAGTCACTCTTTCTTACAAACTCCTCAAGGAACAGAGCCAGAAGTTGAAGCAGGCGGGCAAGCCCGAGATCAGCGTCAAGGAATCCGATGCCAACCTCACGGACGAAGACTTGTTGGAAATGACCAATGCCGGAGTCATTCCGGCGACGGTTACGTTTAGCTACCGCGCAGACCTATGGTCGGCGGTTCTGCCCCACATCATCATCCACTCGAACATCCCGCTGGCCGATGATGTGAATCTCGCCTTCGCGATGCGCAAGAACAGCCCACAACTGAAAGCAGTGCTGGACGGCTTCTTCAGAGATCATCGTCAGGGCACGGCTTTTGGCAGAGTGATGTTTCAGAAGTATTACGCGAACAAAAACTTCATCAAGAATGTCACTTCGCGAGAGGAGCTCCGGAAATTCGAGTCGTACGTGAAGTACTTCCAGAAATATGCGGCTAAATACAATTTTGACTACCTGATGCTCGCCGCCCAGGGATATCAGGAGTCCACGCTTCAGCAGGAACTCGTCAGCCCTCGTGGCGCTGTCGGAGTAATGCAAGTCCTTCCGCAATATGCGGCGGCCCGTCCCATCAACATTCCCAATGTCCGAAAGGCGGAGCCAAACATTCACGCCGGGACAAAGATGTTGGCGCAGATCACTAAGACGTACTTCAACGATCCCGCCATTACTCCCATGAATAAAACCCTGTTCACCTTCGCGGCCTACAATGCCGGACAGAACCGGATTGTGCGCCTGCGCAAGCAGGCCGCGGCAGAAGGGCTCAATCCCAATGAATGGTTCGGCAATGTGGAGATGATGGTCGCCAAAGACATCGGGCAGGAAACGGTGCAGTACGTCAGCAATATCTACAAGTATTAGGTTGCCTACAAGATGACAGTCGAACAGCGACGGCTACGGGCTGCGGCTGTGACGGGAATCGCAGCACAGTAGAAGCATCCTCGAAACGGTGCTTGCACGTAGCGTGTCCCTGCGGGAAGATTGACTCCTTCGTGGGCTTTGCGTTTTCTCAGCACGGCATTGTCAAGCCCGAGCCTCCAACCGTCAGTAGTGATCAAGCGGCCGCAGATCGTCCGACCTCCTCTCGTAGGAGCCACCATTCCTTGGTTGGCGTATTAAACCGCGCAGCCCCACAATCCAGGCAAACCAATACCACCGGGAACGTTAAGACGCCGGGCTTGGTAGCACGTGTAGGGCTGGAGAAATGGAGCGTTACCTCCCCGGTGAATTCCGCCTCATTCAGCGACGAGCATCGTGCGCAAGACATGACAGACACACTCCGCTATTGCTTGACCTCGCACTCTACCGAACAGACGAGATAGCGGCTTGAACAACACCTTGGACATTCGGATGTGGATCAACTGGCAAGAAGTACAGCCTTCGTCTTGTTGTGCAACAGCCACAGGCTTTTACAAGTGAGCGAAAGGAAGACTTCTTGACCCCCTGTTCATGTCGGGGGTGGTGCGGCTGACGCACGAACCGACTCTTCAAGTTTCGTTAAATGCTTTCGTAAATCTTCGACCAGCTTGCCCGTCGGTCTTTGACCGAGTGCAGGTCCTACTTCATCGACTGCCCACAAGGGCGTCGCGTCTGCACAAAGCGTGCTCCCCCCGATGAAAATAGCCATCGCTTCCCGGACCCGTTCCATCCTCATCGCCTTCGATGAGGAGTATTCTGAAATAACTATGATGAGGTCAGCAGTCTCGGCGTCATCGACAAGGTGAAAGCGTCCCCACTTTACGAGCGCCTCCTTGAGTGTCTGCACAGCGTTGCTGCTGCGATCCAACTCGAGTTGTTCGCCGACAACGAAAACCGTTTTAGCAGTCAGCAGAGTTCGCAGGGCTGGCGGGGAAGCCTGAGGAGATTTGTCCTTCTCGCATTGCTCGACGGACGAGGACAGTCCTGCCTTCCAATTAGGGCTAGATGATGCCTCAGACACTCCCGGCTGACCTGTTGCGGTACCGTAACTGCCTACAATCAAAAGCCATGTCGTCAATCGGCTCATAAAAGAGAGGCGTCGAATCGTCACTGCAACAGGTTCACGAAGTTTGGCGCGAATTCAAACTGGCAATAACTGCAGGAATTGCAGTAAAAAAGATCTGATATTGCGGGCTCGCCACCATACCATTTGACGAAACCAGCCTGGCTGTTGAAAAAGTACAGTTCCTCCCAAACAGTTAAAATTCGAGGGATACAGAATTCCTAGAAAACTGGGAGTGCGTTTGTAGTGCTCCCTACCTCGATTTTTACTTTTGCGAATCTTGCGTGAAGGAATTTTTCCAACAGCCACGCCTATTTACAACAACCGTCACTACAGCGCGAGCCGCGAGACACCACTCCTGCCCCGATTCGCAGCTTCGCGTACTCCGTCCCGCGACGCGCAGCGTTACTCGGTGTGTGCGGTTTTCCAGCTAAAGTCGTAGCGGAAGCCGATAGCCGTCGCGTTGGATACATCGATTCCACGCGCATCTACAGAGTCGCCGAGCCTCGTTTCGAGAAATGCGTAGCCGGACTTTGAGAAGTGCCATTCGGCGCCCAGGATCCCGTACCGCGTCTTGAAGTCCGAGTTGATGACAGGGTTAAGGTCGTGAGGTATATAGTCCTCAAAGCCCAGGACGGCGGCGAACTTCCCGAACTTCAGTCTGGAGTAGATCTCGACTCCGTTGGCGGAGAATCCCACGGCCACAGATTCCGGACCGCCGGCGGGGTTGGGGATGAAAGCGATGTCGCCATTGGTTTGCCGCGCCCAAACAGCGCCCCACTCCAGGTTGCGCCAATCGCCTTTTCCGCCCAAGGTCCAGTAATCCGTGTGACCACCGTTGAAAACCGCCTGTGTAAACTGCGGGTTGAAGTAGGTCTTGTTATAAGCTCCACCAATCTTCAATCCTGGAAGCACTGTCGCCTGCAACGAAAAGCCGAAGCCATTGAAGGCCTGCAGTGTGTCGCCAGTGCGTAATTGTCCTTGTGCGCCGAAGTCGACGATTTTGGCGAATTTCAGGTGGTACATAATGACTTGGTCAGCGCGTCCAGTACCAGATTGCCCGCCATCCGTCCCCGCCACATAGGTTGTGGTCGCCGTGCCGCCAAACACGTTGAAGCGATCCGTCGTATAGCCCGCTATGTCGTAGTGGGTAGAGTTCTCTTTACCGAAAGAGAGGCGTCCAAACCGGCCGAAGTCGACGCCGAGGAAACCAAGGCGGGCATTGAAGACAGACTGCGTGCCCTGACTGATCACGCCGAACCCTTGATCCGTGCTTGCACCGGCATTGAACGTTGTCTCACTTCGAACCAGATTCACCCCCCACTCGCCGGTAGCAAACACCTTGATGGGTCCGAAGGTGGAGAAATTGATACCCATGCGGCTTGCATTATCCTGTACCTGCGCTCCGGAATCCGAAATGCTCACAATGTTACGCAGGCTTCCGTAAGGATTAAACATACCGAAATAGTGCACTTCGGGATTGGTCCCGGTTGTGACGGCAGCCAAATCCGCGCTCTGGTCTGCTGTGTCGGTGTACGCATTCACTTCGACAGATACCTTGGCTGCGCGCGATGTGCTGCCGGTCGCGAACTCACCTCCGCATCCTTCCGACACCCAGACCCCTTGCGCGTCATATCCCCAATTTCTGCCAAGCAGGCACGCGGCCTCACCTGTTGCCCGCAGCATCACTACGCCCGCACTGGTGTCGGCCGGACAGTACTGACGCTGATCACCTTCAGAAACGCAGGTGACGACCGCAGAAACCGCTACGTGTTTTGAGTTCTGCTGTGCACTTGCACTTAAGACCAAACCGAGTGCAAGGGCTGGAAGTACGAAATAGCTCTCTAGATTCATGCTGCTCTCCTCGTGGCAAAGAGCGCCACCTCTTGTGCGAGCGCGGTAAAGCTCAAATTGTGAGGATGACTCAACGCTTGCCCAGCCTGAGCCGCGGACTTACGTAATATCCAGTTGTATCTAGAGGACGCCCGTGTAATCGCTGATTACAGCAGTCATGCTCCAGATTTGACGAACGGCCGCAAGAGCATGGCACAGCACCCGCAATAAACGACTGCCAGTTTTGACAGTCGTAAGCGTCATCCTCTGGCCATCTGGACAAGCGTGTAATTGCAGGCCAAGCTCGCGATGTGGACAGTAACGATAGTGTCCACGTGGAGCGATGATGGACACTTACACGCAACCCGTTACAACTAAGCGACAGTACCGATCGCTGGAAGAGAAGCAGCGGATTGTCGGAGAGGCATTGGCCGAGGGAGCATCGGTGGCGCGGGTCGCGCGGGCGCACGGAGTCAACGCCAATCTGGTCTTCAACTGGTGCAGGCTGTATCGGGCGGGGCGACTGAGACGGCGGAGCGAAGCCAAACTGTTGCCGGTGCGAGTAACTGGGGAGAGGTGCACTCCGCCAGCAGCTTCATGGAGTGAAACTGGTGGCTTGCTCGCCTCCTCGGCGGGCACGATTCACATCCAACTTGAGCATGCGCAAGTGCGGGTCGAAAGCGACGCCAATCCAGTGTTGTTGCGTGTGTTGTTGGAGTGTTTACAGCGATGATTGCGCTGCCCAGCCATACGCAGATTTGGATTGCCGCAGGCGTGACCGATCTGCGGCGCGGTTTCGCTGGACTCAGCGCCCTGGTGCAAATCAAGTTGGAGCAGGATCCGCTTTCCGGTCAAGTCTTCATCTTTCGCGGGCGCCGCGGTGACCTGGTGAAACTGATCTGGTTCGATGGCGACGGGCTATGTTTATTCGCGAAG
>Ga0210403_10001934_pt1 | contig 19124 bp, 17 predicted proteins | sample IncBWC19MmetaG_FD_150863 | JGI IMG/M metagenome (GOLD analysis project Ga0210403, IMG submission 150863) | Forest soil microbial communities from Barre Woods Harvard Forest LTER site, Petersham, Massachusetts, United States - Inc-BW-C-19-M | ecosystem: Environmental > Terrestrial > Soil >... | reverse complement strand
CTCGATGAGGCGTGGGTTGAGCCGATGCTGGCGGCGGTGGTTGCTGGCGAGCCGTATGTGGTCGAGTCGAAGATTGAGAATGGCGACCGCTCGGTGGGTGCGCGCATCTCGGGAGAACTGGCGCTGCGCAGCGCCCGGGGCGAGGCGGATGCGGTCGATGTGACGGTGAATCTGACCGGGACGGCGGGTCAGTCGTTTGGAGCGTTTCTTGCCGCTGGGGTGAAGTTGAGCCTGAGTGGTCAGGCAAACGACTTTGTCGGCAAGGGGCTCTCGGGCGGCGAGATTGTGATCCGGGCTCGTGGCCTGGCGGCGAACGACAGCGGCCATCACGTCATCCTGGGGAATGTGGCGCTGTATGGCGCGACCTCCGGGACGCTGCTTGCGGCAGGACGGGCGGGCGAGCGGTTCGCGGTGCGGAACTCGGGCGCGGTGGCGGTGGTCGAGGGGGTTGGCGATCACGGCTGCGAGTACATGACGGGTGGTACGGTGGTGGTGCTGGGTCCGGCCGGGATGAACTTCGGCGCGGGCATGACGGGCGGGTTGGCCTGGGTTCACGACTCCGACCGACTGTTCATCGGAAGAAAGAGGTTCCATCCAGAGTTCCTTGATGCTGCACGGTTTAGCGATGTCGAGCAGGAGTCCAAGGACGCCTTGCTCGAGTTGCTGCGGCGGCATGCGGAGCGGTCGGGAAGCCGGCTGGCGGAACGGATGCTGGCGGATTGGCCGGCGCAGGCGGAGCGGTTTGTGCGCTTGACGCCACGGCCGCAGGCGTAGGACAGGGGTAGTGTCGCGGATTCCAGCCGGAATGAATAATGATTCATTCCGGTTGGAACTGTTGGCAAAGGTGTTGCGGTTTCAGTAGAGTGACGCTGGCTGGAGGCTTCCAGGCGAGGGACTCGACTGAAACGAGCGGCGACAAAGGCGGCGAGGTCACAGGACGCGATGTTTGCGGCTGGCGGCGGCCGGGGTAAGAGCGAAATACAGGGGGCCCTCCACTTCGCGACGGACGGTGAGGCGGTCCGTTGCTCCGGTCGGGATGACGTCTCCATGAGCAGTGGGAACGACGTTTCAGACGTTTCGGCCCCGGAGGAGTTTTCTTCGGGGCGGGAGGAGCGGCTGTCGGGTGGGCCTGCCGGTGAGAAGTACCAGAGGATACTCGATGCCGCGGTGGAGGTGATTGCGGAGAACGGGTACTTCAACTCTCCGGTGTCGGCGATTGCGGCGCGGGCGGGGGTGGCGGACGGGACCGTCTATCTCTATTTCAAGAGCAAGGACGAGGTACTGCGGACGGCGATCGATCGTAACTTCGACCGTTTTCATCGGCAGGTGCTGGAGCGCTTCAGGACGATGGACGATCCGCGGGAGCAGCTGGCCTATATCGCGCAGGTACATCTGGAGAGCAATTCGGTGAACCGGGCGATGGCGATCGTGATGCAGACGGAGGTGCGGCAGAGTGCGCGGTTCATTGCGGAGTTCTCGCATCACCACTTGGTGAAGTACATACAGATGGTGCGGGAGGTGATCCGGCGGGGGCAGCAGCGGGGGATCTTCCGGCAGGACATCTCGGATGGGGTGGTGGCGCACTGTATGTTTGGGGCGATCGATGAGCTGTTGAGCTCGGCGGTGTTTACCGGGCGGGCGTATGACGCGACGGCGACGGCGGCGCAGGTGCTGGATGTGTTGTTGCGGGGGATTGGGGTGTAGGTTCTGCCCAAACAGGCTAAACGGTTTCGTGTCCGGGAGCGGCGGACGCGGTGGGTTATAGTGGTTGCACTTATGCTCAAGCTTAGGGCTGTTCTGTATCGGATGTTCGTGGTGTTGGTGTGTCTGCGAGGGGTTGGTTTCGCGCAGCAGCGGACGGCTGGGATGTTCCAAGGCTCGACCGATGTGGGGTCGGTGGTTGCGGGTGCGACGGTCTACGATGCGGCGCGTGGGGGGTATCGGGTGACCGGCGGCGGCGCGGATATGTGGGGCGCGGCGGATGGGTTTCATCTGAGCTGGGTGCGGCTGGCAGGGGATGCGACGGTTACGGCGGAGGTGCAGTTTCCGGAGGACGGCGTGGTGGCGCTGGAGAAGGGGGTGTTGATCTTCCGGCAGAGTCTCGACCCCGGATCGGCGTATGCGGATGTCGCGATGCATGGCGATGGGCATATCACGGCGCAGTACCGGACGGTAGCTGGAGGCAAGACGGAGGATACGACTTCCACTGTGCATGGAGTTGCGCATGGCTGGACTCGATTGCGGATTAAACGGCGGGGCGATGCTTTTACGGTGTCTGCGGGGCCGGTGGATGGAGAATTGACTGCTTCGGCGCCGGTGACGGTGGCGCTGCAGGGTCCGGTGTATGTGGGCATCGGGGTATGTGCGCATAATGCGGGTGGACTGGCTACGGTTACGTTTTCCAAGGTAAGGATCGAGCAGGGTTCAGGGGTGGCGGCGGGGAAGTAGGGTGCTGAATGCACCTCTGTAGATGGCAGGAGCGACGAGCTGTTGAGCTCGGCGGTGTTTACCGGGCGGGCGGGTTGAGGATTCTTGGCCTTGCGGTGCGAAGGCGTGTGGTGCGGGCAGTTACGTTCCCACCCTTCGCGGTAGAGCTGCGAAGGATGGGGCACCCGGGATGTTGGTGGGAGAGGCGAGTTGGTCGTTTGCTGCGCAAACGATACCCCACCCTGTCGCTCGCACGATAAAGCTGTGCGTCGAGGACGGGGCACCCGGCGGAGGTTGGGCTTAGAATGACAGGGGTCTGCTCTCGGGTGGAGTGTGGGTGGGGCGGGGAATTTAGCGAGGTGAACGTGCTCGACGTGACGACGGTGAATGATGTTCTGGTGAAGGCGACGGGTGGGGGCGATCGGGCCGTCATGTTGTGGCAGGACGGGGCTGGGGCGTGGCGGCCGATCACGTCCGATGAGCTGTACGGGCGGGTGCGGGCGCTGGCGGATGTTTTGCTGGAGTGGGGCGTGGAGCGCGGGGACCGGGTGGCGATTCTGAGCGAGAATCGCTGGGAGTGGGCGGTGACGGACTTCGCGGTGCTGGCGATCGGCGGGGTGGATGTCCCGCTGTATCCGACGCTGACGGCGGAGCAGGTGGGGTATATGCTGCGCGATTCGGGGGCGAAGGTGGCGGTGGTGTCGTCGCGGGAGCAGTACAGGAAGCTGAAGGCGGCAGGGGTGTTGGCGGAGCTGGAGCATGTTGTGGTGATGGATGCTTTGGATGCCTCGGAGAAGCTGGATGCCGCCGGGTTTTCGACCCATGGGTTTTCGGAGTTGATGGCGGCGGCGCCGGGGAAGCAGCGGCGCGATGCGCGATTTTATGCCCTGGTGGCGCGGGCGCAGCCGGAGGATCCGATGACGATCATCTATACGTCGGGGACGACGGGCGAGCCGAAGGGGGTGGTCCTGACGCACGGCAATCTGGCGAGCAATCTGCGCTACTCGACCACGCCGCTGGGACTTACGGGGAAGGACAGCTGCATCTCGTTTCTGCCGCTGTCGCATGTGACGGCGCGGCATTTGGACTACGCGATGCTGCTGCATGGGGCGAAGCTGGCGTACTGCCCGAAGTTCGAGCATCTGCCGGCGGCGATGAAGGCGGTGCAGCCAACGGTGTTTGTGGCGGTGCCGCGGGTGTACGAGAAGATCCGGCAGGCGGTGGAGGGGAGATCGGCGGCGTCGCCGGTGAAGTCGAGAATTCTGGCTTGGGCGCTGGCGACGGGCAACAGGCACAGGGCAGAGACGCTGGCGGGCAAGGAGCCGGATGGGATCGCATGGCGGCTGGCGAGCAAGCTGGTGTTTGCGAAGATTCGCGAGGCGTTTGGTGGGCAGGTGAAGGTGTTTGTGTCGGGTGGGGCTCCGCTGGGGATCGATACGGCGGGGTGGTTCGCGGATGCGGGGATACGAATCTTTGAGGGGTATGGGCTGACGGAGACCTCGCCGGTGATCGCGCTGAACTACCCGGAGGCGCACCGGATTGGAACGGTGGGCAAGGCGCTGCCCAATGTGCAGTGCCGGTTCGAGGAGGATGGCGAACTGGAGGTGAAGGGGCCGTCGATCTTTGTGGGGTACTGGAGGAAGAAGCAGGAGACCGCGGAGGCGTTTACGGCGGATGGATGGTTCAAGACGGGAGATATCGGGAACATCGATGCGGATGGGTTCCTGTCGATCACGGATCGCAAGAAGGAGCTGCTGAAGACGAGCGGCGGGAAGATGATTGCGCCGCAGCCGATCGAGAACAAGCTGAAGGCGAATGTGCTGGTGGGGCAGGCGGCGCTGGTGGGGGACAAGCACAAGTTTGTTGCGGTGCTGATCTCGCCGAACTTCGCGGCGCTGGAGGCGTGGGCGAAGGGGGAGGGTAGCGCGACGGGAGAGGGCAAGGTGCTGGTGGCGGAGGCGCGGGTGGCGGCGCTGTACGAGGGCGTTGTGAAGCAGGTGAACGAGTCGCTGGCGAACTTCGAGAAGATCAAGCGGGTGCGGGTGGTGGCGGAGGAGTGGTCGATCGAGACCGAGGAGCTGACGCCGAGCATGAAGCTGAAGCGGCGGGTGGTGGAGCGGAAGCACGCGGCGGAGATCGCGGAGTTTTATATGGATGAGGCGGTGGCGACGCGGTAGGGTGGTTCATCAGTGGGACCGCATGGTTGGGGCAGCTGGCTGTGTACATCCCATCCTTCACCGTGAGGCTGTGAAGGATGGAGCACCCGGCAAACGTAAAGGCAAAAAGCAGGTCCTCCCGCTGTGCGGAGGGATGACGGGCTCAAGTTCGTGCTGCATCTTGTTGGCGCGGTTGGGAATCCAACACGCGGAGGAATTTTTCAAATGCAGAGACGTGTACTTGGTCATACCGGGATTCAGGTTGCTCCGCTGATGTTTGGCGGCAATGTTTTTGGGTGGACGGTCGATGAGGCGGGATCGTTTCGGATTCTGGATGCGTTCGTGGATCGCGGCTTTGACTTTATAGATACGGCGGATGTGTACTCGCGGTTTGCGCCGGGGAACAAGGGTGGGGAGTCGGAGACGATTCTGGGGAAGTGGTTCAAGGCGCGGGGAACGCGGAACAAGGTGGTGCTGGCGACCAAGGTCGGAAACGATATGGGCGACGGCAAGAAGGGGCTGAGCGCGAAGTATATCTTCGAGGCGGTGGAGGACTCGCTGCGGCGGTTGCAGACGGACCATGTTGATCTGTACCAGTCGCACCGGGACGACGAGACGACGCCGCTCGAGGAGACGCTGGGGGCGTATCAGAAGCTGATCGAGCAGGGCAAGGTGCGGGCGATTGGGGCGTCGAATTACACCGGAGAGCGGCTGCGGGTGGCGCTCGCTGTAGGCAAGGAGAAGGGGCTGGCGGTGTATGAGACGCTGCAGCCGGAGTACAACCTGTATGCCCGGCAGGCGTATGAGACGGATCTCGAGCCGGTGGTGAGGGAGTTCGGGTTGGGAGTGATCCCTTACTTTGCGCTGGCAAGCGGCTTCCTGACGGGCAAGTACAAGACGAAGGAGGATGTCAGAGGAGCGAAGCGCGAGGCGCTGCTGGGCAAGTACTTCGATGAGCGCGGAGTGCGGATTCTGGCGGCGCTCGAGGAGGTCGCTCGGGAGGCGAAGGCGACTCAGGCAGCGGTGGCGCTGGCGTGGCTGCTGGCGCGGCCGAGCGTGACGGCTCCGATTGCCAGCGCGACCTCGGTGGAGCAGCTGGAGAGCTTGTTCGAGGCGGTGGAACTGAAGCTGAGTGAGGCTGCGATCGCGAAGCTGACGGAGGCGAGCGCTTACTGATAACGGGGTAAAGGACAAACGCGGGGACGGGAAGGAACTTGGGTTCGGCTCCGGCCCCGCGTTATGCGTGGGTGGTCGGGCGCAGACGGTCTTCCGCGCCGTCAGGCTTGACGTTGGACTTCAGGACACGAGAATACAGGGCTCCCTCAATGGTTGCAGCGCGGCGGGGTGGGGCGGGCTCCAGGGATGCGGGATGGATGGCGGGAATTGGATGGAATCGCGCAGAGATCGGCCTGGTTCTCCTTTAGACTCTATCTGCAGTTCTTTAGGAGGAGTCATGTCCCGCTGGAGATTGCTTGTATTCTGTGCTCTCACGGTTGCGTTGGGGAGCAGTGTGTCCGTAGCACCGGCCCAGGTTTCCATCAGCATTGGAGCGGCTCCGGTGTGCCCCTACGGATATTTCGACTATGCGCCGTATGACTGCGCTCCCTATGGCTACTACGGGCCGGATTGGTTCAGCGGCGGGGTGTTCATTGGAGCCGGCCCGTGGTTCCATGGGCCGCATGGCTTCTATGGCCATGTCGATAACCGCTACGATCCGCATCATGGCTATCGGGGACCGATACCGGAGCGGGGCGCGCAGCCGTTCAACCACTTCCATGCGAACGAGGCGCGCGATGGGCACGGTCACACCGGCAACCCCGGCCATGATGGGGGAGCGGAGCGCAGCCCTGGATACGAGGGCCATGGGCACCCGGGCGGTGGAGGGCACCGATAGAAGGTGGGTCAAGCCACCCTTGACGCGGCGGACCTCTGCGTCAAGGGTGGCGCACGCGAACGAGCAGCAATACGGGGGTTGCGATGCGTACGCGATGGTTTGGGGTAATTGGGATCTGGGTGCTGGCCGCCGGGGCGGGGCTGGGGCAGGTGGTGCCGCCGGTGTGCTCTTTGCCGGGAGCGAGGACGAGCGCGCGGCGGGGAACGGCTGTACACCCGGTGCATCCCTCGCAGGAGACGATAGCCGCGACGGCGGCGGCGGGGGCGTCCGATCCTACGGTTCTGGTGGCGGCTGAGCCGATGGAGAACTTCGGGGTGACGAGGTACCGGGTGGAGGACTATGCGGATTGCGTGGGGGAGGGTGGGTGCTACTGGAGCGATGTGGATGCGCAGACGCGGCGGGCGGAGGCGGCTCTGGATGCGGAGGTGAAGGCGGCGCAGCCGGGCGAGAAGCTGGCGATGGTGCTGGATATCGATGAGACTTCGCTGACGAACTACTGCGAGGAGATGCGGGAGGACTTTGGCCACATCGCGTCGCTGTTCAATGCGTGGTTGGTGTCGCCGCAAGCCTCCATGCCGATTCCGGGGACGCTGCGACTGTTTGATCATGCTCGGGAGGCGGGGGTTTCGGTGTTCTTTATTACTGGACGCCCGGGGGAGCAGCGCGAGGCGACGGCGCGGAATCTGCAGGCGGCGGGATATAAGAATTGGGCTGGGCTGCGGATGCGGGTGGGGGACGAGAAGCGAATGTCGACTGTGGAGTACAAATCGTCGGAGCGGAGGAAGATCGTCGAGGCGGGATACCGACTGGTACTCAATGTCGGCGACCAATGGAGCGATCTGAACGGGGACTCCCGGGGTGAGGTGAGTGTGAAGTTGCCGAATCCTTTTTATTACCTGCCTTGAGGACTACGGCATCCAATGTGAATCTGAGGGGGTGGGGCGATGGACAGGTTGGAGAAGGCTCTGCATCCAACGGCCATGACGCAGTTGCGGCGGGCGGAGAAGAAGGGTCGGCGGTTTCAGAACCCGGTTGAGACGAGAGTGGGTGGTCTCAGCACCATGCTTAAGTTGATACCGCTGTATCTGAAGAACAAGGAGGAGCGGGTTCCAAGCGAGCCGCTGGGCCCGTTCCGGACGGATGCGCGGGTGTATCGGACATGGCCGCGGAGCGGGCTTCGGGTGACGTGGATGGGGCATGCGTCGATGCTGGTGGAGATCGATGGGGTGCGGATGCTGGTCGATCCGATGTGGGACGAGCGGGCGTCGCCGTTCTCGTGGATGGGGCCGAAGCGTTTCTTTGCGTCGCCGCTGCGGCTGGAGGATCTGCCACGCATTGACGCGGTGCTGGTGTCGCATGATCACTACGACCATCTGGGGAAGGAGACGATTCAGCGGCTGGCGCAGCTGGATGCGGTGAAGCATGCCCGATGGGTGACCTCGGTGGGGGTGGGGCGGGTGTTGCGCGGCTATGGAGTGAAGGAGGGTCGGATCGCGGAGTTGGACTGGACCCAGTCGGTGAAGGTTGGGGGGCAGGAGCAGGGGGTGGAGATGACGATTACGGCGGTGCCGGCGCGGCACTTCTCGGGGAGAGGTCTGTGGAACCGGTTTGAGACGCTGTGGTCGTCGTTTGTGCTGGCGGGGGCGCGGCACCGGGTGTTTTACGGGGCGGATTCGGGGATCTGGGAGGGATTTTCGGAGATTGGGCAGGAGTATGGGCCGTTTGACCTGACGATGTTGGAGGTGGGAGCGTATAACGATCTGTGGCGCTCGATCCACATGGGACCGGAGGGCGCGGCGAAGGCGTTTGCGGCGATGGGCGGGTCGGGGTTGCTGATGCCGATCCACTGGGGGTTGTTCAGCCTGGCGCTGCATGGCTGGAGGGATCCGATCGAACGGATTACGGAGCTGGCGGACAGAATCGGAATGCGCTTGTGGGCTCCGGAGCCGGGCGCGCCGACGGAGGTGATTGCGGGACGGGAGTTTCGCTCGGGATGGTGGAAGGGAAGGATCTGAAGAGGCGGCAGTTAGCTTCTGGTTAACTTGCAAATTTTGCTTGTAGGTCTGTGGAAAACAAGGTACAAGAGGGTGCTGGGTGTATCAGACACCCGGTCTTTTGCGGAGAGGGTACATGGCAGGTCTGGCGCAGGCGGCGGTTCGCGAGGTGATGGATATTCGGCAGGCTGCTGAGTACTTGGGCATCAGCGGCGATACGCTCTACCGGTACGCGTCCGAGGGCTTCGTGCCGGCGTTCAAGCTGGGAAACCGGTGGAGGTTCAAGAAGGACCTGCTGGATACCTGGATGGAACAGAAGAGCGGCGTAAAACCGGCGACGAAGACGGCGGAGCCGGAGCAGAAGAAGCCGGTGGGGAAGGCGCGGTAAAGGCTTCGGGTTCAGTCCATAACCGTGTCCTCCTGCGCTCTGCTCGGGATGTTGTACGTGGATCCCCGCCCCCTCTTAACCCGGCGGTAATTCTATATTTCCTGCGAGTTGCGCCACGTAGTTGGCGGTAAACCATGCATCGCAAATAGCTTATTCGTGCAAAGTTGCTTCGGAACGGGTTATGGCGGGGCTGGCCGGAAGGCCCGGGGCTGAAAGCCCCTTCCTCGGCATGGGCATGTTTCGCAGTGCTGAAGCCCTGCGCTCCCACCGGTAAAGCCTGCGTTTTCTTCCTACTGTAGACTCCGACGTGCTGCGCAACGGACAGTGAGACTGTCCGTTGCGCCGGTCGGGATGAGATCTTCTTTGCAGAAGGATTTGTGCTTGTCCATGTTTAGGCGGGCTTTAGGGTGATGGCGGTGATCTCCGGGGGGCAGTCGAAGCGGAAGGGGATGCCGACTGTGCCTAGGCCGCGGTTGACGTAGAGCTGGGTTTGGCCGAGGTGGAAGAGGCCCTCGACGTACTTCATTCCCATGGGGGGAAGTACGAGGGGCGGGAGGAAGGGGAGCCGGACCTGGCCGCCGTGGCTGTGGCCGGAGAGGATGAGGTCGGCGCGACTGGCGTGGGGATGGCGCAGGATGGTGTCGGCGAAGTCGGGTTCGTGGCAGAGGATCAGTAGGGGCGCATCGAGCCGGGTGGGGACGGCACGGTCGAGGTCCGGGTTGCCGGTTCCGGCGTCGCGGAGGCCGGAGAGCCAGAGGCGCTGGCCGTGGCGCTCGATGGGGACGAGCTGGTCGACGAGGGTGGTGATGCCGTTGCTGGAGAGGGCTTCGAGAACGACCTGGGAGTTGACGTTGATGTCGTGGTTGCCGAGGATGGCGTAGCGCAGCGGGCAGTGGAGGTTGCGGAGGAGTTCGCCGCAGCGGGCGGCGGCCTGGAAGGCGAATTTGTAGGGCCGGGGGCCGGCGCTGACGTAGTCGCCGGTGAGGACGACCATGTCTGGCTGCAGAGCGTTGATGCGGTGGACGGCGTACTTGAGGAAGGCGTCCTCGGTGAACTCTTCGAGATGGATGTCGCTGAGTTGGGCGATGCGGAAGCCGTGGAAGGCTTCGGGCAGGCGAGCGATGTGGATGTCGCGGTGCACGAGGTCGAGTTCGTGGCGGGAGATCTCGGCGGCGTAGACGGTGAGGCCGGCGAGGGCGAGGCCAGTACCGGCGAGGAATCGCCGGCGAGTGAAGCCGGTGGTTGCCCTCCTGCTGGCTGTGGTCTCGGGCTGCAAGAGCTGCGTCGGGTCGCCGGTCATATTCCATGATAGCGGGTTAGGGCGGTTACCGGCCACGGCTGAATTATGTATTTCTGGCCTGTAGTCGCTAGAATTGCAAGGATGGCATTGAACTTTCGAGCAAGACAGAGGCGGGCGCTGGCCCAGGTGCGCAAGAATGGGTCCGAGGTCGGGGCTCTGCTGATCACGCATCTGCCGGATGTGCGGTATCTGAGTGGATTCACAGGGACGAGCGGAGTGCTGGTACTGGGCGCTGGGCCGGCCATGCTGTATACGGATGGGCGCTACTCGACGCAGGCGAAGGCCGAGGCGGTGGGGACGAAGGTGACGATCGTGCCGAAGTCTGCGCTGCAGGCGGCGTGCGCGGGGTTGGAGGCCGCGGGCGTAACGCGGTGCGGGTTCGATGCGGCGCAGACGACGGTGGCGGGGCTGGAGGCGATGCGGGGTGCGGTGCCGAGGAAGCTGCGTCGAGGGCTGTTCGTGCCGGTGGGCCCGGTGGTGGCGCAGCTGCGCGAGGTGAAGGATGAGTTCGAGATTGAAGTGATTCGGCGGGCGGCGTCGCTGGGCTGCAGCCTGTTCGACCGGGCGTTGGGTTCGATGCGCGCCGGGATGACTGAGGTGGCGGTGGCGGCGGAGCTGGAGCACGCGGCACGGCTGGCGGGCGCGGAGCGCATGTCATTCGACACGATTGTGGCGAGCGGGGAGCGGTCGGCGCTGCCGCATGGGCGGGCGACGCTGGCGAAGCTGCCCAAGCGGGGCTTCGTGACGCTGGATTTTGGGGTGGTGATCGATGGGTACTGCTCGGACATGACGCGCACGGTACACCTGGGGCGCGCGCTTCCAGAGGAGGCGGAAGTGTATGATGCGGTACTGGAAGCACAGGAATCCGCGGTTGCTGCCATCCGGCCGGGCGTGAGCGTCGGCGACGTGGATGAGGCTGCGCGGAGTGTGCTGCGTCGGGCTGGGTTGGAGAAGTATTTCCTCCACTCGACCGGGCACGGCGTCGGGCTTGAGATCCATGAAGGGCCTCGGCTGGCGGCGAGCCAGAAGCAGCCGCTCAAGCAGGGCATGGTGGTTACGGTTGAGCCCGGGGTGTATCTGCCGGGGAAGTTTGGTGTTCGGATTGAAGACATGGTGCTGGTTACGTCGCAGGGGTGCGAGGTGTTGACGCCGAGCGTCAAGGCCTGGACGCAACTGTAGCAGCGACGCAAGACCGGATTGATAGTGAACGTGTGCGACACAACAAGCGCCCTGAGATGGCGCGGGAAGAGACCTGATGGACGAGAATAATCTGGAGAAACTTCGTGAGCTGGTTGAATTTTTGAAGGCGAACGAGATTGCAGAGTTTGAGACGGAACGGGCCGAAGGGAAGCTGCGGATCAAGTTTGCGTCGGCGGTGCCGGCGGTGGCGGCAGGGTTCGATGCGGGGCAGTTGGCGCGGTTGATGGCTTCGGCGCCTGCGGCAGCTGCAGCACCGGCTCCCGTTGCGGCGTCGGGGGCTGCTGCGCCTGCTGGGGCGCCGGAGGTTTCGCTGCATCGGGTGAAGTCTCCGATTGTGGGAACGTTTTATGAATCGCCATCGCCGGGGTCGGCGCCGTTTGTGAAGGTGGGCGATGTGGTCGAGGTGGGGCAGGTGCTGTGCATCGTCGAGGCCATGAAGCTGATGAATGAGATTGAGGCGGACGCGGCGGGCGAGATCGTCGAACGCATCGCGGTCAGCGGGCAGCCGGTTGAGTATGGGCAGCCGTTGTTTGCGATCAAGGCGAAGTAAGAGCTTTGCGGGCCGCCTGAAGGAAGGCGGAAGGCGGTCTCGCTTCCGCTCGATACCCGTGTCTCAGCGGCGAGACATGGGGCACCCGGTTCTATGCAGGGTTTGGGAACTACGGAAGGTTTAGGCATTCATGTTTCGTAAGGTATTGATTGCAAATCGGGGCGAGATTGCGCTGCGCGTGATCAGCGCGTGCAAGGAACTGGGCATCCGCACGGTGGCGGTATATAGCGAGGCGGACAGGAACTCGCTGCATGTGCGGTTTGCGGATGAGGCGATCTGCATTGGACCGGCGCGGTCCGCCGACAGCTATCTGAATGTGCCGGCGGTGATCTCGGCGGCGGAGATTGCGGATGTGGACGCGATCCACCCGGGGTATGGGCTGCTGAGCGAGAATGCGAACTTCGCGGAGGTGTGCCGGGCTTCGAATATCAAGTTCATCGGGCCGCCGCCGGAGGTGACGCGCATGATGGGCGAGAAGTCCACGGCGCGGCAGACGATGAAGAAGGCGAAGGTGCCGATTCTGCCCGGGTCCGATGGCGTGATCGGGAGCACGGAGGAGGCGCTGGACTGGGCCAAGAGCGTCGGCTATCCGGTGATCTTGAAGGCGGTGGCGGGCGGCGGCGGGCGCGGGATGCGCATTGTGCGTAGCGCGCAGGAGCTGCCGGGAATGTTCGAGCAGGCGTCGACAGAGGCTGCCAACGCCTTTGGCAATGGCGATCTGTACATGGAGAAGTTCATCGAGCGGCCGCGGCACATCGAGTTCCAGGTGCTGGCCGATGAGCATGGCAATGTGATGAGCCTGGGCGAGCGCGAGTGCTCGATTCAGCGGCGGCATCAGAAGCTGATCGAAGAGGCGCCGTCGCTGCAGGTGAGTCCCAAACTAAGGGCGGAGCTGGGCAAGACGATCGAGCGCTGCCTGAAGGATATCGGGTACTGGAATGCGGGGACGATCGAGTTCCTGATGGATGAGGATGGCAAGATCTACTTCATCGAGATGAACACGCGTATCCAGGTGGAGCATTGTGTGACCGAGATGGTTACAGGAATCGACCTAGTGAAGGCGCAGCTGCGGATTGCGGCGGGCGAGAAGCTGAGCGCGATTGTGACCGAGCCGGTTACGATTCGGGGGCATGCGATCGAGTGCCGGATTAATGCCGAGCATCCGGAGAAGTTCACGCCGAGCGCGGGCAAGATTACGGCGTTCAATGTTCCGGGGGGCAATGGGGTTCGGGTGGATACGGCGCAGTACTCCGAAGGCGTGGTGCCGCCGTACTACGACTCGATGATTGCGAAGCTGATCTGCCATGGCAAGGACCGCGAGGAGTCGATGAACAAGATGCAGCGGGCGCTGAGCCAGTTCGTGGTGCAGGGGATTCATACGACGATTCCGATGCACGAGAAGATCTTCGCGGATGCGGAGTTCCGGGCGGGGCAGTTCGATACGAAGTTCATGGAGCGGTTCTTCGAGCGGCAGAAGGGGAGCTAGATCTACGGGCCAAGACGAGGGCGCCCTAACGCCGGGCGGGCGCCACTTCGTGGGGTATGAACGCTTCGCGTGTTTTTTTACACACCACTATTTCCATGAGCCCGTTGCTGGTGGAAGAGTCTAAACTTCCTTATGAATCGATTCCCGAAACTATATCCGATTATCGATGCGGAGACGCTGCGCTTGCGCGGGGTTTCGCTGCTGCAGATGGCGAGTAGCTTGAAGGTGGCTGGCGTCCGGCTGCTGCAGTATCGCGATAAGACGGGCGATGACCGGACGATTCTGAAGCATGCGGAGATGCTTGTCGAGTTGTTCGAGGGGACGGGCGCGAAGCTGATCATGAACGATCGCGCCGACCTGATGATGCTGGCGCGGTGGGACGGGGTGCATCTGGGGCAAGAGGACCTGTCGCCGGAGGATGCGCGGATCGTGATTGGGGATGGGCGGCTGATCGGGGTGTCGACGCATACGGACGAGCAGGTGCGGGTGGCGGAGGCGACGCGGGCGGACTATGTGGCGATCGGGCCGGTGTTTGCGACCGGGACGAAGGCGAATGCGGCGCCGGTGGTGGGGCTCGAGGGAGTAAGGCGGGCGCGGGCGCTGACGACCAAGCCGCTGGTGGCGATCGGGGGGATTACCCGGGCCAACGCGCGTAGTGTGATCGAGGCGGGGGCGGATTCGGTGGCGGTGATCGGCGGCTTGTTCGGGGATGGCGAGCCGGTGGAGCGTGTCGTAGAAGACTTTATGGGGATTTTAGGATAGAACTGACGCAACGTGACTGATTCTCGAACGAAAAAAATAGAAGCAGATCCCTCCGCTTCGCTCCGGGATGACAAAAAAATGCTACGGGATGACAAGGTGGTATCGCTGCGGGATCCAGAGGCCGATTTGAGGCCGTCCGGTTTGGCGGACGTGGCGGCGCCAAAGTTCGTGCAGGGGCTTGGGTTGTTTTCGGCGACCGCGATCGTGATGGGGTCGATGATCGGGTCGGGGATCTTCATTGTGTCGGCGGATATGTCGCGGTCGCTGGGGTCGCCGGCGCTGCTGATAGCGGCGTGGCTGGTGACGGCGGTGATGACGGTGATCGGAGCGCTCAGCTATGGGGAGTTGGCGGCGATGATGCCGCGCGCGGGTGGGCAGTATGTGTATCTGCGCGAGTCGCTGGGGCCGATCTGGGGATTTCTGTATGGGTGGACGCTGTTCCTGGTGATCCAGACGGGGACGATCGCTGCGGTGGGGGTGGCGTTTGGCAAGTTCTTGGGGGTGTTCTTCCCGAGCGTGAGCGCGCAGAACTGGATCTGGCATATTGCGAAGGTGCCAGCGCTGCCGGTGGGGCCGATGGTCCTGGGCAATATGGATATCGGACTGAATACGGCGAACCTGGCGGCGATTGTGGTGATTACGCTGCTGACTCTGTTGAATACGTTCGGGGTGAAGCTGGGCGCGGCGGTGCAGAACGTGTTTACGTCGGCCAAGGTGCTGGCGTTGGCGGCGATGGTTCTGGTCGGGGTGATTGCCAGCAATCCGGCGGCGATCGCGGCGAACTTCGGGGCGGGACTACATGCCTTCTGGACGGGAGCGGGCTGGCACACGCTGCATGCGGTGCAGGTGGGCGTCGGCGGGCCGACCGCTTATGTGGGCTTCCTGACGGTTGTGGCGGTGGTGCAGGTGGGGTCGCTGTTCAGCTCCGATGCCTGGAATAATGTGACGTTTACGGCAGGGGAGATACGGAATCCGAAGCGGAATCTGCCGCTGTCGCTGGCGCTGGGGACGGGCGTGGTGCTGCTGCTCTATGTGCTGTGCAACTTCGTCTACCTGAGTGTGCTTCCGCTGTGGGGAGATCCGGCGGCGGGGACGATCGCGGGGCGCGGGATCCAGTTTGCGGCACAGGACCGGGTGGCCACGGCGGTGATGCAGCAGGCGTTTGGGGGGATCGGCGCGAAGCTGATGGCGGCCGCGATCCTGGTTTCGACGTTTGGGTGCGTGAACGGGATGCTGCTGGCGGGGGCGCGGGTGTATTACGCGATGAGCCGCGATGGGCTGTTCTTTGAGAGCGTGGGGCGATTGAGCGGGCGATCGAATACGCCGGTGAACTCGTTGTGGGTGCAGTGGGCGTGGACGTGTTTGCTGTGTCTGTCGGGAAGTTATGGGCAGTTGCTCGATTATGTGATCTTTGCGGTGCTGATCTTCTATATCCTGACGATAGTGGGGTTGTTTGTGCTGCGGCGGACGCGCCCCGCGGCCCCGCGGCCGTACCGGGCGTTCGGCTACCCGGTGCTGCCGGCGCTGTATATCGGGATGGCGACGTGGATCTGTGCGGTACTATTGCGGTACAAACCTCAATACACATGGCCGGGCTTGATCCTGGTGTTGCTGGGGGTTCCGGTGTACCTGTTGTGGCGGCGGTCGGATGGCTCGGTCGCCCTGGACGGGGCCGCAGAGCGATAGCAAGTTGCAAGGGATAGACAAGTTTCAAACGAAGATGGAGAACTCTGGTCAATGGCGAATCTGCTGGCAATCAAGCCACTATCGAAGCTGCTGAAGGAAGCAAAGAACGAGGGCGAAGCCAGCCTGAAACGGTCACTGGGGCCGCTGAATCTGATTACGCTGGGGATTGGCGCGATCATCGGCGCGGGCATCTTCGTGCTGACCGGGCAGGCGGCGGCGAAGCATGCCGGCCCGGCGGTGATGCTGAGCTTTATCGTGGCGGGCATTACCTGCGCGTTTGCCGGGCTTTGCTATGCGGAGTTCGCCTCGCTGATCCCGATTGCGGGTTCGGCGTACACCTATGGCTATGCCACTTTGGGTGAGTTTGTGGCCTGGATCATCGGCTGGGACTTGGTGCTGGAGTATGCGTTTGGCGCGGCTACGGTGGCTTCGGGCTGGAGCGGCTACTTTGTGGGGCTGCTGCAGGATCTCGGCATCCATCTGCCGCCGCAGTTGACGACGACCCCGGGCACGGTGCTCTACCAGTATCACGACCGCTGGATGCAGCTGGCGGCGTTGCCGCCCGGGGTGAATGCAAGCAGCCTGCCGCATGTGGCCGGGGTGTTCAACCTGGTGGCGTTTCTGGCGATCGGGGCGGTTACGGCGGTGCTGGTGCGAGGGATTCAAGAGTCGGCGAACCTGAACACGGCGATTGTGATCGTGAAGCTGAGCGTGGTCGGGATCTTCCTGGTGCTTGGGATCGGATACATTCTGCAGCATCCGGCGATTGCTCATGCGAACTGGACGCCGTTCATTCCTCCGAGCGACGGGCATGGCAACTTTGGTCTGAATGGAATTACGGCGGGCGCGGCTTCGATCTTCTTTGCATACATCGGCTTCGATGCGGTGTCGACGGCGGCGCAGGAGGCGAAGAATCCGCAGCGGGATATGCCGATCGGCATTCTCGGGTCGCTGGTGTTCTGCACGATTCTGTACATTCTGGTCTCGGGCGTGCTGACCGGTCTGGTGAACTACAAGGCGCTGAATGTGGCTGATCCGGTCGCCGTGGGCATCGATGTGACGGGCGTGCGCTGGGGTAGCATCCTGGTGAAGATCGGCGCGGTCTTCGGTCTCGGGACGGTGATGCTGGTGATGCTGCTGGGGCAGTCGCGGGTGTTCTTCTCGATGTCGCGTGATGGGTTGCTGTGGAAGTGGGCCGGGGTGATTCATCCCAAGTTCCGGACGCCCTGGATCTCAAACATCGTGGTGGGAGCGATTGTGGCGTTCATGCCGGCGCTGCTGCCGATCGAGCGGCTCAGCGAACTGGTGAATATGGGAACGCTGCTGGCGTTTGCGATTGTCTGTGCCGGGGTGTGGATCCTGCGGGTGAGAAACCCGGGGCTGCATCGGCCGTTCCGGACGCCGTTGGTGCCGCTGGTGCCGATCCTGGGAATTGTGAGCGCGCTCTACCTGGTGTGGACGCTGCCTACGTTGACCAAGGTGGTGGTGCTCGGCTGGCTGGTGGTGGGTCTTCTGATCTACTTCACCTATAGTGTGAAGCACAGCAAGGTGCAATTGGAGTTGGGGGATAACAGAGAGGTAGAGGCGGCCGATCTGGGTCGCTGATCTAGCTGCTGCTTCTTAGTCAATCGCTGCAACTACGCCCGGCTACTTGCCGGGCGTAGTTGCGTTGGGGGGAGGGGCCGGGTTGGACTGGTCGGGTTGCTGGGCTGGCTGGTTCTGCTGGGGGGCTGCGGTCTGGGGCTGCTGCGGAGGCGGCGCCGGGCTCGAGGGCTGAGGCTGCTGCGGCGCCGGGGAGGGCGGCGTCTCGAGGGGGATGGGGATGGCCGGTGCCGGGGGCCCCGGCGTCGGCGCAGGGGCTGGAGCCTCCGAAGGCCGCTTTACCTGCGGCACCGGCGGATCGGGTTGCGGAAGGATGGGGAGGGTGACCTGGTCGGTGGCGGCGGGGTCGTCGCGCAGGCGGACGTAGAAGGTGGTGTCTGGCGGACGGGGCAGGGCGACGTTGGTGCCGACGAAGCCTTCAGGGACGGGTGTGGGTGAGGCGAAGCTGGGATCGGTGCTGAAGGAGTCGACCAGGTAGAGATTGGAGCCGGTGAGGGTGCAGGGCTGCTGCCGGGCGCGGACGGGGCAGTGGAGGTCGTTGAGGGTAGGGAGGCGGACCAGGGTGGCGAGTGGGATCCAGTCTCCGGTGGTGCCGTCGGGCGCGATGGCGCGGAGGCGGAGCGGGCCGAAGGCGGAGGGGCCGAAGAGCTTCAGCGGCTCGAGCGTGGCGAAGACAGTGTGTTTGTTCTGCAGCACCAGGGTGCCGGCCGGAATGGCGAGCGTGGTGTGGAGGGCGTCGTCGGCGCTAGCGATTTCGATCTGCTCGGAGCGGGGGAAGTTGTCGTCGGATTTGAGGAAGAAGGTGATGTGCTCGCCGAGTGGGAGATCGTCGGGCGCCAGATGAATCGGGGAGTCCTTGGGCTGGTCGACGCTCTTGCTGAGCAGGGTGACGACGGGGCGCGCCTGGGCGATGGTAACGGGAAGGGTGAGGAGGCGGCCGTCTTTGAGGGTGACCCTGGCGGAGGCCCGCTCGCCGGGAGTGAGCTTCGACTTGGCGGAGTCGGGGGCGAGGGTCATCTCGAGATGGTCGCTGGAGCTGGCGGCGGAGTCGGAGTGACTGCTGGGGTCGCTGCCAGCGGGCGGTTGCGACGGGGCGGGAGTGAAGATGGCGCCCTTCAGATCGAGCTGCTTCACCTGATCGAGACTGGTCCCTTTGAGGGTGGCGGTGGTGTCGCCGGGATGGAAGCTGAAATCTTCGAGTTTGGCCGGCTCGGAGAGTGCCTTGGCGGTGACGGTATCCGGTGCGGTGGTGCCGAACTGCCTGATCTGGAAGTGGACGGCGTCGGGCATCACCTGCTTGAGGGGCAGGGTGAGGGCGATCTGATCGGCCTTTTCGGCGGGCTTCCAGGTGAGCTTCGAGGGCTTTGCGTCGGTGACGGCGCTCTCGTGGGGGGCAAGGTCGTCGGTGATCCGCTCGATGCAGGCGGTTCCGGTGGAGGCCAGGAGGAGGTGGTTATCCTGGCCGGCTATGAGGGGGTCGCTGGTGACCAGCCTCCAACCTTTGCCGGGGACGTTCTGGAGTGGCAGGGTGGGGCCGACGAAGGGATCGAAGCCCCACATACCCTTGACCGTGCCGGTGAGTTGGGCGCCTTCCTTGGTTGAATCGACACGTTCGATGGGGGCTGGGCCGGCCGGGTTCTTTGCTGCCTCAGAGGGGGGCGAATCCGGTGACTCCATCG
>Ga0210403_10001931_pt1 | contig 19126 bp, 16 predicted proteins | sample IncBWC19MmetaG_FD_150863 | JGI IMG/M metagenome (GOLD analysis project Ga0210403, IMG submission 150863) | Forest soil microbial communities from Barre Woods Harvard Forest LTER site, Petersham, Massachusetts, United States - Inc-BW-C-19-M | ecosystem: Environmental > Terrestrial > Soil >... | reverse complement strand
AGAGGCATCGCGAGCATCGCCATGCCGAGTATCAATACGCCGCTGCGTTGAATACGCGCGGTCGCCGACCGCCTCAAATCCACTCAGCTGTAAACGCCGGCCTACCCCCGGCTACTCAAGGGGGGGGGCTATTTTTGGCGAGCAAGACCGGACTAATTTTGGATAGCGCTCCAGCTCAAGTCAAGAATGTCGAGTCCCGCACCAAGTTGACCCTTCGCAGCGCCGCCGCAGTGGCCGCGATCGATAGTTGCTGGCAGCTGATCAAATCAAACCACGGCAGGACGCTTTCGGTCAATTTCCTGACGACAGCGGCGACTGGCATAGAAGAGGGAGCACCATTCGGGCTTGCTCGGCCAGGGATTCTGGTCTGGGAGGAAGCATCACGAGCCGCCGAGCCGCAGGCCGATGCAAACGCCGAGGAGTTAAGGCAGTTCCTTGTTGGCGAAGGGCGAGTGAGCGACGACTTGCTCCAGTTTCTCGGGTCCGCTTCGGCTTCAGACGTGCGTCAACAGCTCTTGTCTCACCTTGCCTGGCACACCAACGAGCCCTCAATTGGTGACGTCGATGCAGCCGTTCTGCGCAAGCTCAGAGCGGTCTGTTGGGAGCGTAAAGTTTCCACAGCCTACGCGGAGAAGATCCGGGACAGTCTTGAGCCAGTGACGTGGTCGACCGCGACGAAGCCCGCAGACCGGGCCTTGCGAATCGAGGATTTCTACCATGTCTTCGATGAAGTAACCACGGTCTCAATATCGTCTCGCGCCCTTGAAGGCCTGCTTGCACCTGTCTCCGCACTCCGGATGTCTGGGATGCACTCGCTGGGGACCTCATCCACGGCAGTGTCGATCATCGGCGTGTCGCGTACAGGCCCGCCACCACCGCTCATTGGGAAGCGGATCGCGCGCGGATCTCTACAAGAGATTTCCGATGCTTTGCAAAAGTGCGGCGTCGCGTATGTTCACGGCACTTCAGGAACCGGGAAGACGACGCAGGCAGCGTTGTTTGCCCACAGCGATCGGGAAGCCTGCCTCTGGGTGAACTGCAGAGGCGCCGAGGAGGATCAACTGCGCTCTCAATTGAATGAGGTCGGTCGCCGAGTGGACGAGGAACTCCGATACCGCTACATCGTCGCCGACGACGTTGAGGTCGTGCGACACGGGAGACCGCTCGAGGAACTCCTTCCGGGCCTGCTCTACACGTTGCGGCAACGGAGCGGTGGCTTAGTTCTCACCGGGGATCGGCCGCCTTCGCAGCGCTTATCGAACGGATTGAGCCTGACGGTCGGTAGCTCGATTGCGATAGGGCTTTTCACAGAAGCGGAGGTGCGGTTACTTTTGCGTGAATATGGTGCGACCGATAGTGAGCGACTCACTGTCTGGGCCAGACTGATTCTAGCGAAGACGAGCGGGCATCCGCAGCTCGTCGCCGCATACATATCAGCGCTCGCGCAGTCGGACTTCGCTGATCCCACCATCGAGGATCTCCTGGGGACACCGACTGAGATCGCAAGCGCTCGCGAAGAAGCCAGGTTGGCCCTGGCCAGCACCCTCTCGCCCGCACATAGAGACTTGCTCTACCGGTTGAGCCTGCTGACCGGCCCCTTTGCCCGCAATCGAGCTCTTGCGCTGTGTCCCTCCGGTAAGGCTGCTTGACGCCAGCCGGTCACCTGGCCCGGTACGCAAGGCGGCAGCCGCCGTGTCTAGCAAATTCGACGGTCACCTACCAGCGGATCGCGAGCGTTTCAGCCAACGCCATATCGCAACGCTCGATTGATCGCGTTTAGATCGAAGCCTTCAGGATCGAACGCGCCCCCGATCCAGGTGAGCATGCTTTCATGCTCATCGTGCTTCGGGTCTTGGATAGCGGACAGGAACTCCAGGTAGCCCATGACGCCACCCACATCATCAGGCGGCGCGGCACGTTCTCCGGCAATGCACAGGGGATAAAACCAGTCCGCGTTTGGCTGGGGAACGGGCTTGACCTTGATGCGATGGCGCCAGCTGTCTCCGAAGTCGTATTCGTAAACGAACTCGCGAACGGACTCCCCGAGAACGCCCCCGAGCGTGTACTTCTTCTCGTCCAATATATTCAGATCTTCCATCTCGTCGTGAGCTGGACTGAAGGTTTTATTGCCAAACTCGAAGCTGTGTAAATGAGAGTCCGACCAGCCCATCACGAGCTGTAGCAGATCATGCAGTTTCGGCAGTTTGATCGAGCCGGGCACGAGGATCCGTCGCCAGATGGGCGGTTTGATATGCTCGAGTTCGACGTGTAGCTCATAGAGCTTCGGGGCGGCGCGCTTTCGGGCTGCCATGCGTGTGTCTCCCAGTGAGGAAGGACCGATCGTAGCGTAATTGACGCGGACTCGCAGCCAACTTGCCTACACGGGCGGGTCTGGACCGGCGTGGTGTTCGGCGAGGGTCGCCTGATAGTTCCAGGGCATCCAAGCCGCGGGGTTCGCAGCGAGTTCGGCGGCATGCCGCTGGAGGGCGACCAGATAGTCGAACGGAGCGACTTGATTGAGCTCGGCGGTGTGGATCAGGCTCATGAACACGTCACCGACGTGGGCGCCGGCGAGGGTTCGATAGAACAAGGCATTTTTCCGATGCAAGATCGCCTTCTTTAAGGCTCGCTCGGAGGTGTTGTTGTCGAGGGGCGCGCCTTGCACCCGCAGGAACAGGGTCAGTTCTGACCAGCGCTTTTGCATGTAGAGGATCGCCGCGCCGAGCGCGGAGTTCGGCTCAACGAGGCGCTCGGTAAATTGCCGTTGCATCCACTCATCGAGCGCGGCCATGCGCGGCTGGCTTTCATCTTGGTGCAGTTTCAGCCGTTGCGCGGGATCGAGAGCCTGGTCACGGGCACGAGCATCGGTAATGTACACCTCGCGCAGGGTCTCGAGCACGAAGCGGACCTCGGCCGGGAACGTCTCGGTCAGTTCCACATAGCGTCGTCGGGCATGGGCCAGGCATTGCGACAGGATCGTGTCGAACTCGCTCGGGATATTGCGCGAGAGCCCATCGCACATCTGGATCGGCGCGGGTAGATCGGTGTTTCGGCGGGCGAGCACCGCGGCGAGATTCTCGCCAGCGTGACGTACACCGGTGAAGAACAGCGCGATCTGATGCCCGGTGTGGGTCGCGACGATGCCGGAGGTGAAGATGCCGGTGCGTTCGCTATCCGCGTCATCGGCGAGCGCCGCGGCGCGCTGTTTGCGGGTCAACTGCAGCACCTTCATGGTGGTATCGTCGTTGTACAGTACGGTAGCTTGAGCCGCCTGATTGAGCAGTTCCTCGTGGGCGGGGGCCAGAGTTTTTGCCGCCGCCTGCACCAGATCCCATTGCGTCGCGGCGGGCAGCGGGATACCCATGCCGTCCTGCAATTTCTCGATGCGATTGAACGGCAGGCCGGCACCGTATTTGAGCAGGCCCACCATGCTGGTCGCGGTCGCATCGTATTTGTCATTGCCGACCCCGGCGGGCGCCGGGGCGGTGAACACCTCACCGCACAGATTGCATCGCAGCCGGTCACAGGCATACACCGTCGCCGAGAGCGGCGCCATGCCGGTGATGCGCACCAGCTTCGCCGGCTCGCTCTGCGGATACAGTTTCCCGGACTCGCAGCCGGGACAGCCCTCACCGCCGTGTAGATCGGGGTGCGTCACCGTCACTTGGCTCGCGCCGGTGTACGCAGCGGCGGCATTGCGCCCATGACCGGGTGGCTTCGGTCGGGGGACGGCCGGTTCCTCGGTCGAGCCCGCGGCAGGCGGCTCGCTGTGCTTCTCCCCGAGCACGTTGCGGGTGGATTCGGTGGTTGCACCGAAGATCATTCGGCGCAAGCGCTCGAGCGAGGCGTCCTTGCACTGCAGCTCGGCCTGCATCAACGCCACGGTATCAACGATGCCGGTCAAGGTCGCGTGTTCTTCGTCATTCAGGACCGCGCGGGTACGCTCAAGGATGGCGGCAATCCTCTTTTGCTCGACATCCATGGTTTTCAATAACGGGGGCGGTCGCGATTTTTTCTTGCGGCTACTCATGGCACATGCAGCAGGCGTTCGCGAAAATCCCGACACAGCGGCAAGCCGAGGATGTCCTTGAGCGTCCGGTTTGCACTATGGGTCAGATCATCCTTGCCGCGACCCTGCGTTTGCCCCAAGTACTGCCAGTTCGCCGCCCGGTAGCACGTCCCGCGATAGCGACACCGATCGATGAACGTTTCGGCAAAATACACGGGGTGGCCGTACATCCTTTGCCACTCCTGAGACAGCACGCGCGTCATGCGCCCGAGCAGGTGCGAGGCCAAGTGCTTGACCTCGACCCAGGGCAAGATCAGATACCGGGTGTTGTAAGCAATGCGGCTGATGTTTTCGCGCCGCACTTCGGGCGACCAGCCGAGGAACCGATCGCGGGGCCCCAGGTGCCGCGGCGCCGAGCTCCACGCGAACAGCGCGATCGGCCGGGAACCTGCGTACACCATGAGCTTCAGGTGCTCCCCGACGGGCTGCGCGTAGCCGAGATAGTGATGCTCCTGCATCAGGCTGTTGAAGAGCGCCTCCGCGGGCGTGCGCCGGACCTGCACGAACGTGAGTGCTCCCAACTCGCGCAAGCGTCCCCGCAGCGCCGCGCTATCCACCGTCACCGGCGCCGGCCGCGTCCGAACGCAGAGTGGATTCGGGGGCCGACGGCGTACCGCCGGCAACTCGATAAGCCCTGCGCGCCACAGCGCCAGCATCAGGCCGCGACACACCATCGCACGCGAGGCGCCGTTCGCCTGGCGCCAGTCCCAAGCGCTACAGAGCGTTTCCGAGAGCGCCCGCCGGCTCTGCTCCGGGTGAGCCGCGACGAGTTCGCGGATCTGATGCACGTCGTCCCTTGTGACGGCACGACCGCGAAACGTAAGCAGCGTTTCCATGGGTGATCAAATTATCACCCCCGCTGATGGAACGCAAGCCGTGCCCCGTCTCGATCACGCCACCCGCGGTAGTGGCCGCCAGGCCGACACTCCACGTGCCTTGAGCGGATCCGCGCCCATCAGCAGCACCTGCAGCTGATGGGCCTGCAGCTCTTGGATCGGACCGTCCGTCGGCCAGTACGGGAACTTCCCCTGCGATAATCGTTTATGGCACACCCAAAAACCTTGACCGTTATACGTCAAAATTTTCACCGCGGTGCGCCGCCGATTGCAAAACACGAACAGCCAGCCACAAAATGGATCGACCTGCAGCTGCGCCTTGCAGATCCGCGCCAGGCCATCGATGCCGGCGCGAAAATCGATGCTCGCCACCGCCACCAAAATGCGCATCTGCGCGGTGAGCTGGATCACGGCGATGCCGACCAACCCGATCGGTACAGCTGCAACACCATCTCCGTTGCCGCGCCGGGCGCCATCTCCAGCTGCAGTCTCTGTCCATTGACGTTCTGCAACGACAGCCGGCAGCCGCTCGGGCTCACAGGCAACGCACCGGTCAACTCAATGAACTTCATCGGACCGGGCTTCGACGTCAGTTTCGCCTTGCCGGGTACCCGGGCGATCACGCCGCTCATCCGTTTGAGTTTGTTGTATTCCAGGCCCAGCGCACGCGCCGTCCGGAATACCCCGTGCCGCCGCGCGACTCGCCCCGCAGTCGATCTTCGCGTACCGGAGTCCATCGCGTCACGAGTTCGACGACTTGCAGAAGAACCGCAGTCGGACAGCGAAGCACCGTGAGTCATTGCATCGGAAAGGGGCTGACGCAGAGCGCCGCGACGCGTACCCGCGATTCGTTCCGCGTCAGTCTGCGGAGGAGGCATCTTCGCGACGAAGGTGCCAATTCGAGTTGCGAGATCCCAGTGATTTGGCATTTTGGACGCAACGCAGAAAGCTGGCAATTCTGGAATGGCGCTGAATGGTTCTGATTTTCTTGACCTTTCAAAGCCTTATGAAGCTCGTTTAGTTGATCCAAGGAGGATCTTCGAAATCGCCCCTCTTGACATCCTTTTCTCGAGTTTGTACCTTGTTACTCCAAGGTAGCTTTATTCAAATGACGGCCGACGCAAAATTCAACCCGATCCGCAAAGGACTGCTGGAGTTTCTCATCCTGCAGATCATCTCGGCGGACAAGGTCTACGTCGCCGATATGATGAAACGCCTGCAGGAAACGGACTTCGCAACGCAGGAAGGCACCCTGTATCCGCTGCTGAGCAAAATGCGCCGGGAAGAGTACGTCGACTATGAATGGCAGGAGTCCGAATCCGGACCGCCTCGCAAGTACTACAAGCTGACCGCCAAGGGCAAATCCCAACTGGCGGAGTTCAAGGACTATTGGGCTTACCTCAACACCACAATCAACCAATTAGGTCGCTGAGCATGAACACCGTCATCATCATCAATCTCAATGGAAACGCCTTCCATCTCGAAGAGCCGGGATTTCAAAGCTTGCGAGCGTATCTGGAGCGGGCCCAGGCGCAGCTCAAGGACAATCCCGACAAGACCGAGATCATGGCCGATCTGGAGCAGGCGATCGCGGACAAGTGCGGACATTTCCTGCGCCCGCACAAAAACGTGCTGAGCGCCGCGGAGATCGGCGAGGTCTTGAAGGAAATGGGTCCGGTGCAAAGCGAAGGCGCCGCGGACGCGGCGGCCGGCGCGGGTAACCCGCCAAACACGGAGTCCAAGCCCGGTGGCGCCGCGGGTACCGCGCCCAAGCGCCTCTATCAAATTCGCGAAGGTGCGATCATCAGCGGTGTGTGCGCCGGCCTGGCGGCGTATCTCAACATCGACGTCACCATCGTGCGCATCGCCTTCGTGCTGTTGACGCTCCTGACGACGGGAATCTGGCTGCTGGTCTACCTGGTCATGATGCTGGTGGTTCCCTACGCGAATACCGGCGAGGAGCATGCCGCGGCCGCCGGCGCACCGTTCAATGCGCAGGAAGTGATCGATCGAGCCAAGAAACACTACGCTGAATTCAAAGACAGCAAGGAATGGCGCCGCCACTGGCGTCAGCAGCGGCGTGAATGGCGCCGCAAATGGCACGAGAACGCGTATTGGTGGGGCCACAACTTGCAGCGCAATGTCCACCAGTTCCGCGCCGGCGCGGGCTATGGCGGCCACGTGGGCGCAACGCTGCTCATGCCGATTCTCGCAGTCCTCAATGCCATTCTGTTTTGCGTGTGGATCGCTGCGATGGTGTCGCTCGCAACGACCGGGTCGATCTTCGGCTGGGTGGTGGCGGGCTCCATTCCCTTGTGGGTCTCGATCCTGATCCTGATGTTTTTCTACAGCATGATTTCCCGGCCGCTGCGCCACGCGCGCCGCGCCATCTACTGGAACACGGGCGGCTACAACTATTTTTGGTTCGCCGCGTGGTATGAGATTTTCTCGACCGCAGTACTGATCCTGGTCTGCTGGTTCGCCTACACGCACGTGCCGGAAGTACACGATTTCTTTCGGCACTTCGCGCAAAACTTGACGCTGATGTGGAACAACATCCTCGAATCGCTCCACCACACGGCGGCTCACCAGCGGGACCCCGGGATTGACTCGCGATTACCCGCTGCCGCCGCGGCCGCATCGGCCAGCGCCTTCCTCGCACTGCGGAGGTGATGCGCCTCCGGCGACAGTGAGCTATTCTGCCGCGTCGGCGTAGTGAATCGAGGGAGCGGCCATGCCGGGAAGACTGGATGGGAAAGTAGCGGTCATTACGGGCGCGACCAGCGGCATCGGGGAGGCGACCGCTCGGCGCTTCGTGGCCGAGGGAGCGCGCGTCGTCATCGAGCAAGCGGTCGGCCGCTTCGGCAAACTCGATTGTTTGTTCAACAACGCCGGCGCCTCAACTCCGGGTGAACTCGACAGCATTACCGAAGAACAATTCGACTACGGCATGAAGCTGCTGGTCGGCAGCGTCATGTTCGGCATCAAGCATGCCGCGCGCGTCATGAGCGCCGGCGGCTCCATCATCAACAATTCGAGCATCGCGGCGCATCGCCTGGGTCAAGGCGGCACGTTGTATTCCGCGGCGAAGGCCGCCGTGAGCCACATCACGCGCATAGCCGGGGCGAAGCTCGGTCCCAGCGGCATTCGCGTGAATTCCATCTCTCCCGGCGCGATTGCCACACCCATCTTCTGGGGCGGCTCCGCCCAGGCGCAAACCATGAGCGCCGCGGACAACGCGCGCAAGCTTGCGAAGCTTCAGGGCAATCTGGCCAGAGCCACGCCCCTGCCCCGTTCCGGCGTCGCGAACGACATTGCCTACGCGGCGGTGTTCCTGGCGAGCGATGAAGGCAGCTTCATCAACTCGCACGACTTGGTCGTCGATGGCGGCCGAATTGCGCAATTCTTTGAGCGTCCGCAACCGGGCTAGCCCCTGCCGACACGCTTCACGCGGAATACCTCAGACGGGCCCATAGGCGACTCATGTTTCCGGCCGCCGATCGCTCGGCAGTCGGTAGATGACTCCAGCCGAACTCGGCGCAGGTATCTATTGCCGGGCACGCATGGGAAGATAGGCACCGTGGCGATCCGCGGTGACCGTCCGAAACTAGCCGGCAGTGACGGAGAACAGTCCCATGGCGACAAAAGTGATTCACTCTGGCAAGGCAATTTCCGATGCGAGTCGGCGGCGGCTCCTTGGCCTGGCAGGGGCAACCGCGACCGCATTGCTGGTTCGGCGTGCCGCCGCACGTACCGGCGCGCTCATCGGGGATACGAAGCACGCATCGTCGCCGGGACGCACGATAACGGTTGATGCCCAGCCCGGCCCGTATAAGCTCGATACCGCTCAAACCGCGGTGCTCGTGGTCGACATGCAGAACGACTTCGGGGCCACCGGAGGCATGTTCGACCGTGCCGGCATCGACATATCCGGCATTCGAAAGGCGATTGCGCCAACCGCAGATGTTATTTCCGCCGCTCGAAAGGCAGGCGTTCCGATCGTATACCTCAAGATGGCGTTTCACGCCGACTTGTCCGATCTCGGTGCCGCCGATGCAGTCAACCGAGTTCGTCATCTCCAAATCTTGCACGTGGGAAAAGAGGTGCCGGCACCGGACGGACGAGTAAGCCGCATCCTGATCCGCGATACGTGGAACAGCGACATCCTGCCGGAGCTCAAACCGCACAGCGCAGATCTGGTGGTGTACAAGTCGCGGTTCAGTGGATTCTATCGGACCGATCTCGATGAACGGCTGCGCGCAATGCGCGTGAAGCACTTGGTCGTCACGGGCTGTACTACGAGCATCTGTGTCGAGTCGACCGTGCGGGATGCGATGTTTCGGGACTATCAATGTGTGCTGCTCAGTGATTGCATGAGCGAGCCGATTGGCGGCAATCTCTCGCGAAGCAACCACGACGCGTCTTTGCTGACTGTGCAGACGGCTTTCGGCTGGGTGTCCGATTCTGCTAGATTTTTGAGAGCGCTCGCGTAACCGCGAGGTTTAAGCGCTGCCCGAATCAGGAGCCTGTTAGCCGAAGGGTCCGCGCGGCGGCGGTGGCGGTGGCGGCGGGTTCCACGCACCCGCCGCAATTTTGCCGCCCTTGGCGGATACCGCCAGTTCGATGATCTTGTCGGTGATGTTGGGCTCGTAGCCCTCGGTGTGGCCCTTTTGCATTTTTACGACGTCCGCGACGACACGGCCATCCTTGCAATTTGGAAACACATAGACCGAGGCGCGGCCCGACTTGGGATAGCGGCCCCAACCATCGGAACCCGGATCTTGCCGGGTCGGATCCCATACATAGCCCGGCTTCGGATCAAGGATTTCGGGCAACTCCTCTCGTTTGCCACAGCTGAATTTGTCGGCGAGCGGCGACGTCTCCGCCGGAATCGATTCATACTCGCCATTCGAGAAAATGAACGAGTAGTCGCAGGCGCCCCCCGGCGGCCCGGCCGGAGTCGGCGGCAGGCGCAGGGGCGGCGGCGGAGTGGCCGCGCCGCCGCTCTTGTAAACCGGCGTGCCGCCGAAAAATCCCCGATCCGCCCGAGTCACGGGCCGGTGGTGCCGCACAATTCACGCCGAGCAGCGTATGCGCTTGCTGCGCCATGGCGGCTGCCGCGGCGAAGACGCTCAAGCTCATCAAGGCACGCGCTAAATGTCTAGATGGTTGCAACAGTTTCATCGGCCGGCTCCTCTGTTCGACTGCTTACGCGCGGGCGGGCCCGCGCTGCGCATCCGCCATGGCAATCCCGCGGCGCTCCGGACCGCGGACCACGAGCAGCACTATGACAACGACGACCGTACCGACGACGCTGGCCATGGCCAGACCGTAATTATTGCCGTGTGCCTCGGCGATCATGACTTGGATGGGTAAATTGTAGGATGCCACGAGATTGCCCAGTTGATAGACAAAGCCGGGGAAGGTGGCGCGAATCTGCGGAGGAGACAGCTCGTTCAAATGCACGGGGATGATGCCCCAGGCACCCTGCACCGATACTTGGATGAGAAAGGCGCCTATCCCCAGGACAATGGGGGTCGTGCCGTAAGCCCAGAAGGGGATGACCGGCAATGCCAGCAACGCCGCCGACATGATCGCGCCACGCCTGCCGATGCGCTCGGACAGAAACCCAAAACCGATGCCGCCGCAGATGGCGCCGATATTGGCGATTGCGGTCATGAGCGAGAGGGTTTTGGTGTCGAAACCATGCTGAATGTGTAGGAACAGATTCGGGTAGGCGTCCTGCGAACCATGGCTGAAGAAATTGAAGGCGGTCATCAGAATGACCGCATACACCGCGAGCTTCCACTCGCGGTACAACGTCCCCCAGAGGCTGTGCGCCTGTTTCTGGGCGCGCTGTTCGATCCAGGCGGGCGACTCATCGACACCCACGCGGATGAAAAACACCAGAATCGCGGGCGCGAGTCCCAGCAAGAACATATAACGCCAGCCCAACTGGTCGTAAAGGAAGAACGATGCGATGGAGGCGACGAAATAGCCGCTGGGATAGCCTGCCTGCAGCAGACCGGACACCACGCCGCGCGCACGCACCGGGATGGTCTCGAAAGTCAGGGCGGAGCCGATGCCCCACTCGCCCCCCATGGCGATTCCGAATAGAAACCGCAACGTCAAAAAGGCGGTCAGCGACGGCGCAAATCCCGACAGCGCTTCCAGGACTGAAAAGGCCAAAATATTCCACATGAGAACCGGTTTGCGGCCGAATCGGTCCGCAAGCCGGCCAAAGGCAAACGCGCCGATGGGTCGCGCCGCCAAAGTCAAAAATATGGCATAGGTGACGTTCTTCACATCGACGTGAAACGTCGACGCAACGTCCTTGAACATGAACACCATGAGAAAAAAATCGAAGGCGTCCAAGGTCCAGCCGAGGTAAGCCGCCACGACGACATTTTTTTGACTTCTGGTCCACTGCATCCGCGATCCCCCGAGGCCTCGCGCGATGCTAACGGTGCAAGCTGCGATTGTCGACCTTGGGATGCCGCTTCCATTCTGACGGCGTTCGGCCGAAACTTCGGCCTATGCTCAGACCCTTGCATGAATATCCGATGCGCAAGCTCAATCGCCCTGCGCCTAGCGTGGAAACGCGGCGCGGCGAGGGCGGCGTCGTGTACTTGAACTGTGGTCTGCCGTACCAGCCCGGCCTGCCCTCCCTCATCGACTATTTGGCCCGGGCCGCCGAGTTGCGTCCGAACACGACATTCCTGGCCGAACGCGACGGCCGCAAACAATGGCGCCGCCTGACCTACGCAGCAGCCTTGCGCGACACGGCGGCGGTTGCAACCTGGCTCATCCGCGCAGGATTTGGGCCCGGCAGCGCGCCGGCGATGATCTTGTCGGAAAACAGCATCGAACATGCGCTGTTGATGCTCGGCGCGATGCGTGCGGGTGTAGCGGTGGTTCCCGTATCGCCGACCTATAGCTTCGGCCAAGACCTCGGACGCTTGGGCTACGCCTTGGATCTCACGCAGCCGTCCCTCGTGTACGCCGGCGACGCCGTTCGATATGCTCCGGCGCTTGCATATGTCAAGGCGCGGTTGCCCCGCGTTGTCGCCATCGCCGGCAATGAATTCTCCAGGCTGCTGCAAACCGTCGATGCGGCGGCGGTGACGGCGCGGCGGCACCTGATCACGGATGACACCATTGCAAAAATTCTACTGACATCGGGGTCGACCGGCCGTCCCAAGGGCGTCACGAATTCCCACGGCAATATTGCCGGCGCGGTCCAAATGGTCCGCCTCATCAGCGAGCCTTACGAGCACGAGCGGACCACGACCATCGTCGATTGGCTTCCCTGGCATCACGCATTCGGCGGGAATGCGCAATTCAATGGCGTACTGTCGCTGGCAGGCACGCTGTACATCGATACCGGCCGCCCGGTTCCCGGGCTGTTCGACGCGACCATCGAAAACCTGAGAGAAATATCGCCGACCAGCTTCGGCTGCGTGCCGGCGGCCTTTGGCATGCTCGCCGCTGCGCTCGAGCGGGACGCGGATTTACGCCGGAATTTTTTCAAGAATATTCGCTCCCTCGGCTATGGCGGCGCGCTGTTGCCGCAACCGATCTGGGAGCGGATGCAGCGGGTGGCAATACGGGAAATCGGCGAGCAGCTGCCGTTCGGCACCGGATGGGGCATGACCGAGACCACCGCGACCGGAGTCGCGGTGTACTGGAACACCGCACGCACCGGGCTGCTCGGGCTGCCCCAGCCGGGCGCGACGCTCAAGCTGGTGCCCGCCGGCGATCGGATGGAGCTGCGGATCAAGGGTCCCCACGTCATGAGCGGCTACTACAAGGCGGATGCCCTCAATGCGGCGGCGTTCGATGACGAGGGCTACTTTCGAACCGGCGACGCGGTGCGCTGGGTGGATCCGGCGCGGCCCGTCGAGGGGCTCGAGTTTGCCGGCCGCATTGCGGAGGACTTCAAGTTGTTGTCCGGAACGTGGGTTCAAGCCAGCATCGTACGCCGCGATTTGGTGGAGGCGTTGCAGCCCTATGTGAGCGACGCCGTGATTTGCGCGCCCGATCACTCTTGGCTGGGGGCGCTGGTTTGGCTGGCCATGCCCGACGATGCCCGGCTGCGAGCGGGGCTCGCGCACAGGCTCGCGGCGTTCAATCGCGCCCGCCAGGGCAGTGCCGACACCATTGCGCGCCTGTTGATCCTGAAGGACCCGCCCTCGGCCGAGGCCGGTGAAATCACCGATAAGCGCTCGATCAACCAGCGGCTCGCCATGGAGCGCCGCGCGAACGACGTGGCTCAGCTATACGCGGAACGCCCGGATCCGCGCAGCGTCGAGCCCGCGGACCTGCAGCCCGTGGCTGCGGCGAGATCCTAAGCCTGGGCGTCGAGGGATGATTATGAATAAAAAAGTTTGTGTGGTCACCGGATCATCGTCCGGCATCGGCGCCGCGAGCGCGATTATGTTCGCGCAACGCGGGTGGGATGTTTGCGTGAACTATTCGAGGGACCCAAAACCCGCGGAGAAAGTCGCGGCAACTTGCAAGGATTACGGCGCCGATGTGCTGGTCGAACGTGCCGATGTCGCCGACGATGCGCAATGCGTCGAGCTGGCAGGGCGCGTCAAGACGCATTTTGGACGCTGCGATACGCTCGTCAACAACGCTGGAACGACCAAATTCGTCGACCTCGATGACCTGAATGGCCTCAGCGCGGCCGATTTTCAGCGGATTTACGCAGTCAACGTCGTTGGCCCCTTTCAAATGATGCGCGCATTTGCACCGCTGCTCGAGCGCAGCACGAGCCCGGCGGTGGTCAACGTTTCCTCGATTGCCCCGTTGATCGGCGGCGGTTCGAGCCTTGCCTATATTGCATCCAAAGGCGCGCTCAATGCCTTGAGCGTGGTCTTGGCAAGGGTCTTAGGTCCGCGGATTCGGGTGAATGTTGTCGCGCCCGGAATGGTTGATTCTCCGTGGCTCAGGAACGGCCTGGGGCCGGAGCGGTTTGCGGCCATGCTGCACAACTATGAGGCGGCATCGGCGCTCGGCAGCATGGTACGGCCCGAGGAGGTGGCCGAGACGATCTATTACCTGGGTGCCGTGGCATCGAAAACCACCGGCGAGGTGCATCTGGTCGACGGCGGGCGACGCGTCGGGCGCTAGCCAAGGCTGTCCACGGCGCCGATCCTGCACACAACGCGGAGCCTTTGTTAAGCTTCCGCTTTCCACTGGAGTAGACAATGCTTAGATTCGAGAAGCGCGGCAGCGCGGGCATCATCTGGATCAACAATCCGCCTGTCAATGCCATCAGCGTCGGCGTGCGAGCAGCCATCATCGAGGGTGTCGCAATGCTCGCGCAGGACCCGGAAATCAATATCGGAATTCTGGCTTGCGAAGGCCGCACCTTCATGGCAGGCGCCGACATCACTGAATTCGGCAGGCCGCCGCTGTCGCCCGGTCTGCACGAAGCCATCCATGCCGTCGAAAATTCCGTAAAGCCGATCGTCGCCGCGATTCACGGCACGGCGTTCGGCGGCGGCCTGGAAGTCGCGCTCGGCTGCCATTATCGAGTCGCGGTCCCCAGCGCCAAAATCGGCCTGCCCGAGGTCAAGCTCGGCCTGCTCCCCGGCGCCGGCGGAACTCAGCGATTGCCCCGCTTGATCGGCATTGAAGCTGCGCTCGGCATCATCGTTTCGGGCGATCCGGTCCCGGCCCCGCAGGCGGCCAAGGCCGGCGTCATCGACATGATTCTTGAAAGCGACCTGCTCGAGGGCGCCCTGAAATACGCGCGCGGTCTGGCTGCACGGCAAGCCCCGCTGCGCAAGGTGCGCGAACTCCATGTCGATGCCGGTAAAATCGCACCGGGATTCTTCGAGGAAGCGCGCCGGCGCCTTGCGAAGGAAAAGAAAAATCTGTTCGCGCCCCAGCGCATCGTCGATGCCCTGGAAGCGGCGGCCACTCTGCCCTTCGACTTGGGGTTGGCGCGCGAGCGCGAGCTGTTCCTGCAATGTGCGCAAAACGGCCAGTCCAAGGCCCTGCAGCACGTGTTTTTCGCCGAGCGCAAGGCGGCCAATGTGCCGAACCTCGACAAACACGTCACCACGCGGGACATCAAGTCCGTCGCCATCATCGGCGCGGGTACGATGGGCGGCGGCATCGCGATGAATTTCCTGAACGTCGGCGTTCCGGTCACGCTGCTTGAAATGCAGCAGGATGCCCTGGACCGGGGTGTCGGCGTGATTCGCAAGAATTACGAGAACACCGCCGCCAAGGGCAAGCTGACGGTGGAACAGGTTCGGCAACGCATGGGATTGCTCAAACCCACGCTTTCCTACGCCGACCTGCGGGAAGCAGACCTGGTCATCGAAGCGGTGTTCGAAACCATGGCCATCAAAAAGGATGTGTTCGCCAGGCTCGATAAAGCCGTCAAACAGGGCGCGATCCTCGCCTCGAATACCTCCTACCTGTCCATCGACGAGATCGCCGCATCGACCTCGCGGCCCGGCGATGTGGTCGGCATGCACTTTTTCTCTCCCGCCAATGTGATGCGGCTGCTGGAAATCGTGCGTGGCGCGAAGACCGCGCAAGATGTGCTGCTCACCATCGTCGATCTCGCGAAGCGAATCAACAAAGTCGGCGTGGTATGCGGAAATCGGGACGGCTTCATCGGCAACCGCATGCTCGGCGGATACGCCTACCAGGCCTCGCTGATGGTGCTGGAAGGCGCGCTGCCGGAGCAGGTCGACGCGGCGTTGCGAAATTTCGGCATGCCCATGGGCGTGCTGCAAATGAGCGACTTGGCCGGCCTCGATGTGGGGTACAAGTCGCGCAAAGATCGGGATCCGGCCAGTTTCGACGGACGCGTGTCGCGCTCTGCCGATCTGTTGGTGGAAATGGGCCGCCTCGGACAAAAAACGCAGGCGGGGTACTACGACTACGCACCGGGTGATCGAACGCCGCGGCCATCACCCGTGGTGGCGGACATTCTCGAGAAAGTCTCCCGAGAATACGGCATCGCGCGCCGCAAATTCACGGATGAGGAGATCGTCGAACGCTGTTTTCTGGCGCTGATGAATGTGGGCTGCGACGTGTTGAGCGAAGGAGTGGCGTACCGCTCCGGCGACATCGACATCGTTTACCTGTACGGCTATGGCTTCCCCGCTTATCGCGGCGGCCCGATGTTCTGGGCGGAAAACGCGGTCGGATTGAAGACTGCGCTGGAGAAACTCAAGCAATACAGCGCCGCCTCCGGCGGCAAGTGGCTCAAGGTCTCACCGCTGCTCGAGAAGCTGGTCGCCGACGGCAAGGGCTTCGCCAGCGTCGGGCAATGAACATCGCCGGACGCCGCCTGCCTCGGTCTTCAATGCGCTGCAGGCAACTCTCGATACTTCATCATGGCGTCGATGCTCGGCGCCCTGCCGCGCCATGCGACATACATGGCCGCAAGATCTTCAGTGTTGCCGCGCGATAGAATCATGCGCCTGAATCGATCGCCGTTTGCGCGGTTGAGGCCCCCGTGATCATCGAACCATTGATAGGCATCATCGTCCAGCATCTGCGTCCATAGATAGGCATAGTAACCGGCGGAGTAGCCGCTCGCCCAGATGTGACTGAAGTAGCTGGATCGATAGCGCGGCGGCACCGCAGACAGGTTCAAATGAGCTTTCGCGAGCGCCTGCGTTTCGAACGCATCGGGCGCCTGCAGCGGAGCATCGGCCGTCAATATATGCCATTGCATGTCGAGTTCGGCAGCGGCCAATAACTCGGTCAGCTGGTAGCCCGCGGCGAAATTCCTCGCCCTCTTGATCCTTTCCGCCAAGGCATCGGGCATCGGCGCGCCGCTTTGATGATGTTTGGCATAGTGGTTGAACACCGCGGGGTAGATCGCCCAGTGCTCGTTGAACTGGGACGGAAACTCCACGAAATCGCGCGCGGTCGCAGTACCGGAAAGCGACGGGTAGCGCGTGTCGGCAAACATGCCGTGCAGTGCATGGCCGAATTCGTGAAACATCGTCGTGACGTCGGTGAAACTGATCAACGCGGCTTCGCCGGGTGCCGGCTTCGGTAGATTCGCCACGTTGTAGATGACCGGCAAGGTGCCCAGCAATTTCGATTGATGGACAAATTCCGACATCCATGCGCCGCCGTTTTTGTTGTCCCGCCTGAAATAGTCGCAGTAAAACAGCGCCAGCGGTTCGCCGCCGACGTCGCTCACTTCGAAGACGCGTACGTCCGGTTGGTAGACGGGCAGGTCCTTCCTTTCCTTGAATGTAATGCCGTACAGCTGGTTGGCCGCAAAGAACACGCCGTTTTCGAGCACATTGTGCAATTCGAAGTACGGCTTGATCTCGGCGTCGTCGAGAGCGTACTTTGCCTTGCGCAGTTGTTCTGCGTAAAACTCCCAATCCCACGGCTGCAGCGCAAACCCGCCTCGCTGCATGTCGATCACATCGATCCAATCTTGTTTTCCGGGCGAATCATTGATGCATGATCGCGGGGCGCCTGCCACGCAGCACGAATTTTTGAATCTTGCCCGTCGCCGTCTTCGGCAGTTCATTTACGAAATGAAATGCACTGGGAACCTTGAAGTGCGCCAGCGCAGCGCGCGCGAAGTCGTGCAACTCCTCTTGCGTCGTGGATACCCCGGCGCGCAAAACCACGAATGCGTGGGGCGATTCTCCCCACCTCTCATGCGGCATGCCCACGACCGCGACTTCGAGCACCGCCGGGTGCCGCAGCAACGCGCCCTCGACCTCGATCGAAGAGATGTTCTCGCCGCCGCTGATGATGACGTCCTTGAAGCGATCCCGTATCTCGATGTAGCCGTCCGGATGCACGACCGCGCCGTCGCCGGAATGGAACCAGCCGCCGGCAAAGGCCGCGGCGGTGGCCTGCGGATCATTGTAGTAGCCGCTCATGACCACATTGCCCTTCGCCACGATTTCACCCATGGTCGTGCCATCCCGCGGCACCTCGCGCATTTCGCGATCCACTACCCGCAGCTCGCCCGAGGTGATCAACTCGACCCCTTGGCGGGCCTTGATGGTCGCGCGCTCGGCGCCGGACAGGGCGGCGTGCTCGGGCAGAGGCTCGCAAATGCTGATGAACGGCGCCGTTTCGGTCAGTCCATACACTTGCAAGACATGCCAGCCGAGTTCGGATTCGAGACGCTCAATGGTCGCGGCGGCCGGCGGCGCGCCCGCGGTCAGCACGCGAACGCAACGGGGCAACTGCTCACGCTTGTCGGCCGGACCGTTCGCAATGCCGATCAGGACCGTCGGTGCGGCACAAAGATGCGTCACGCGTTCGCGCCGCACATTTTCATAAACCGCCGCCGCATCGACGACGCGCAGACAAACATGTGTCGCCCCAACCGCGGTCACGGTCCATACGAAGGTCCAGCCGTTGGCGTGAAACATCGGCAGCGTCCACAAATACCGTGCGGCGGGCGTCATCGGCCAATGCGACAGCGTGCCGACCGAATTTATCCAGGCGTTGCGATGCGTGATCATGACGCCCTTGGGACGCGATGTGGTACCGCTGGTGTAGTTGATGGACAACAGGTCCGTTTCCGCTATTTCGGCAAATTCGCGCGAGTCGCCGCTCGATTCAAGCTGCGACTCATAGGATAGCCAGCCCGCCTTGTTGCCTTCGAGCGCGACGAAATGCCGCACGCCCGGCATCCGATCCCGAACCCCGTCGATGCAATCGAGGTAGTCGCCATGAACACACAGCATGCTTGCGCCGCTATGCACGGTCACGAAAACGAAATCCTCGGCCGACAGTCGGTAGTTGATGGGCACAATGACCGCCCCGATCTGCGGTATCGCGTAGTATTGTTCGAGATGTTGATGCGTATTGGGGGCAATCGTCGCTACGCGGTCACCCTTGCGCACGCCCAGTCTCGCAAGTGCGGCGCTCCATTGGTCGCATCGTTTGCCGAATTGGGCGTACGTAAACCGTAGCTTGCCGTCGACCACCGCTTCGCGCCCGCCGTGCAGCTTGCGCGCACGGCGTGCGAACTCGAGGGGTGTCAGCGGCGATTCCATCACCAAAGCCTACCAGATCAAAGCTATCTCAGCTGGACACCGCGTGGCGGCGAGCCGCTCAGTCCAGCGGCTCACGCGGGATACTCAAGACAGGCTCGTATCGATCAGGATCGCCCGAAAATCGTTGACATTGGTCAAGGTCGGCCCGGTAATCACCGAGTCCTCCAGCATGCTGAAGAAGCGGTGTGCTCGTTGCTGCC
>Ga0210403_10001930_pt1 | contig 19127 bp, 12 predicted proteins | sample IncBWC19MmetaG_FD_150863 | JGI IMG/M metagenome (GOLD analysis project Ga0210403, IMG submission 150863) | Forest soil microbial communities from Barre Woods Harvard Forest LTER site, Petersham, Massachusetts, United States - Inc-BW-C-19-M | ecosystem: Environmental > Terrestrial > Soil >... | reverse complement strand
GATCGTGGGAGAGGACTGGGACCCCGCATCCGTTTTGAACTCTATCCAGTCGGACGCAAATCCCTGTGGCGCGGAATCACTCACGAGAGCCGGAACGGTCTCCGCCACTCTGTGCCATGGGCCATCGGGTAGTAACTTACCGAGCCGGAGAATGACTTGTAGAGGCACATAGCTGGCATTCAATCGGTACGAACTACCATGCTGGAAACCCTCGGGGCCCGGCGCGAGAGTGGTACCGAGACCTGGCACATCGACGACTTCTTCCGTGGCAATCCGACGCGCCAGCGCGGTGCCCAGTTTTGTGTAACGCGGCTCTTTCCAGGCTTTGCCTGCTTCCAGTAATGTGTACGCCATCCAAAGATCCGCATCTGATGCAGAATTTCTGTCGAGCACGCCCCACTGGTTGTTTTTCCCATGGCCCCATAGCCAGGCCGGCAGGTGAGCGGCGAGGTCATTTTCGGCGAGATTCTGCTCTGTCCAATGAAGCAACCCGTCGAAGCGAGAACGGTCGTTCGCAACAAGCGCGAAGAACATCCCATACGCCTGTCCTTCCGAAGTGGTACGGTCGTCTGCATCGTGATCAATGACGCGGATCTGACTGTCCATGAACCCGGTAACGTAGCCCTTCCAAAGCGCCGACCAATCTTGCGCGGCACAACTCCCATGGATGAGGGTTACCAGGAATAAGGTCAGCATTCGATGAAGCTTCATGTCTCCTCTTTCTGTTTCAAGACTGGAGTTCACATTCTAAGCCTCCAGCGATCTCGCAGCTCTCCAATCGCTACTATGCCAGTTCCAAACACGGCCATCATAGAGATGGCAATGGAACCTCAACAACTTAGGCACCTTTGTTCGGTCGTTCGATATGGCGGCGATCCGGGCTGATGGCTGTGCTGTCATGCCCCTGCCTAAGGAGCAGTCGAGGCGCATTGGTTATGCGCGCAAGACATTGACTGCTTTTACGAAGTGGTTACGAACCGTAGCGGCATCGATCGCAGGTTCATAGAAGCTCGTAAAGCCGCGTCAATCCTGCGCTTTCGAACCAATTCGGAAACGCATTATCAAATATAGCCAAACGAATCTACCTCCACGCTTGCTGAATCGATGCGCCCAAGTAGCTTCGGTGGAAACTGGCGCACAGCCAATACGAAGGTGGAGAATATTAATGAAAACTCAATTGGCGGTAGCACTTCTTTTTTCTGGAATCCTCGTTTATGGACAGCAGCAGACTAAGACTCTCACCACAAACTCAGGTGCTCGTTAGATGCATCTTCCGGATGAGATAGTTGCTTCCTTACGCATCATCGCATTTGTATCGCGCTATGTTGTAGACCTGCGACCAAGTTGCCGCGTGGCGCATCAAATCCGCAGTCCACCAGGACAAGGATTAACCGCGTGTGACGCTGACGATACTCAAGACATGTTGTCGTGGATTGCTGAGGACGTCTTGTTCGACTGGACCGTCACACGAGAGTCGCCAATGACTCGACCCCAGCAGCCAGACACCAAGTGAACCGTAATCTGAGTTTCTCCGCACACATACTGCTAACGTGCCCGTCCTGCGTTCGTGACCTGGGCTGAGGAGGCCCGCATGATCGAATCTGTTGCTCATTCAAGGCGTAATTCGCGCTTCGCATCAGTCCTGCTGGGATTGTTGGCGTTGGTGGCTGCTGCCGCGCTGCTGCCGCTAATCATCCTTCCACTTCCCTGGAAGGAACAAGCCATCTTCGGCGCGCTGCTGATCGTGCTCGCGATTTTTCTGAGCATGACTTCGCGTTCAATCGCTGTGACGATGCTGCTGATGGCAATTTCCGTCTTCAGCACTTTGCGTTATGGCTATTGGCGTGTGATTCAAACCTGGGAAGGGATTACGAGCGCAGGCCACTTACACCGATGGGACACAGCGTATGTCCTGCTGCTTCTGGCCGCAGAATTCTTTGCATTCTCCACAATGATCCTAGGGTATTTTCAGACTCTACGTCCGTTAAAGAGGCATCCACTGCCACTTGATGGAGATCCTGCGGATTGGCCAACCGTTGATGTTCTCGTGCCCACTTACAACGAACCCCTGCATGTGGTGCGGGCCACGGTTATCGCGGCTAAGGCGATGGATTATCCAGCCGAGAAGATAAGGGTTCTTTTGCTCGATGACGGACGGCGAGAGGAGTTCCGCAATTTTGCAAAACAGGCTGGTGTGGAATACGTTACGCGTGACAACAACGCGCATGCCAAAGCTGGCAACATCAACCATGCACTCAAGCGACTAAGCGGCCAAGTCGTTGCCATATTTGACTGCGACCACGTCCCCACGCGCGCATTTCTGCAAATGACCTTGGGGTGGTTCCTTCGCGATAGAGATCTAGGATTAATACAAACTCCACATCACTTCTATTCACCAGATCCGTTCGAGCGAAACCTCGGTCAGTTCCGCAGAGTGCCCAACGAAGGCGAGTTGTTTCACCGCCTTCTGCAAGATGGGAACGATCTGTGGAATGCGAGCTTTTTCTGCGGATCCTGCGCGGTGTTGCGCCGCTGCGCGCTCGATGAGATTGGCGGAATTGCGGTGGAGACGGTGACTGAAGATGCGCATACCGCTCTGCGCATGCAGCGTAATGGCTGGAACACCGCCTATATCAACATTCCGTTGGCAGCGGGCCTCGCAACGGAGAGCCTGGCCGCGCACATCGGTCAGCGCATTCGCTGGGCTCGCGGCATGACTCAGATTCTGCGTATTGAGAATCCCCTCTTTGCAACCGGGCTGACCCTCTGGCAGAGGCTTTGCTACGCTAACGCGACCACTCACTTCTTGTTTGCCGTCCCACGCTTGATGTTCCTCACCGTACCGCTGGTCTATCTATTGTTTGGAAGCGTCAACATCTACGGCTATACGTGGGCGATCCTGGCATATGCCGTCCCCCATCTCATCCTTTCGAACCTAACGAATCCGCGGATTCAGGGACGCCACCGTTATTCCTTCTGGAACGAGATCTACGAGGTTGTATTAGCGCCGTACATTCTCTTTCCCACGCTGCTTGCCCTTATCAATCCGCGCTTAGGCCGGTTCAACGTTACAAGCAAGGGCGGCATTATCCGGCGTTCCTATTTCGATCGGCGCATCGCACTGCCGTACATGCTTCTGCTGGCACTGAATGTGGCCGGACTTGTGATGGCACAACGTCGCTACGTTGCCAATCCCGCCCATCGAGACACGGTCATCATGAATGCGGCCTGGACGCTGTACAGCACGATGATCCTATCCGTGGCCGCTTCTGTAGCGTGGGAGAGGCGGAAGCTTCGAGACGGGGCATCGCTGCGTGCAAACGTGCCTGCCACGTTGAGACTTCAAAGTCACCATGCACAGGAAAGTCATAATCAAGTCGCAGGCACCGCGGTGCTTCTTTCGCGAAACAGTGCGACGATAAAGGTCGATCCGTCATTAGAACTTGGGCGGGGCGCGTCTGTTCGGCTAGTTCTTGGCGACCAAAGATGGAATTGCGAGATTCCGGCACTGGTGGCACATTCCGCCGGCCAGCGTCAACACCTATTCTTCCCTGATCTAACGCAAGAACAGGAGCAGCGGATCGAAGGCATGGTGCATTCGCAGCGGAGAGCCTGGCGCTCATTGCATAACTCCGAGCCCAGCGATCAGCCATTACGCAGTTTATTGCAGATCTTCTTGCTGGCGATACGAGGTTTGGTGATCGTACCGATCGGACTCTTCGTGCCTCCCCCCGCGGTGGAGAATGGTCCGTTGCCGTCGAAGCGGAAGCCCAGGGCGGCATCCATTTTGTTGCTCGTTCTGCTCTTCAGATGCGTTCTCGTCCACCCTGAAGTTCAGGCTGCGGAACCTCAGCCCCGGGGGCTGAACATGAGGGCGCATCAGGCGAACGGAGTCCAGCCGGCCAACTTTCATGACGAGTTTGAACTGGGGATCGCAGGCGAGGCGAAAACCCTTTCATTCCAGGGGAGTGGAGCGTCGTTGAACTTCTTCTTCGGTGAGCCGGTCACCAAGATCACGACGGATGGAACCTTAAAGCTTCGCTACACTGCCCCGAATTTGCGCGCGAATGAGGCGCGCCTCGAATTGACATTGAACGGTATGGAAGTAGGCTCCATCGCGCTTCTTCCAGGACCCGTGCAACAGACGGAGTTTGCCCTGCCCACTGACTTGCTGACGAATGACAACACGCTCTCTTTTCAGCTTCAGGGAACCTGTTCTTCTTGCGCCACGAAACGCATACCATGGGTGACCCTCAATCCAGAAAGCACCGTGAACATGAGCGGAACCAGATTGCCGTTGGCGAACGACCTCTCTTTACTGCCACTACCGTTCTTCGACCCATCGGGACTGCGATCCTGGAGCCTGCCGTTTGTTTTTGGCGATGCGCCTGACGCCATCACTCTGGAAGGCGCAGCGCTCGTCTCGTCATGGTTCGGTGTGCTTTCGGACATACGCGGCGTCCATCTTCCGGTCAGCGTGGGCGAGTTGCGGAACGGAAACGCCGTCGTCTTTGCGTTGCGCGATTCGAAGCTTCTTGCCGGATTATCGCTTCCGTCCGGACAGGGGCCGCTTCTTGCCATCCGTGACAATCCTCATGATCCCTACGGCAAATTGTTGATCGTCACCGGCGATAATTCCGAGGATCTGCTCGAAGCCGCGCGCTCCCTGACCAGCGTTCGCTGGATGCCGCACGTGGCCAACGTACGCGCCGCCCACGTCGTTCCTGCTCCTGCACGGCAGGCGTATGACGCTCCGCGATGGCTCCAGGCTGATAGGCCCTCTGTGATTGGCGCCTATACAACGGACGAGCGCCTCAAGTTGCAGGGAACGGGATCGATCACTCTCTATTTTCGCCTGCCGCCGGATCTGTTCTTGCGTGCCCGGCAATCGATTCCGTTACTTCTGAAATACGAATACGGCGGTGTGCCCAAAGGGTCTCCTGCTGCACTGCATCTGCGTCTGAATGGCACCGACATCGATAGCATTCAGCTGAAGCCGGCTACGACTCCGGTCGAGCTATCCGAAGTTGTCCGCCTTCCCACAGGCAGTCTTCAGGAATTCACGAATACGCTCACGGTCGACTTCTACTTTGCTCGCGATACTCCGCCGCCGAACGTGCGGCCTTCATTCGCAATTCATCGCGATTCGTCGCTCGATCTGCGTGGAATTCCGCACTCGGTCGTGCTACCTCGACTGGAGTTGTTTGCGCACGCGGGTTATCCCTTCACTGAGTGGCCCGACCTCAGTCGAACCGCGGTTATCATGCCGACCGCTCCAACTCCAGACGAATACGAAACTCTTCTGGACATGGCGGGATTCTTTGGAGCCCAGACAGGAGCCCTTGCGTCGAGGCTCACCGTCTCCGGTACTGACCATCTGGACCGCGTGCAAGAGAAGGACCTTGTGCTTATTGGCACGCCTGCCTCGCAGCCGCTTTTGTCGGAATGGGCAAGCAGGATGCCGCTTGAGCTGACCGGCCAGGTATTGCGCGTGCATGAAACCGAAATGTCGACGCGGTTGCTGCATCCGGAGTGGCCGTTTCGCGAGACCGATGCCGGCCATTTGAGGCGTCTGGCGGGCGGCGGCGCCAGTGTGGATGCGCTCGTCGAATCCTTCGTTTCCCCTCTGCGAACGGACCGGGCGGTGGTCGCCATCGATCCCAGTGGCTCCAGTGCGATGGATGCCGTGCGCTTGCTGTTCACACCATCGGAGCGTCAAGGCCCGGTATACGGCGGGGTGGCCGTCTCACACAATGGCCGCTTTGAATCCTTCCTCGTGGGGACGCTGGCGTACCACGCCGGCGAACTCGATAGCTATCAATACACAATGGTTCGTTTGATCGAATGCTACTGGCTCATTCCGCTGATTGTCATTTTGCTCGCATTAATCATTGTTACCTGGGTGCGCTGGACTACCGAGCGCGTTGCCGCGCAACGTTTGGAGACTGGGAGAGCTAACCGCAGTTAATTACTATGACTAATCACGTTCGTACTCATCTCATCTTGATCCTGGTGCTCCTTGTGGCTGCATCTGCGCCGTCACAAACACAAGGCGGAGTTGACATCCTCCTCGCCAAAGCACGCTCACTCGAGGCGCGAGGGAGCATTGATCTGGCGGTTCAGAACTGGCGCGAGGTTCTGCTCGTGAATCCTAATCAGACTGAAGCTCTTGCCGGTCTTGCGCGCAGCGCCAAACAGAACGGTCAGATCGACGAAGAGCGTTCTTATCTGGATCGTTTGCGGAAGATAAACCCTCGCGATCCCGAGATCGCAGCGGTCGAGAAGCTGCGCGTGTTCAAGCCGGAGGAGCGGAACCGGCTCGACGAGGCCGGGCGACTCGCGATGCAACACAAGCCCGATGAAGCGATGAAGATCTATCGCGAGGTTCTTGGGGATCAGCAGCCGCCACCGGGCAAGTGGGCTGACCCGTTCTACGAGACTGAAGCGGCGAGCACCGGCGGAAAGGAAAAAGCCATCTCCCAACTCCGTCAACTCTGCGCTCAGAACCCGGAACGGGAGGCGTATCGCCTTTGGCTTGCCACGCTGCTGACATACGATCCGAAAACTCGCATGGACGGAGTCCGCATGTTCGAGTCGATCAAGGCTTCCGGCATAGTTGAGCAGGCGCGCGCTCCTTGGCGGCAGGCGCTGCTATGGGAGAAGGAGAATCTGGATGCACTGGCTCCGATTGAAGCTTACCTTCAGCGCTATCCAGACCCCGATCTAAAACCGATTGCGGCAGCCCTTCGCGCCAGGCAGCAGCAAAACATTGCCGATGCTAACAAAGAGCGCGGCTTCAAGGCGCTTCGGAACAAAGATTTCGGCGACGCTGAGAGACTCTTTGCGGAGGCACACAAGCTGAATCCTGCGCAAAAAGATGTCGACGAGGGTTACCACAAAGCGAAGTTCTGGGGAATCATGGACCAGGCGGCGGCGGCGCTCAATCAGCATCATCCCAATGAAGCCGTCGCCACCTATCAACAGGCGCTCCTCCTGAATCCCAACGACAAGGGCGCACTGCTGGGCTTGGCGAATGCATCGGCGCAGGCCGGGAATTACGCCGAAGCGGCCAAGACGTACTATCGTCTGACTGCCGCAAGCCCGAACGATGAATCGAGCTGGCTCGGGCTTATTCAAGCGCAGATCGGGAAAAAAGCGCCGCAGGCTGCCCTCTCGACTGCGCAGCATATCCCCCCGGCTGTGAAGCGGCGGATGGAAGCCCGTGCCGACTATCTCTCTGAAATGGCGCTCGTCTACTACGGCGCGAATCAAACCGCTGAAGGCGATCAAATGCTGCGCCGCGCTCTTGAGATCGCAAGGAATTCCGATACCGACGATGCACTTGGCCTGCGGCTCCAAATCGCGGGTGCATTCATGGAACAAGGAAAAACTGGGCGAGCGATCGAGATCTTCAGGCAGACGACGCTGTCGCATCCCAATACACCGAATGGCTGGGAGGGATTGGTGGGCGCATACACGCGCGTGGGAGATTTCGCTCAGGCAATCACCGCTGTGCGCTCCATGCCTGAGCATGCATACGACGTCGCCGTGACAGATGCGGGATTCCTGAACTCCGTGGCCGTTCTTTACTCGTCCCAGGGACAGTGTGAGGAGGCGGAGGATTTCCTGAATCGCTCGCTCGCCTTGAACCAATCCCAAGGACGCCAACCCGCCGAAGGCACACAACTCCAGTTGGCGGACATCATGATGCGCGAACGTAACTATAGCCGTGCTCGGGACCTCTATGACGTTATCGTCGCGAGGAATGCGAATTCTGTTGATGCATGGAGGGGCTATCTGGTTGTGCTTCTGCAGCAGCACGACGCCCGGACCCTGGTGTCAGAAATTCCCCACGTTCCGGCCGCCGTCCGCACACAGCTTGAAACCGACCCAAGTTTCCTGGTCCTTGAGGCCACTGCGTACTCATCTTCCGGGCGCAATCAGGATGCCCTGCCGCTATTGCAGGAAGCGCGTTCACGGTATACAGCACAGCACAGGAACCCGCCCGCTGTTCTGGATATCCAGGTTGCATGGACGATGCTCGCCGTCTCACTCGATGAAACAGGTCTCGGTAATCTTTTGCTAAATGACAAAACGCGGACCGATCTCACCTCAAGGCAGAGCGATGCGATTGAAGAGATCTTTTCGACGTGGAGCGTACGTCGCGCGGAGCGTACCGTCGATACGAAACCGCAACTCGCCATTTCAATTCTCAACGAGGCCGGACACGAGTATCCCAGCGATCGGAATATCCATGCCGCCTTGGCCGCTCTCTACCTAAAACAGCACAAAAAACAGAAAGCACTTGATATCTTCCAAAGCTGGGGCATGGCGGGAGCGCAAGCGGGAGACTACCTGATGGCAGCCGGGGCCGCTCTCTCCGCCCACAACAATGCTTTGGCCGAACAATTCATGCGGCAGGGGCTCGCGCGTTTTCCCCACGACGCGGAACTGATGCACATGACAGCCAGGGAAGATATCGCACGCGGAGACTACGACGAAGGAGAGCGCGAATTAAGATCGGCTCTGGAGGCTGCGCGTGAACAGGAGTTATCGGATTCCCAAACATCGACCATGGCCATACAGAACCTGCAGGAGAATGTGGAGGCTAGAAACTCCGCTTCCGCTCACCATCAAGCAAGCGAGTCTTCGTTGCAATCCACTCCATCATGCAAGCCGGATACCGCTCGCACCACGGCCAGTAACACACGCATTAAGCCAATTGCCCTGGTGTTTACCCTTTCGAATTCTCAGAATCCAGCAGGTCAGGAAAACAGCGGTCAGAATCCAGGCAGTCAGGCCCAAGCCCAGATGCTGCAGCAGGAACTACAAATGGAGGATGAGGTCGAAGCGGTAGATAACCGCAACACGTCAATAATCAGCACAGGAGGGATAGGCACTGAACGTTTGGGTGATCCGGGATTCGATCGCCTCATCATCAGCGATAACCTCCTCGGCGCGACATACACAGCTTCAAACCGCGTGCGACTTGGCATAGAGGGGCACGGTGTATATGCGTACAGCGGCACTCCCAACGGAAGCTCGACTCTGAGATTCGGTACGCTGCCGGCAGGTGCACGATTCGGCGAGCAATCCAATATCGGTTACAGTGGCATTGCGCAGTTGTCGACCAATACATTCGGAATAGAGGTGGGAACCTCTCCGCAGGGTTTCACGGTTCACAACATTATTGGTGGCTTCCGTTATCGGCCGCAGAATGGATGGTTCACGCTGCTCGGTGTTCGCGACAGCGTCAAGGACAGCCTGCTGTCCTACGCGGGCGCGCGTGACCCGGGTACCGGCATTCGATGGGGAGGGGTTGTCGCCAACACGGCTACCGCCAAGGTCGATTCTGCCCCCTCGCACAACGCCCCGTTTCTGTATAAGACCACCGGCGGATACGCCTCGGTCAGTTATTCGTTTATCCAGGGACTGCACGTGCCCGACAACTCGAGCGTGGCCGGCAATGCCGGATTGTATTGGCAAGCGGTGCAAGGACTGACCGTCGGAGTAAACGCCACCGGCATGCACTACGGCAAGAACTTGAATTTCTTCTCTTTTGGACAGGGAGGATACTTCAGCCCGCAGCAGTATTATCTTGCGTCCATACCGATCTCCTGGTATTCCCGCCATCCGCGCTTTGACTATCAGATCAAATTGAGCGGAGGGGTTCAATACTTACATCAAGACGCGTCAGTGTTCTATCCGGATTCGCCCGGTTTCGCCGCCGGTACACAAGGTAGCTATGCATCGAGCAGCAGCTATGCACCGAACTACAACGCGGATATTCGCATGGGCTATCGCGTGGCTCCGCATGTGTATCTCGATACCTTCGCAACCGTCAACAACGCCCAGAACTACTTCACAGAGAGCGTTGGATTCAATCTCAGGTTCATGGTGAATCGAGTTCCGACCAACACCGATCTGCGTGTGAACTCGATTCCGGACTGGACGGGGCAGCAGCCGTTTGCTATCCGATAAAAGCGCAGCGTCCCAGCGATCCGAGCGTCGCTCTCCGAGAGACTGAAGTCAGATATTCTGCGTCCTGGGCGAGTGGAGTGCTCGGCGCTTTTTGTGCCAGTTGCGATGCCTCGGGAAACCTCTAAGCCTTGAGCGACGGCGCTATGCGGTGGTCCATGCGCGACAGGCGCATGGGATGAACGAGCGGCATGCGTGCCGGGTGGTGAAGCAGCCACGCGGCACGCAGCGCTACAGGCCGACACAGCGCGACGACGAAGACATGCTCACCTGTGACACGAACAGCTACTGGTCGCTAAAACTAGCCGGGCACTCGAAGGCTTACAGGTTGTAATGTCCGTAGGCTACCCAGATTCAGGTACTGGCATATGGTTCCGGCAGAAATAAGGTTGAGTCTGCAAACTCCCGGAAAGAATCCGCTTTTCGGCAAGTTTGCGCGTGTCTCACCAGCTCCACCGCGCTCACCCGCGTCTTCCGCCAGCGCCTCGGCCTCTCTCCCATCGCCTGGCTCACCCAAGACCGACAGACGCCCGTACCCTAAAGTTACTTAGGCCGGCATCGCAATGATCCAGCGACACGCACAGCGGCGCGGCAAGACGCCGGTGCTGCAGGCCGACGAGGCACGGGCGCTGCTAGAAGCTCATCACGGTTCTTGATTTCAAACCAGGAGCGGACCCAAGGGAATTCTTCCGTACGCACGGGATGATCACCTCACGATCGAAATGCCGCCCTGCAAACAACTCCTCAAGGCTGCTCAGCTTGCTCACCACCCCCACTCGGCTTCCCGAAAGACCTGTACCCGATGGGCCTTGGCTATTTGCACCAGAGCCGGTTTCAGGACATGCGCTTCGTCATGTGCCAAGGCCCCCGTCTTTCCAGACGGGGCCTTGGCACATACGAGGAGCGCTAGTTGGTCTTGAGCAATCCATGCGGATCCAAGACGAACTTCTTGGCCACTCCAGAATCGAAAGCGGCGTATCCCTGGGGTGCATCGCTGAGCGGAATGACCGTAGCATTGACGATCTTGGCGATGGGCAGACGATCATGCAGAATAGCCTGCATCAACTGCCGGTTGTATTTCAGGACAGGGGTCTGACCTGTATAGAAACGGTGCGACTTTGCCCATCCGAGACCAAAACGCATCTTCAAGTTGCCAGTCTTGCCAGCGTCGTCCTTGGCCCCCGGATCCTCGGTGACGTAAAGGCCGGGGATGCCAATCCCGCCGGCGGCTTTAACGACGGTCATGAGTGAGTTGAGTACGGTTGCAGGAGCCTCTTCCCCACCCTTGCCCTGAGCCTTAGCTTCGAAGCCGACGGCATCGATCGCCGCGTCGACCTCTGGCCTGCCCACGACCTTCGCAATGAGCTCGCCGAGATTGTCGCTCTGGGTGAGGTCGATAGGAGTGAACCCAACGTTCGCTGCGTGCTTCAGGCGGTCCTGATTCATGTCGCCAATCATGACGACAGCCGCACCGAGAATCTGTGCGGAAGCCGCAGCGGCAAGCCCGACCGGTCCGGCGCCGGCAACATAGACGATCGAGCCGACGCCAACTCCTGCGGTGACTGCACCGTGGAAGCCCGTGGGCAGGATATCGGAGAGCATCGTCAAATCCGTGATCTTGGACATTGCCTGCGCCTTGTCCGGGAACTTGATCAAATTGAAATCGGCATAGGGTACGAGTACGTACTCGGCCTGTCCGCCAACCCATCCGCCCATGTCGACATACCCGTAGGCTCCGCCTGCACGACCAGGATTTACATTGAGGCAGACACCGGTATGCTGCTCGCGACACGTGTTGCAGCGGCCGCAAGCGACATTGAAGGGAACAGTCACGAGATCGCCCTTTTGGATGTACTCTACATCCGAGCCGCACTCGATCACCTCACCTGTAATTTCATGGCCTAAAACCATTCCGGAAGGAGCGGTCGTGCGGCCCCGCACCATATGCTGATCCGACCCACAGATATTGGTTGAAACAACCTTCAAAATTACGCCGTGTTCAATCTTCTTCCCGTTCGGAGCTTGCATCTTCGGAAAGTCGATTGACTGCACCTCTACCTGGTTCGGACCGAGATACACCAGTCCACGATTTTCTGCCATGATGACACCTTTCAAGCAACTGCAGGCACGTTTATGTTTTGATCGTCGAGATACGGACGACCGCGGAAAAGTCTTTGGCTACATCCCGAAGCCGCTGCTCGCTCTGCTTAGCTGCATATTCGAACTTGACCTCGAACGGGCACGCCTGCCGGGTTGAACGCAAGATTGGCGGCTGAGTTGGCGTTGCTGTGGGCATAGCCCAAAGCAAGGTTGATGAACGAGGCTCCGTACTCGGAGTCGGCATAGGAGTCGTACGCCGCAATCTGCCCCCGCGGATGACTAACTTGTGATGCTGCAGGTACTGCTGGAGAAAGAAAGAATCCAGGCGCAGGGTGTGGCCGTTGGGCAGGCGGCTCGAATCCACCGCGGTGAGGATGTACTGCTTACTGAGGTCGGTGCCGTACCGCCAAACACCGGTGGCGTGGAACGTTCTCCGCCATAGGTTGTCGGATTCTGAAGGAGCCGGCGACCCGCCGGGCTCTATCGTGGGATTGGGCGGATCGGGTGGATCCTGAGCATCCGTTTGGCTTGCCTCCGGAGGAGCTGTGGTACTCGATGTACGTCCCACGTCTGGCGTCAATTGAACTTGAGCGACCTGAGACGATTCGACCACGACACTAGGAGCATCCGGCAACGCGGTAGAGTGGAGCGCCTGCGCGCGTGCGACAGGTGAAGCAAAGATTGGCCACAGCGTGAGGAGGAGAACCCCTTGATAAGGCGAAGCGCGGCGGCTCTGTCCAAGAAACATATTCACACCCGGAAGGCCAAGCTGACCTGCTGGCTTTGCCAGAAGAAGACCGATAAGGACAATCAATCACTCAAAAACGAAGTCTTTGTTGAAGATGCTGATGCTATGTAAAAGTCGCAGCCGAATGGCTATCCGCCCATAATGTCACCGATAATCGCGCATTGGGGGGTGATCTACGCAACAACTATCGCCGCCAGGATGCCGCCCCGCCCTAGTTAGCTTGCTCGCCATCTGCCGCGATGCTCTCTCCAGGTCCTGCTCGGAAAGCAGATGCGGCAGCGCGTTATCGGCGGCCTCAGGAGGCGTGGTGTAAATCCAGACCCTGCAGCCTGGTTGAATCCGTGGTGCGCGCCGACGGAGTTCCGCCGCTTTATTGCCAGCAACGATCCGCTCAACGAATTTCTGCTGGACGGAAATGACGATGCCGTCTTTACTCACTGTGCCCTGCCCTTCGGTCATGATTCGTTGCAGTTGGTCCGACGATATATGCCGGGAAGTGATGAGATTAGATCTATCGACGCAACCGAATTCACGAATTCACGTAAATGTTTGAGTGCCACAGGTTTTCGCAGTTTCATTACGTTATCCACCGTGGTGGCCGCAATCAGAACTCCTGAACTCAGGTCCTTGATGTCTTCCTCAGCCACCACTCCGCCGTCGATAAGCGTAGCGGTGATTTGGCTTTTGGGTACGATGACGGTGCTGGTGACACGCGCCTCCGCGACCGCCGCGCTTCGACCGTTCGACTTTCCCGATTCATAGAAGACAACAGGTGTTCCTTTAGAAACAAGAGGAACTAGCTGATTCAAAGCTATTTATATCGCTCGGACATCAATCTGGGCTCGGGCTCGAAGCAGCTAATGCGGTGATTACGAGGCCTATTCGCCGCATATTCTGCGGCAAATAGCTTGCCTTACGCAGTGAATGCGGGTTATATTCACCGCATAAGGTGCGGTGAATGTATATATACGAGATCAAGGAATGGTCCCGCTTTACGTGGGACGCGAAGCAACTAGCCGAGCCTCTTGCCGCCGTCCGTCACCGCCAAGGTCGCCTCATAGGAAACATGGAAGCACTCGGATTCAACCTTCGTCAGGAAACGGTACTGCAAACACTCACTGCTGACGTCCTCAAGAGTAGCGAAATCGAGGGTGAGCAACTGGATGCTGAGCAGGTCAGGTCTTCCATCGTGCGCCGTCTCGGCATAGACGTGGGCGCACTCAAGCCCACAGATCGAGATGTTGAAGGTGTTGTGGAGATGATGCTGGATGCGACGAGGCAGTATGACCAGCCGCTGACGACCGAGAGGCTGTTTGCGTGGCAGGCGGCTTTATTCCCCACCGGACGCAGCGGCATGACCAAAATCAAAACTGGGGCATGGCGCGATGATGGCAACGGCCCTATGCAGGTTATCTCCGGGCCGGTAGGCCGAGAGCGTGTCCATTTTCCGGCTCCTCCAGCAGCGAAGCTCGACAGTGAGATGAATGCCTTTCTCGACTGGTTCAACAAGGACGCCAGCAGTGACCCCGTTATCAAAGCGGGCATAGCCCATCTTTGGTTCGTCACCCTTCACCCGTTCGACGATGGGAATGGCCGCATCGCGCGCGCCATTACGGACATGTCGCTCGCGCGCTCCGAAGATAGCCCGCAGCGCTTCTATAGCATGTCCGCTCAAATCTGTCAGGAACGCAAGGCGTACTACGAAATCCTAGAAACGACGCAGAAGGGAACACTGGACGTCACTCTCTGGATGGCGTGGTTTCTCGATTGTCTAGGCAGCGCCATCGAAGGCGCACACACAACACTTGCGGCTGTTCTCGCGAAAGCGCGATTCTGGGAAGGGATCGCCGGTACGGCAATCAACGAGCGCCAGCGCATGATCCTGAACCGTTTGCTCGACGGCTTTGAAGGCAAACTCACAACTTCAAAGTACGCCAAGCTTGCCAAGACTTCTAACGATACGGCGCTCAGGGATATTCTGTTTCTCCAGGAACACGGCATTCTCGTCCGCAACCCAGAGGGTGGCCGGAGCACGAGCTATGAGCTCGCTGCAAAACCATAGCCATTGTGTTGATGGCAGGGATTGAAGTCAATCTAGATGCGAGCCAGAGTGCCGAGCCAGAACTAATGGGACGCTACACCGTCATTGGAGCGGCAAGCAGGCCGAATCGCGCAATCTTAGTCTGCGTTGCTCTCCTTGGCGGGCCGTAGAGAAAGAGTGATGCCGTAAGTAACAGTAAACATTGTGGATATAATGATTGACAGTCGAATTCAGGATCCCGCCAGATTGCGGCGGTTTCCGGTCAGCAAACGAGATGCTAGCCACGCTCAAGCAATCGATTTTGGGTCACTGTCGCGGTATGCTGATCGATGAAAGCCTTGAGATCGAAGGGTTGAACATTTATGGTTCGCCCATGACCCGTTTCGCCGCATCAGTCCTTGCGACGCTCCATGCTGCCTTCTCCCGAAAAGTGAGGGCTCGGCCTTCGGGTTGCAGTACTCTCGAGGCCATTTGGGTTCACTTGCGTTACGGCCCGGCGACTCGCTCGCCATCCTTTTAGATGGCTTTGTCAATAGGCTTCAGGATGCTCAGTTTCCTTCCTTCCTGCTATTCAAGCTACGGGGCCTGGACTCTTACCCCGGTGGGACTTCCTCCCACTGATCATGCCAGCCTTCGCTGGACGCAGACATTCCGGTACTTATCCGCGCGGCTCGATGAGTGACTCGGCGATTTATCACTCAATGAACGGCTGTTGACGGTTCGCAAAAAGCGGAGCGCACCGATTCCGCGAGATCACCGATGCCCTTTTAGAGCATGACTACAACTCTTCCTGGATGCTGCGGGTGCTCGGCAAGCTCATGGGCCCGAACGATCTCCGATAGAGGAATCCGCTCGCCTATCGGGAAGCCCGACCACCCGGCCTCAAGCGCAGCGTTTATGTCGCGAACTGCGGTTGTCTTCACTTCCGGCGCGAAGTCATCGCTGCCCAGGAAAAAGAGCTGGATGTTCTTGAACACCATCTGCCAAAAGGGAATTGTGGGAGTCGCAGCATTTGTGGCATAGGTCGCGATGGATCCACCCATTTTCAGGAGTTCAACATCACGCTCGATATTCGCCGCAAATGCGACTTCTACAATATGGTCGATTCCTTCTGGAGCGAGGGCTCTTACTTGCGCTGGCAGTTCCGCATTGTTGGCCAGGACCTCGTGCGCTCCTGCCTGTCTTGCCGTTTGCTCCTCCGCCGGCGTCCGGATGGTACCTATAACATGAGCTCCGGCGTGACGCGCCAGTTGGACGGCACACAATCCCACGGAGCCTGCAGCTCCTTGCACAAGTATCGTGCGTCCGCTGACAGGCCCGGCCACGTGCACGGCGCGATGGCCCGTGATGCCGGGAATGCCAAGGCATGCTCCCTGTTCCATCGTGACGTTGGCGGGCAAAGGAGCGGTTTGCGCTGCCGGGACAACAGTAAATTCAGCTGCAGTGCCAAACTGGCGATAGGATTGGGCACCATAGCACCACACGGATTTCCCTAACCATTCCGAAGAAACACCGTCACCAATCTGATCCACTTGTCCTGCGCCATCGCTGTGTGGAATGACGCGGGGATAGGCCATACCATACCCAAAGTCATCCTGACGCTTCCTGATGTCGCCTGGATTGATTCCTGAGGTGGCGATGCGGATGCGCAATTCCCCTGGCCCAGGAGCCGGGTCCGGCATTTGGCCAACGGTGAGAACATCTCGTGCGGGTCCCTGTTTTTCGTACCAGGCTGCTTTCATAAGCTCCCTCCTTTCGCGAATCCAGCAAGAGCATATGGTAATTTCACAACCGGACGTTGAAAATACGCGTTGGCGATTTAGCATTCATTGAGAGTGAGCTCTGCCAGCCCGCGCGAATAAAAGACTAGTCGGGACGCGCGGGGATCGCCCAATCCTTGCCCCTGCTTTACTCAACCAATCGAACTGGATATCAGTGCATCATCGACGGAGCCATCGTTCCGTCGGACCATTTGTCGGCCACGATGAAAAGAATAGTTACTCGCTCTTCAGGATCGTGTGCCGCCATGACCGGCGAGTCCGGCAGATCGGCCGCCCAGCTCTTCGCCGCGTCGCCCGCAAAAAAGAACATTACATGTGGGTGCCAGCTCATGTCCTGGTCGCCCAGATACTGCTGCTTCGACATCATGTAAGCCATCGCTCCAGGATCCGGAGGCGGCAGCTCTTTACTGTCGAATGCGGCTGCGGTTGCCTTGAGTATCTCCGTCCCCGACTTGCCTGCCAGCACCATCTTGGTCTTCATCAGGTAGATGCGCAGAAAGGTCCTGGCGGCCTCCGGATTGAAGCAGTGGGGAGCGCGCATCTTGGGGTTCCAGAACTCCGGGTCATCGGTGGCCTTCCCCCATGACCGCTCGACGATACAGAGGAAGCCGTTCTTGCCTTTCACCGCCGTGGCATACCCATCGCGGCGGAGCGCCATCACTTCGGCTCCGTCCGAAATGGATGCGGGCGCAGCACTGCGAGCCAGCGCGATTTCAGCACTCTCGCTCGGCATCAAATACTGGTCGAGAGGAGCCATGGCCGGATAGCGCGCCTTCTCCGCCCGCACTTGCGACCGGCCATTCGAGAAGGGAAGAACGACCTGTAGAAGGAATGCTGAAGCGATGAGGATATTTCTCTTCCGCATGTGATTTCTCCGCTAAGCGATGGTGTCAGATTTGAAAAGATGATCCCAAAATAGGCAGTCGCTAAAGCGCATCGTACAGAAAAGTACGTCAACCTGCCACAGCGACAACCGAGGATGGAATCGTTTCGTCTGGTTGAGCTGAACTGCCGGGGGCTCGACCAGTGCTGGCCGCGCCGAGCAACGCCACACCTGGTTGTTGGCGCCGCATAAAAGTCTCGGCGAGCAGGACCAGGAGACTCAGGCCATACCAGAATGGCATCACTACGCCTAGTTTTCGCGCAAAAAGGAGCATTGCATGCGCCTCCGCGGTATCGTCGAGCTGCCCAAGAATCGGGTTCACGAAGACAGACACGGCAAATTCTGCGCCGGTCATGAGTTCGATACAGATGGTGGTCACGATATCGAGAATGGGTTCCATACATCACCCCTGATTTTCAGATGCAGCCGCGACTATATTGACTCCGCTAGATCCGACGGCGAGGCCTAAAAGCCACCCCGCTCCAACAGGTTTGCAGGCGACACTTTAACCCGTGCGTGGCGTCGCGCTGGCGAGCGCGAGAATCGCTCCGGCAAACAGCAGCGTGTCCGCAAAGTAGTTGATACCCTCAACCTTGACCGCGGTGTTCGGGTCGGACATCTGCGCGATCAGGATCGGCCCATAGATGAACAACACAAGCAGTACAATCCAGGTGCCGAGATAAGTCGCCGCGATCCGCGTCTTCTTGTGCAGCAGAATCCTTGCCCCGGCAACCAGAAGAATTGCGCCCGTCAGATAGCCAATCAGCTGGCGCCCCGGAATCCACGCAGGCGTCAGTTTTTCGAGCGGGACTCCGGGGCATGCCGCTGGGTGCAGAAAATGCTCAACGCCAAAAAATATAGCGGCGATCGCGATCAACACGCGGCCCACGTTGATGAGCCTGCTTTTGTTTCGCTCGCGCATCGTGTTTGTCGCAAGAATCCAGGCTCCGCCCGCGAATGACATCTCGCGGACGACGATCACCCATGCAAACCTGTCTTTGGGGGTGGCGAGAACTCGCGGGATATGCACCATCGCCACAAAAAGAAACATCATGATCCCGAACAGCAAGCCGGACCAGCGCACCTGAAGTTTTGTGGCAATGCTCAAGGACGCGGACAGCAACGCAAAGCCCACGAAATAGGCCCAGAACAAAGGCCATGGCATGTACGAGGGCACGCCGAGCTTGATGAATGTTGCGCCCGAGAGATGCTCCGCGCCGAAGACCGCCACGGGGATGGCAAAACATAGATTGCTCAGGACCACGATCTTGTCCAGCCCGCCGGCCCGCGTGATATCGGTATTCGCAGCCCATAGCGCAACAAGGAAGAGTAGGACGCCGGCACTGCACATCGAAACCGGCGTGCGAGAGATCTCCAAAAATGTGGCGAGAATGGTTGTGTGCATGTGAACACCAAGCGTAAGCTCGTATGCTTTATCCGGAGCACGTTTCCCAGGTTATACAGCTTCAAAGTGTACAGCGAAGAGTAGGTGAGGCCATTTCTTACGAACTTGGACAAACCGCACCCTACTCACCAGCGCCTGCTGACTCCGACAACGTCCTGATCGACTGCAGTTGGCCCACCGCACGCCCTAGG
>Ga0210403_10001929_pt1 | contig 19136 bp, 15 predicted proteins | sample IncBWC19MmetaG_FD_150863 | JGI IMG/M metagenome (GOLD analysis project Ga0210403, IMG submission 150863) | Forest soil microbial communities from Barre Woods Harvard Forest LTER site, Petersham, Massachusetts, United States - Inc-BW-C-19-M | ecosystem: Environmental > Terrestrial > Soil >... | reverse complement strand
CGCGGTGGCTGCGGCAATACGCAGATTATCGGACGCGGCCCACAGCCAAAATCCGTTCGGCTGACTTGCATCCGCGGCAATCGACACTTGAATATCGGCTTGTCCTGCGGCATTTACATTCGTAGGAGCGTCTTCAGCTCCATGCGTGAGCTTCACATGTTCGCCAGCCAGTGCTCGCGAGATGCTTTCGACATCCGCCACTTGTCCGAGTTCGACGTGGATCGCAAAGGCGTGTCCGTGAAAGATGGGAGCCTGCACCAGCAGCAGAGATAGCAGCGGAGCGTCCTTGCCAGCAATTCTCTGATAGTGCTTCAGGACTCGACTCTCCACGGTCGCTAGCGACGGCGCCGAATGGTCACCATAGCGGGCGACCATGTTGAAAGCCACTTGTGTGTCGAAGATGTTCTTCGGCAGTTGCTGGAACGAAAGCAAGTTCACCGTCTGCTCATGCAGTTCGTCCATGCCCTTCTGACCGTGTTCAGAGGCAGGCTCAAATGCCGTGGCCACAGCCAGCTTCACGGGCGCAGCTTTCTGGACGCGCAACAAGAGTAGCGCGAGCACGACCGCGGCAGGATGCGCGACCACCGCCGGACCAGGCTGCAACTGAGGAATCAAAGCCTGGCCCAGTTGCCGCTCGATCCACGGCGAACGCACGGTGGCGTCTGGCTCAGCTTCGAGAGCAGAAGTAAGATCAATGATGGCGCTGCCCGCGTCGCGCGCGGTCTTCCAGTTCTTGCGCGTGGACTCCGGGTCTGAAGCAAAAAAAGTAAAATCGATATTCTGGAACTGTTCGGTGCGGACGTTCTGAATAAACGTGACCTCATCTCCTACCGTTTCCAGCTTCCCCAGCGCCTCTTCATCATCCAATAACTTGACATCAATCGAAGGGAAATTACGATCGTTGAGAACTTCCGCGACTTCCTTGCCGCTGAGCGAGCCTGCGCCGACGATGGCAAGCCGGTAAAAATTGCCTCCACGCACTGGTTCGGGGTGCGACGCCGGAGCGGCCTTGAAATTCGAACTCATGAAGTCTGCGAGGCCTCTTTGTACTGCGGAGGAGGCGGGTTCCGCTTGCGCCGGAAAATCCATTGCAAACGCCAGAAGACGCCAGAAAACATGTAAGTCAGCGCGATGACGAACAGCACCCCCCGGGAGAAAACCCAGATCGCCGCGAACAGCAATCCCAACAAGATCACTAGTTGGAACGGCTGCCGGGAGCGGAAATCGATGTCCTTGAAACTGTAAAAGCGCCAGGTACTCACCATGAGATATCCCGCCGCCACCACGATGAGCATCCAGGTAATGCAACTCCAGAGCGAAGAAATCGGGTCGCCCCCGGAGAAGTGCACCACGGCGGCGATCACTCCGGCTCCCGCCGGAATGGGCATTCCAACAAAATACTTTTTTCCTGGCCGACCGGGATTCGATGGTTGCGGATTCAATGCTATGTTGAAGCGCGCCAGGCGGCTGGCGCCAGCCATCAAGAACAGGAAGCTCGAGATGGATCCCAGTTGAATCATCTTGCCGGTTAATTCACTCGACCCCAAAAATACCGGCAACTGCCTAAAGCCCCACATCCATGCCAATAGCGCGGGAGCGACGCCAAAGGTGATGACGTCGGCCAACGAATCCAACTCCCGCCCAAAGTCACTGCTAGTGTGAGTTATGCGAGCGATACGTCCATCCAAACCGTCGAACAAGACAGCAAAGCCAATCGCCTTAGCCGCGTAATCAAAATGCCAGGGCTCGGCAGCCGTGGAATGTGTGACCTGCAAGATGGCGTAGTAGCCGAGCGCAATATTTGCCGCCGTGAAAAGCGAGGGCAAAATATACATGCCCTTGCGCAACCGTCCCGATGGCCGGTCTTCTTTGCGCCGCTTTAGAATCACTGGAACTTCCGGGTCCATTACTGTGCTCCTCGCTGAGCCTGTCCGGCGCTGCCCGCCGCGAGTGGTCGCTCGGCGTTCAGGTAGGCCAGCACGCTCGATCCGCCTTTCACGTGATCCCCAACTTTAACTTCGATGGCTGCCGAGGCATCCAGGAAAACATCCACCCGCGAGCCGAACTTTATCAAGCCAACCCGCTCCCCGCGCTCCACGCGATCGCCAAGCTTTTTGCTGAAGACGATCCTGCGTGCCAGAAGTCCCGCAATCTGCTTGAAAACTACGGTCTGACCATCGCCTTCGACGGTTACCACATTCTGCTCGTTTTGTTCGGCCGAAGCCGCATTCATGGCATTTAAGAACTTCCCCTTTTGATACCGCACTTCACGAATGACGCCGCTGATGGGAGAGCGGTTCACGTGCACGTTAAAGACGTTCAGAAAGATGCTGATCCGAAGGACTTGTACGCCATTCAGAATCGATGGTGAGACGGCCGTGACCTTCCCATCCGCCGGTGATACCAGCGCACCCTCCTCACCCGGAATCACGCGTTCGGGATCACGAAAAAACCATAGAAAGAATGCGGCCAGCAGCACGGCCGGCGACGCCCAAAGCGGGCTAGCCAGCCACCCCATCAGTGCGGCTGCAGCCAGAAGCGGGAACGCGTAATAGTAAGCGTCACGAACCATTTGGGAAATTCAAAAGAATTATAGAGCAGGCTGAGGGCGCATCTCCGTCTTTCATGTTAAACGCAAATAAAAAAGGCGCTTACGAGCGCCCTGCGTAGAGACAGATAACCCCTCCTGCGGCTGAGCCGCACAAGGTTGGAGGTTAATTAAGCGACCTGGTTTTGCTGCGGCTGTTGCCGGAACTGCCGCTGAATACTCTCCATCTGATCCTTAAGACGGAGTTTCAGTTTTTTCAGTCGCACTTCTTCCAATTTTTCGTCGTCCGTGAGATAGCGTTTTTCGGTGAGTGAATCAAGACGTTTTTCGTAGAGCGTATGCTCCGTCGCCAGTTTTCGAAATTCATCGTGACTGGCAAAGAGCTGGTCCCTAGAAGTTAGCATCCAGCAGACCTCCTAACCGGGGTTTCAGACTCCAACTTACCACACGACCTAGCCCGCTTCAACGCGAATTTCGGGGGAAGGATCTCCTGAGCTCCCAGCCATTTACGACCGATTGCACCAATACTGCTGCAATATCAGACAAGCCCCAGGCGATATACAATCGCATCCTCTTCCGGCTCGCGATAGTAATCCTTGCGTCGGCCAGTCTCCAGAAAGGCCCACTTCTCATAGAGCCGCCGCGCCGCAAAGTTGGACTCGCGCACCTCAAGGAAGACGGCCTCTGAACGACGGCCTCGAGCCAAGTCAAGAAATTCTCCAAGCAGACGTGTTCCCAGCCCACGACGCCGCACAGGCCCCGCGACGGCGATGTTCTCAATCTCCCACTCCTCGCCCACTTGCCTGCCAGCGACAAATCCCAACACGGCAGTTTCTTCCTCAAGGACCAGCACCACACGAAATGGCACGTCGTTGGAGAATACGGTTTCATACTGCGCCCTAGACCAGTGCGCCGCTGTAGCAGCATGCCTCTCCAGCGTCATCATGGTAGGAATATCTGCAGGGGTGGCAAGACGAATCCGCATTTACATGTCAACCGCTTCAACCTGATCGCTTAACCGCCCTTGGCGAAAAGCTCCGCCTCGGAGCGGCCAATGTAGTTCGCCTCGAGCGCCTCGGGGGACACGGTTTCTCCAGCGGCGATTTTTCTCCATCCCAGCTGCGCGATCACATCGCTCCGCGGTCGCTCCACTTCTACCACGCGCAGTCCTTTGACTCGCGCTGCTTCGGCAATGGCGTGGTCGGCGGTGACGATCAATCCCTCGCTGGCAGACTCCAACCATTCGTCTCGGGTCAGCAGGCGTTCACGAATCAGCTGCGTCCCGATGCTACCGACCTCGTACTCACCGAGGAAAACCTCGTTTCGCCCGGCATCGAGCGCAGACCCAACTCTTCCTCGCTGACCGTTAGTCGCGAGCGCTTCCAACAGCGACACGGCTGCAATGGGTTTCCCGAGTGCGTCCGCCAGCGCCTTGATGACTGCCAATCCGATGCGGAGCCCAGTGAAGGATCCTGGCCCGGAAACCACGGCCAAGGCGCCGATGTCAGCCTTGCTGAATCCGTGTTTATCGAGCAAGGTCGCAATCTGCGGAACCAACTCGGCGGAGAATGTGCCTCCCGCGAGTGCGGAGACTTCGACAACTTCGCACGCATCATTCGGCCCGCATCGCGCGACTGCAATGCTGCCTTGCTTACCGGAAGTGTCAACGGCCAGAAGAAGCATGATTGAGAATTGCTGGTAACGCAGATCCGTGCCAAAACCGTGGCTGCTTTAAAATCAGTGTCCGGCTTCCACCAACTCCAGCAGGACGCCTCCGGCGCTCGAAGGATGTACGAACACGTATCGATGCCCGCCTGCGCCAATTTTGATTTCGTTCGACACCAGCCGCACGCCGTCTTTCTTCAGGCGTTCGACCACCACAGTCAAATCCGGCACACGCAGGCAAACGTGATGCAGACCCTCACCGTGTTTGGCGATGAACTTCGCAACCGTCGAGCCTTCCGACGTCGCCTCCATCAGTTCCAACCGGCTCTCTCCGACGGGTAACATCGCTACCCGCACCTGCTCACCCTCGACCACCTCTTCCGCCGACGCGACCAGCCCCAGTTTCTCGTAGATCCCCTTCGCCGCCGCCAGCGACTTCACCGCAATCCCGAGATGGTCAATGGTGAACATAAACCTTGTCGATTACCGTTCTCCTATCGTACTTGTCATCCCGAGCAACGCCCGAGTCGCGCTCGCGCGATAAGGGCTAAGCGAGGGATCTGCATTTTCTTTTCGCGCCTTAAGAGCCCGTCTTTCCTAACCGTCCGACAATCTCTTCCACCAGCGTATAAGGATCGCGCTTGTGCTCAGCGACTTCTGCCGCGTAGCGTGCAACGTTACCATCTTGCATTTGTTCGCGAGCCTTTTCCAGCAGCGCATCGCGCAGCATCTCAATCAGCCGTTCCTGCCAGTTTTCAATGTTGTGCTGCAGGACCAGGTTTTCCTTCTGCAGATACCCCTCATAATCCGCAATCGCCGTCACCAGTTCATCGATTCCCGTCCCGTCACTCGCCACCGTCTTCACAATTGGTGGAGTCCAATGATCGTTTCGAATCGCCAGCGATTGCAAAGCGCGAATCTCACGCTCTACCCGTTCAGCCCCCTCGCGGTCGCTCTTGTTGATCACGAAGATATCGGCAATCTCCATGATGCCGGCCTTGATGCTTTGCACATCGTCGCCCATCCCCGGCACCAGAATCACAACCGTAACGTCGGCCAGCCGCACGATATCAACTTCGTCCTGCCCGACGCCAACCGTTTCGATCATGATCAAGTCGCGTCCGGAAGCATCCATCACCGTGGCCACATCGGCCGTGGTTCGCGCCAACCCACCCAGCGAGCCCCGCGTCGCCATGCTGCGAATGTAAATCCCGGGATCAGAAAAATGATCCTGCATGCGAATCCGATCCCCCAGAATCGCCCCGCCGGTGTATGGGCTCGTCGGGTCGACGGCGATGATCCCGACGGTACGATTCTCTTTGCGATAGCGCTTGGCCAGTTGATCGACCAGCGTGCTCTTGCCCGCGCCTGGCGCGCCAGTCAGGCCCAGAATCCTCGCATGCCCGGTTTGTGGGAACAAAGCTTTCAGCAACTCCCCCCAGCCCGGCGAACGGTTCTCCACCATGCTGATAGCCCGCGCCAAACTCCGCGCGTCGCCGGAACGCAGTTGTTCAAGTAATAGTTGGAAGTTGTGGCTCAACCTGTCAGTGTAAAGCACAGCCATAAAGGCAGGAAGTCTTTCGTAGCTTCGATCCCTACAATCCGCATTAATCCTTGGCGAAGTGAGGTCTAGTCCTTCAGCAACTGCCGCGCAATCACCAGCCGCTGCACCTCGCTCGTCCCTTCGCCAATCGTGCACAGCTTCACATCTCGATAAAACTTCTCCGCCGGATAATCCTTGATGAATCCATATCCGCCGTGAATCTGCACGCCCTCATTGGCACAACGCACCGCCACTTCGCTGGCATACAGCTTTGCCATCGACGACTCCAGCGTGCTTTTGCTCCCAGCATCTTTGAGCGAGGCTGCCCGGAACGTCAGCAGCTTCGCCGCCTCAATCTCCGTCGCCATATCCGCCAGTTTCCACTGGATTGCCTGAAATTCGCTGATCGCTTTCCCGAACTGCTTGCGCTGCTTGGAGTACTTCAACGCCGCCTCATATGCTCCTTCGGCCATGCCCAGCGAAAGCGCCGCGATCGAGATGCGCCCGCCATCCAGCACACGCATGGCGTCGATGAATCCGTCGCCTTCTTTGCCCAGAAGATTCTCCACCGGAATCACACAGTCTTCAAAAATCAGCTCAGCCGTATCGCTCGCCCGCAGCCCCAGCTTATTTTCTTTCTTCCCCGGACGAAACCCCTTGGCGCCCTTTTCGACAATGAACGCCGACAGCCCGTGAGTATGCGCCGCGCGGTCGGTCACCGCAATCACCACCAACGTATCGGCGTAGTGTCCATTGGTGCAAAACGTCTTGGTGCCATTGAGCACCCAAGTGTTTCCCCTCCGCACGGCCGTCATCCGCGCACTACCCGCATCGGACCCTGAAGATGGTTCCGTGAGCCCCCACGCGCCAATGTGTTCGCCCGTAGCCAGCTTGCTAACGTATTTCTTTTTCTGCTCTTCCGTGCCGGCAATAAAAATATGATTCGAACACAGCGAAGTGTGTGCCGCCACGATGATGCCCACCGAACCGTCCACGCGAGAAAGTTCCTCGATCGCCGTGACGTATTCGATGTAACCCATCCCGGCACCACCGTATTCCGTAGGAAAGACGATCCCGAGCAGGCCCAGTTTGCCAAGTTCCTTGATGATGGCCAGGGGAAACTCGCCCGCCTCGTCCCATTTCATGACATTGGGCAGGATCTCGCGCTCGGCAAACTCGCGCACGCTCTTCTTCAGGTGAAGTTGCTCTTCGTTCAATAAGAAATCCAAGGTTCCTCCGGTCAAGCTTCGTCCATCAAGAACGAACAGCCGCGCCGCGGATTCAATCCTCGCCCGGCAAATGCAAAACATTTGATTAGAGCACAGTGCGCGCAAGGAGCGAAAGTGACCTGCGGGAGCAAGCAGCTACGCCCATCTCGACTCTTCTATGGGATGCGTGCGCTCAGCACCGGAACCATCCAAACCGCGTATCCCTGTGGATCGCGAATATTGGCGATCATTTGATTGAAGTAAGCTCGCGCTGAGTCGCGAGAAACGGGCGTCAGTTCGCCGATCGGTTCAGCGTACCCGTCGCGCCATGCTTCGAGGATCGCCGCAAACGTATCGCGCGGAACGCGCACCGTGTCCACGATCACATAGTCCACCGTGATCGCATCGAGTTTCATGGCGGCGAGGATGCTGAATGTGTTCCGTCCAATAAACAAGTCCGTGCCGGTCTTGGACTCAAAACCCGGTGGAACCACGTGCCAGAAGTCCCGGGGATCGAGCGCGCCGCGCTGGAAGTGCAGCATTCCGTAGTCCTCCGGAATGAGGTGCAGGTATCCTCCACTACGTGTGACCCGCGCCAATTCGGCCAGCACGCGGTCGGGGTGAGGAATCGAATGCATGACGTGGCGGCAAACCGTAAGGTCAAAACTATGGTCTGGAAAACCGAGTTCGAATATACTCTGCCGCTCAAACTGCAATCGGTCCGCGATCCCGGCGTAGCGTGATCGCGCCAGTTCCAGGTGGCCGTCGATAATGTCCACTCCGAGCACCTGTGCTTGCGGAAAAAGTTCCGCCAACCGCGAGGACCCCTGGCCGGTTCCACATCCGGCATCGAGAATTCGCGCCTCCGCCGGGATCGCATAGCGGCGAATAAGTTCGCGTTCCTGCGGCCAAATTGCTCGAACCTGCGCTTCCAAGCCTCGCACCATGGACTCGTCGGCCATCTGCTTAGCCTGCGGGTTGAGGTCAGTCACGGCGCTTCTCCTCGATGTCTGGCCATCAGGCAGGAACGTCGCCAGTTCTGACGGCGATGAAGCGTTCAAACACTTCGTTGGAAAGAAGCCGGCCCTTCGCCGTTAGACGAATCACATCTCCCTGTTTTTCCATCAGTCCTATTTGCCTTAATTCGGCGATGGTCTCGCCTAAGCCTGCGAGCGCGTGTTCCCCGAATGCCGCCGCGACCTGCCGCAAATTAACCCCGCCGGTCAGCCGCAGGCCCAGGAAAAATGTCTCCTCGAGCGCCGCGGCCGGCGAAACCTGGCTATGGTTCAACGGACCTCCGGCAACATAGGCCTCTAGTGAATCCGGGAACGAAAATCGCACCGCTTCGCCGGCGAAACCCGGCAGCATCGAGTGCGCGTCCACGCCAAATCCCAAATACGGCTGCTGGGTCCAATACTTCAAGTTGTGCCGCGACTCGTATCCCTGCCGCGCAAAGTTGGAGATCTCGTACTGCCGCACCCCCGCCGCCTCCAACCGTTCGCATGCCATGGTGTAAAGATCCGCGGTGAGGTCTTCATCAGGCACGAAATGAGCGTGGTATCTTGAACCGCCAGCGATCAGTTCGCGGCCGAGACGCGAATCTTCGTCCACTTCGAGCATGTAGACGCTGGCGTGAGGCGCTTGGCTCGCAATGGTCTGCTCCACGGAAAACGTCCAGCTATCGACAGTCTGATGCGGCAGCCCAGCTATAAGGTCGATGTTGATGCTTGTGATCCCGGCGGCACGCAGGCTGGCAATATCATCAAGAATCGCCTTCCGATCATGCTGACGCCCCACCGAGGCCGCTTCCTGATCGACAAACGATTGCACGCCCAGGCTCACACGATTCACGCCGCATTGCTGGAGCCCTTCGAGAACAACCGGATTCAGCGTCCCCGGCGCGCATTCGAGCGTAACCTCCGCACCCGCCTGAACCTCGAAATTTTGCGAAATCGCCACAAAAAGCTGCTGCAATTGCGAGATATCCAGTACAGTAGGAGTTCCGCCGCCCATGTAGATGGAGTTGATAATCCGGTCGGTGCGCCCGCCCATCTGTGCTACAGTCGGGTTGTCACGCTCCATGTCAGCGCACACCCGGTCCACATAGTGCTGAAACACGGAGCGGGAGAAGACATCGGAAGCGAAGTTGCAATAGCTGCACTTCGTACGACAAAAGGGCACGGAAATGTACAGGCCAAGAGCCACCCGACGATTATCGCACTTTTGGCGGAGCGCCCTGGCCGCAGGCTGCTTGTGAAAAGAGATCTTGGTAGCGTCTTGAAACTTATCGGTGATAGACGGGTTTTCATTCTAAGCAAGTCGGAGTAAGAACTACAAACTAATGACTCTTCCGCGCGTGGTTATCACTGGAATGGGCGTGGTCAGCCCCAACGGCATCGGCAAGGAAGCCTTCTGCCTCTCAGTTCTCGCAGGAAAATCGGGGGTGAAGCGAATCACGCGCTTTGACCCCTCCGAACTGCCGGTACAAATCGCCGGCGAAATTCCCGAGTTCGACGAACTTGCCTGGGTGGACGCTCGTGAGCGCAAACACGTCTCCCGAGTTGTCCCGCTGGCGGTAGCCGCATCAAACGAAGCCATCCAGGACGCCGGACTGGATCCCGCCGCCATGTCTATGGACGAGAAACGGGAAATCGGCGTGATCCTCGGCACCGGCGGCGGCGCGCAGGAGTTCTCCGAAGAACAATACCGGCTTTGGCATTCCGGACACATGAAGCAGGTCAGCCTGTTCTGCATTCCGAGCGGCACCATGGGCACGATCCCCAGTGAAATCAGCATGCGCTTCGGCTTTCGCGGCTACAGCCACGTGGTGACTGCGGGATGCACCTCATCTACCGATGCCCTCGGTTACGCCTATCAGCATATTCAAGCCGGAGTGCAGCCCATGTTTCTGGTCGGCGGCGTCGATTCCCCAATCACGCCGGGCATCATCAAGGGCTATACTCTGCTGCGCGCGCTCACTCAGTCCTGGAACGACGCCCCAGAGCGTGCCTCGCGGCCGTTTTCCGCCGACCGCGACGGGTTTGTAATTGCCGAAGGTTCCTGGATGTTTATTCTCGAGGACTACGTCCATGCTCGCGCCCGGGGCGCCCGCATCTACGCCGAAATCACCGGGTACGCTTCCACCTGTGAAGCGTTCCATCGGGTTCGAATGAGCGACTCACCCGAAGAGCCCGCACGCGCCATCAATTTGGCTCTCGAAGAAGCCGGCATCGCTCCCGAGGACGTTCAGTACGTCAACCTTCACGGCACCTCCACAGAGATGAACGATCGCGTCGAGACCCGTGCTGTGAAACTCGCTTTGGGGAAGCATGCGTGCCATATTCCAATGTCCGGACTCAAGTCGCAGATCGGACATGCCCAGGGTGCCTGCGGCTCAGCTAGTCTGGCCGCAACCCTGATCGCGATGGAACACGGAAAGATTCCGCCAACCATCAACCTCGACGTTTCGGACCCCGAGTGTGACCTGGATTATGTGCCCGAAGCAGGCCGCAAAGCGCAAATCGAACACGCGATTTGTAACTGCGTAGGATTCGGATCGAAAAACTCAGCTCTGGTGCTGAGAAAAATCGCGTAGGAATGACCCAGCCGGTCTTTGTCATTTCGATGACCTCAACCATTGTCATTCCGAGAAGCGAAGCGACGAGGAATCTGCTTTCCCTCGCCACCACTAAACTCACACGAACGCTTCGCACTCGATGACATTTTCCATCCTCGCCAGCTACTTTCCCATCTATCTAAGGTATCTTTAAAGCGTAAGCCCAGACACTAGCCGCCTCATGGCCTCTGAAGAAGAAGTATTAGGCAAAGCGTATGACAGCCGGTTGATGAAACGGCTGCTCACCTACCTGCGTCCCTACAAATGGCAGGTGGCGGTGGCGCTGGTTTCGATTTTGATCAAAGCCGGCGCCGATGTGCTCGGCCCCTATCTCACGAAAGTCGTGGTGGACCGCTATCTGGCGCCAGTCCACGGCCTGCATACGCCCCTGGATCGATTCTTAAGCAACAAGTCCTTGGTTGGGATCGCGCAGATTGCCGCCCTTTACGTGGGCCTTTTGATCTTCAGTTTCCTGCTGGAATACCTCCAGACGTATTACATGCAGTGGGCGGGGCAGAAGACGATGTTCGACATGCGCGCCCAAATCTTCCGTCACCTGCAACGCATGCACATCGGTTTCTACGACAAGAATCCCGTCGGCCGCCTGGTCACCCGCGTCACCACCGACGTGGATGCCGTGAACGAAATGTTCACCTCCGGCGTAGTCTCAATTTTCGAAGACGTCTTCGTGCTGGCCGGCATTATCGCCATCATGCTACGCATGAACTGGAAGCTGGCTCTGATCACGTTTGCCGTGCTGCCGCTGATCGGCATCGCTACCAAGATTTTCCGCGACAAAGTCCGCGATTCCTATCGACGGATTCGCGTGGCCATCGCCCGAATCAACGCTTACCTGCAAGAGCACGTGAGCGGGATGGTTGTGCTGCAGCTGTTCAATCGCGAGGAACGCGCCTTCGACAAGTTTTCCGAGGTGAACGCCGTTCACATGGACGCGTTCAAAGACGCGATCCTGGCGCACGCCGTTTACTATCCGGTGGTCGAAGTTCTTTCTGCGATCGCAATCGCTTGTGTCATCTGGTTCGGCGGCAACGACGTCATCCGTGGCGCCACCACGCTGGGCGTTCTGGTTGCGTTCATCCAGTATGCGCAGCGCTTCTTCCGGCCTATCCAGGATCTCAGCGAAAAGTACAACATTCTGCAATCGGCCATGGCATCAAGCGAGCGGATTTTCAAGCTGCTCGACACGCCAACTGAGATCACGTCGCCTAACGTTACCAAGACACCAAAAGGACCAGGCCGCATCGAGTTCGACCACGTGTGGTTCGCCTATCGCTCGACACCAGCCAGTGATGGTGTGGGAAAAGGCCACGTGGGGACGGCCGCTCCCGTCGAGCAAAGCTCGACTACCTCCGGCCCCGATTGGGTTCTGCGCGACGTCAGCTTTGCCATTGAACCCGGGGAAACCGTCGCCTTTGTCGGCCACACCGGAGCGGGCAAAACCACGATCATCTCGCTGCTCATGCGCTTCTACGACGTGCAGAAAGGCGCGATCAAGATCGACGGAGTCGACGTCAAAGAAATGGGCCTGGTTGATCTTCGCCGCCGCTTTGGCGTCGTCTTGCAGGACCCGTTTCTGTTCAGCGGAACGGTGGCCAGCAACATTCGCCTGGGCACAGAGGGCATCGATGACGAGGACGTGGAAAAAGCCGCCGAAGATGTAAACTTGGCGGATTTCATACGCACTCTTCCGAACGGCTATCAGGAAGAAGTGCGGGAGCGCGGCAGCACGCTTTCGACCGGACAAAAGCAGCTAATCTCATTCGCCCGCGCCCTGGCGCACGATCCCAAGATTCTGATTCTCGACGAAGCCACGTCCAGCGTAGACACGGAAACAGAATTCCGCGTCCGCGACGCCCTGAGCCGAATGGTCGAAGGCCGCACCTCCGTGATCATTGCCCACCGCCTGTCGACGATCCAGCGCGCCGACAAAATTGTCGTCATGCACAAAGGCCAGGTCCGCGAGATGGGCTCCCACCAGCAACTGCTCGCCCAGCACGGCATCTACTTCAAACTCTATCAACTGCAATACAAAGATCAGGAAGTTGCCACCGGCTCCCAAGTGACCGCCGACTAAGTGAAGCCGCCAGGGGCCTAGCTCTTCCAAGTTCACAGCTTTCAGGGTGCCCCACCCTTCTCCGCGCCCTTTGCGGAGAGGGTGGGCGCGAGACGCTCAAGTCGCAAGACCAGCGGCCGTTGGTCAGTCCCTAAGCGTAACGACTCCGCAGGCCTGCACCTCCTCGCAACGGATTCTTTTTTCAGCTTGACCTGGCATTTCTATTCAGATAACATATAAACAGCAACATTAGCTGTTCGATAAACAGCAAACTCCGGCTCTTTGACAAATTTAAACGCTCCAGCCTCGGCCCCAAACACGCTAAATTTCGCCCCAAAGGCGTCCGCTAAGTCCTTTAGAAGGGATATTTTAGAAGGTGTCCCCAGCTCGCTCCCTGTTTTCAATAACTTACAAAGCGGTAAAGCCCGGGATATCCCCTTCTGTAAGTCCTTTAAAAGGGATATTTTACGAGGGTATCTCGAAAACAGTCCCTTTGTTTTCATAGATCTGACGGGAAAACGCATTTTGGGGGATATATACCCGTTACTATTCAATAATTGCTGCGAGATTGAATGTACTAAAGATTAAATAGAAGCCAGGGCATGGGGTCCCATTGAGATTGTCGCCTCCCACCCTTCCGCAACGAACACAACGAACGCGGAAGGATGGGGCACCCCCATGGTCGGCGGAGCGAAGACCAGCAGGGGGAGATTCGATGCGTCAGTCCCCGCGACTCTTCCCAAGTACAATGCTCCCGTGCTGATTCTCATCTCCGCCGGCGAGGCTTCGGGTGAAATGTATGGAGATCAACTTATAGAGTCTCTGCGGCGGCGCGATCCGTCTTTGGAATTCTTTGGAGTGGGTGGGGATCGCATGCGGGCTGCGGGGTGCGACACCGTGGTCGACGCAAAGGACCTCGCGGTCGTGGGCATCTCTGAGATCGTCAGCCATCTTCTTAAAATCTATGGGTTGTTTCACAAGCTGATCGCCGAAGCCGATCGTCGCCATCCGGACCTGGCCATCGTGATCGATTCTCCTGCCTTCAACTGGCGGGTGGCTCGACAGATGCGGAAGCGCGGGGTCCCTGTCGTCTACTACGTTTGCCCGCAGTTCTGGGCCTGGCGGCAGGGGCGGGTCCGGTTGCTGCGCAAATACGTCGACAAGGCGCTGGTAATTTTTCCCTTCGAAGAGAAGTTTTACCGTGATCGAGGGGTGGACGCGACTTTCGTCGGGCATCCCCTAGCCGACCTACGGCGCCCTGAAATTGCTCGCGACCAATACGCCGCCGAAAACGGACTCATCGCCTCCAGACCGTGGATCACGCTGATGCCCGGCAGTCGCGCAAAGGAAGTCCGTATGAATTTGCCAGAGATGCTGCAGGCCGCGAATTTGTTGGGCGATGATTATGAGTTTGTGATTCCTGTGGCTCCGACGATTTCAAAAGATCTTATTCTTGAATTGATGAAGAGGGATAGCGGTACCGTTGCGATACACCTGGTGGCCGATGCCTTGCCCGCGCTGGCGCACTCCCGCGCCGGCGTCATTGCCAGCGGCACGGCCACGGTCGAGGCCGCGATGATGGGCACGCCGTTCGTGATGGTGTACCGCGTCTCGCCGCTTACTTATTTTCTGGGACGGTCGCGGGTCAAGGTGCCGCACTTTGCCATGGTGAATTTGATCGCTGGAAGAGAGATTGTCCCGGAACTGGTGCAGCATGATTTCACGGCCGAGAAGGTGGTCGCGCGGCTTAGGGAGATTCTCCCCGACGGGCCCAAACGGGATCAGATGATTGCAGGCTTGACGGAGGTGAAGGGGGTGCTTCGCGGTCCGCAGGCAGACCGGCTGCATCCGGCGGAGCGGGCGGCGGAGGCGGTGTTAGCGCTTCTGAGCGCGCGCGCAAAAACGTAGCTCGCTACGTTTCTACAGGCAAAAACGCCCAACCCTTGTCCTAGCACATCTTTTGCGTAACAATCTTCATCATAGAGCTTTAGAGACCTGCGGGATTTCCCGGGAGACGTTCTTGAATGTTCTTTGAACCTCGGCGCCAGCGTCGGGCCCTTACACACCTTGTTGCTTTATTGATGCTTTTGGGTTCGCTGCATGCATGGGCTGCGGAAAAGACGCGGCTACGGGTGGACGACTATCAGATCGATGCTGAGCTAACCCCTCACACCCATAAAATCGCGGCCCGCGCGAAGGTGAAGTTTACCGCCCTCGAGGACATCACATCCGCCACGTTTGAGCTGCACAACGGATTGCGCGTGACCAAGGTGACCGACGACGCCGGTAAGACGCTGACCACTGAGCGTATCACTCAGGACTTCACGGTGCGAGTACTGTTATCGAAGCCTCTCAGCAAAGGCAGTTCGACCACGGTCACCTTTGAATACGATGGCACGCTCGACACCGGCGATGACAGCCCCGTCCAAGGACTCAAGTTGGCTTCAATCAACGATGAGACCAGTTATCTGCTTTATGCCGGGCGCTGGTTTCCGGTGAACGCTTACGGCATCAACCGGTTCACGGCCACGATGAACATCACGGTGCCTGCCCACATGGTAGTTATCGGCAGCGGGAGGGAAACGTCCGGCGGCGCTTCTGCCTCCAAGAAAACGGGCGCGAGCACGCTGCCGACCAAGACGTTCACCTTCGTCTGGGACAAACCGAGTTTCCCTGGGACCATCGTTGCCGGAACGTTTCAGGAATTCAAGAGTGATGAAGCCGGGGTCGACCTGCACGTATTTTTCAAGCCGGTTCACCAGAATCTGGGAGCGATGTACGCAGAGACGGCGATCAAGGAATTTACTTACTACGTGACCCTTTACGGCGCGGCGCCTTCGACCAGCCTTAAAGTCGTGGAGCTTCCGGATGATACTGTGCCTTCGGCGTGGGCTCCGGAGATGGCCGCCGTCGCGAGCCGCGCTGTAACCGAGAAAGTAAATTACCGGCTGCTGGCAAACACCATCGCGCACCAGTGGTGGGGAGTTTCGGTGAGTCCGGCGACCATCGACGACTGGTGGATGTGCGATGGCTTCGCCCGCTACTCCGAAGCACGTTATGTGGAAAACGCCGCCGGAAGCAACGGCCTCGAAGAAGTGGTGAAAGACATGTCGGTGGGAGCGCTGGCGTACGACTCGGTGCCGCTGGCGACGATAGGCAAGCTGGATATGTTCTCGCCCGAGTTCCAGTCGCTCGCGACGGACAAGGGTGCGATGATTTTGCACATGCTGCGCTGGGTGGTAGGAGATCAGAAGTACGACCAGACGATGCGCACCTTCGCCACAAAATACGCGGGCAAGTCGGCATCGCTGGATGATTTCACTGCCATCGCAGAACAGGTTTATGGCGAAAAGCTCACCTGGTTTTTCACGCAGTGGCTCGATTCCACGGGCGCTCCGGAATTCAAGACCAAGTACACGGTTTACCGAATGGGCAACAACAAGGGCTTTCGCGTGGTGGGGGAGATTACGCAGGATCTCGATCTCTTCCGCATGCCGGTGGAGCTGAAAATTGACACCGACGGTAAGACGGAAGAAAAACGCATTGAGGTGGTAGGAACGGATTCAGCGTTCGCGATAGAAACATTCGGCAAGCCGCGCCGGATCTCGATTGATCCGGACAATCGCGTGTTGAGAAACTCCTCTGACGTCAAGCTGCGCGCGGATATTCAACGGGGACAGGCCCTGGTGCAGCAGGGTGATTTTGCCGCGGCGCTCAGCGAATTCAACAAGGCCCTCGAGGTCAATAAGAACAGTTCGCTGGCGCATTACCGCATTGCCGAAGTCTTCTTCCTGCAAAAGAATTACCAGGCGTCGGCCAATGCTTACCGCGACGCGCTTAACGGCGACGGCGATCCGCGATGGACCGAGGTTTGGAGCCACATCCAGCTAGGGAAAATTTTCGACGTGACCGGGCAGCGCGAGCGCGCCACCAACGAGTATCGCCAGGCGCTGCAGACAAACGACAACACTCAGGGCGCCCTCGAGGAAGCGCGGAAGTATTTGCAGAAGCCATTCGAGCAGCAAAAGAGCAGCGCTGGTGCGAATGGCAAGTAAAGATTCCTAAGCAAGTCTACAGGTGCCGAATTCCATTACGAACTGTCATCCCGAGCGAAGCGAGGGACCTAGGTTCTTGCCGGTACCGCCGGTATCGTGGCGCAGACAGGTACCCAGATCCCTGGCTTCGCTCGGGATGACAAATGTGTTTGGTCTGCGCGCCATTTGAAATTGAGCTCAATACGCCCAGCGCAGCAAGGTGGCACCCACTGTGAATCCGGCTCCCACCGATGCCAGCAGCACCAGATCGCCCTTTTTGAGCTTGCCTTCCTGGCGCGCCGTGTCCATGGCGAGTGGAATCGTGGCGGCAGTGGTATTTCCGTAGCGATCGATGTTGACGATTACGTGTTCCGGCTTCATGGCTAAACGGTCGGCGGTTGCCATGATGATGCGCTGGTTGGCTTGATGGGGAATGAAGGCATCGACGTCGGTGCCCTTCAACCCATTGCGCTCGAGGAGTCTCTCGCAGACTTCGGCCATTTTGCGGACGGCGTATTTGAACACCGCGCCGCCGTCCTGGTGGACATAATGCATCCTCTGGTCGACGGTTTCGTGGCTCGATGGATGCAGGCTGCCGCCCCCGGGCATGTACAGAGAACATCCTCCGGCACCGTCGACCTCGTGAATGAAGTCGATCAACCCGAGGCCATCGTCATGGGCTGGTTCGAGGATGACCGCGCCGGCCCCGTCACCAAAAATAATGCAAGTCGCGCGATCGGTGTAGTCGATGATCGAAGACATGGTATCGGCTCCGATGACCATCACCTTTTTGTGAGCGCCCGTCGCGATGAACTGCGCTCCCGTTTGCAGGGCATACACGAAGGCCGAGCAGGCGGCGGAAACGTCGAAGCCCCAAACGTTCTTGGCTCCGAGCTTGTGCTGCACCAGGCAGGCGGTCGACGGGAAAAACATGTCCGGTGTGACCGTACCGACGATGATCGCATCCACATCGGAGGGCTCGAGGCCGCCGGCAGCAAGAGCCTGCTTTGCGGCTTCTACAGCCAAATCGCTCGTGGCCACACCCTTATCGACGATGTGCCGCTCGCGGATTCCGGTGCGTTCGACAATCCATTGATCGGTGGTTTCGACCATCGTCTCGAGATCGGCGTTGGTCAAAAGGCGGGGCGGGACGTAAGTCCCTAGAGCGCTGATTTTTGCTCGGGCAATGCCGGCGCGCACAGGTTGGCTCACTCTATGAGTTCTCCGGTTAGGATATAAACTTGCTATTCTGACGCACCGAACAAGCAATGTCCAACTTATTGAGGCTGAATGCGGGCAGCAACGAGTTCAACTGGTCCGCCGGTCACTGAACGGATTTCCGCGAGATAAAAAAGCCAGACACCGGCGACCCACTGCACACGCAAGAGCTCGTTACCGTTGCTTCCTTCCGGACCTGGCGGGGTTGGCGAGAATGCGTCGCGCGGGACCGATGCCTGACCTGTTCGATTCTAACATCCCGATCGTACTCTTCCCTTTCCGGACGGAATCGCCAACAATAGACGAGTGAGTTCCATAGAACTGATTCATGACTCTTGCGAGTAGCCCACGATCCGAGATCGCTCCACTGCCCACGGCGGTGCAATGCTACTTTGAAGTTGCGCTGTATTTGCTTGTGCTGTGCGGGTTCGGGACCCTGGTTTCGACCGGAGCCTTGGACCTGCCTACGATTCTGCTTGTCAGTGCGGCGATCGCGTTTCGGGGATACCTGCTGGCCACGCGCCAAACCTTGCTGATTCCCGAGAGCTGGACGACCACACTCACGCTTGCCTATGTGGCCTTCTATCTCGCGGATTACTTCGTGTTTTCTGGTTTGTTCGTGACGGCGACCGTGCATCTCGTGCTTTTCGTCATGGTGATTCGTCTGTTCTCCACCAAACGGGATCGCGATTACTATTTCCTCGCGGTCATCTCCTTCCTCATGGTGCTAGCCGCCGCTGTGCTCACCGTGAACAGTACGTTCCTGCTGGCATTTGCCGTATTCATGCTAATGGCGGTCGTGACCTGCATCCTGATGGAGATGCGGCGTGCGTCGGCCCAGGCCACGGTTCGGGCCAAGTCCTCGAATGATGATTCGGCTTACCGGCAGATGGCGTTCTCTCTGGCTGGGGCCGCGCCCATGCTCGCGTTTTTGATCATGCTCGGCGCAGGGGCAATATTTTTTGTCCTGCCCCGCATATCGACCGGGTACCTCAGAGCCTTCGCGCGCAGCCGTGAGATCAGCACCGGCTTCAGCGACCGGGTACAGCTCGGGCAGATCGGCGAGATACAACAGTCCAGTTCGCTGGTGATGCACGTTCAGATCGACGGCGACCCGCATGGCTCTTACGACTTGAAGTGGCGCGGCGTAACCCTGAACGTGTTCGACGGCAAGACCTGGTTTAATCCGCATGCACAGCATGTAGTGACCAGTATGGGCGAGGGTCGTTT
>Ga0210403_10001928_pt1 | contig 19136 bp, 12 predicted proteins | sample IncBWC19MmetaG_FD_150863 | JGI IMG/M metagenome (GOLD analysis project Ga0210403, IMG submission 150863) | Forest soil microbial communities from Barre Woods Harvard Forest LTER site, Petersham, Massachusetts, United States - Inc-BW-C-19-M | ecosystem: Environmental > Terrestrial > Soil >... | reverse complement strand
ATGCACGAGCTGCTGGCGATTCGATTCGGTGGTCATAAGCGGCCAGCTAAAAATATCAGTTTTCCAGAGGCGATTCCACTCAAGGTTTGTCCAGGTGGCGAAATCCATGGGTGCTGATGAGCACCGCGGTAAAGATCGTCGCGTTATAGCCCATATGAAGGATGATGGTGGTGGCCACCGATTTCGTACGCGCGCGTACTAAGGTGAGGACCGCTCCCACGATGAAGATGATCAGCAGGGGCGCCCAGGCAAGGGCAAGCTGGCCGGCATGAAGCAAGGCAAAACCGGCCGCAGTCAATACCACGGAGAAAGTCATTCCCAGCGGGCGGGCCAGTGCCGGGTACAGAAAGCCGCGAAAAAACAGCTCTTCCGCCGGTGGGGCGATCAGTATCCCAAAAAACATGATCGTATAGGCCGAGGTTTGGGTCCGGAAAAAGTCGTCCATGGGCAGCGATTTGGGAATCCACCGCGAAAGCAGCAGCGAAGCGCCTTCGGAGAACGCTGCCAGCAGCGCGCCCGCCAGCAGAAGGAGGACTACGCGGCCCGGCCGAGGCATGTTCCAGGAGATGGCCTGGAGAAACGCTCTGTCATGCTTCATCCTCACGATGATCCACATGAATCCCATCACGGCCAGATAAGCCAGGGTTTGAATCCCCACCAGCAGTGGTATGTTCTTGGCCAGATCGGCGGGCGCCAGATTGAGCGAGTGATGCGAGACCAGCGTGGCAGTGACCAGCGCCAGGGTACTGAAGAAAAGCGCAACCACAGTGACCCCGGCGATCAGCAGTACGTCCAGAAGGTTCCAAACGGGGTTCTCCCCTGAAAGCGGCGAAGGCGGAGGAGCATCCTCATAAGGCTCAGTTTGCGGAATGGGTTCGAGGGTATCCAAAATCGACGTTGCAACCTCTGCGATGTGAATGGACGTTCACTCAAGTTATACAGGGAACGGGCGAATCATGAAAACACGTGGGCCAAGGAAGGTGAAGGGGTAGCAATTCAATCTAACGCCAAAGTACTGCTACCCCTTATTTTGCCCAGGTATAAGGAGAAGGTTGAAGAGACTCTAACGAAATTCGCGAGAATCATGAGAATTAAATTATTTTGTTCTGAAAATGGAACAAGATAGACTAGTATATTAAGAATCAGCAACTTAGGGATTTGTTTATGTGTTCCGCTAGGGCTTGCCCGGTGTGAGATCTCTTGTTTTTCGAAATCTGCTCGGGCGTTCCATAAGCTACTAATCTGCCACCTTCTTCGCCCCCTTCAGGACCCAGGTCAATAATCCAATCCGCGTTGCGGATCACGTCGAGGTTGTGCTCGATGATGATGATGGAGTTTCCAAGATCGGTCAGGCGATGGATGACCTGCAGCAGCTTGCTGACGTCGTCAAAGTGCAGTCCGGTGGTGGGTTCATCGAGCAGGTAGAGAGTACGCCCCGTTTGCCGCTTGGAAAGCTCCTTGGCCAGCTTCATGCGTTGCGCTTCACCGCCTGAAAGCGTAACGGCAGATTGGCCGAGTTTGATATAACCCAGGCCCACATCCACCAGGGTCTGGAGTTTTTGGCGGATCGCGGGAATGTCTTGCAAGACCGGCAGGGCATCGGAGACCGAAGTTTCCAGAAGGCCGGCGATGGAGTGGTCTTTAAACTTTACCGCCAGGGTTTCATGGTTATAGCGTTTGCCGCCGCAGACTTCGCAGAGCACATAGACGTCCGGCAGAAAATTCATTTCGATGCGGCGTTCGCCGTCGCCATGACAGTGTTCGCACCTTCCGCCGGACACGTTGAACGAGAACCGCCCCGCCTTGTAACCGCGTTGCCGGGATTCCGGCAGCATGGCGTAGAGGTCGCGAATATGTGTGAAGACGCCGGTATAGGTAGCGGGATTGGAGCGCGGAGTCCGCCCAATCGGCGATTGGTCGATGCGGATGACTTTATCGATATGCTCAGTGCCGGAGATGGCCCGGTGTGCCCCAGGTTCCTCGCGGGAGCGATAAAGCTGCCGCGCCAGGGCCCGATACAGAATGTCGTTGACCAGGGTCGATTTACCCGACCCTGAAACTCCGGTGACCACTGTGATGACCCCGAGAGGGAAGGCGACGTCGAGGTTGTGCAGGTTGTGCTCGCGCGCTCCGAGTATGGCGATGGCCTTGCCATTGGAAGGGCGCGGTTCAAAGCGCGCGCTGATGGATTTCGCGCCGGAAATGTATTGACCGGTCAGCGATTTCGGCTGAAGGATGATTTCGGCGGGTGAACCGCAGGCCACCAGTTCGCCGCCGTGCAGTCCCGCGCCCGGGCCGAGGTCGATGACGTAATCTGCGCGGCGTATGGTTTCTTCATCGTGTTCCACCACCACGACCGTATTGCCGAGGTCGCGAAGGGATTCGAGGGCCTGCAGCAGACGGGCGTTGTCGCGATGGTGCAGACCGATGGAAGGCTCATCGAGCACATACAGCACCCCGCGCAGCTTGGAACCAATCTGGGTGGCCAGGCGGATGCGCTGGCCTTCGCCGCCGGAGAGCGTGGCGGCCGAACGGGCCAGAGACATGTATCCCAGTCCCACGGCGTTGAGGAACTGCAGGCGCTCCCGTATCTCGTGCAGGACCCGGCCGGCAATGGTTTTTTCCCGGTCCGTGAGCTCGATCTTGCCCGCGGCTTCCAGTGACCGGGCCACCGGCAGGGCGGTGAAATCGGCAATGGAAAGGCCGCTTACTTTGACGCCCAGGCTTTCGAGACGCAACCTGTTTCCCTTGCAAACCGGGCAGGCAGTCGCTGACATGTAAGCCAGAAGCCAGTCGCGATAGCTTTCTGAAGTGGAATCTTCCAGGTTCTGGTTGAGAAAACCGATGATCCCGCGGAACCCGATTCGAGGAGCTTCTTTCTCACCCGGCCCGTACAGCAGCAGGCCCTGCACCTTTTCGGGGAGTTGTTCGAAGGGGGTCGCCAAGTTGATTTTGAAGGCCTGCGCTACGATGGCCAGCATGCGCTGCAGGTAGGTGGAGCCGGAGCCGGGCCCCAGGGCCCCTTCCAGCAGAGGCTTGGACCAGTCCGTGATGATGCGCGCCGGGTCGAAATCGTATTTGCTGCCCAGCCCGTTGCATCCCGGACACGCGCCGTAAACGCTGTTGAATGAAAAAGAACGCGGTTCAAGCGCCGGAATGTTGATGCCGCAATCCGGGCAGGCCATGCGCGAGGAGTAGAGGCGCTCTTCTCCGCCCACCACCGCCACTTGCACCAGCCCATTGCCGAGCTTCATGGCGGAAACCACGGACTGCTCCAGACGCTTCTCGATGCCGGGCTTGATCAGCAGCCGGTCGATGACAATCTCGATGGTGTGGTTCTTGCGCTTGTCGAGCTGGAGGTCATCGAGTTCCTCATCCAGGTGGCGCAATTTGCCGTCAATGCGCGCGCGCACGTAGCCCTGCTGCACCAGGCGCGCCAGTTCGGTCTTGAATTCTCCTTTGCGCCCGCGCACCAGCGGCGCCATGACCATGACCCGGTCTTCGGATTTGAGCTGCATGACCTGCTGCACGATTTGTTCGGCGGACTGCCGCCGGATAGGCTTGCCGCACTTCGGGCAGTGGGGCACGCCCACCGAGGAAAACAACAGGCGCAGGTAGTCGTAAATCTCGGTAATCGTGCCCACGGTAGAGCGCGGGCTGCGCGAAGTGGTCTTCTGCTCAATGGAAATGGCGGGGCTCAGGCCGTCAATGGAATCCACGTCCGGCCGTTCCATCTGGTCGAGAAACTGGCGGGCATAGGCGGAAAGCGTTTCGACATAACGTCGTTGGCCTTCGGCATAAATGGTGTCGAAGGCCAGCGATGACTTGCCCGAACCGCTCAGCCCCGTGATGACGGTCAGGGAGTTGCGCGGAATCTCGACGGAAATGTTCTTCAGGTTGTGCTGGCGGGCGCCACGCACAGTAATGCTGCTGATGGCCATGGAAACGGTAGCTCTGGTTTAGAGCGGTGCGTCAACCCTCCGGCTGCCATGGGCCGTACAGGCGGGGCTGGAGAGTGGGCCGCACATCTCTACTCCGTATCTTAAGTGCCCATTGGAGTGGCGGTCAAATGACGGTCTAATAGCGCGATTGTGTGAAAAAGCAATTCTGGCAGATCAGATCGGGACATCGGGTAATCGGGACATCGGGTAATCGGGACATCGGGACATCGGGACATCGGGTAATCGGGATATAGGAAAGGCCAGCTCGCGGTTCCGATCACCAGATCACCCGATCCGAGATGATTCCTGAATCTCACGGCACTACACTATCGGCCTTTTGCGCCGCCATACACTTCACGGTCCAGGCAGGTCCTGATAGCGAGCACCAGTTCGGAAGGAGTGAAAGGTTTCGGAAGAATCGTTTCGCGATAGTCCATTACGTTGGCGCCGGACAGCGCGAAGTGCGGGTAGCCCGACATGTAGAGCACTCGCAGACCGGGCCGCTGTTCCTTGAGCCGCTGGGCAAGCTCCGGGCCACTAGTCCGCGCCATGACAATATCCGTGAGCAGCAAGTCGATGGTTCCTTCAAATGCGCTGGTCCGTAGGAAAGCATCCTCTCCGGAATTTGCCGTAACCACCCGGTAGCCGTGCTGGCCCAGAATGTCGGCGGTGAGTTTGCAAACGCGCACATCATCTTCCACGACTAAGACGGTCTCGGTCCCTTCCAGGCTCCCCGTGGCCGTGGAGTCCGCGGTGAAGGTCTCGGCCGGCTGGTCCACTCTGGGCAGATAGACGTTGAATGTTGTTCCCAGGCCCGGTTCGCTGTACACGGAAACGTAGCCGCCGCTCTGGCGGATGATGCCATAGACGGTGGAAAGGCCCAATCCCGTTCCCCGGCCCGCCTCTTTTGTGGTGAAGAACGGTTCGAAAATCCGTTCCAGGTGCTCGGGCAATATGCCCATTCCAGTATCGGTGACTGTCAGCACCACATAGCGGCCCGCAGCTATCTCGAATCCACGCTGCACATAGGGCGCTGTGAGGTCCATGTTCTTGGTTTCGAACACCAATCTTCCTCCCTTGGGCATGGCGTCACGGGCGTTGATGGCCAAGTTCATCACCACTTGGTCTATCTGCGCCGGATCCACATGTACCGTCCCCAGGTCAGGGGCGAAGGAGGTGGTCAAGTTAATATGCACGCCCAGCGTGCGCCGCAACATTCTCTCAGTCGCGGCGACTACCGGGTTCAGTGCGACATTGCGCGGTTGAAGGACCTGGCGCCGGCTGAAGGCCAGAAGCTGCCGGGTCAGGGCGCCGGCCCGGTCCGCGGCTTCCACGATCTGGTGAATGTCTTCCTGCAGCCCGCTTTCCGGCCTCCTGTCGCGGGCGAGTTCGCAATATCCCTTGATGATCGTGAGCAGGTTATTGAAGTCGTGGGCCAGGCCGCCAGCCAGGCTGCCTACCAGCTCCATTTTCTGCGCCTGATGAAGTTGCTGCGTCACATTTCTGAGCTGGGTCACGTCCAGCATGGATGCGATCAGAACGGACTCTCCATCAAGGTCGATCACTTCAGCCGAAACCAGCGTCTCCACTGTCTGGCCTGCAATGCGAAGGGTAAGGTCCATCTGGCGAAGCGGTCCGTTCCGCTGCAATTCCTCCATCCATACGTTGCGGTCCTGCACGGTGGAGAAGATGCCCAGTTCCACGGATGTCTTGCCGATGGTGGCTTCCCTTGGCAAACCAATCATCTCCAACCAACGGTCGTTGGCTTCAAGATACTTTCCGTCTGCCAGCCGGCTGATGGAGATGGCTACCGGGCTCGACCGGAACACCTTGGAGAACTTCTCTTCCATCACCGTCAGCCGGGAGACCGCTACATTCTCATGGTGCTGTATCACCAACGAGCGTGCTGCGTAGCCGGCAAAAGATACCGTGACTGCCATCCAGGCCAGGAGGAAGTGTTGGGGGGAGATCTGCGACGCCATCCCCATAATTGAAAACGGCACAATCAAGGGAAGAAATCGCCGCCAGGGCGTTTGCTTACGGCGCGCCAACGGTACGATGCGGGGCGGAGTCCGGTCCTCCTGTTGCCAGGTGGTTGCCACGAGCAACAGATAGGCAATGGGGAGATCGGCGGCGACGCCCACGACTAGTTGGGGCCAGTGCCATACTTCCACGGCCTGCCAATAAAGAGACCCGGTCAGGGTAAAGGCGCCGAAGAATGCCGACAGCCGGAATTGCAGCCTTCGGAAATCGCGGGTTTGCGATCGCCAGCCCCGATACAGATAAGCAGCGGCAAAAAAGCCATCACGGGCCAGATGCAATATGAAGAAATAACGGGGCCGCAAGGCATTGGGAAGGCCGGTGATGACTGGTATATAGAAAAAAACCAGGAAGGCCGTGAACAGCAGGAGGCCCAGTTGCGCAATATCCAGCGTCCACAGCCAGTCGATTCGCGGCCTTTTGTATTCTTCACTCAGCAGCAGGGGCGCCGCACAGGCAGCGGCAATCAGGTAGGAGATAATCGAGATCGACCAGAAAGCGCTCAATGCATCGTGGTACGTACTCCGCATCAGAACAGCCGCGCCCACGCCGAACCCGGCGGTTTGGATCGCAAATGCCAAGCTCATGCACAGCCACAGCGCGCGCGCAAAAGGCGCCGAGCGCCGCGAAGCCTGCCACGCGGACCACGACAGCAGCAGCATCAGGCCGCAGTCGGTTAGGGACGAATACAGAGCTATATTGAGGGTACTCTGGAAGGGAAGCAACGCGAGCTTGCCAGCCACCAGTACGAGCCCGAAAAGGACGATCCTAATAGATGGTTTCAACAGAGGCTTTTCGTTACATTTTACACTGGCGGCCTAAGCCATTGCCGGAAGAAAACCGCAGCCTCGGCCGACGTTCCAAAATCCTGGGCTGACTATACTTAAACTGCTCTTAGCCGATCCTGTCAAAGACCGTGCGGTCTGCTGCTTCGGTTACCTTGCGCGTCCGCGTCCCAAGGGAATGATTGGCTCTTCTTGGAGCAACGGCAAGATCATTCGTGAACAGGCATCTCAGTTGATAATACTCTTATGCCTAGGAACGCTGTAAATTAGATTCGTCTGGTGCAGCCGCTGAACCCCTGGCTTCTGGTTCGTCTGTGACCGAAGTACATTGGTATCCGGGGCTGGAGCAGGTACGACCGTAACCGGTACATTTCGGCGGATTTGAGTGACAATTCTTCAAGGATTACAAGTGAATAATCGGACTAATTCCAGCGGGTTCCGAAGATGAGAACACTCCTAGCTTCTTCCACTGTGCTCGGCACGATTCTGCTCTCGCTTGCCTTTGGCATCGCCTGCGGTTATGCCGCTGTCCATGCGATTCTTCACGCTCTGGGACGGCCTGCGGCGAGGCGGGAAGCGGCGCCCGCCAGCGTGGTGGTGGCCACCACGGTTTCCGGCGGCTAACGCCGGTTTTTCCAAGACTTAATTTTCTTGTTTATTGTGGCAACGACCGTCGCTTCAACGGCGCCGTGTTGTTGGGCCCGGCAATTCCCTGTTTCTGTTGTTCTTCCCTCACCCGGTTTGCCAGTTCTTCAGGTGTTGGGATACCCGGCGAGGGAATCGACGGTAGCACCACGGGCTGCTGAAGCAATGGCTGCTGGACTGACTGCAGCGGCGTTTCCACAGTGTCCTCCTCCGATGCTTCGTCAGTCGCCTCATCAGAGGGCCGCGGCGCGGCCGAGGGCTGGCCCACGCCGCCTTCTCCTTGAACACCGCCCTTGGCTGATAGCAGTACCCGCTCAACCGTGTGCGGGTTCTCCGGATGGCTCAGGATTATGTAGTTGAAGCGGGAGCCTTGCAGCAGGCTGCCGAGCACTTCATCGGCGGGCGCAGGCCCAAGCTTGACTGCGACGCGCTCCGAGGCCGGTTCCAGCCCCTCGAACTGAATGTTCGCTTTGGTCCGTACACCGTTAAGAATGTCGCCTAGCCTGGAATTCGTGCTTTCCAGTGTCAGCAGACCATTCTGGAAGGAAATACGCGGAGGCATTGGCGCTTGCTTTTCCGGAGTCAATGGCACTGCCGGTGGCGGCAACTGTGGTCCGATGAAAGCAGTATCAGCGGCCGCCAGCTTGACGGATGCAGGGGTCGCCGCCGTTTTGACGGGCACGCCAGCCCCATGGTTGCTTTCCATTCTGTTGACCTGCGCCAGAGGCTGTGGGACCGGCTGACTGGCTTTCGCACGTGGGCCGTTCGAGTTGCCGTCCGGGCGTTGGCCCTGCAATTGGACCACGGACAGGCAGCTCAACACGAAAACTGCGTAGATTCTGAAAAAAGCACCAGCCATATTCTTTTACCGCCACTCTGAGATACTTGCCAATATTCTACTCCCAAATCTAAGATCGAGCTGTATTTATAAGTTTGCAGCCAAAGTTTCGCGAATCGTCGATAAATTGCCATGAGACCCCAAGTTTTCCTGATGTTGACCGCTCTTGCTCTGGCTCCGGCGCTGGGCGCCCAGACCTGCCAGGTGCGTGAAGAGATGCCCGCCGCCGAGCGTAGCGCCCTGGAATCCGCCGCCCAGCAGGCTTTCGAGCAATCCAGCCGCGGCGACATCGTGGCCCTGCAAGCCGGCGCGATCGCTTCCTTACGGTCGAATTTCAACGGAATTGCCACGGCTGTGACTGACCGCCGGCCGGCGTTTACGGGTGCGATAGCCCAGGTGCGCTCCGCTTTCCTGCTCAACACCGGCGCCACCCCTAGCGTTGACGGACATTACATCTGCGGAGCCTTTTCAGCCAGCGGACCAACCGCCGGCAGCGCCGAATTCAATCTTCCCGGCCTGCAAGCGGGCCGTTACGGCATCGTAATCCACGACTTTAACGGAAGTCAGGGCAATTTCGCGCTCACCACGATCTTTCAGGATGCAAGCGGATGGAAGCTGGCGGGCCTTTACGTGCGCGCGGAGACCGCCAATGGTCATGACGGCATTTGGCACCTGCAACGTGCAAGGGAATTCAAATCCAAAGGCCAGCTTCACAACGCATGGTTCTACTACGTTACCGCCTGGGAGCTGCTTGCCCCGGTGACCTTCATCGATACGCGCCTGCTGTCGAAGATCACCCAGGAATCGAACGCGATCCAGCCGAAGGACGTGCCCGCCGCCGGGGCCGCGGTGACCTTCAATGCCGGTGGCAAGGCCTACAAGCTGACGGAAATGACGGTCTTCAGCACCAGTGGTACGTATGATCTCTCCATCCGCTATTCGGTGGCCAGCGCCGCTGACCTTAGCGCCTCTCAGGCCGAGGCCCGTAGCTTGGGCGCAGCTTACGTTGCACTGCATCCGGAATTGAAAGAAACCTTCGCCAACATCGTGGTTCATGCCGTCGATGCCGCGGGCGGGGATGCGGTGGGGGTGGTGGACTTGCAGCAGTAGCGGATGGCAATTGGGCTAACAGCCAGGCAACAGCCCTCGCAGCAAAAACACTGTCTTGGTTTGAACGTACAATGTCTTCGGGTCACAAAGATTGGCAAGGCTAAGCTTGAGCGTGGTTGACATATTTATTGCCTGTCACGGCGCTGTTAGGGATGGAATCCTCGTCCGGAGAGCAAACAGACAAGATAAAGAATTCCACTTTCAAGATTGGTTTGGAGACAGGCTCCGCATGCTCCAGATCGACTTTGATACACCGGGCAGAAATGCATATCCTGATTTCCGATTGGTGCATTCTGCGGAGGGATACGAGATAAAGGGTCTGGCATATCCTGGGAGAGAAGCAAATTATGATTCCAACAGCCAGGTGCCGACTGGTTATCACAATGGACGTGAAGTATTTTATATCTTCGGAAGATATCCGGCTGATCCAGACGGAAGTGAATATCCCGTGATTGATCTCGTCATGTGCCATGGTGACTTCTTGAATGCCGATCATGATTATGAGCACGAAAACAAGAACATCAAAGGTTTTGGCAGCTATGGTGACATCATGATTCGAGACAGGAAAATGTACGTAGCGCCGACTCCGTTCGCACTGACAGAAGGCACAACCGGCCAGGTTACGTTGATCTTACCTGTCCCAATCGCGGTGAATCTAGATCGGCTCACAAAGGTCGGTGATCTGACTCGAACGGAGTGTCAGAATCTCGTCGTTGGATATTCATTCGATCTGAAAACCAATCAGCTTACGCCCAATACAATACCGAATCCGGACGCAGGCCAACAGCATGTTTTCGGAGCCTACAGGGCTCTTGGGCAGCCTGGCCCGCGAGTGCAGATGAGAGTAGCACTGGTTCAGGGGAATTAAACTATGGGATTAGGGAAGAGTTATCCGCTATTCGTTGAGCCCACCATCCAGATCGGCGGGTTGCGAGATACCATCCCGGGAACATCTGCCATCGAGGATTGTGATTTCCCGTTTGAATTTGTTAGTGAAGTTGCCGAAGCTGAAAGCTGGAGGAAGGAGGTGCACCGGCCCACATACCATCTTCACAAATGGTGGGCACAGCGTCTCGGATCGATTTTTCGCGCGATAATAATAGCCGCAAATTCACCTGCGGGAGCGGACATTCGCCGTCTCTTTTATGAGAGAGTGGATCTCGAAGGCGTGACAGTATTTGATCCATTCATGGGCAGCGGAACGACCCTCGGCGAAACAATAAAAGCAGGCGGTCGCGCAATCGGCCGTGACATCAACCCAGTGGCATACTCTCTCGTTCGAAATGCCTTGTCCTTACCGCTTGACGGTGACCTGAAAACCAGGTTTGCAGAACTGGAGCAGTCGGTTTCGCATGTGATTCACGGCTATTATCAAGCTCTGATAGGTTCTGATCGCGTCCCAGTCTTGTACTACTTCTGGGTCAAGCAAGTTCCGTGCGTTCAATGTGGGTTTCTCGTCGATCTGTTTGCTTCCAGAATTTTTGCAAAGCACGCCTACCCACAAAAGAACCCTAGGTCCCAATGCACATGTCCGGGTTGTGGAGCGATCAACGCTGTGAGGTTCGACTCTTGTTCGCACTTGTGCGAAAGCTGTGGGCAGACTTTCGATCCACAAAAAGGAAACGTCGCTCACGACCAAGTTACTTGCCCGAGGTGTGAGTCACGTTTCCGAGTAATCGAAGCGGCTTCACGATTAGCAGGCCCTCCACCGCACCGCCTTTACGCGAAGCTTGCCTTGGACCGTCTGGGCAACAAGTGTTATCTTCCTGCCGATGATTTCGATCTGGATCTTTATGCAAAGGCTGAACGCGAACTCGCCAAAACAGAGGTCTTTTACCCTCAAGATGAAATCTCTCCCGGGCATAATACAAATCAGGTATTGAGATATAACTACACACATTGGCATCAAATGTTCAACGCTCGTCAGCTATTGTGCCTGGGATATCTCGCAAAAAAAATCAGCGAGATTGAGGATCCTCATCACAAGGATCTATTTTGTTGCCTGTTTTCCGGAGCGCTCGAGTTTAATAACATGTTTGCTTCATTCAAGGGTGAAGGAACAGGCGCCGTTAGGCACATGTTCTCGCACCACATTCTCAAACCAGAGCGCCTCCCACTAGAGGCAAATCCATGGGGTACCACGAAGAGCTCTGGTGCCTTCAGCACCCTATTTCGGAGCAGGATTTTGCGGGCTGTGGAATACGCCCACAATCCTTACGAGATACGAGTGGCTGCCAATCAGGATGCAACGAAAGTCTACGGAATTTGCCGCCCCGTCGTAAGCGAGATCGCAACCTCTTATGCGGAGTTCTCAGGAAAGAACGTTTACCTTTCATGCGGGCCTTCCCAGCATACTGACATATTTCCAGGAAGCGTCGATGTCGTTGTGACTGATCCGCCTTTTTTTGACAATGTGCATTATTCTGAGCTTGCGGACTTTTTCCATGTTTGGCAGAGGCTGGTTCAGGGTGGCGCCAATGGCGCACATGAACGGGCTACAACTCGTTCAGTTGCCGAAGTTCAAAGCGGGAACCAGGATCAATTTATGACTGCCTTGCGGGACGTGTGGAAGGAATGCCATCGAGTCCTTAAAGACAATGGTCTGCTGGTTTTTACCTATCACCATTCTCGTCAGGAGGGATGGTCGGCGCTGCTGAAATCACTGACGAATGCGAAGTTTGTGATTACGGCTGTCCATCCGGTGAAGTCCGAGATGTCCGTAGCGGCGCCTAAAGCGCAAAGTAAGGAGCCGATCAATATTGACATTATCATCGTTTGCCGCAAGAGGCCGGAACACTCCCTAGAAGACCGCTCTGCAGGGGAGGTTCTGGCGGCAGCGCACGCCGGTGCGCATATCCAACTGCAGCGTCTCAATGTATCTGGAAGATTTCTCGGGAAAGGAGATACTCGGGTGATCTTCATGGCGAATCTGCTGAAACTCTTGTCGCAGAGTGATGAGCCGGGGCCGTGGCCTTGGCAGGTGGGCGAACGGTTGGAATCTGCCGTTGAAGAGCTATTCTTGTCGCAGTCGCCTCCGGTCAGTTGATGTGGCACCCGATTTGTACAAATCGAGTGAGGGCCTCGGGCCAAGCAAAGGGCAGTTTCGGATGGTAATTTCACGGATGGTAATTTTGCCGTGACAGCGTTTGCACTCTGAGCTAATCTGAGGGAGCTATGACTTTGCATTTGACACCTGAAGTTGCTGCCGGACTGAAGGCCCTGGCCGCTGCCCAGGGTCTTTCGATAGAGGGCTATCTTCAGCAACTCGTGGCGAGAGAGCTTCCATCTGAACCATCCGCGTCTTCGAAAGCTGGCGGCATGGTCTGGGAGAACGGGCTATTCGTCTACCGTACGGGTAATCCTTTGCCTGCGCATATACTTGAGGATGCCCTCCGGCACTTGCGAAAAGACAGGTCGGCTCATGTTCTGGGCGATCTTCCTTGAAACTGTTCTTCGACTGACTCCATGACCAAACCACTCGTCCTCATCATTCTTGACGGCTGGGGCTATGCGCCGGCTTCCAAGGCCAACGCTATTTCTATGGCCCGCAAACCCAACTATGACCGGCTGCTGCAAGAGTTTCCCAACACGCTCATCCACACCAGCGGACGCTTTGTCGGCCTGCCCAACGGGCAGATGGGCAACAGCGAAGTCGGGCATCTGAACATCGGCGCCGGGCGCGTGGTCTCGATGGATATCACCAAGGTCGATCTCATGATCGAGAGCGGCGATTTCTTTTCGAATCCCGCGCTGTCGAAGGCCATCAGGAACGCGCGACAGGACGGGCGGCAGTTGCACCTCTGCGGATTGCTCTCCGACGGCGGGGTCCATTCCCATCAGAACCATCTCTACGCCTTGTTGCGCATGGCCAGGCAGAACGATGTGCACCGGGTCTTCGTCCACTGCTTCATGGATGGCCGTGACACACTGCCCACCAACGGCGCCGGCTACCTGCAACAATTGCAACAGAAAATGCGTGAATACGGCGGCCAGATTGCCAGTGTCAGTGGCCGGTATTACGCCATGGACCGCGATAAAAAATGGGAGCGCGAGCTGAAGGCCTTCGACGCTATGGTCGCCGGCAAGGGCGAAGGCGGTGCGTTCGCCGATCCGGTGCAGGGTGTGAAGGAATCCTACGAGCGTGGAGTGACGGACGAGTTCGTGCTTCCGTTTGTATGCGTAGGTGATCGCGGCGGACCGCTGGCCGTGGTTCGCAGCGACGATACGGTGATTAACTTCAATTTCCGGGCCGACCGCGCCCGCCAGATTACCCGCTGCCTGACGCGGGAAAGCGGCCTCACCGCCCAGGGCGGCCGCGACCTGCCGGATTCCGCGGCCCTGGATTCCGCCATCCCGCGCAGCCGCGTGCCTCTGAATCTGCAGTATCTGTGCATGACCCAGTATGATCGGCAATTCACTCTGCCCTATGTGGTGCCGCCGGATTCATTGAAGAACATCCTCGCCAATGTGATGGCCGAGCGCCAGTTGCGCAACCTGCGCGTGGCGGAAACCGAGAAGTATGCGCATGTGACATACTTCTTCAATGGCGGCGTGGAAAAGCCCTTTGCCGGCGAAGACCGTATCCTGGTGCCGTCGCAGAAGGTGGCCACCTATGATCTCAAGCCGGAAATGTCGGCGGCCGGCATTGCTGCCAATGTGGTGAAAGCCATCGGCGATGCGGCCTTTGATGTGATCATCGTGAACTTTGCCAACGCCGATATGGTGGGACACTCGGGTAAGATTCCACCTACGATCCAGGCCGTGGAGACCGTAGACGCCAGTCTGGCGGAGATTTACCAGGCCATCCGGCAACGGGGCGGAGCCATGCTCGTGACCGCCGACCATGGCAATGCGGAGATGATGATCGATCCCGCCACCGGCGGCCCGCATACGGCGCATACCACGAACCCTGTGCCCTTTATCATAGTGAGTGAAGAGGCGCAGAGATTCAGTCTGCGGCCGGATGGCTCGCTGCAGGATATTTCGCCCACCGTGCTAGGTATGATGGGCTTCCAGCAGCCGGAAGATATGACGGGCCATGATCTGAGGGTGCTGAAGACCTAGCAGCCAGATTTTAAAATTCAGGTTCTTTCTAGCCATCATGAAAATTCTCATCGTCCACCATCATCCGTTCGAATTGTGGCGTGCCCCCGCCTGGATGCAGCAGCGCCTTTCCCAGGCATTCCCCAATCTGCGGGTCATGCAAATGCCAAATTATGACCGCGTGCCGCAAGAGATTACCGATACCGACATCCTAATCGGCTCGTGGCTCAGTCCCGAACAATTGGCGACCGCCCGGAAGTTGAAATGGATACACTCGCCGGCCGCCGCCGTGCATCAGTTGATGTATCCGGCCATGATCAGTAACGACGTGGTCATCACCAGCGCCCGCGAGGTGCATGGGCCGGTGGTGGCCGAACACGCGCTGGCGCTGGTGCTGGCATTGGCCAAGCGGCTACCTCAAGCCATGCAATATCAGGCGAGGAAACAATGGGCGCAGCAGACGCTGTGGGACGAGCGCCCGCGCCCGCGGGAGATTTCCGGCGGCACGGTAGCCGTGGTGGGCATGGGCAGCATCGGTCGCGAGTTTATCGCCAGGGCCAAGGCCCTGGGGATGCGCGTCCTCGCCGTCCGTGACAATCCTCAAAAGGGCATGGGCGGGGCGGACGCGGTGTATGCCAGCGCGCAGCTCGACGAGGTGTTGCCGCAGGCGGATTACGTCCTGTTGTGCGCTCCGGTTACGCCGGCAACCACCGGCATGATCAACCATGCGCGTCTGGCCCGGATGAAGCCTGATGCCTACCTGCTGAATGTGGGCCGGGGAGACCTGGTCGATGAGCCAGCCCTGTTGCAAGCCTTGCAGCAGCGCGTAATCGCCGGCGCAGCGCTGGATGTATTCGCCCATGAACCGCTGCCGAAGGAATCGCCCCTCTGGACGCTCGACAATCTTTTCATTACTCCGCACACGGCAGCCGTGACCGAAAAGCTCTGGAACCGCCACTATGAGATGATCCGTGAGAACCTGGAGCGCTTCCTGCAGGGTCGGCCACTGCTGCATGAGGTCAATAAGAGGGGTGGGTATTGAGTCAGCTCCCACCGTTATTTCCAACCAAAGACGAATGGTCAGTTCCCGAATCGGTGCATTTTTCCCATTAATAAATTTGAATTTTCTAATGATATGGCGATATTTTGAGAGAATGTCCCTAAATATTTAGTAAATTTTTAATTTATTATTGAAAAATAAAATTAATTATTTTCATTAAATAGTAATTTAATTCATTGAAATTACTGGTAAAAAGTAAAAAAATTGACAAAAATTGAATTTACCAAGAATGTGTTTCAGGCAGGCTGTTTTCTAGTTAAATTTGAATTTACTAATGTTTATGTGTACCCTTGTCCGCGTTGTCTAAACAAATCCCAAAAAACATATTTTTATTAAGGAGCCTTTTCCTACAATGAAAACACTCTTCCGGGTTGTCCTCCTAGCGATGGTGGTCTTCGCTGCAATCGGTTCGAATGCTGGTGTTCAAGCATCATCGCCTTCGAACAGAGATTTACCGCCAACCTGTCCAACCCCCGGTTTGCCCTGTATTCCTTCAGTGCAGTGAATTTAATCTAACGAGCCATTTGCAGTTTGTAGAATCCGTGCGGCTGCGGTAGGCTGGCCGCACGGATTTAAATGACGAGCTTTAAGTTGATTATCGGCTGGTTCCCCTTGCCGGCCCTGATATTGCTGGCAGGCGTCCTCATAGGGCGCAAATTGTACCGTGAGTTTCCTTTCTTCTTGGCTTACGTGTGCGCCGTGTGCCTGGACCACGTAGCGACCCTGAGCGCTCTTCGCGATCGAAGTCTATATATCACGGTCTATTGGCTCGCCCAACTGCTGGTCACAGTATTTTCGTTGCTGGCTGTCTACGAGTTGTTCGTGAAGCGGTTTTTCCGGGCTTTTTATAAGGTGCAGGCTTACCGCTATATTTTTGCCTGTGCGTCAATGCTGATCATGATTTTGTCAGTGCTTACGCTGAGGAATGACATCGATCCTTCGACGCTCGCGAAGCTCATTCATGTGTTGGATCTGGCGCGGGTCGCCATTCTCGTTTTCTTTATTGCTCTGGCGCTTTTTATGGGCAGGCGTTGGGCGAGATACGAATTCGGCGTAGCGTTGGGATTCGGCCTCGACGCAGCAGTTTTCTTGATTGTATTGGCGGTCTTTGCGCGACACACCCCTACAGGCGAGGCTGCGATGATTTTTGGGTATGCGCCGGTGGTTGCCTATAACTTCGCTTGCGTGGTCTGGCTCGTCTCCTTCCTCCGGCCTAGAAGAGAAGAATATTCCGGATTGCATGGGCGAATTGATCCGACCGTTTTGGCCGAGGCGAAACAGTCTGAAGATGCATTAAAGACATGGCTGCGCGGCAAAACGCCCAGCGATTGATGGTCAGAGGTTCTGAAGCAGGGCGTCGTGATAAGTGGAATCCAGGAGGGCCGCCAGTCCCGTGGTCTTTGCCTTGAATGCTTCATAGGCGGGAATCACGCTGGAAATTAGCAGCTTCTGTAGTTCGGCAATACGGAAAGGATTGAAGCGGGGATGGGAAGGAGTCCCGAAGATACGCCAGAAATGCAGGATCGCCAGCCCCATCATGGAATAGAGACGCACGTTGACGCCCGCCGTGATTAGCTCTTCGGCCTGGGCCACCACCAGACCGTTGGCGGCCCGGATCCTGCTATGACCGATGGATTGCATCAGCCCGGCGTTGTGGCTCATGCGCCGCAGGTATTCCATGGCAATGCGAATCTGCTTTCGCCGGAAATTGGCGTACTCCGTTTTGCCGCCGGTCTCGCGCATGTACGCATCTTCGCGTGGATGTAGAAGGCGGGAAAACGCCTGCACATCCACCGGACGGAGCAACAGGACAATCTCGTCAAAGTCTAAATGAGCGCTATGCTTGCGAGAGTTGGTGATGGCTGCATATGCTATTAGCAGCAGCAACCCGGCCGAAAGGGCGATCCACAGCCAGAACGAGAAATTCGACATGACGAGTATTAAAAGCTCCAAATAAAACGAAAATTATAAAACGTCACAAGAATCTAAACCGCCACCGGTGGTTACGTCAATGAAAATCCGCTATCGAGATAAATCTTTTAAATCTCCTGGTTTTTAGTCACAAAAGTATCAAGCCCTATGGTAGCGAGCGTCTAGACCGCAAATGACAGAATTAAGAGCATTTTAATAGTCGTGCGAGTTACAGCCCTTCCTTCGTAAGGATGACGGCCGGTACTTCCTGCTTACGCACCACATTGTTGAATTCCGGCACATCGACCGCGAGAATATGCTTCCACTTGGCAAGTTGCTCATCGAGCTGTTTGCTCAGCATGTCGAAGACATCATAGGAAGCCTGGGTGGGCGCGGAATCGGCGCTACCGACGACTCCTCCCAGGGCCACCAACTGGTTGTTCAGCCGGATGGGATAGTTGAGCACATCCTGTCCGCTGCGGGCTTTGGTCTGAATCAGCGCTTCTTCGACCTCCGTCATCTTCTTGTCCAGTTGCTTGCCGGCTTCCGCTACAGCCTTGCCGTGCGGATCGTTTTCAAGCCGGGCATTCAGGGCCGTAATCTGGCTGCGAATGTCGCGTATCTGGTTTACGGCATCGTGTGTCTGGGTGATCCGTTCGCGGATTTTCAGAAGCAGGTCGAATTGCTTTTCCATGTCCTGCTGGCTGGCTTGCACACGCGAATCAGCCTGGATCTCCAACGATGTGCTGTAGGCCTTACCCTGCACCGCCAGGCGCACCTGGTAGTTGCCTGCCAGGGCCACCGGCCCGTCGGTGCTTCCGGCCCACAGCGGTGAGTGGGGAACGCGGCTGGAAGGTTCATAACGCAGGTCCCAGACAAAGCGGTTGAGGCCGGCTTCCTTGGGAGGACCCGAGGCCTGCGGGCGGCGTCCGAAGCCTTCGTCGGAGTCTGCTTCCGGCGCCTGGCTCTTGGCAGGGAATTTACGCACCACCTGGCCTTTGGCATCGAGGATTTCCAGCGTGATGGGCTGCGCCTTGGGTGCGTTACTGTCGGCCGGTTTCTTGCCTTCCTCTTTCTTGTCTTGGTCCTTCAGCGCCGACTTCAGTGAGTAGTAAATGACCGCGCCTGGAGGCGGGTTCTGTCCCGCGCTTCCGCTGCCGAAGCCGCTAAAGATGGTGCGGCTGGCGGGCGACGGCGTGAACAGGTGGACATCCTCTTCCGCGTTTTGCTGGTGGTGCTGCTGTAAGGGAGAGAGGTCGTCGAGAATCCAGAACGCCCGGCCGTGGGTAGCGGCAATCAGGTCTTTGCCATGCACGGCCAGATCGTTGACCGGAGATACCGGCAAATTGAGTTGCAGCGTTTGCCAGTTGGCGCCATCGTCGAAAGAGATGAAGACGCCCTTCTCGGTGCCGGCATAGAGCAGACCCTTGCGTTTCAGGTCTTCGCGCACCGAGTGTACATAAGCGCCCGCGGGAATGCCGGCGGCGATGCTGGTCCATGTCTTGCCCGAATCGGCGGTCTTGAAAATGTAGGGCGCTGAATCATCCAGGCGGTGGCGTTCCACCGCCACGTAGGCGGCGCCGGCATCGTGGGGAGAGGATTCAATCATGCTGACCGTGCCCCATTCCGGCATGGTCTTGGGAGTCACATTCGACCAGCTCTTGCCGCCGTCGGTGGTGAGATGAATGAGGCCGTCGTCGGAGCCGGCCCAGATCATGTCTTTTTTCAACGGTGATTCCACCACCGAGAAAATCGTGCCGTAG
>Ga0210403_10001927_pt1 | contig 19143 bp, 16 predicted proteins | sample IncBWC19MmetaG_FD_150863 | JGI IMG/M metagenome (GOLD analysis project Ga0210403, IMG submission 150863) | Forest soil microbial communities from Barre Woods Harvard Forest LTER site, Petersham, Massachusetts, United States - Inc-BW-C-19-M | ecosystem: Environmental > Terrestrial > Soil >... | reverse complement strand
CCGGCGCAATGGAGACGGCGATCAAAGGGATTGGGAAGCTGGTTGTTGCAGATGCGGAACTGATTGCCCGCGGGCTTCCACCGATTCTGTGCAAAGTTGCTCAGCCTGAGACTGTTGCCCTCTTTCGTAGTAGACCCATCAGCAAAACATGACAGAAGAAACCTACGGGCAAACCTTTCTTGTATGCATTATTGCGGCGCGAGGCAAACCATCCCTAGCTTTACGTTTAACATTTTGGTTCAATTTGTTATCCAAACCTCTTCGCAATGATTTCTCTCGCATTGGTACAGATCGCCTCCTGCAAACGTAATTGAGTCAGGGACAACTCTGGAAAATCTGCCAGGATTCGTGTAGCCCGGCGAAGGCGTTCTTGAGTTGATTCCAAATCCATTGCACGTGTGGGGCAGACCATGTCGTCTCGTCGCTTCGCCGAGGTCCTCTCGCTTGGCATGCTTCTCTCGATGTCCTGCTTGCGTCTGCATGCTCAATCCACCTATGGCTCGGTCGCTGGTTCGGTGACCGACAGCACCGGCGCCACCGTCACCGACGCCAACGTGACGTTAACGAACCTGGGAACATCAGAGAAACGCACGCAATCCAGCGGCAGCGATGGCCTTTTCACCTTCGTGAACCTGTTCGCCGGCCAGTACCGGATCGACATCGAGAAACAGGGCTTCAAACATTACGCCCGCCTGTCGGTCACAGTCGATGTGCAGCAGACCACGCACATCGACGCCACGCTTCAGGTGGGTCAAGTCAGCGAAACGGTGGAAGTGACTTCCGAAACGCCCTTGTTCCAGCCTGAAACCTCCTCACTCGGGACCATCGTCGACCAGCGCGAAGCAAACGAGTTGCCCCTGAACGGCCGCAACATCTACAACTTGGCGACGGTCACACCCTCGGTCATTCCGCAAGGCAGCACGCAAGGAAATGTCGTCGGCAAGAATCCCTTCGACTTTGCCAACTACCAGATCGGCGGCGCCTTCGCTAATGAGGGAGCAGAGTATCTCGACGGTCAACCCCTGAACATCGTCTACATCAACCTGCCTTTTGTTGTTCCGACCCAGGACTCAATTTCCGAGTTCAGAGTCCAGAACAACAATCTCGGACCAGAGTGGGGGAAGTTCGCCGGCGGCGTAATCAACATGAGCACCAAATCTGGAACAAACACCTGGCACGGCGAAGCGTACGAATATCTGCGGAACAAGGTTCTGAATGCCAATGAGTTCTTCAATAAGCAATCTGAACTCAGCTCTGGAATCGCGAACAAGCCGGTTCCATTCACACAGAACCAGTTTGGTGCCGCCGGCAGCGGCGCGATTATCAAGAACAGAACCTTCGTCTTCGGCAGTTATCAAGGATTCCGGCTTCGCCAAGGCACGCCGTTCAACACGACGGTACCAACAGCGCAGGAACGCCAGGGTGATTTCTCAGACCTTTGCACAACTGGATTCAGCGCAAGCGGGCTTTGCAACGATGGAGGCGGCACCATTCACCAGATTTACAACCCGCTGACAGCAACATCGCTTACTTCGCCTCGCCAACCCTATCCCTTTAACTGCATCGCGGATAACACTACGTTCTGCCAGACCAACGCCCCCGGTGTTGGGAATCAAATCAATCCGACTTCGGCCTACCTGCTCGGAAAACTCATCGCGAATCCCACAACCTCTGGCACCCTCCTAAACTTCCTCAAGGATGCCAGTACGGGCGGCGACACCGACGAATATGTGGCGCGCGTCGACCAGACGATCAACGCCAAACACTCGATTTTTGGCCGCTTCACATATTGGAAGCTGCTCAGTTTGGCTCAGGATCCATTCGGTACAGGACTGTGCAAGGACCGCTGCGCGGAGAATACCAAGAGTAAGAGCGTGGCCATCGGTTACAACTAGGTCATCAGCCCGAATACCATCTTTAACCTGAGTGCGAGCCTCAGCCGGTTTATTTACCTGCGCGGTCCCATCAACAGCAGCTTCGACATGACGCAGGAAGGCTGGCCGGCGGCGTATAACTCTCTGGTTCCCAACCTGGAGCGTACCCCGCTGACCCCCTGCTTTGGTCAAAACGATGGCCTGGTGGGCTGCAGCCAGGGACAAAGCGCGATCGCCGATTACAACACGCAGTTCAATATCTCGCCGCACGTGACGATGATTCGCGGCCACCATACTTACACATTCGGCATGCAGCTCGAAGAGGGGTACGACAACTACCTGCAAACCAACACCGGGGGCGGGTTCATCTCTTTCGGCGGATCGTGGACTTCCCTCACGCCCGGGACAGTGGGAGACGGCAACGGCAGCGGAAATGGCGAGGACTTCGCTGACTTCCTTCTCGGCTACGGCAATGGCCAGGGAGCCGCATTCGGCAATCAGACCAGCGGATCGCTGGTCATTTCCGGCCCGATCTCAGGGAAGCAAACCTACCGGGCGTTCTTCTTCGGCTACACGTGGCACGTGACCAGTAAGCTCACCCTGAATCTGGGTGTCCGCTACGAATTACAGGGGCCGTGGTCCGAGCGCTACGACAAGATGACCTACTTCAACCCAACTGCTACCAATTCATCGGTGACGGGCTGCAATGGTACAGCGGGAAGTCCCTGTCTGGGGGATCTATTCCTCGTCAAGACCGGCGTTAACAGCAGCCGCAACAATCTACCCCTTTCCAAGAAAGAGATTCCGCCGCGACTGGGATTTGCCTATGCTGTCGACTCGAAGACTGTGATTCGCGGCGGATTTGGAATCTTCTTCATTCCGAACTACGTTTCGTTCGGAACCAACCCCTACGTCGATCCTGTCAGCAGCGCCACGTCCAACTTCTTCTCCAGTAACGATCACGGCGTCTCACCCGCCGCCACGCTCAACACCAACACATGCGCCGAGCCCATACTTGGCGGGGGTTCGCTCACCTGCACAGGAGCCGGCCCGTTCAATCAGGGTACGTACGTCGGGGGCGTGCCACAGACGGGGGCTAGTGACTTGACTGCGGTGCCGGGCCGGAATCCCTTGCCGAATGTCTCGCAGTACATTTTTGAACCAGAATAACTTTTCGGCAACTGGATATACCGTGCAGAAATATTGTTACCTTGAGCAGTACAATTTTGACATCCAGCTTGAACTACCCGGAGGCTTCTTTGCAGACCTTGCCTACGCTGGGTCTCACGGCGTACACCTGCCGCAGTTCAATACCAACGTCAACCAGATTCCGGACAGCTTCATTGCAACCGCTGCTCAGCAATACGCCACTGGAGGCTCGGCTGCTGTTACGATCGCGCAGCCAGTGGGTACCTATCTTTTTAGTCAGAGTCTTCCGGGTAGCCTTGGCCCTGGAGTTCTATTGCAGGGCCAACTTGATCGTCCCTTTCCGCAGTATTCGGGCCTGAACCTGAACGGATACGGCTGCTGCAGCAGCAACTACAACGCCTTGCAGGCAACGGTAACACGTCGTTTCCAGGGTGGTGGCACCATGCTCGTTTCCTACACCAACGCCAAGCTGATGTCGAATACCGATACGCTTACTTCTTGGTTAGAGGGAGGGACAACCGGGGCGTCGGAGGCATCCAGGACTGGAACAATCTGAAGGGAGAACGCTCGCTCTCCTCACAGGACATTCCACAACGCCTGGTGGTCAGCTACGTGCTCGATCTGCCGTTTGGCAAGGGCAAGAAATACCTCGCCGGCGTGAATGGTTTCGCTGGCGCGATGGTTTCCGGTTGGGGCTTGGATGGCATTACTACGCTCCAGCGCGGCTTCCCAGTAAAGATCAGCTGGGGCGGGGGCGATGCCCTGACCTCCGCCGGTTTTGGAGTGGGCAGTCTTCGACCCGACTATGTCTCTGGTTGTGACAAAAACGTAGGCGGAAGTTCTTTGTCCAGAGTTTCGGGCTGGTTCAACACCACGTGTTTCACTGCACCCTGCGGAAACAACGGCAACATCAGTACGCCGAACAATCCTTGGACCTTTGGGAACGAGCCGCGCGTCGACGCTTCGCTTCGCCAGCAGGGTGTGGTGAATTTCGACTTCGCGGTCTTCAAGCGGACTTCCATCGGAGAGCGAATGAGCTTTGAGTTCCGGGCCGAGTTCTTCGACCTGTTTAACCATCCTCAATTCGGGCCCCCGAACTCAACTGCAACCAGTCCCACCTTTGGGGTTGTTACTAACACGGTGAACAATAGCTTCCGGATCGCTCAGTTCGGCTTAAAGTTCATTTTCTGAAGGATCATTGTTGTATCTGGCGGGCCGGAAGACCTCTTCCGGTCCGCACCTTTTGTAGCCACATCTGTTAAGCTTGGCGCCCATGAGGACCATTCCTACCATTGACTACTCTGAGGCAAAACGCGCTGTCGATTTGATTGTCGCGAAGGCCTTTGAGACACAAAAGGCGGTGGTGATTGCTGTGGCGGACTGCCGCGGCGAACTCATCGCATTTGCCCGTATGGACGCAGCCCCCGTGTCTTCGGTCGTCATCGCGATAAACAAAGCGTGGACCGCCGCACGCTCCGGCAAGCCTACAGCGGAGATCGGCGAAAAAGTTAAACACCCCGCAAAAGGCCACGATATCGCGTACTATGGCGATCCAAAATTCGTCGGATGGGGCGGGGGCATTCCCGTCTGGAAAGGAGGCGACGTAGCAGGCGCAGTAGCGGTCAGTGGATTGTCGTCAAACGAGGACGCGACGTTAGCGACACTGGGCGCCGACTTAATCATGCGAGAAGGCTCTACATAGTGCTCGGGATCGCGGTTCATTTTCCAGGGAACAGGTGCACTGCCAGAGGAACAGGTTCACCTGGCCTGCGAGCGGGCCTGTTTCACCATTTCCACCAACACTTTTCGAGCTTCAGCCGGATCGTTTGCCTCTCGCAGAAATGCGATTCGGACACCACGCAAGGCATCCGCAGTCTTTACGCGGACATGGAAACCGAGGCGATCGACTGCAGTCATCGTTGCTTCCGTTGACTCGATGCGAGCAAACGTCCGGGCAAGCAAGACGAGCGCATCCTTGTGGTCGGCGTTCATGTGCTGAATGATTTCGGCCGAGGAGTCCGCAAGGGGATCTGGTTGACTGCGGTCATAATCAGATGCAGATACCCAGCCCATGACCCCGAAGCCGCCCACGTAGTACACATCGATGACGTCCATGCGGTAGAACGAAAAGTCTTCAAAATCTATCCAATACTTGCTATTGGCGTGACGCTCCAGGTAGAGCTTGCGCACCTCGGCCAACTCGGTGTTCGGTACCGGCAGAACATTTCCTACTACGGTGACCCTCGATGCGCCGAGCGGTTCACCCTCAGTGTCTTGCTGGGTAACAAGCAAGCTGGCGCGGGGGTCGGCCTGCAAGTTCTGCGTGTGCATGGCCATAGTGCTGATAAGGAAGATGGGACGGCCGTGTTCGTCCAGCCCATAGGGCATCACCGAACCGAACGGGAAACCCGGCTGTTTCCGTGACATGGTTGATAGGCTACCCATGCGGCCCAAATACAACAACGTACGCGCACGCTCCGCGAACGTAGGCTCGGGGACCGGAGGCTGGTCGCTCGCTGGCCCAGGGCCGGCATGTTTTCTGCTGGACGAGGTTGTCATTCGTGGCTTTCTCCTATGTTTCTTCGTCGGGCGGACCTGCGGCGCCGGCGAGATCCTGAGGCTTGATCTTCTCGACATTGAATTTTGCCGCGCGCTCGCGCATCGTCTTCAGTACTTCTTCGAGTGGAGGTGGTTCGCCCTTGATCCAACGCAGCGGATTGACCCGCGCTACCACGAATGAGCGCAGGTACGGGCTGACAAGACCACGTTCTTTCAGCTTCTTCACCGCGGCCGCAACTTTCTCCTCGAGGTCGAGCACCATCGTGGCCCGTTTCTCGTGATCCTTGACGGTTGCGCGGAGCGGTTCATCGGTGAAGATCTCCAGCCGACGGAGAATCGGATGGTAAGCGCCACCTCCGAATCGCGGGACGCGTTCATAGCAGACGCCAAGTGTGACGAGGGCGGCCTGGTCGAGATAGAACGCGAACTGGGACTCGGGACGCGTCGCGTCTTCGTCCACGAGACCACGGTAAATGCGGATGACTTCCAGCGAGCGTTCCTTGAGGTTGTGAGCCTTCTCCGTATTCAGCGCGAGGATCTGCCACGCTATCTCGCGGTCAGCCACAACGAGCGCAGTGATTGATTTCGCCCCGAGGCGGCGCATGGCTTCGAGACGATGCCGGCCGTTGGGAGTCCAGAACCCGACCCGCGGGGCGACAACTGCGATAATCGGGTCGAGAAAACGCCCCGTCTTGTTGATGACATCAGCTAGCCGTTTGTGGTGAGCGTCGGAGAGATCTCGCTGGAAGGGCGTCGGTTCGACCGCATCGATCGGCAGGACGCACACCAATATCGGGTGACCAGCGAGCGGCTCCTTGTACGATCCCACAATGCAGCCGCCGGCTTTGGAGATTGCTTCTGCGACTTCGGCTGCAGCTCCTGTCGGCTGCTCGAGTCGGCATTCGGCTGGGCCGAGGCCCTTCGTACCAGGCTTGGCTTTCCTAGGCCGCCGCCGGGCCGGTGCACGCTTGACCATAGCTGAGAACTCTACTCCAGTTTCGGCATCATTGTCCTCAATCTCCAACCACCGGCACCAGGACCATGCACTCTACGACATCCATGAATTGCGGGCCCGCCTTTGTTGACCCCGCTTGCAGTAAATTCTAGAAGATGTACGCCGTCCTTCTGGTTTCGAATTTCTATTCTGCGCTTGCAACTGCCGTGCTCTTCCTGCATGGGCTGTTCATTTTTTGGGTGATCTTCGGCGCCATACTGGTTCGCTCACGCCCGGTCCTTCGCTGGTTGCATATCGCTTCTCTTGTCTGGGGAATCCTTACGGAACTGCTTCCGTGGCCGTGCCCATTGACTCTGTTAGAGAACTGGCTTGAAGCTAAGGCAGGCGTCGAGCCATACAGGAGCGGATTTCTGCTGCACTATCTTGACCGGCTTGTCTACCCCGATGTCTCTCCCACCGTTCTGACGGTAGCAGGTGTATTCGTATGCGCATTGAACCTTGGGTTCTATGCCCGGCAAATCTGGTCAGCGCTCCATATTCGTTCGGCCAAATGAAACCAAGTCCCACGCTCCCACGGGCGCCGACGTTCGCAACACGGCCAACGCTTGATCTTACTGCCGTTCGACTATCACGGTGACGTTGGCGCGTGTCCGCAATATTTCACCAAAAAGGAACAGATCCGTCAGTAGAGCACGCAGATGACTTGAAGCATTAAGATTGTCAATAAGCTGAGAACTAATCGAAGGCTGTGCGAGCACGAGTTCGAGCGCGACTAGAGAGTCGTTTCCATCGCGCTCTAGCGTGCGACAGAACGCGTCATACTTCCCGGATGGTTCTAGCTGATGATCATGAATCGCTTGTCGGCAGCTTTCGGGCAACCCGATCAGCGCTTCACGCGCTTGCTCGAGTTGGGTTCGAACCTCACGACCTGCAGAACTGCCTTCATCGCTTTGCAAGCCCTGCGCTGCGTAACCTAAGAAGAACTCGTAACACTCTTCAACGACTTCACAGCGCTCGAGAAAGTCAATCGCCATCCGCTGTACTCCTGGGGTGAGACAAACCTTCGATCACCCACCGCTTCGGGTCATGCTCCTTCAAATAAAAGTCGCGGCTCATGGAACCCACAATCATCGACGCGGTGATCGGCAGTTTCTCCGGACGGACGGCAAAATAGACATGAACGATGGTCAGGGTGATCAGTCCCACGCCCGCCAGTCCATGGAGCACGTACATCAAGCCCCACGTCATGTCGCTGAATAGATAAGGATTGCGCGGAAAAAAGATGGTGCGCACCCGAAACATCATGCAAATACCCGTAATAATTACTGCCAAGCTGCTCAACATCACTACGCCATGATAGAGCTTGTTTTCCAAAGGATATTTGGCAAATTTTCTCGGCGATTCCGCCCGCTTTCCGATGAAACGCTGTAAGCGCTTCCAGGTGTCTTCGAGGTCGGATCGGTCTGGCCAGATCGACCAGAAATCTAAGCAAAAAGTGGCGTGAACAATGTGAAACACGATTGAGATGGTCAACACCGTCCCGGCAATCCAGTGATATGTCACCCAATTGAACTGAATTCCAACTTTGGGAAGGAATGCGGTGAACAACAACACAAACATCGCCGCTGCCATGATCCAGTGGAACAATCTGGCGGCCAGGGAGTGTCGCGGAATCCGCGGGGGCAACTCGAGCGTTTCTGAAGTTGAGGTGTCTAAAGCGAAGTCCATTTCTCCGGCGAAGTAGCGGACGTAGATCGCATGCACGATCAGAAAAACAAGTCCGGAAATAAGCGCGACCCAGATCAAGAACCACGCAATGTGGATCGGGACTCTTTGTCCTAACGGACTCGTCGCCCATTCTAGGATGCCCATGCCGCCTCCTGCACTCCGCTGATGGCTCGCTTTACGAGATTTCGCATAAGCGGGATTTTGTAGGCGTTGAACTGCAACGGGACTGCTCCCTGCACTGCCAGCTTTCCCGCCGCTTCGCCGGTGACTGCATTCCGTGGCTTGCCACGTACGGCATCCTCCACCACCTTCAAGCGAAGTGGCCGCGCCGCAACAGCATTCACTGCGATCCGAATATTGTGGATCACGTCTGCCGATGACCTTATCGCCGATGCAACATTCATCAGCGGAAAATCCCAGACATTTCGATCGCGAACTTTCTCGAAATAAAACTCCGCGCCAGCCCACGTCGACGGAATTCGAATTTCAGTCAACAAATATCCCGGGCGCAGTATATTCATGCGCGTGATGTCCAGATCCGGGCCGACAAAGTAATCTTCCGCGTCGACGACCTGCTCGCCTTTTGGAGTTGATATGACGAACTTGGCGTCCAGCGCGATCAAAGCTGGCGCAGTGTCGGAGGGATTCACGGCGATGCATCGCTCCGCCTGCAGGATTGCGTGTTCGCGATTTCTGCCCACAGGTGTATCGGCGTAACAGATATTTCCTCCTGCGCGATAACACGGCCAACCGGCGCGGTAATACCAGCAACGCGTATCCTGAGAAACATTGCCGCCGACCGTCCCCTGGTTACGGATTTGGGGAGAAGCGACAAGTTCGGATGCCTGTGCCAGCACTCCGTATTTCTGCCGTATGACGGCATTCTGTGCAACCTCCGTGAGCGTGGTCATCGCTCCAATATTCACACCATCCGAGGTGTCGCGGATTCCCCTCAGTTCGTTGATGCCGCCAAGGTCGACGACCACCTTTGGCTTCCTGATGCGGTCTTTTAGCCAATCCATGCTGTCCAGTCCACCCGCCAGCACTAACGCATCGGACTCGTGCTGTTGCAGAAGTTTTTGTGCGTCCGCAACTGACGTCGGCTGATACAACTGGAAAGTCGGCATCACATCTCGGATTATTGCCATACAGCTCTCCGTTTTCAGATCGGCTAAATGTGCGCGGTCAACGGGTCCTGCACCGGTCGCCCCGCTTCGAGTGATGTAAGAATTGTGTCGAGGTTAACGGGCGCTCGACGAAAAATCTCATCACCCAAAGCGTCCGAGAGCGCGTTCAGTATCGCTCCACAGCCGCCGCCCACGGGCGGTTCCCCGATCCCGCGGGCTCCCACCGGAGTCTCAGGATCCGGAATATCCAGAGCAGCCCATTGCATATTGACCGGCACGTCGAGGATTGTCGGAGGCTTGGTGTGATGAAAACGCAGTGAAATCGTGTGCCCGTAATGAGGATCAAAAACCCACTTCTGGCCGATGGCGTGACCGATACCCAGAATGGATCGACCGAGGATTTGGCCAGAGAGCGCCTTGGGATGGATGACTGTGCCTACGTCGGCCACGGCGAGAAAATCTGTAATGTCGTATTTGCCGGTTTCAATATCGACTTCGACCTCCGCGAAGCTGGCGACGTACGAGAACGACTGGCCGTCGCGAGGGTACTTGTCCTTAGCTGCGGCCACCAGACCCTGCCCGGCCAACGCGGCAATTGACGCTTTCGTTACCTTATTCACATCGTCGGGTGGCTCGTGTCCATCATATTTGCCGCCCAGTTGAATCGCATGCTGCGCTGCCTGCGCTAAGGTCATCCCTCCGCCGCCCTTGCGAAAGACGCGCTCATTGGAGACTTCATATTGGTCCGGCTTGCCACCCAGAGCTTTGGCCGCGATCTCCTGCAGTTTCTGCTTACCGTCCATGGCGGCAGCATGCGCCGCCCGAGTCATTGCATGCGTGGTCTGGCTTCCTCCCGAGACGCATGTCCACGGCAGGTTCTTTGAGGTGTTGCCCCAGGTCACATCGCACTTTTCCCACGGCACACCCAGAACCTCAGCGACGACGCGGTGTACATCCAGAAGGGACTCCGTTCCCAAATTTCCGACCCCGGACTGGATCGCAATGCGTCCATCTGGTTTGATGACGAACAGACCGTCGAATCCGATCGATCCCCCGACGAAGCAACTCGAAGAAACACCAACGCCTCGCACCTTGGTTCCACTGCGCTTCGGCCGCGCGAGACGGTCCTTCCATTGGAATTGTTCGGCTCCGCGGTCGAAGGCTTCTTTCAGGAACGCGCTCGTGCAATGATTGCGCGTGCCGTTTCTCAGAGGACCTACGGGTGACTTGCCCTCGGGGCAGTTAGCTTTCCGAATATCGACCTGATCGAGCCCCAGTTTGCGTGCCGCCTTGGAAACGATCGTTTCCATGATTACGATTCCTTGCATGCCGCCGGGCGAACTCTGCGCGCCTCGCGGCGGAGTGTTCGTCAGGATCGTGGTTCCTCTCCACCGCATGGCAAGCGGCTGATAAAGCAAGGAAACGATATTCCCTGAAGTGTTCGCGTCCCCCACGGCATCATAGGGACCGTTGTTGCAGATGACAAACATATCGAGCGCCGTAATGCGTCCATTGCTAGCGAAACCGACTTTCATCCGCCCGTTGAACCCGGGGCGTGCGCGCCCGATGAAATGCTCCTCCTCGCGGCTAATGCGCATCATGACCGGCGCATTCGCCTTTTTCGCCAAGAGGGCTGGGATGATTGCGAAGATGTAACCCGTGGCCTTACTACCGAAACCTCCTCCCGTGTACTCGCTGATCAGGACGATCTGGTTCGGATCCATGTTCAACCAGCGCGCCAGGCTGGCCAGTGTTTGCACCGTACTCTGGGTTCCCATGTGAACGAAAGCTTTGCCGTTCTGCCAATAAGCTAAAGTCGTGCGCGGCTCCAGAGTCTCGTGGCTGGTATCGGGTGTAACGAATGTTTCATCCAGGACCAGTGCGGCACTCTTGAAACCGGCATCCAAATCGCCGACAACCCACTCGTCCTGTGCTTTTCCCATCGGCAAGCGGCCATGTTTCCCCTCAGCAAAATCTGCCTCGGTCCACTTGAGTTCCCCGATGTGGGGCAGCGGCGGACTGGACGGTTTCTCTCCCGGCTTCGGTTGTGGCATCGGCGGTCTGATCCACACATTCCCATCGACACGCGGATTCGGTCCACCCGGGCGCAGCGTATCCAACGGGTCGACAGCGAAGGGAAGAGGTTCAAATTCAATATCGATTGCCTCGATGGCTTCTGCTGCCCTGTATTCGTCTACTGCCGCCACCGCCAGCACGGGCTCGCCGTGGTACAGGGGTTCGTTGGTGAGAGCCTTTTCCCCCAACGGGTTCGCCTTGATCGTGACGCCAAGGTCGGTGACGCTATCAGCCGGAGCGGGTAGATCGTCTTGGGTCAGGATTGCTTTCACGCCTGGCATTGCCATGGCTTTCCGGATGTCCAGATGTTTCACGCGTCCGTGCGGTACCGGGCTCAGCAGCAACTTGCAGAACAACATGCCGTCGATACGAAAGTCCTCTGCGTATTTCGCTTTTCCAGTGACCTTCGCATACAAGTCCGGAGTGGGATAATCCTTGCCGATCAGTTTGTACTGCGCTCCGAATTTTTGTTGATTGGGTCTCCACTCCGAGCTAGACATGGTGCGCCTTCCTCATGTTTTCCGCGCCGCGCATCATTGCGGTGAGGATCTTGTCATAGTCCTGGCAGCGGCAAAGATTTCCCGACAGCCCGTGCGCTATTTCTGACCGCGTTGGATTCGGATTGCTTTTCAAGAACGCCACCGCCGACATGATGAAGCCAGACATGCAAAAAGCGCATTGGAAGCCCTGTTCATCGATGACACCCTGCTGCACGGGGTGTAGCGTGCCATCCGGGTTAGCCAATCCTTCAATTGTCAGGATTTTTTTGTCACGCACTGTGTGCGTCAAGACAGAGCATGAGTAGTAGGGCACATCGTCAAGCAATACTGTGCAGGCGCCACACTCGGCGCGGTCACAGCCAAGCTTTGTGCCGGTAAGTCCCAGCTTGTAGCGAAGGGTCCAGGCCAGCGTTTCCTGCTTCATCACATCGACGCGACGCTGTTGACCGTTAACGTTGAGAGTGATGAGGCGCTCGCCCATTCCGGGCGGCTGTTGGCCGAAAACCGAAGAGCTTCGAAACAGATAAGCCGCCGATGAGGTGGCTACACCGCCCGCGATTACTCCCTTGATGAAGTTGCGCCGCGAGACGCCCTTTATTTCGCAGTCCTCTATGACCTCAGGCTCGTCGTCCATGCTGGGCCACCTCTCGAGTATTTGATCCCCCAGCCCCATTGGCATACCGCATTGGAGAATGCGGAACGCAAACCCCGAAGGAGACTCAAGAAAGATAAAATAATTTTACTCCCAAGGAGTTGAGAAAATCTCGTGTGGCTTTGAAAAAGTCACTGAACAAACTGCGCCGTTGGTACATGTGTCACTGGACCCTAGCGGGAGAAAATGGGGCTGGCGATGCGGAATTTCGAGTCAACCGCTCGACTGGCGAACGTGGTGTGCTGGCCGCAAAAGCGACCATAGCGGGTTCACTTTTGTCACCAGCTCGCAAAATACTTCCCAGAAGCGCGTTTATCAGGAGCAAATGCCGAGGATTCGTTCGGTTTGTGTTGTTCCTGAAACCCTCTCTGTAAATGGAGCATCCCTGCACCGCGGCCGGCTTTCATTGCGACAGCAAATTTGCGGGTACCCAAAGAAGATTTCATGCCTCCTAGTGTGTCAATGAATCGTTGGAGATTCTTGATATGATCGCTGAGCCGGCTCCGAGGATAGGAACTCAAGCCGCCGCAGAGGCCTCGACGCAATGAATCGCACGGTGCTCGGTTTGCTGTTTGCAGTTTGTTCGACAGCGCATCTCTCTTCGCAGATGGGCAATATGAACGCTCCGACGTTTACGAAGGATATCGCGCCGATCCTGCAGAAAAACTGCCAAAGCTGCCATCGGCCGGGCGAAGCTGCCCCCTTCTCAATGCTCACGTACGAGGAGACGCGGCCCTGGACCGGAGCCATGAAGCTGGACGTGAAGCAGAAACGGATGCCGCCCTGGTTTGCCGATCCTCAGGTTGGACATTTTTCAAATGACAGATCGCTCTCTCAAAAAGAGATCGATACAATTGTGGCTTGGGTGACCGCGGGCGCGCCCAAAGGCGATCCCAAAGATATGCCTGCACCCGTGAACTTCGTGGAAGGCTGGGGCATTCCAAAACCGGACGCGATTTTTCAGTTGCCCAAAGAATTCCCCGTGCCGGAATCGGGCATGGTCGAGTACCAATATGTCATCGTGCCCACCGGCTTCACGGAAGATAAATGGGTACAGGCCGTCGAAGTCCGACCTACAGAGCGCTCCGTGGTTCACCACATCATCGCGTACATTCGCGAACCCGGATCGAATTACTTCAAAGACCAAAAGCGAGGAGTTTTCTTCGAAGCTCCTCCGGCCAAGACGGATGAGAACGTTGACACCAGCGCTCTGCCCAGCGATTTTCTGGTTGGCTATGCTCCCGGCCAGCCCGCGGAGGTCTTACCGGTAGGCGAGGCGAAATTGGTGAAGGCCGGATCCGACATCGTATTCGAGGTGCACTACACGCCCAATGGAAAAGCGGTGATGGACCGAACCAAGCTGGGCCTGGTATTCGCCAAAGAGCCGCCAAAGAAAAGAGTGCAGACGTTGTCGGCGGTCAATGGCACTTTCAAAATTCCCCCCGGCGATCCCAACTACCGCGTGGATGCTTCCTTTGAAATTCGCAAGGAGGTGATCCTGGCCTCGATTCATCCACACATGCACGCCCGGGGAAAGGATTTTGAATATCGCATCGTATTTCCGGGCGGTGAGACGCGGACGATCCTGCGCGTGCCGCAATACAACTGGCACTGGCAGCTCTGGTACAACCTCGACGAACCGATTGTGCTGCCCCCGGGGGCGCGAATTGAATGTACAGCACATTTCGACAACTCGCCGAACAATCCGGAGAATCCAGACCCCACAAAGACCGTGATCTGGGGGCAGCAGAGCTGGGACGAGATGATGGTTGGCTTCTTCAACCTGGTTTACGATCCGCGGATCTCTCCCAAAGACTTGCAGCCGGAAAAGAAAGTTGCTGCGAATAGCAAGGCTTCAATCGCGGATCATTGACGCCTAAGGCTGAACATTCAGCACCACCGACAACTCCAATATGAAGATTGCTCCTCGCGCCCTGATCATCCTCGCCGTGCTCTCTGCATTTTCCACGGCTCAGTCTGGTCCCCCACCCAAGAAACACCTCCTTGTCATCGGAGAAGAAAAAGGATACCGGCACGACTCCGTGTCCCATGCCATGGCGACCATCGAGCGACTAGGGCGGGAAACCGGGTTGTGGGACACCACACTGCGCACCGACACCGAGGCACTGACGAAGAAGAAGCTGGAATATAACGCAAAGAATTTGAACGACTTCGACGCCGTGCTCTTCTTTACCGGTGGCAACCTCGAAATGGATGCCCAACAGAAGGCTGACTTCCTATCGTTCGTCCACGATGAGGGCAAAGGATTCATCGGCGTGCACAGCGCTGCTATCACTTTCGTGGACTGGCCCGAATTTGTGGAGATGGTTGGCGGGACTTACGACGAGCACCCGTGGACTACTTTCGATGCGCCCATCCTCGTGGAAGACCCGGGCTTTCCCGGAATGCAACAATTCCCGCATTCTTTCACGTTGCGCGACGAAATTTACCAGATGAAAGACTACTCACGCGACAAAGTGCGAGTGCTGATGCGGCTCGATGTCAACCAGCTCGACATGAAGAACAAGCATGTCCATCGCACCGACGGCGATTTTGCTGTGACTTGGGCAAAGATGTACGGCAAAGGGCGCGTCTACTACACCACATTAGGGCACGTGGAAGCAAACTGGGACAAACCGGAGTTCCAACAAATGATTACCGAGGCCATCAAATGGGCGATGGGGTTGGAAAATGCAGATGCGACATCCCGTCCGCTGCCCGCAAACTAGCCTGGTGAAAGAGCAAGACAGCGAGGAGTTCATTGATTCGGGAAGATGCGATCACAAGAAGAAGCTTTGTGAAGACGGTGGCAGGCGGCTTGGCTGCAGCCGCATTTCCCCTGCGCGCCGCGGCGAAGTTGAACGTTGGCATTGGCACCTACAGCTATCACAGTCTCTCGATGGACGAAATGATCGTTCAGTTGAAGGCGCTGCGAGTTGCGGAAATCGAAATGTCGCGCGGTGAGTTCATGCTGATGAACCACCCCACCGAGGCACTATTTCGTTCGGCTCGAAGCAAACTTGATCGAGCGGGAATCCGGTGCGTGTCCTACTACACGGCAACCATCAAAGAAGATCAGGATTTAGAAAACGCTGTGCGGTTTGCGAGGCTGCTGGGTAGCAGCAACATTACAGGCGACGCAACTGGCAGCATTCTGAATCGAATCGATCGACGCTTTACGCAGGAACAGTTGACCTTTGGAATCCACAATCATTACTTCAAGGGCGAGAAGTTCGCCTACGAGAGTCCGGAGGATGTGCTGAGCGCTCTCGCGGGACTTTCCAAAACCGTCGGCGCCACAGCAGATGTGGGACATTTTGCGTCTTGCGGCCACGATCCCGTCGACGCCGTACGCAAATTGGGACCTCGTCTGATACTGGTGCACCTCAAAGATATTCAGGCCGCGGACGGCGAAGTGAATGTGTTGCTTGGAGCAGGAATTTCTAAAATTTCTGCGGTCATGCAGGAACTGCACCGGCAGAATTTTGCGGGACTGGTGGCTGTGGAATACGAAAAAGAGGGCGACGTGAACGACGACATGCGGCAAGACATGGAATTTGCACGCAGGCTCGCCTAGCGGCCTGGCATAGGGGACAGAAGCAAATGTGGAGAGTTTTCCTATTCTCATTGATTTCTCTAAGCGCCTGGACACAAGACGCGCATCCGATCCTCGCGCTTGGCTCGCCCGCGCCGGACTTCGAACTACCCGGCGTGGATGGAAAGACCCACAAGCTCAGCGATTATGCGGCGAGTCCAATCCTGGTTGTGGTCTTCACTTGTAATCATTGCCCGATCGCGCAGATGTATGAAGAGCGTATCGGGAGGCTGGCCGCGGACTACAAGGGCCGGGGCGTGGCCGTCGTGGCGATTCAGCCCAACGATCCGAAGGCGATCCGGATCGATGAACTGGACTCCTCGGATATCAGCGACAGCCTGGCCGAGATGAAAATCCGCGCCGAATATAAGCATCTGCAATATCCCTATCTTTACGATGGCGACACGCAAGCGGTGGCCAGGGCGTATGGTCCGCAGGCAACGCCGCACGCCTTTATCTTTGATCAGGAACGTCGCCTGCGCTACGAAGGCCGCCTTGACAACAGCTACCGAATAGAGCTGGTGAAGACGCAAGATGCGCGCAATGCGATCGACGCGATACTGGCGCATCAGGAAGTCACTGTGAAACACACCGGAGTTTTCGGTTGCTCGACGAAGTGGCTGGAGAAAGCCTCTTCGCGGATCGAGGGCTTGCGGAAGATTGAGGCACAGCCCGTGCAACTCGAGATGGCGACTGCCGCCGACTTGAAGACGCTGCGCGCCAATCCCAGCAAGCAGATGCTTCTGGTCAGTTTTTGGGCGACCTGGTGCGGTTCGTGCATCGCCGAGTTCGCCGATCTCGAAGACACTTACCGGATGTACAGCGTCCGCGATCTGGGATTGGTCACGGTATCGACCAACATGCCCGACGAAACACATACCGTCATGAAGTTGCTAGAGAAGATGCACGCCACCAGCCGCAATCTGCTCTTTGCGTCGGACGACACCGCGTCGCTGCAGGCGGCATTCGATCCCAAGTGGGAGTCGGCCGTGCCTTACACCGTATTGCTGGCTCCTGGCGGTAAGGTGCTTTATCAGAAGCAGGGATCCGTCGACATTCTAGAACTGCGCCGGAAGATCCTTGCCTACCTGGATTCTGACTATATCGGCTTCAACAAGTATTGGTCAGGTGAGTAGCAGTTTGCAAGGATCGAGGATGGTCTCGCCTGCTCGCGACGCCGACACGCTTCCGGCCACAACACAAGCGCAAATACGAACCGATCGACTCGACTTGACACGGGTGGTGAGCAAGTACTTTTGGGGAAACTGAGAAGAACCTATCCTGCGTTTTTACTGAAGCTGCGGCTAGCCGCGCGATCCTCTTCTTTGACGAAGCTGGCGCATTATTCGGCAAGCGCAGCGAAGTAAAAGACAGTCATGACCGCCGCGTCAATATCGAGGTGGGCTACTTCTTGCAGCGAGTGAGGGACAATTGCGGGCTCGTCATTATCGGGTCTCGAGTGCCGCTTGAGTGGCCGCCCGCCTCCTCGCCACGCATCGCTCTCGTGGTAGAGTTTTCCCGCACGCCGACTTGCGCGAAGGGCTCACTAGTGGTTGCGTGTTTCGCAATTTGGCTACGGCCCTGGGCCACTTGCCAGGATTCTGCAAAATGCGGACAGCGATGGTCACGCAGACCAACCTCTGGAAATCTTGCAGTGGGTACGAATCCACCACGGCCAAGAAGTCGGCTTCGAGAAGATCTTCCCGAAGCCCGTTCCTGAGGACCTATCGATATCGCCCCCTCGTTGGTCCTATGCTTCAACAACCTTCGAAAGATGAGTCAGATCGCATAACCCAAAGGTCGGCGGTTCAAATTCGCCCTTCGCAACCATGAACGCCACTGCCGAAATGCAGTGGCGTTCGCCTGTTAATAGAAGCGTCGCTTCCCCGAAGCTATTTTCAAGCTTACCAAAAACATTTCTGGTGAGACTGTCCATATGCTTTATCGGTCGGCTTCATCCTCGATCAACGCACACCGGCGGCCGGGTAGCGCGCGTCGGCGTTATGATCCAGCTTCGAAGTAAAGTCCCTAACGACGCACATTCGCTCGACTGCAGACTGTCATTCACCTCGGTAGCAGAATCGTGTCCATGACCGACTCTGCCACGTTCTTGCCGAGACGTTTGCCAGCGATGTGGTCGGTCCGGAAATGCTGGCCGGCATAGATTCGGCTTAGGCCCGCCTCTTGCGCTGCCGCCGAGAAGCTGGTGAAGTGGCGCTTCACTCCCTGCAACGACTCGGAGGTGACATCAAAAGTGAACCGATCACCTAGGTCGGACTTTAAGACTTCGGCTCCGGCAAAACTGATGGCACTGTGGGCGCCGGGGTATGAAGGGTCTGAAGCGGTCTTGGTCGGCAACGGAAGCCAATTCGGGTCGGGCTCGGTGTTGGGATTGCCGTCATCGCCGGCCAGCTCAATCGCGGTCACCGGCCGCCAGAACTGGTAAGTGTACTTAGCCTCGAAGAAGGCGATCGTAGTATCCGCCAGGCTGATATTTAGTAAGGCAAACAGCCGTGCGCTACGGGCCAAACCGAAATGATGTCCCAATGCCGCGGTCTGCGCGATTTCGTTCCAGAAGTCCTGAATGTTGCCGTTCCAGAAGTTTCCAATCAGGGTCTGCTCCTGGGTACGAGTTTTACTGGTAATGAAACCCAGACTCTTGACCTCATCGAAGGTCCTTGTGTACTCCTCGCTGGTTAGCTGCGGGGGCGGCCCTGGGCGAAATTCATCAGCGCGTGCCAGGGCGAAAGGAGTGACCTGAGGCCATTGTATGAAGTCAGCTGGTGCGAAATTAGGAGGCGTCAATTGGTAGTCTCCCGGCTGATTTCCCGGAATATAAGGAGGCAGAGTGACACTCGCTCCGTCGGTGCTGCGGAACGCTAGAATCTGTGCGGCAACTTTTTGTCCGACGGTGACGCCGTCCGCTTT
>Ga0210403_10001926_pt1 | contig 19155 bp, 19 predicted proteins | sample IncBWC19MmetaG_FD_150863 | JGI IMG/M metagenome (GOLD analysis project Ga0210403, IMG submission 150863) | Forest soil microbial communities from Barre Woods Harvard Forest LTER site, Petersham, Massachusetts, United States - Inc-BW-C-19-M | ecosystem: Environmental > Terrestrial > Soil >... | reverse complement strand
GTCCTTGAATTCCTGATACTGCCGGTCGCGCTCGGCCTCGCGCACCTTCTGCACGATCACCTGCTTGGCCGATTGCGCGGCGATGCGGCCATATTCCAGCGGCGGCAGGGTATCGGCGATGGTGTCGCCGATCTGCGCGCCGGGATTGGCGCGGCGGGCGTCTTCCAGCGAAATCTGGTTCGCCGAGTTCTCGACCTGGTCGACCACCAGCATGTGGCGCGACAGCCGCAATTCGCCCTTTTTGGCGTCGATTTCGGCGTGGACGTCGGTCTCGCTGCCGTAGCGGGCACGCGCCGCCTTGGCGATGGCGTCTTCCATCGCCGCGATCACGATGCCGCGGTCGATCGATTTCTCGCGCGCGACCGCGTCTGCGATCTGCAGCAGTTCGAGTTTGTTGGCGCTGACAGCTGCCATGGCTCTAGTCTCCTCTCGTGGGATCGGTGTCGCCTCGAAGCAGACGTTCTGCGGCGAGGCGGTGTTCCTTGGTATTCTTCGGGGCGGTCTTCTTGTTCGGCTTCAATTTCGGCTTCGGTTTGTTGCTCTTGGCGGGATCGCTTTTCCTGGCATGAGGCGGCGGGGGCGGTTCGAGCCCGAGACTCTGGCGCAGCTCGCGTTCCGCGGCCTTGCCGCGCCGCATCGATTCCGCGATCAGCTCGTCGGTCAGGACCAGCCTGGCGTCGGAAATATCTTCCATGACCAGCAAGACATCGACTTCTTCGCCCGTCCGGGTGTCATCGCGATGCAGGTGGACCGCGTTACCTTCTACGCCTCCGAGCGTGCCGCGGAACCGTTTGCGGCCCTGATGCGCGACCGCCATCTCGATCTTCACGAGATGGCCCGCATAGCGCTCGAAATCGGAACGGCGCACCAGCGGCCGGTCGATCCCGGGCGAGGAAATCTCCAGCCGGTAGGCCCGTTCGATCGGATCGGCGACGTCGAGCACCGGCGACAACGCCTTTGAAATTGCTTCGCAATCCTCGATCTGCATCGACCCGTCGGGCCGTTCCGCCATGATCTGGACGGTGCAGCCGCTTTCCCCGGAAATCCTGATCCGTACCAGCCGGTAGCCCATGCCTTGCAGCACCGGACCGGCGATCGCCGACACCCGCGCCGCCACGCCCGGCTCGACGACGAGGCGCGGCTCGGCCAGCAGTTCGGTGTCTACGGAACCAGCAGTTGGATCGGTCATATCCAGTGTCAAAACTTGCCTTTGGGCGGTCTGGTCGTCTGTCTAGCTTGCGTTGGGTGGGCCGGGCCTTGAACGCAGTCCGGCCGGGCGGCCCGGGCCGGACCCGGCGGTCGTACTTCCCGGGCTCGTTCAGGTAATAAAAAAGAGCGGGTCCCGGGGGGCCCACTCTCAATACGCGATCGTATGAGAACCATAAGTTGCCGCTGATATAGCGGATTTTCCCCGACCCGGCAAGACCCGCGGGGCCGCAAAGCAAGGATTTTACGGCCTTATTTGGCGGGTTTCAAAGCTAACCCCTCGTTCACCAACCCGACCTAGATTGCCCGTCAACACCCGTCGATCCGTCGGGTTTGAGTATGGTTCATGACGGTCGCTATCCCGCAGATCCCCGGGCTCGATGAGATCATCAGGAATGGCGATCCCCAACGTCTCGCCGAGGTCGCGCGAGGGATCACCGAGCTGTTCCTGCAGGGGGCTGCGAACCTGCGGCCCGACCATGTCGAGCTGTTCGATGGAATTCTGATCGATCTCGTCCCGCACACTGAGATCGCCGCCCGGACCGATCTGGCCGAACGGCTGTCGGTGCTCGGCAATGCCCCGCGCGCGCTGGTCGGGCAACTCGCGCGCGAGGACGAGATCCTGATCGCGGGCCCGCTGCTGCGCCGGTCACCGGTGATCGATGAGACCGCTCTGGTCGAAATCGCGCGCGTCAAGGGCCAGGGCCATCTGCTGGCGATGTCGGAGCGGCCGGCGCTATCTCCGGATATCACCGACGTCATCGTGAGCCGCGGCGACCGCGAGGTGGTCAGGCGCGCCGCCGGCAATGCGGGCGCGGCATTTTCGCCGAACGGATATTCCGCGCTGATCAGGCGCGCGAGCCGGGACGGCGTGCTGACGCTCACGGTAGGCCAGCGCGACGATCTTTCGGAGTCCCGGTTGAGGGATCTTCTGGAAGGGTCGATCGACATCATCCGTCGCCGCCTGATGGAGGTGGTCAAACCCGCAAGGCAGGCCGCGATCAGCCGCGCGATGAACGAGATTTCCGGCGTGATCGAGACTGTCGCGAGTCGCCACGACTTCGCGCCGGCGCAGCGCACGATTCTCGCACTGCATCGCGCCGGTGAATTGAACGAAGCCGCGGTGCTCGGCTTTGCCAAGGCGTACAAATACGAGGAATCGGTGGCCGCGCTTTCCGCGATGTCGGGGGTGAACATCGCAACGCTCGACCGCCTGATCGCGGGCGACCGCTATGACCCGATCCTGATCGTCGGCAAGACCATCGGCCTCGAATGGGCGACGGTGCGTGCCCTGATCCTGCTCCGCCTGGGACCGAGCCGGGTGGCCGCGCCAGCCGACATCGAAAGCGCGCGGGTGAATTTCGCCCGTCTGATGCCCTCAACCGCCGAGCGGGTGGTGGTCTTCTGGCAGACCAGGCAATCGGCATGAAATGAGGCCGTCATTGCGCCGGCCCGTTGGCCCGCAATCACGTATCTTCCCAAGAGCCAGGCGACATGGCTAAGCTGATCCCAAAGGCGCGGATGAAGCGCCAGCAGGGAGATCGAAATGCTGACGGACGCCGACATTCGATTGCATGCCGACAAAATCCGCGACGACGGATACACGGTGATCGAGCGCGCCGCCGATCCCGCTCTCGTCGCGGGATTGAAGCAGGCGCTGGAGCGCACCGAGCGTGAGCACGGCCTCGGTTACGCCAAGACGTCGTTCGAGGGCTTCAAGACCGTCCGCATCAACAACCTGCTGACCTATGACGACATTTTCTGGGAAGTGCCGCTGCACGAAAACGTTCTGCCGATCGTGGAGCGCGTGCTGGACCGGGAATGCCTGTTGTCGTCGTTCTGCTCGCTGGTGCTCGGTCCGGGCCAGGAGGCGCAGCCGATCCACGAGGACACGCAACTGATTCCGCTGCCGCGCCCGCACATCCCGATCACCGTGAATGCGATCTGGGCCCTGTCCGATTTCAGGGACGACAACGGCGCGACGCGGATTTTGCCCGGCAGCCACAAATACGATTCGTCGCCGGAATACGGCAAGGATTACGACGCGGTCACCGCGACCATGCCGGCCGGCAGCGTGATGCTGTTCGACAGCGCGCTCTGGCACGGCGGTGGCGCCAATACCAGCGACGCCAGACGGTTCGCGTTTTCCTGCGCCTATTGCTGGGGCTGGATGCGGCAACAGGAAAACCTGCAGCTCGGCATCGCCCTTGAAACCGCAAAGCGGTTTCCGCGCCGCCTGCAGGAACTGTGCGGCTACAGCGTCTACAAGGGACAGTTCGGCCACATCGACAATCGCGATCCGATCGAACTGCTCGGCCGCGACCGCGGCAAGCGCATGGTGTGGGAAGCCACCGACATCAAGAAAGCGCGGATAAGTGAGGCGGCGGCGAAGCAGTAAGTTTCCGTCATTCCGGGGCGATGTGTAACAGTTCCCGGAAATCAATGACTTAGCACTGTCACATCGGCGGAAAACCTCTCGCTGGTTTCCGCAGGTTTTCGCCGGTGAGTGTCACATCTTTCGGGCTGAATAACCTCGCCGTCAAGCTTGCGGCGGGGCTGACGTCCCGCTGAAATTCGGCATGGACCTCTACTTGCGCAAAGTCACTCACCAGCAGGCCCACGACAACTATCGCGTCATCCTCAAACATGACGACGGCACCGAAATCGAGATCGGGTCAATTGGCGTCCAGCACACCCGCTGGCTCTGGGGGTATCGATACCGTGATCCCCATGCGGGAGACCGAAGCACAGGCAGAGGACGAGACCGCAAGGACCGCATGCAGCAATTCAAGGCCGCTTGGGAGCGGTTTGCCGCCGACGCGGTCAATCTGACCGAGTTTCTGAACGCGAAGCGGCGGCGGCGCTTGGGGTTGCAGCCATCAACTTCGGAAAAATAGCGACCTAGTTCACTAATCAAGTCGCCCATTTCATGGCACTATCGCCTTTAGAGCCCTCAGCCCCTTGATGATCGGATTAGTCCGTGAGCGGGATAGTGGACTTTTCAACCAAAAAGCTAGGCTTAGCGCCCTCGACGGGTCGTAAGCGTCAAGGTCTTCGCAAACTATCAGCTGATCTACTCAGCAAGGCAATCGATGAAACCAACGGGCAGGTCACTCGGATTGGGCTGACGTTCATCGGCACGACCGCGTTCTGCCTTCTGTCCCTGTATAGCCCGGATAGCGCCCTCTTAGGCGGCAGTGAAAAGATAAACGTACCGCTGGGCATCGGGCCAGTATCCTTCTTCGGATTCATGCTGCTGGGTCCAGCGGTCCTCATCATGCTGCGGGTCTACTTGCAGATTTATGTCGAGCATAGCAATCGGTTGGAACGGCTTGGACGGTCGATGCTGGCGGTGCGGGCACCGACCTTGGTGCCGCTCAAGAACCCATTGATACGGGTGCTTAGCGGCTTGATATTTTACCTCCTGCTGCCGATGACAGTGCTCCTCTTTGCGTGGAAGGCCGCTGTGTTCCCTGCTTGGGGATCGGGTTTGCTCTGCGTTGCAGTGGGGATCATTGCCAGCCATGGCGTACTGCCGTTCGGCAAGCTTTCATGGCGATCAAACGCGTTGCTGAGCATAAGCGCTGCGATAATTGCCGGAGGCGTAATGTTGTTTGGTTTCGGGCCTCTACACCGTCCCTTCAATTTGTATCATGCGGACCTCTCAAACCAGTGGCTCCAGAACGACAATCTCAGCGGCGCCGACCTGAGCTACGCCAAGCTGAGCGGCGCCAACCTAGGAGATTACGCCAACCTAACCGGCGCCAACTTTAGCTACGCCAACCTGAGCGGCGCCGACCTGACCGACGCCCACCTGACCGGCGCCCACCTAGCTCACGCCAACCTGAGCGGCGCCAACCTGACCGACGCCAAGCTGGCTGACGCCGACCTGATCCAAGCCAACCTGAGCAGCGCCGACCTGAGCGGCGCCCACCTGACCGGCGCCCACCTAGCTCACGCCAACCTGAGCGGCGCCAACCTGAGCGGCGCCTTCCTGTTCCGCGCCGACCTGAAGTACGCCAACCTGCGCGGCGCCGACCTAGGTCACAGTCACCTGATCGGCAACCCCATGCGCGCCAGCCTGAGCGGCGCCAACCTGACCGACGCCAACCTGACCGACGCCGACCTGACCGACACCGACCTAGGCGCCGACCTGAGCGGCGCCAACCTGAACGGCGCCGACCTGCGCAACGCCGCTTTAACCCGAGCAAAAGGATTAGATAAGGCGTGTGGCGACGCGAAAACACGGCTGCCCGAAGGCTTCTCAGTAAAGCCGTGCGAGCGATAAGCGGCGCTAAGGTTTCACCGGGTTAGCTCAACTCAGCGGTCGCGGCTGGTCGGCGGTGCGGAGAATTCGCATTTCCCGGCCGGAACGTCTATCTGAAACCCCAATGTCCAGCCGCTTCGAATTCTGCCTGCCGACCAGCGCGGCCTCCGTCCCCGACCGCCCCGATTGGCTCCATGAAGTGAAGTACGACGGCTATCGCCTGATCGTTCGGCGCGAGGGCGCTCGCGTCCGCCTGACCACTCGCGGCGGCTACGACTGGACCAGCCGCTTTCCGTGGATTGTCGAGAGCGCGCTGAAGAACCGGCAGAAGCATTTCGTCATTGACGGTGATGCGGTGCTGCTCGGGGTCGATGGCATCTCCGATTTCGACGGCCTGCATTCGCGCCGACACGACGATGAGGTGCAGCTCTACGCCTTCGACATCCTCGCGCTCGACGATGACGATCTGCGCGGGCTGCCGTTGTCCATGCGCAAGGCGAACCTCGCCCGTCTGCTCGCGCGCCGCCCGGACGGGATCTTCGTCGCTCCGTTCGAGAAGGGCGAGATCGGGCCGGACCTGTTCAGCGCCGCCTGCGATATGGGGCTGGAGGGCATGGTGTCGAAGCGTGCTGATCGCCCCCACCGTGCCGGACGCTGCACGCATTGGATCAAGGTCAAGAGCCGGAAACACCCGGCCTACCGGCGGGTGCAGGATGCAGCGCGTTGACCACATCGGGCTCGAAGCGCGACAAACCGGCGTCGAGCAGCCGCTCCAGCAGCTCCATGTTCGCGCGCACGTAGCGCTCATCGCCACGGCGCAGAAAGGCATACATCGGCGGATCGTTCCACGGCATCAAGCCGAGCTTTTCGATCTGGCAGTGATAGGCGGCGGCTCGGCCGACGTTCTCGTAGCTCTCGCCTTTCGCAAACCATGCATCGAAGCGACGACGTTGCCTCGGGTCCCGCCCCGCGATCTCGATAGCGCGCTCAAAGGCAGCGCGGTCGACGTCATTGATGGGTACCGGGCTCGTCATCGCGGCGCTCCTGAAGCAGGCCCATGCGGTCGAAATAGCTGACCGGCAGCGGCGGCTCCTTGGGCGAGTTCAACGGAGAATGCCGACCGGCCGGGTTGAGCTTCAACATTCGCGAATAGGTCGACATCGTCCGCGTCGCCGCCTGCAGGAGCGGCAGCCATGGCGAGGGCTTGCCGTCTCTCAACACGTAGCCGTCATCCTTGAGCCCGGCGCTAGCGGTGCGCTCCAAGACGACGGCCTTGCAATAGGCGGCGAGCAGCGGCGCGTCGCTGGCCTCGAAAAAATCCGCGCGACAGGCGCACACGATGTCGACGAACAGGCTCCTTGCGTCGGCGTCGTCGAGATCAGGCGGAGGGCGAAGGCACTCCATTGTGCTGGCCGCGAAAGGGATGGTTTTGGAGGACTTGCGGGGCATGGTTGGCGCTCCTAGGTTCCTTTCGTGACATTGTCAGGTTAAGACCTTAAATCGGTGGTTGTAGTGTAGGTAATCAGACCGGGTTCCGGCCGGTTATAGCATGAAAATCTATATTCCGGCCGGTCCCGGGTTCCGATTCATAAACACCTACTAGCCCTAGTAGCAATTTTGGAGCGGCCCCGCGTTGGGATCTGCGGCCGCCGAAAAAATCGAGACCTCCCCCCGCGCCCCTTTGGCTCAAGGCGAGACAGCCAGCCCCACCAATCAACGGCTCCGACCGCATGTTGCTGCCGTCCAGGCCTGCCAAAGAGGTCTGCCGTTCATTCCAGATTGACTGACAAGCAGAAGCGCCTAGTCGTCCTGATCAGATTTTGGTCGCTGGATGTAGCGATAGAAGCTCGCTCGGTCGAATGTGGTATGCCGAGAGCGACGCACGAACGCGAATGTCGCGCATTCTAGGCCTCCTCCTTCGGGCATCAACATACCAACCAGATTGCGTCCGACATCTTGCCATTCGTGCTCATTGGGCATCCTTTTTGCAAAATGGATCGCTAAAGCAAACACCTTGCTACCAATCGGGAACTTCAGGAAAGCCGTGTCTCCGTCGGTTGGGGAAACACCGCGTCTGAAGCGCCGGACACGACGTTCGAGCTCAGCAAGCGCTGGCGGCTGCTGGTTGAGGATGACATTGATGATATCGAACCGGTTGCGTTGATCTGTCCTGTCATAGAGTTCCCGAACGATGGCGTCCCACATGGGCGACAATGAAATGCCGTGAAGTTCAACGACTGTCCGGTCTGAGCGGGCCATTTTACGGCGTCGAACTGGGTCATCCGCTCCAAGAAATACGACCTTCCGGCCGTCCAGAGCTTCCTTGTCCACCCATAGCCCGTTAATCAGATACGCCGACAGTATGTCTTGTTCATCTCCCTCAAAGTCGAGCACCTGTTCAAGCGTCGCGCGGCGTGTGAGGTAGTGGATGAACGACACTTCGCTGTCCAAGAACTGGCTGATCATTTGCAATTCGCCGAGAGATAGGACGGGAGCCCAAGGCGTCTGATCGGATACCAAGCCGAGTTCTTTTAAGTAATGACGCGCGCTAGTGAGCGCCGCGAAGTGCTCAATGCAAATGCTAAAAGTGAATACGATTTTCGGCTTATCCAATCTTAGGTCGACCGGCTTTGAGCTGGCCTTAAGCCGTAACTGCGCGGTCTGCTGTTTTGTGTTGAGATAGTTTTCGAGCCGACCTGATTGTTCGCCAGGTTCAACGAAAAGTTCCTTGAAATTCTTTCGGAGGCTGAGCGTTCCGCCACGCCGCGAGGCATCTTTTATCCGACCGGATTTGGCTTCGAAGATAAAGATGAAGTTGCCTACAACGGCAACAATATCATTCTCCCAGGTCTGGCCGGTGTCTGGATCATCCCAGGCCACGCCGCGATAGATCTCCGCACTTGGCATCGCGGTGGAGACGAGCGCCATGATTGCTTCTTCAAGGTAGTTCGCCCTTGCACTTTCGTATGCCGCCTCAAGATGCAGGTGCCCTTCCATGAGGGCTTCCATGATAACGAAGGGAAAAGAAAAGATCAGTTGGGGAAGTGCCACAAACAGGCTTCCATCTGTCAGTAGGATGTATGGGCGCTGCCATATGGGGTTATTGAGATAGATATGCTCAGGATCGATGTCTGAAAGGCCGCCCGGCGCTATCGCTAGGCGATAGAGAACATTGACGATTGGCGCTGGGACGGCGCCTTCCAGATCAGCGCGAGAGAGCGTGTAGATCCAAGGATGCGCCAACTCCGACATCTGGAGACCGGCCATTCGGAGCGATTCAAGATCGGCGAAGCGATCCGTGCGATCTCTCCATACGCGATCTGCTAGTGGATAAGCGGATCGGAAGAAGTCGATGCATTCAACAATCTCGGATCGCTTTTTCGCGGTCATGAGCTGGCGAATATGGCCATGAAAGATTCCAAGGCGGTCCAGAACTAAATCGGTGATACGTACTGCTGCGCCAAACAGGTGGGATAGTTTGTATCCCAGCGCCGCTTCAGAAGGTTCATCGATGCGCGACAGAATGCCATTCAGGGCCTCTTCACAGCCTTTGCGTGAAAAGAGATTTCGATAATAGAGCGTCTGGAGACGTGCGCGTCGGCCAACATGGCTTTCGACGTCACTCTGGTTGCCAGTTTCGGGCAGCTTGCTGATGAAGCCATGCAGGTGCCTGCTAACAAGTGACCAGTATCTTTGAAAGTTTCCCGGCCCAGTTGGATTTCTGGATGTTTGTTGCCCGTTGAGAAGAAGAAGCGTCTGGGTAATTTCGACGTCAGTTTGCTTTGGCTTATCCGGACGTTCGATTCCATCGTCGCTAAGAATATACCTAGAGGCGCTACGGGCCAGAACTACAAATGGATCACGGTTTCTGAGAAAGAGGCTTAAGCTATCCAGGGTCGCTCTAAAATCGGATTGCCATTGACCGGCGGACCACCCCTCCGTGCCCGTAAGCTCGGGCTGCTCTGGCAATTCAATCCTTCCATAACCCGGGAAGCCTTGGTCTAGGTCCGCCATCGCCCCTCCCGCCGCCGAGAGAGTCGGACTTGCGCAACCGGAGGTCAAGCCTCTGCCGGGCGTATAACATTTCCACAATTCTCAACCGATAAGAGGCATGGCGACCACTGACAATGGACAATCTGGAGTTGATTCTGTGTGAATAATGGTATGCTCCCGGTAGGGGGCGCAATGTATATTTCAGTAATAGGAATCGAGAACTTTCGGAATTTCGGATCTGGCCCCAATGCGTTTGTCTTACCGCTGAAACCGGGATTTACGGCTCTTGTCGGGGAGAATGACGCAGGCAAAACAGCGGTCATTGATGCTTTGAGACTTGTCCTTGGCACACGTGACCAAGAGTACCTTCGCGTTGAGACGTCAGACTTTCATCATCCTACAGGCGGTCAACAAGCCGATCAGATCAGCGTCCGCCTGACGTTTAGCGGCCTGAGCGTTCCAGATAGGGCTGCATTTGCCGAATATTTGACATATGCGCAAGGTGGCGATGGTAGCGAGACGTCCCTGATCATCACTTGGGTCGCAAAGCGTAACACGAGCAACAGTGCTCGGAGAGTACGAGCTGCTGAACTTCGTGCCGGTGCAAATGGAGAAGGGCCGTTGCTTGATAGCGAAGCCCGTTCTCTATTGACAGCTACTTACTTGCGACCGCTCCGCGACGCTGAACGAGCGATGGGCGCCGGTCGTGGGTCGCGGCTCTCTCAAATCCTCCAGCATACGAAAGAAATCAAGGAGACAGGCGTCGCGTTCGACCCTGAGGCAGATCCTCCCATCGATCCGAAAAAATTAAGTGTTTTGGGCGTTGGCGATTATGCGAACTTTCTCTTCGGCGATAGCGACGCGATCAGAGAAGCCCGCGACAAACTTAATTGTGAATTTCTAAATCCGTTGTCATTTGCAAACGATTTGCTCAACGCTCGCATTGCTGTCAGCGGAAGCCAAGATGACACCTTGCGTCTCAGACAACTGCTTGAAAAGCTAGAAGCGATCTCGTTTCGCGAAAGCCTAACGCGGTTGAACGGACAAAGTCGCGGACCGAGATGGAAACTCTCGTGCGCCTTGCAGAGGCGATTGCGGACTATGACCCGAAACTGATGTCTCCCGCCGATGCTGCTCGCTGGGCCGTTCGAAAGGAGAGCACAAAGGAGAAAAGGGTACTCGCTCTCGCCGAACAAATTGGTTTCAAGCAAGGTGCGAAGACTGCCTCCGTGATCTGGCTTCTGCTAGGCGCATTCATTTGGTCTATGTGGTATCTTCGCCTTGTCTAGCTGGGAGGCAACAATGCCGATGCGTTGGCGAAGGATCGCTTGGTTCACCAGCTTCGCAGTCGCGATGCTGTTGGCCGTATGGATGCGAGGCGCGGGTTACGGTTGGTTGGCTACCCTCGGCGCGGCCTTTGCCATCTGGGTCATTCTGCCTTTCGTCATCTCGCAGGTTTGCGCCGTGCTCACTCTTGGACGGATGCATCGGCAACTGAGCGGAACGGATGAACTTGTGAAGAAGATCGCCGAGGCAACGAAGGGGCTGTCCCCCGAGGAACAGGTCGAGGTCGGCAAGCGCATCATCGACGAAACCTTCAAGTAGTGTCGAGCAGGGCGAATGGCGCGACAGAGGTATGGGGGTGGTCTGTAAGGTGAACAGAACGACCCCAAAAGTGTCACATCCGCATCGATGTGACACTTCGAAAAACGGCCCGACAGGTTAAGTGTTGATTTTCCGGGTGGTTTTCGTTACCGCGAGTGTCACCCTTCACATCGGGGCGATGCGAAGCATCGAGCCCGGAATCTCGAGGTGATGCGAGGAATGAGATTCCGGGTTCGCGCTGACGCGCGCCCCGGAATGACAACTCTTATTCAACCCACCCGTCGAAATCGCAGATACGCCGCTTTCCGCCCTTCGCGCTCGGCCTTGGCGCCGTACCGCGTCATCGTGTAGTCGGCCCACGGCTCTCTCCAGTCGACGGCGCGCTCGGCGGTCCAGACGAAATCCGGCGAGCGCGCCAGATGCGAGAGCGTCCAGGCGCAGTAATCGTCAATGTCGCTGACGAAACGGAATTCGCCGCGCGGCTTCAGCACGCGCGCCATGGCGGCAACGCTAGCGTCCTGCACGAAGCGCCGCTTCCAGTGTCGCCGCTTCGGCCAGGGATCGGGGTGGATCAGGTCAATCCGCTCAAGCGAGCGCGACGGCGCCCATGCCAATAGCTCGGCGGCGTCGCCGGCGAACAGCCGGATGTTGCCGGTATTGCTGGCTTCGATCCGGGTCAGGATCTTCGCCATGCCGTTGACATAGGGTTCGCAGCCGATGAAGCCGGTGTCGGGAAAGGCGCGCGCCTCCGCGATCAGATGCTCGCCGCCGCCGAATCCGATTTCGAGCCGGACGGCGTCGGCCGGCGGATCGAACAGGCCGGCAAGATCGGGCGGGCTTGGTGCGCCGATGTCGAGCGCAAGCCGCGGCAGCAGATGTTCGATCAGGTCGGCCTGGTGCGCGCGGAGCTTGTGACCCTTGCGGCGGCCGAAAAACGAGCCGTGCGGGTGAAGTGCGCCATCGTCGGACGACGCTTCGTGCCCGTCGGGATCCTTGTTGGCGACGCTCATCGCAGCGTCTGATACAGCCGATGCAACAGCCGCGTCCTCGGCTCGATGGACGAGATGTACATCTGCTCGTAATGGGTATGCGCGCCCTTGCCGTCGACGCCTAATCCGTCGAGGGTTGCCGTATGCGGCGCGGTGAAGTTGCCGTCGGAGCCGCCGCCGGTCGAGGTATCCACCAGATCAAAGCCGATTTCCGTGGCAAGCGTCCTGGCGTGCTCGAAAAGCGCCGCGCCCGCATTGCCCTTCTCGTAAGGCGGACGGTTCAATTCACCTGTCACCTTGACACTGACGCCTTCGCTGCGCGATTTCAGATTGAGGATCTTCGGAACAAGTTCGTTGGCATCCGCGATGGTGGGGACGCGCATATCGACCTCGGCATAGGCCTCCTCGGCGATGACGTTGGGCTTGGTGCCGCCTCTGACCACGCCGACATTGACGGTCACGCCGCGCTTCAGATCGTTCATGGCCTCCAGCGTCTGGATGATGTTGCCGAGTTCGCGGATCGCGCTGCGGCCGTCTCCGGGCCGCGTGCCGGCATGCGCCGGAACGCCTTTGACATAAACCTCGAAGCGCGCGACGCCCTTGCGTCCGGTGACGATTTTTCCGCCGTCGCGGGCGGGCTCGGTCACGAGCACATATTTGGCCTTGCGGCCCTCGGCCTCGATCAGCGCGCGCGAGGTCGGGCTGCCGATCTCCTCGTCGGAGACGTAGAGCTGGGTCACACCCAGCGGCGATCGTGCGGCATCGACGCAAAGCTGCCGGAAGGCGTGGTAGGCCAGATAGGCGCCACCCTTCATGTCGTAGATGCCGGGCCCGAAAGCGCTGTCGCCCTCGATCTTGAACGGCAGCCGCTCGATGAAGCCCATCGGGTGCACGGTGTCGAGGTGACTGAGGATCAGGATGCCCGGCGCATCCTGGCCCCATGACGACCGCGCCACCAGATGATCGCCGCAGCCGGAGTGTCCGGCGACGCGTTCGATCGTGGCGGGCAGGTCGCGATAACCATCCGCGACCATGTCCGCCAGCCGGTTGACCTGTTGGGGAGCTTCGGTCGGCGTCTCGATTTCGACCCAGCGGCGGATGCCGTCGAGAATGGCCATGGAGTCGAAAGGATTGGTGGAGGCGTCTGTCATCGGCATCTTTTTGGCTTCGGAAGAACTCGACCAGAGTATGATTCAACTGAGTTGAATCATACTCGTCGTCCATCCTTTTGTTTTGAAGCATGATCTTTTCGGAAAACCGGTGTCCACTTTTCCGGATCGTGCTTAGTGTCATTCCATGGCGCGCGCCAGAATTCGGGTTTGCCCGAGTTCTGTAACACCGTTGTCCAAGTCGGCAACAGCCGACTTGCATGGCGAACCCGGAAATCTCCGCGGCTGATTATCTCTGGGTTCCGGGTTGGCTTGTTTCACGAGCGTCTGGGAATGACGATCCAGACTAGCGCTTGTCGGGTCCTTCGCGCGCGGCGATCTGTTCGACCAGTTCGACAATGCTGCGCCGGAGCTTGGCGTCGGCGATGCGCGTGAACGCGCGGGTCAGCGCCAGGCCCTCGGAGGTCGCCAGGAAATCGGAAACGTAAGTCGGCGAGGCGCCTTCGCTGTAGCCCTCGGTGCTGGCCGTGCCACTGGGACCGCCCTCAAACAGAAACGAAACCGGCACCTGCAATATTTCGGAGATCTGCTGGATGCGGCTTGCGCCGACCCGGTTGGTGCCCTTCTCGTATTTCTGAACCTGCTGGAAGGTGAGGCCCAGTGCTTCGCCGAGTTTCTCCTGGCTCATGCCGAGCATGATGCGACGCATGCGCACGCGACTGCCGACATATTTGTCAACAGGGTTGGGCGCTTTGGTCGACATCTCCAACACTCCTTGGATGCGCGCTGTAAGCGAGGCAGGACGAATTATGCTTCAGGCGCAAGTATCGTCAAATCTTGCTCGGAAGCGTCGGGGGGGATGCAAACAATTTGAGCAACCAACTGACTGGGCTTTACTCGACTAGGGCGACAGAATGCGAATGGCATGGTCGGTCTGTCAACTCTGGATTTCCGGCCGCCGATATTTCCGCTGGTTAAACCGAAGCCAGGGATGAAACTGGAGACGTCAGGATTTCCGCTTCACCGCGCGCCGCCGAATGACGAACAGAAAGGCGGCGGCCAGCATGATCGCAGCGGGAATGTCGCCGTTGCGTGCGTAAACGGTCGGCGCAATAGCCGACGGAAGGCCGGCATCCAGCACGCCTTCGACGCCGAGACCGAGCCGTGCGACGATACGCCCCACCGGATCGATGACGGCGGAAATCCCCGTATTTGCCGCACGAACCACCGGCAGCCCCTGCTCGATCGCGCGCAGCCGCGCCTGTTGAAGATGCTGGTAGGGACCGGTGGAAATTCCGAACCAGCCGTCATTGGTCAGGTTGACGATCCAGCCCGGACGGTCGTCGCGCGACGCAACGTCGGAGGGAAAGATCGCTTCATAACAGATTAGAGGTAGCGCGCGCGGCGCATTCGGGATGTCCATCGGGCGGCGGCGCAGGCCCGGAATGAATCCGCCCTGAACCTTGGTGAGCTGCACCAGGCCGAGCTTTTCCATCCAGTCCTGGAACGGCAGGTATTCGCCGAACGGCACCAGATGCAGCTTGTCATAGACCGACAGCACGCTGCCGTCATGGTCGATAACATAGATTGAATTATAGGCGCGCGTGATCCGGCTGCCCGGCGGCAGATCCGGGGCGCGCACGGACCCGGTGATCAGGACGGTGCCCTTGGGCAACAGGTCGGCGATCTGCGCCATCGCATCGGCTTCGCGCGTCAGGAAAAACGGGAACGCCGATTCCGGCCAGATCAGGATGCTGGCGTCGCGCACGCCGGTGGATTGCGGGCCGGAGGCGCGATCGGACAGCGTCAAATATTTCTGCATCACTTCCGCCTTGGCGGAATAATTGAATTTGACGTCCTGCTGCAGATTGGGCTGCATGATCCGCAGCTTGACCTTTGCAACCATCGCCGTCGGATGCAGGCTCAGGCGAATGCCGCCGAAAATGCCCATGGCGAGGAGCAGAAACAGCGCCGCCATCGGCGCGATCCAGGGCGTGCGACCGCGCGGACCGCCGTCAATCAGCACCGCGGGGCTTGCGAAGATCGCGACGCTGAGAAACGTCAGGCCCCACAGGCCGATCAGCGACCCCGTCTGCGCCAGCGCCAGCGGTTCTGACAGTGCGTAGCCGAACGCGTTCCACGGGAAGCCTGTGAGCACATGGCCGCGCAGCCATTCGCTGATGGTGAGAGAAAGGGCAAGTGCGATCACCCGCGAAGCGCCATGGGTCCAGATCAGGCGCGCCAGTGCAAAGCCCAGAGCGGTGAACAGGGCGAGATAGGCCGGCAGGCCCAGCACGGCGAACGGCATCAGCCAGGCGAAGGTCGACGCGTCGACCAGGAACGCGTCACCGATCCAGTACAGGCCCGGCACGAAATAGCCGAGACCGAACCACCAGCCGGCCATCGCTGCCGCCGGCACGCCGCGCAGCCGTCCGGCGCCGGCGCCGTCGATCAGCCAGACCATGACCGGAAAGGTCAGAAACAGCACCGGCCATGCGTTGAACGGCGCCATGGCGAGCGCCGACAGCGCGCCGGCGGCGAGTGCGATGCCGCCGCGTTTCCAGCCCCAGGCCAGGATGACCGCAAGACCGATCGTGCGGAGTTTATCCAGGGCGATCACTGCGAACCGGCTCCATCGCCTGATGGCGGCGGGCTCGCATTGTCATTGGCCTGTGCCGGACCTTGCTCCGGCGTGGCCTCGCGGCGCCGGCCCTCGCGCTGTGCGCGCGCAAGGGAACGCTCCTTGCGCGTGGCGATGCGCAGCCGCTTGACGCGCCTCGGATCGGCGTCGAGCACTTCGATTTCGTAATTGCCGGGGCCGGAAATCACCTCGCCGCGCACCGGCAGGCGGCCGACATGGGTCACCAGATAGCCGCCGAGCGTCTCGACCTCCTCGCCGGCCTCGCCGGTGACGAAATCCTCACCGATCACCGAGCGGACGTCGTCGAGGCTGGCGCGCGCGTCGGCAATGAAGGAATTGTCGGCCTGCCGCACGATCGCCGGCGGCTCGTCGCTGTCATGCTCGTCGTCGATCTCGCCGACGATCTGCTCGACAATGTCCTCGATCGACACCAGTCCGTCGGTGCCGCCATATTCGTCGACCACCAGCGCCAGATGAATGCGCGAGGCCTGCATCTGCGCCAAAAGATCGATCGCCCGCATCGACGGCGGCACGTAAAGCAGCTTTCGGATGATGTTGCTTTCCGACAGCGGCAGCGCGAGATCGACCGCGCGCAGATCGAGGCCGGCGGGAAACGGTTTCTTGCGCTTGGTCTTGCCGGTTTCGGATACGCGCGCTCGTGCGGTCATGTACGCCAGGAGATCGCGGATGTGCACGATGCCCTCGGGGTCGTCGAGGGTTTCGTTGTAGACCACCAGGCGCGAATGCGCGGCACTTTCGAACAGGCTCATCAATTCGCCGAGCGGAATGTCGCGCCTGACCGCGATGATGTCGGCGCGATGGATCATGACGTCGGCGATGCGCCGTTCATGCAGACCCAGGATATTGCGCAGCATGGTGCGCTCGATGGCGGAAAAGCCAACCTCGTCCGGCGTGGACGCATCGAGCACCACCTGCAGGTCGTCGCGGACCGATCCGGGCTTCCAGCCGAACAGCGTGCGGACCACCCGCATCAGCCAGTTGTCGGCGGCGGGACGCAGCACTTCGCCCTGCGGCACAACGGCCGGCAGGTTGCGCGTGTTGCGCGGATTGTCATGGGTCGGTTCGGAGTCCGCCATTTCAGTTCATCCGCTCCCGGCCCGCATGGGGATCTCGGTCCGCATACGGATCGGGAATGCCGAGTTGTGCCAGAATCTCCGTTTCCAGAGCCTCCATGACCTCGGCCTCGTCGTCCTTTTCGTGATCGTAGCCGATCAGGTGGAGGAAACCATGCACGGCCAAATGGCTGAGGTGATGGTCGAATGGCTTTTGCTCGTCATCGGCTTCCTTGCGCGTCGTTTCATAGGCGATCGCGATGTCGCCGAGCATGCGCGGCGCGTCGTCCGGGCTGCTCGCGCCGGTCGGCTGCAGCGCCGGAAACGACAGCACGTTGGTCGGCTTGTCGATGCCGCGCCAGTTGTTGTTCAGCGTGCGGATGCCGGAATCGTCGGTCAGCATGACCGCCAGTTCGGCCTCGCCGGTATCCGCATCGACCATCTCGGCCGCGGCCGCGATTGCGCGCTGGATCACCGCTTCGGCGTCGGGCTCGCTCTGCCAGCCGTCGGCAACGACGAGGACCTCGGTCATGGGAAGGGCAGTGTGCGCCATCGCTCCGGAATTTCTTTTGCGCCCCGAAATCGCTTCCGGCGCGCTTCTCGCGGCGGATTTTCGCGTCAAGGCTTGCTGATTGCCGGCCGCTGCGGCAATCCTTCATAGGCGGCGACGATCCGCGCCACCAGTTCATGGCGGATCACGTCTTCGGCTGTGAATTTCACCTGCGAGATGCCCTCGACGCCGTCGAGCAGCCTGGCGGCTTCCGCCAGTCCCGAAGTCTGGCCGTTCGGCAGGTCAACCTGAGAGGGATCGCCGGTGATGATCATCCGGCTGTTCTCGCCGAGCCTCGTCAGGAACATCTTCATCTGCATCGAGGTGGTGTTCTGCGCCTCGTCCAGAATGATGGCGGCGTTGGTCAGGGTGCGGCCGCGCATGAAGGCGAGCGGCGCGATCTCGATCTCTCCGGCCTGCAGCGCGCGCTCGACGATACGGGAATCCATCAGATCGTACAGCGCGTCATAGATCGGCCGCAGGTAGGGGTCGACCTTCTCGCGCAGATCGCCCGGCAGGAAGCCCAGCCGTTCGCCGGCCTCGACCGCGGGCCGCGACAGGATGATGCGATCGACTTCCTTGCGCTCGAACAGTTGCGCGGCGTGCGCCACCGCGAGCCAGGTCTTGCCGGTGCCGGCCGGGCCGATGCCGAATACCAGCTCGTGGCGTTTCAGTGCGCGAATATAGGAGTCCTGGGCGGCGGTACGCGCCCGCACCGGACGCTTGCGCAGATTGATGGTTTCGAAGGACGATTTGGTGGTCTTGGTGTCGAATTCGAACAGCGAGCCCTGCGCGATCACGGCACGGATCGCGCCTTCCACTTCGCCCTGGTCCAGATCGTGACCCTGGACGGCCTGCGCGTATAGCGTCTCCAGCACGCGCCGGGCGGCGTCACAGCCGTCGCGCGATCCGGCGATGGTGATGTGGTTGCCGCGCGAATCGACGACGACGCCGAGCCGGCGCTCGACCAGCGCCAGGTTCTGGCCGTAGGGTCCGACCAGCGCCGAGGCGCCCCTGTTGTCATCGAAGTCGATGACGACTTGCGTTTCGGGTGGAATTTGCATGTCGCGGTCGAGTTTGCGGCTGGGAGCGAGCGAAGACGAATCCGATGCGCTTTTTGGCAAGGGTTCAGGCTCCCATTCTCGTTTGCGAGGTATTGGTCATGTGAGAGGCGGCCGTCTGCGAAGCAGCAGGCGCGAGCCGGCCGAGCAGGCTGTAGCGCTCGAGGCTTTCGACCTTGACCGGCAATATCTGTCCGATGATGTCGGGCGAGGCCATCACATGCGCCGGCTGCAGATAGGCGGTGCGGCCGACGATTTGTCCGGGATTGCGGGCTGCGCGTTCGAACAGCACATCGACAATGTTGCCAATCGCAGCCTGATTGAAGGCCGATTGCTGGCTGTCGATCAATTCCTGAAGCCGCACCAATCGCTCGTCCATTTCAGCCGCTGACACCGTCTCCTGCATGTCCGCCGCCGGCGTCCCCGGCCGCGGCGAATATTTGAACGAATAAGCGCCAGCGTATCCGATTTGCGTGACAAGCGCGAGGGTGGCGGAGAAATCTTCCTCGGTCTCGCCGGGGAAGCCGACGATAAAATCCGATGAAAATGCAATATCTTGGCGTACCGAGCGGAGTCGGTCGACGACGGCCCGATAATCATCGGCGGTATGTTTGCGGTTCATGGCCGCCAGAATCCGGTCGGAACCGGACTGGACCGGAAG
>Ga0210403_10001924_pt1 | contig 19161 bp, 15 predicted proteins | sample IncBWC19MmetaG_FD_150863 | JGI IMG/M metagenome (GOLD analysis project Ga0210403, IMG submission 150863) | Forest soil microbial communities from Barre Woods Harvard Forest LTER site, Petersham, Massachusetts, United States - Inc-BW-C-19-M | ecosystem: Environmental > Terrestrial > Soil >... | reverse complement strand
AGTGGGCAGCAGAGCAAACTGGGCTTTGTATTTCCGTTTGCCATTGTTCGATTCCTGATTGTCGTACTTGCTCGTCAATTTCCAGTCGAGCGGTTCACCGGTATAGTCGTCCTTGCCATTTGAGGAACATACCGCCTTGTGTATCGCCATCCTATAGATCTCACTGGTTGCGGGCTGATTGCCGCGCTTGCGATCACGACGCACGTGCGCCATCGCTTTCCGCAAAAGCCAACGCTCATAGTTAGCTTGAGTGAGAATAGGTTCAAGAAATGGAGGCAACTCGTATTTTCTCATCGCATATTCCCTGCGTTAATTAACACTTCAGGTCCAGCGGCATGTTGTCTTCATCTTGGTTGTCGACCCAGGCCAGCCGCTAACGGAGGCATGGTGTTCACAACTATGAGATGCCGGTAACGTACTGCTGGCCTTCGGGGTGGAGTGATTTTGATAGATCGGGAAATCGGGACATCGGAACATCGGGACATCGGAAAAGCCGGTCACTGCACTCGCGGTTCCGATTACCCGATCTCCAGACCACCCGATCACCAGATCCGCGATGATTACTTAATCTCCCGGCCAGTACTAATATTGAGATCTCAGTTCGCCCACGTTGTCTCGTAACAGCAGGCCGGCGCGCCATTCCACTGGCAGGCGATCTCGCGGGTGGTTGAGTCAATGGAGAAGAGCTTGAGCAGACCGTTGATCACACCAACGAAATAGTCGCAGGGAAGGGGCGATCCTTTGCGGTAGACCAGCGCCCGCTTGGGCTCGACCACTGCCACGGGCGACACTCCACCGTAGGTGGTATTCGAAGCGTAAGCCCGCTCGAGGATCTCGAAGGCATCCCGTATTGTCTTTCCCTCGAAGATCGCCGGGAAGTTGTTCTTGTAGGTGGGCATCACACGGTGGCCCAGGCGTTCAGCGGCCACGCCGGCCCGCAGCGCCTGGTCGAACATCACAATGGCGTCCCGCGCCGAACACCATTCGTCCGGAAGATAGGTGGGATTGCCCAGCATGGCCTCGATCTTCTTACGCAGTTGCTCGCCCCCAACGAACTCAATCACCACCAGGAACGAAAGATTGGTCCGGCCTTTCAACTGGCCGTTAAAGGTGTCCAGGAACTTTTGGTGCGCATCGTTCTTCGCGTACACAATGCGTTTTGGCAGCATCTCCATGGGTGGATCTCCTGATTGAGAATCTCTGATGCTGATCATGGTGCATTTTAGTTACATCCGGCCATCAAGGCCAAGATTACCCTGGTTATGTCAGAAGTTCAGCTTCAACCCGAACTGCATGACGCGGTTCGGTTCTCCCAGAGCATTCACGTTCGCCGAGCTGGGCAGGGCGGAGGTGCTGCAGCAGGTTTGCCCGAAAGACAGGCTGGTGATGTTCGGGGACCCGACGGTCGCATTGCGCGGGTTTTCAAAGTTTGGATGGTTCAGGACGTTGAAGAACTCGGCCCGCATTTGCAGATTGAAGCGTTCCGCGATCTTGATGTTCTTCGACAATCCGGCATCCAGGTTCCAGAAGTGGGGCCCCTGGGCGAGATTGCGTCCGCTTCCCGGTTGTCCCGCCGGGGGAATGCAGAAGAACGTTTCGGTACCGGTGACGTTGACACAATTGAAATGCGGGTCGGCCGCGTTGGTGATGAGAGGACCAGTGTTGTAAAGCACAGGCCCCTGGACTTTGGGACCGGCCGCGGGCTGCAGGTGGCCTGGATCAAAGGGACCCACAACCAATACCGAGCTCTGGTGCGTGCTGTTCGTGGTGAGCTCACCGCTGTTGAGGGTATAGGGCTCGCCGCTCTGGTAGCTGAAGATTCCGGTGGTGCTCCATCCGCCGAGGAAGTGGTTGAGAAACCCGGTCCAGTTCGCGCCCCACTTCTTGCCGTGCCCAAACGGCAGTTCATAAATCATGTTTCCGACAAGCACGTGCCGGTTGTCGAAGTCGGAACGCGTACGGTCGAGCCGGAAATTATGGACGTCGGTGGGCGTACGGCTGTTGGACGTGCTTAATCCGCCACCAGTGGCCGCTCCCACGGGATCCACCGACAAGTCGTCGATGGACTTGCTGAGCGTGTAAGTAAAGCCGAAATCGAGCCCTTTCTCAAAGTGGCGGCGCGCGGCAACAAAGGCGCCGTGATAATACGAGTCGCCGCCGGAATCAAAGAAGAAGATCTGGCTGAATTGCGGATTGGGCCGGAAGTAATTGGCCGGGAACCCGCGGGCAGTAATGGCGTTGGCGCCGGCGAACTGGTCGATCCGTTGCGCCAGGTTGCCGATGTTATTCAGCGTAAAAATACTGGCGGAGAGGTTGTTCAGAGTGGCGGCGCTCATCAATTGCAGCAGCAGCGCCGGGCCCTGTCCGGTGACGCCCACCGGACAGCCGGTGCCATCGGCTTTGCAGCCCCCGATGATGTTCTGCCGGGCGATGTTAAATGAATCCAGGAACCCCGGCTGATTCACATTGATCTGGTTCAGGTCATAGGCGCGATAAAGGTGAGTGCCACGCTTGCCGACATAACCGACCTCAGCCACCAGGTGACCGGGAAGCTCGCGTTGAATGGTCAGGTCCCACTCATGGACGGAAGGGTTTTTCAGGTTTGGATCAAAAGCGCCAACACTCGGCGCTAGGCCAAACGGTTGGGCGGGTGGCGCCAGGGCCGCTGACGGAGTCGTGATGGGAGCGGGCACGCTTATGGGGAACCCCTGGGAAATGCGAGCGGATGTGCCGCCGGGCGCCGCGCAACCCACCGTGGGAGTGTCCACCCCGGTGGCGCTCAAGGAATTGTTGCATCCCAAGATGAACCCTGGAATCTTTCCTGCAATCGAAGTGACCTGGAAAGTGGAGATGGTATCAAATAGCCATCCATAGCCTGCGCGTACCGCGGTTTTGTGATCGGGGGACCAGGCGACGCCAATGCGCGGCCCCAGCGACCCCAGGTTCTTGTTCTTGTACCAGCCATCGGCTTGAACGAACGCCACCGGCCCCTGGGAACCGTCAACGGCGCGATTGGGGACCAGTGTCTGCCTGCTATCGGAGGGCGGTGGATTGATCTCCCAGCGGACGCCCGCAGTGAGCACCAGGCTGGGCTTGATATGCCACTCGTCCTGGACATAAAGGTCGTACTGGTGGGCGCGGGTATACACGGTCGCAAATTGGCCCGCATTGTAGGAATTGTTGAGAAAGTCCGCCTGGAACCCCTGTTGGATGCCGGCGGGAATGCCCGCTAACTCCACGATCGCTTGCTGCAGGGTGTTCTTGTCGAGCGAAGCGATGTTGCCGGGAATGTTGTTGAATCCGCCTTTACGCAGGGACTGGTTGAAGAAGACCACCGGCGCCAGGATGCCGCTGCCGAAAAATCCACGGCTGTCATTATGGTAGTACATGCGGAAATTAAATCCGGTCCGGACCGTATGCGATCCGCGCTGCCAACTAAGGTTGTCGATGAACTGTGGGGCGGTTACGGCGCGCGCGGTGTGCGGAGAAACGCACAGCGGAGAAGAGATATTCACGAATGAACCGAAAACGCACTGGTCGGCCCAGGGTGGCAGCTTGGCAGGGTCGCCGAAATTTGGATTGGACTCGCCGAAGGTAAAGTTGAAGGCGAAGCGGTTGAACCCGGTTGTGAATTCGTTGACCAGGTTGGGAGTGAAGACGTGACGATGGCCCACTGCCACGTTCTTGCCGATGCGTAGAACTTCTCCCAGGGGTGGAAATCCAGGGAAGACCTGGGGGCGGGCGTTAAGGAAGTCGCCCTCTGTAGTGTTGAAATGGTTTTGCAGGTAACGGACGAAAACCGTGTCTTGGGCGCTGAAGTTGTGGTCCACGCGCACCAGAAAATTCGGGCCGGTGAATTTGGTGGGCGGGTTCCAACTGAAGCCGGCCGTATTGAGGCCGTCACCTACGCCCGGGGTAAAGGTGTTAGGCAGGGGTGTGCTATTGATGAATCCGAGGACCGCAGGGTCGCCCCCGATGCCCGCAGGATCATTGGCGAAGATGTTATAGGTGGCGACACAGCCGGTGATGACCGCGCCGCCGCAGGCCGCCACTCCGGGCAGCAGATTGCCGTTGCGGTCGACCAGGCTGGCGGAGTTGCGATTGGTCCCGTTGATAGCGCCCACCACGTAGCGGAAGAGGCCGCTGCGCGCCGCGGCGGTATAGACCGTGGGAATACCAAAGGCGCTGGCGATGGGACCAGTCTGCAGAATCTGATTGTTCTGAAAACTGCCGAAGAAAAACGTCTTGTTCTTGAGGACCGGCCCGCCCACATCGAAGCCATACTGGTGCAGCTTGAGGTCCGGACGGGGGCGTTGGGCGGCATTGTTGAACCATTCGTTGGCGTTGAAGGCGGTATTGCGGTTGAAATAAAACACATCGCCGTGGAAGGCGTTGGTGCCGGCGCGCGTGGCTACCAGAACATTGGCGCCGCTGTTGCGCCCGAATTCGGCCGTGGGGTCGAGGGTCACCGTGCGAAATTCCTGTACGTTGTCGGGATTGAGGCGCTGGATGTTGCTCTGGGGGTTGGGGACGGTGGACTCATTGGCATCAATGCCATCCACAGTCACGTTGTGTGCGCGGTCGCGGGAGCCGAATACGTGCGTTCCCGAACCCGCCCCCTGGGTGGTCCTCTGCACCACGCCGGGCTCCAAGGTCAGCAGGCTGAGCGGATTGCGGCCATTCAGCGGCAGGTCTTTCACCTCTTCGCGCGAGATCACGTCGCTGACCGCGGCATTGGTGGTTTCGATTCGCTCATAGGAGCCCTGCACCTCCACCACTTCCTGTGCAGCGCCTATTTTCAGCGCAGCGTTCACAACCAGCGGAGCGCCGACCGACAGAACGTTGTGCTGGCTGTTGAAGGTCTCAAACCCCTGCCCGGAGACGTTGACTTTGTACCGGCCGGGAGTGAGTGAAGGGACACTGTAAGTTCCAGTGGAGCTACTCCTGGTTTCGTAGACAACGCCAGTGTCTTCATTGGTGACCTTCACCACGGCATTGGCGACCACGGCATTGCCGGCGTCGACGATTGTGCCTTCGATACGCGAGGTGCTTGCCTGGCCCAATGCCAGGGGGGCGAACAGACAGATCAGGCAAAGCGAAAAGAGAAGGGATTTGTTGGGGGGAAACATCCTGCACCTCCAGATTGCGAAAGGAAATTCGCCTCGTATATAACGCTAAACGCAGTTGAATACAAGGCTTTGCGCAGAATTATTTTGTTCTGCCAACCGCGGGGGGCATGCGCCGAGCTCAAGATGACTTGCCTTCGATGGCATCCCAAACGTTCTTGGTGTCGACATTCTGTAGGTACTTCACGACCTTGCCGTCCTGGAGCGTCCAGATGTGGGCGAAGCGCGCGTTCATGACGCCCTTCGACTGGCGATGTGTCCCTTTGTAGTATCCGGTGACGATGATGGTATCGGCGGCGTCAAAGAAGCTCTCGGCTTCAGCGCGGTAATCGATCCATTCCGTGGCCAACCGGGCAAACACGTTTTTTCCGACTTCTTCCAGGCTGTGGAAGGTGCCCGGGTAGGGAAAGCCGGCGGATTCCGTCCATTCAAAGCGAGGGGCGAGGGCGGCTTGCAGGTCCTTGGCGATCTGCTCTGCATCTCCCTTGTAGATGCCCTGAATGGTTTCCATGTTGGTCTTCATGGGGTGGCTCCTTATGGATTTGAAAGAACCCTCGCAAGAACCTGAGCATTGTAGCGCCTTTCAGGGAAGGACACGGGCGCCTTTCCTTTACGTAACTCTCAGGGAAAGAGTCCGGCAGTGCGTTTCTATTCCCGTGGCCCCATTGCCCGCGTTCGATTGGAAGTAAATCTTTTACCGTCGCCGTTCCAAGGAGACTTCCATGTACGACGCAATCGTTGTTGGCGCTCGTTGCGCCGGTTCGCCCACCGCCATGCTGCTGGCCCGCAAAGGCCATAAAGTGTTGCTGGTCGATCGTGGCGTCTTCCCCAGCGACATGCCTTTTTCCAATCATTTTGTTCACCAGACCGGCTCCGCGCTTCTGAAGAAGTGGGGCCTGCTCGACCGGCTGGCGGCCACCAACTGTCCTCCTATCAAGACCAACCACTGGGATTACGGCGCTTTCAAGCTGATCGCCGCTCCGCCGCCGGCCGATGGCGTGACTGAGGCTTACGCACCACGGCGGCTCAAACTCGACCCGATTCTGGTGGAGGCCGCCACGGAAGCAGGAGCGGACCTGCGGGAAGGATTTTCCGTGCAGGAAGTCGTCTGGGAAAATGACCGGGTAGTGGGCATTCGCGGCCGCCAGCGGGACGGCCAGACCGTAACAGAAAAGGCCGGCATCGTAATCGGCGCCGACGGAATGCACTCTACCGTAGCCAAAGCGGTGCAGGCCCCGGAATACAGCAACCATCCGGCGCTCGAAGGCTCATGGTATGCCTACTGGAGCGGCGTCAAGATGAAAGGCTGGCATCTGTGGCTGCGCCCTTACCGCGTGATGTTTGCGTACAACACCAACGACGATCTTGCCCTGGTGGGCGTGGCCTTCCCGGCGAGGGAACTGCCCGAAGTCCGGGCCGACATTGAAGGCAGCTACATGCGGAGCATCGCGGAACATACCCCGGAGCTGGTGGAGCAATTGGGCCAGGGCCGCCGTGAATCACGATTTGTGGGCGGCGCAATTCCAGGATATTACCGCAGACCGTATGGGCCGGGATGGGCGCTGGTGGGGGATGCCGCTTACCAGAAGGACCCATGCACGGCTTCCGGAATCACCGACGCCTTCAAGTCCGCGGACCTGATGGCCGAAGCCATCGATGCCGGCCTAAGCGGACGCCAGCCCTTCGAGCAGGCGATCGGCGCTTACGAACAGCATCGCAATCATCGGGAAACTCCCTATTTTGAACTTACTTCGCAGTTGGCTACGCTCGATCCGCCGCCTCCGGAGATTCTGCGGATTCTCGACGCGCTGCGTAACAATCCAGAACAGACCAGCCGCTACTTCGGTGTATTCGCCCATACCGTGCCGGTGCAGGAATTCTTTGCCCCGGAAAACATCAGCCAGCTTCTGGGCTGAAGCCGGCCCGCGCCGTAAGCGACGGGTTTCAGCACGTTCGCATGTCAGGCTGCCCTTTCACGAATTGCAGGAGGATGGGAATGGAAATTGCGGTATTTGGCGCAGGCGTTGCCGGTTTAATGACCGCCATCACGCTATGTGCGCACGGGCATCGTTGCCGTATCTACGAACGCTCGCACCTCAGCCACGCAGCCGGCATGGGATTCATCCTCATGGCCGAGGCCGTGGACACGATAGAGAGCTATGGCGTGTACCTGGAAGGTGTTCCTCTAAAGTCGTATCTGTACCGCGATGCAGCCGGCGCGGTGCTGGTGGAGCAGCCCATGCCCGCCGGCGCGTACTCTATCCGGAGGAGCAGCCTGATGTCTGCGCTCATGCGCGCCCTGCCGCCGAATGCGGTGCTGACCTTTGGCGCCGAACTCAACCGCCTGGAATTTGACCAGGCGGGCCGGGTCAGCTTCGCCTGTCTTGATTCGAAAGCGGGCCCGATGCGGATTCAGGCAGAACTCTATGTGGGGGCCGATGGCATTCACTCGCGGGCGCGCCGCGGATTGTTCCCGCAACGGCCAGTCCCCACGGCCCAAGTCATGGAACTCGTCGGCCGTGTCTGCTGCCCGAGAGCGATTGCATGGGCCGGCCGTAACTTTAATAAATTTCATGCTCCAGGTGGCGGGCTGGCCGTGGGTATTATTCCCGTCGATGCCGAACATGTCGTCTGGTATTTACAATTCGACGCCCACAACTTTCCACCGCCTCGGGAAGACGCGGGGCCTACGGCTTTGAGGGCATTCGCCATGCGCCTGGCCGGCGACTGGGGTGATCCAATACCATCGCTGTTGGAGCAGACGGACTTCTCGGGCGTACATCTGTGGCGTCCCGTTGACCCTGATCTAGTGCCACACTTTCACCGGCACAATCTGGTATTGGCCGGCGATGCGGCCCACCCGCTCTCGCCTTTTACCAGCCAGGGAGTTTCCTCGGCCCTGGCCGATGCCGACTTGCTGGCCCGTAAGCTGGCTGCTGAGCGCGTTCCGGAAGAGGCGTTGGTTCTGTATTCCGCCGAACGCCACAGCCAGTGCGCTCCTTTCATTGCCCAGGGACGTGAGTTGATGCGGCAGTTCCTCGCCCCCCGGAACACATCGAGCCTGGTCATGCCCATCGCCAAGTAGAATCAATCTCATGGCGAGCGATTTTTTCTCCGATAACGCCGTACCGATGACGCTGCTGCGGAAGCGGGCCTTCAACCTGCGCTGGGCCCAGCAGCCCGAGGGGGTCATTCCGTTAACGGCCGCCGACCCGGATTTTGCGGTATGCCCGGCAGTGCGCGAGGCGCTGGCGCGCTATGCGTCCGACGGCGTTCTCGGCTACGTTCCGGCCGAAGGTCTTCCTGATTTCCGCGAAGCCGTCGCCAACTGGATGCTCACCACACGGCAGGTCCGCTGCGCAGCGAGCGACGTGTTCGCAGCCGACAGCGCCGCTTCCGCCATGGCCGTGGTGGCGTGCGCCAGCCTGAAACCAGGTGAAGAAGCGCTGGTCCCTGCGCCCGTAGACTTTCTGCTGCATCACACTCTGGAGCGCGCCGGGGCCGCGGTGGTGCGCGTACCGGTCACACGGACTACGACCGCCGAAGAGTTTATCGCCGGCATGGAAGCCCGGCTCACTGCGCGCACGCGGATGCTATGGCTGTGCAACCCTCATAATCCGCTGGGTGTGGTGTACTCGCGCCCGTGGCTGCAAGACGTCGCCGAGTGGGCCATCCGCCACAAGCTGCGGATTCTCTCCGACGAGATATGGTCCGACATTGTTTATACCCCGCATCGCCATACCGCGTTGGCCTCTATCTCGCCGCAGATTGCGCAACACACGGTGACGGTCTATGGGTTCTCCAAGAACTTTGCCCTGGCCGGATTGCGTGTAGGCTGCGTCGTAGCCACCGATCCGGCCTGGATGAAGGAGATTATCGCCGCCTCCGACGCCGAGAGTACGGTGTATGGCGTCTCGGTGCTGTCGCAGGTGGCGGTCATCGCCGCTTTGCAGGGTGGCCGTTCATGGCTGGCGGAATTTGTCCGCCATCTTCAAGCACAGCGCGACTACGTAGCCGAGCGGCTGTCGCAATGGCCGGGCGTAACTGTGGCCCGGCCGCAAGGCACATACGTGATCTTCCCATGCACGCAAGGGCTAGATAACGATTCCCAGCGGCTGGTGCAGAGGCTGCGCGACGAAGCGCGCGTAGCGCTTGTCCCTGGGGCCGAGCGCTGGTTTGGGCCGGGTTCGGCCGGGCACGTGCGGATTTGTTTTTCTACGTCGCGCGCCATCCTGAAGGAAGCCTTGGATCGCATGGAGCCGGTGGTCCGCAAGATCGAGCATGAAAACCAACATTCTTGAGACAATTATTTAACATTCTGTTCTATTGATTTTCTTCACAGTGGCAATTTAACGTGCCCTCATGGTCGCTAGCTCGTGCTCGAATCTTGCCATGAACGAACCCTCCTTCTGGGGCCAGGGTAAAGAATATAACTCTGACGGTCTAAAGCCGCGTCCAGCGGCGAATGGGGAGGAAGGCGACCTCTGGAGCAAGGTGCATTCAGCCTGGAGCCAACTGGGCGTTGCGATGGTTGAGTTTGGTTTCCACCGGTTTGGTAGCCACATTCAAGAAGCGTGGAAAGACTTCAACCTGGGGGCCGAACATGGCGCGTATGACGCCCGGTCGCCTGAGAATTCCATCTTCATTCCGTATTTCCTCTACCGCTGGAAAGACCAAGCCGACCGGGCGGCCGGCTTCGGGCGGGCGCCGGCAGGCGGCACGATTGTACGGGCCTTTCTGGCCGGTCACCGGCGGCTTCTGTCGCCCATGGTGGCCGAAATAGCCCAGATTGCTATGCAGCAGCCTTTCAGTTTTTATGAAATCATTGCCAGCCAGCCGGGAAAAGGCATGAGAGTGCAGGAGATATTTACCGGCCAGAAATTTGACGTGCGGGAAAGATCGACGTCGGCATGCGTCCGTCATGGGGACATTCTCTATGGGCAGATAACGCCGATGGCGGAGATCGCGGCGATGGCTTTTTGTTCTCCGCTCATCATTCCGCCGCGCATGAAGCCTGAGATCATTGCCTGCCGCCGGATGTTCAAGACCCTTTTTGGGGCCAGGGACCGGGGTCTTTCGAAGGAAGACCTGCCGATGGTTGAAGAAGGGATTCGAGCCAGCTATCTGCGGATTCGCAATCAACTCGAAGGAAATCCGGGTGACAATGTGAGTCGCCAGGGCACAGCCAAAGAAGCACCGGCGCTGAAAGCTGAGAGTAAGAAGACATCGCCTGAGCGGGGAACGTTGGTCCGGCACACGGAAAGCCTGGAGTTCTCGCAAAAAGAAGTGGATGCCTGGGTCCATAAGAAACTGTCTGCTCTATGGGGCCGTACTCCGCTGCAAGCGATGAAGGATGCTGACGGGCGGGAAGCAGTTGCGGCACTCATTCTCGACTATGAACGGAAGGCCGAAGCGAGCGTCCCAGCCTCGGCGCGCCCAGACTTCTCTGCGCTGTGGCAGATGCTGCAGCCTGCGAAAAAGAAACGAGTGGTCCGCGCCAGCGGCCTGCGCACTGTGGAAGCCCTCCAGCCACGACTCTGACCTTCAATCGCCAGGCGATAAGCCTTGCGCAAATGCTCTCCGGCGGTAACACCTCCGGCCTTTGGTTTTTCCGCGCCCCTCTGCGCATCCCACGTCCTCCGCGCAGTTCAATCTTTTGATCTTCCTTTGCGGCCTTGGCGTACTTTGCTGTGGATATTTTTTGGTTGCGGCCACGTTACGGTTTAGAATCTCTCTGCGATGACCTTTCCTGCAACCCGCCTCCGCCGTATGCGCCAGTCGGAGTCCCTGCGCTCGCTGGTGCGCGAGACCCGGCTTGTGTCAACGAACTTGATTTATCCTCTTTTTGTGTGCCCCGGCAAGGGCATACGCAAAGAGATCAGCTCCATGCCGGGGGTGTTCAACATCTCGGTCGATGAAGCCGTAAAAGAAGCGCGGGAAGCCAAGGCGTTGGGACTGGGCGGCATCATCCTGTTCGGCCTGCCGGAAAAAAAAGATGAGGCCGCCACCGGCGCATGGGCCGACGATGGCATCGTGCAGCGCGCCACTCGCGCCATTAAGAAGGAAGTACACGACCTGGTGGTGATCGGCGACGTTTGCCTGTGCGAATACATGTCGCACGGCCACTGCGGCGTGGTGGAACAGAAGGGCGGCGACTACGAGATTCTCAACGATCCCACGTTGGAAATCCTGGCCAAGACCGCGGTCTCCCAGGCTAAAGCCGGAATGGACATCATTGCGCCTTCCGACATGATGGATGGCCGGGTGGCCGCCATCCGCAAGGGATTGGACGCCGCCGGGTTCACGAACACGCCTGTCCTTTCTTATGCGGCGAAATTTGCCTCAGGCTTCTACGGGCCGTTCCGCGAGGCCGCCGATTCCACGCCCCAGTTCGGCGACCGCCGCTCCTACCAGATGGATGGCGCCAATCTGCGCGAAGCCATGCGCGAGATCAAGCTCGACATCCAGGAGGGCGCGGACATGATCATGGTCAAACCGGCCATGCCCTACCTCGACGTGATCTCCGAGGCCCGCCGGCGTTTTGATCTTCCCATCGCCGCCTATCAGGTTTCCGGCGAGTATGCGATGCTGCAAGGCGCCATCCGCAACGGATGGCTGGATAAAGACCGGGTGATTCTGGAATCGCTGCAATCGATACGACGCGCCGGGGCGCAGATGATTTTGACGTATTTTGCGAAGGATGCGGCGAGGTTGATTGCGTAAGAGCGGGTTGCCGCTGATTTGCGCTGATGAACGCGAATTAAGCAAAGACCGAACGGCAAAGGGGAATCGACTTACCCAGCACTGGATACGCTTCACGCGGTGCGATGGCGCACCATCCGGCAGGCTCTTTGCCGGCGTAAGCCAGGACGCCGGGCGCTATCTTGGCCGAGGCCAGCTTCTTCAACGCCCGTTTGTTGGCTGCACCTTTTTTCTTATTGAAATCGGAGCGGCTGAGCCGCCAGGCCATGCACCAGCATCCGCCGCAGGCGCCACGGGCGCCGAACAGGGCTTCGAGGTCGGGCCAGCGGCCGGGGGTTAGGGGATGGAAGGTGAGTTTGGATGGATTCATATTCTTGAGTGTGCGTTTGAGACCTCAGTGTTAGGAGCAGGGATCGAAGATCGGCATGCCTTCCTGCTTCGCTGCATTGAGAAGATCATGGTCAGCACACACGAAAATGGGCATATCGCTTCCTGAAGAATTTTTCCACACTGCGTACCCGGCCAATTGAACTGCATCGAACGCGCGTAGCGCATAACGGTCGACAAGCGTCGAAGCAATATCCAGTACAAAGTCGGTGACCATCTGGGTCACGAACCTGCTCTCCAAGTGGCGGCTAAAGGCCCCCAAAAGCTGTGATGCGATATGCCCAGGTATTTCCCGGTTCTTTTCCCGTCTCCGGATAGCCGACCGGAATTCGATCTGGGACAATGCCAAGATCGCCAGTTGGTTTTCGTTCGCGCGGGCGGCGAGAGCCAGCACCCGGTCCGTCCCTGGCTCACGAACGTACAACTTGACCAGGGCGCTGGTTTCTAAATAGTACAGGGCCAAGTCTAACGCCTCTCACGGAGGATTGTTGAAGACAGAGCTTCACCGTGAATCTCGACGGGCTGAAAGTCCTCATCCAGATGGCCCGCATGGCCGAGGGCGGCCTTTACCTCAGGCATCAGCCGGTTCAACCGAATGGTGGTCACGGGGAATTGCGGCGACTTCGGATTTGGCACTTTCCCAACCAAGATCAATCGTTTATCAATTGCCAAACGAAAGATGGCCTGCTGCTCAACTTCAGTACGCAACCCGGCAGGCAACGGTTCCAGGGGCAGAATCTCATCGCGAAATTTCTTTAATGGAACGAAGCTCCAGCCTGGCCTGGATTCCGCACGATCCAGGGCCCTCAACAGTTCAACTTCCGCCGGGTGAACATACCTATTCGCAGCAGATGCAGGGGCCGGAGATGAAGGAGGTGAGACGCTATTTGTCCGCGAAATTTCAGAGTTTGACGGTTTCTTTCCCTGCACTGCCGGTTCAAATCGAATTTCGAGACGTCCCCCAGCCTCGGGTGACCAGTTGTTGGCGGCGGCGTTGCTCTTCTTTTTGCGTCCGTTCGCATCCAGAAGCGAAACTGAAAGCTGATAATTTTCAGGAAACGAATAGCTTAAGTCCTGCAGGATTTCCCTCAGCGGGTCGCCTAATTTTTGAGCAAGCTTGGGTTCTACTTCATTGATATTCATTTTCAACTCCTAATATAGGTTTCTAATATAGGTGCCGGCGAGATTTGGCACGTATATATAATATACACAATTTAGGAGCTCTGTCAAGCACAATCGCCAGGAAAGATCTACCTTCCCCAATTGGATAGCCGCCTTGATTGCAAGAATCGTCGCGGATGCGCCGCCGGTCTCTATATATTGTCCTCACACTTACATCGCTAGCCTTGCGTTCTCTTGCGCTCCTGACGCCGCCCGGGGTGACTGCCGATTGATTTACAATCATCTGTTTTCCTGCAATCGATTTCTCATTTTGAGGGAGTGCTGCATTGCCAGACATCATCTATGACGTTGCCATTATCGGCGGAGGCCCCGGGGGATACACGGCCGCCATCCGCGCCGGACAGTTGGGGCTTAAGGCCTGCCTGATTGAGAAGGACACAAAGCTGGGCGGCACATGCCTGCATGTGGGATGCATCCCCACCAAGGCGCTGCTCTTTCATGCCGAGGTTTACGACCATCTGAAGTCCGCGGCTGAATACGGCATCGACGGGCTGGGAGCGGGCACGTTGAACTGGAAGACCATCCAGGACCGTAAAAACCAGATCATCGCCAAGCATACCAAGGGCCTGGATTTCCTGATGAAGAAGAACAAGGTCACCGTGGTGCGCGGCTTCGGCAATCTGACCGGCCCGGCCAAAGGCGGCGTTCATACCGTTGACGTCACCGGCGATGGTGGCGCAAAGTCGCAGGTGCAGGCCAAGAACCTGGTCCTGGCCACCGGATCGTATGCTCGCATGTTGCCCGGCCTGCAGGCCGACGACCGCATTCTGACCAATATCGAAGTCCTGAGCCTGAACGCGATTCCGAAATCCATGATCATCATCGGCTCGGGCGCGGTGGGTGTGGAATTTGCTTCTCTCTATCGCTCCTTCGGCGCCGAGGTCACGGTGATCGAGATGCTGCCACGGCTGGTGCCGGTGGAAGATGAAGAGGTCAGCAAAGAACTACTGCGCAACTTCAAGAAGAAGGGCATACAGAGCTTCGTCAACACCAAGGTCGATAAAGTCGAGAAGACCAAAAACGGCGTGGCCGTATCGTTCACGCCCCAAGGTGAAGCCCAGCAGCGGCTGGAAGCCGAGAAGGTGCTGGTCGCCGTAGGCCGCGGACCGCATACGGAAAAGGTTGGCCTGGAGAAACTTTCGGGCATCAAGACTGAACGTGGCTACGTCCACGTCAATGAGTGGATGGAGACCGGAGAAAAAGGCATCTACGCCATTGGAGACATCGTGGCCGGGTTTCCGCAGCTTGCACATTCCGGCTCGATGTGCGGCATCGTGGCCATAACCAAGATTGCCGGCAAGCCGTGCAAACCGGTGAACAAGGGACGCATCCCCGGCTGCACCTATTGCGAGCCCCAGATCGGCAGCGTCGGGCTGACCGAAGCCAAAGCCAAAGAGGCGGGCTTGCAGATCAAGGTTGGCAAGTTCCCCTTCACCGCCAATTCCAAGGCCAGCATCATCGATCAGCATGAAGGATTCATCAAGGTAGTGTCTGACGCTAAGTATGGCGAGATTCTGGGCGTCCACATCATCGGCCCTCTGGCCACAGAACTGATTGCCGAAGCCGTAACAGTAATGGAACTCGAAGGCACGGTCGAAGACCTGATGTTCACCGTGCATGCGCATCCCACGGTCTCGGAAGGCATGCTGGATGCGTTCAGCGCGGTGGAAGGGAAGGCGATTAATTTCTGAGAGAAAGCAATTGGCAAATAGCAGTTGGCAATTAGCACTCAACACTCAGCACTTAGCACTTAGCACTTAGCACTCAGCACTGAAACATTATGGCGGCTGGTGAGTGGCCGCTGACAAATGGCCGCAGCATCGCGTAAGAGGGTGCATCGAATGAAATGGATACTGAATGGAGCAAAGAGATTTGGCAATATTCAGAAATGCTCAGGGCTGAATGCTAAGTGCTAATGGCTAATTGCTATTTGCCAACTGCTCTACAATAACCCATGTCCCTCCGTGTCATCAACGTTCTCTATCTTGGCCGCCTGGACTACTCGACCGGGCTGGAGCTTCAGCAGACCGTGGTGCGTCTGGTGAAGGCAGGCCGCGTTGGCCATACTCTGCTGTTGCTGGAACATCCGCCGGTAATTACCCTGGGCCGCAATGCCGACGCCAAGAACATCGTGGCGCCCAAGGCTTTCCTTGAGTCCCGGGGCGTGGAGCTGTTTGAAACCGACCGCGGCGGCGACGTCACCTTCCACGGCCCCGGACAACTGGTTGGCTATCCAATCTTCAATCTTCGCGCTTTTGAGCCGCGCCTGGGGGCCGTCGATTTCGTTCGCCGCATGGAAGAAGTGCTGATCCGCACCTGTGGCGACCTGGGCCTGGTGACCGAACGGATCTGCGGCCTGACCGGGGCGTGGACAGAAGCGGGCGAACGTCCGGCCGCCAAGATCGCCGCTATCGGCGTACACGTCTCACGGGGCGTGACCTCGCACGGATTTGCCTTGAACGTCAGCACCGACCTCGAATATTTCAAGCTGATCGTCCCCTGCGGCATTACGGACAAGCCGGTGACTTCGCTCGAAAGGGAACTGGCGTTGCTAGACCCGCCACGCGACCTGCCCTCGCTCGATGCAACCGCTGAAATGGTGTCGCGGAATTTTGGCCGCGTGTTCGAAGCACAGACACTGTGGCTCGAGTCACTGGACGCACTGATTTCTTCACCCGAAGACACACCCGCCAAGCCGCCGGAAGAGCTGCGGCGAATCGTGGGTGAAGAAGATGTCCACTTGGCGTGAAAGGGCGGGAAGCAGTTGACGTTGAGCAACAATACAGTTCACTTAAAGCAATAAGTGCTGCAACCCAGACGATGCTCCAGCCCCGCTTTGCGGGGCGAAATAAGTTAGCCCAGGCCGCAAGGCATGGGTGGGCGTAGAAAGATTTGCTTCCTTACTGCCGTAGGCAGGCGCGTATGCCGCAAAGCGGCAGGATCGCCCTTAAAAAAATGCTTTTTGCCTGCCACAGAATAAGGGGCTCCACCACGCTTTCATCTCACCGAGGGGCCTTCAGGAGGTCCAGTTCCCAGTGCGTTTCATCAGGAGGTGCAGAGGAAAGGTGGGCGTTACGCGCTGGGCTAGCTTCAATATCGTTCACTTAAGGGGACAATGAATCTCGGTGGTTACATTCCTCTGCCGCCCCTTAAAGGGGCTCCGATGTTGCCTTCTTGCTTTCCCAACGCTTGCGCGTTGGGCTAACCTCTCGTCGCGCCTCCGGCGCTGGTGTATCGTGCGATCGGCCCTCTCAATCGTCTTAAGTGTCCCTCAGGGCGGTTGGCCCGCGAAAGCCCATGAAAATACCAGGAGAAGCTTGTTTTTCGACCCTGAACGGTATTGGGGCTAACTTATTTCGCACCTCCGGCGCTGAAGCGTCGATCTGTTTGCAGCTTCCTCGTCCTCAAGTGAACTGCATTGGGCCTACCGGCTGATTGCCCTTCAGGTATAAACTGTTAACGCATATGGCGACGCGAACCAAATCCAGGCCCCCCGGCAAGTCTTCCAAGACGCCAAGACTAGCGGCCTCCTCGAATGGCAAGCCGTCCAACGGCAAGCAGCCCAGCCAGCCAGCAGCGGCCCGGACGTCAGCGATGCCCGTGAATCAATACGGCATTCCCGACTGGCGGCTGGAGCATCCTGATTTTGAGGTGGTAGAGATCAGCGGCGGCCCCGAAGTCCACTATGAGATTCGCGGCAACCTGAATACGCCGGTGCCTCCCATTCGTGAATCCAGCTATCTGAAGAAAGACCAGTGTCTTGAGATTTACCGCTGGATGGTGCTGAACCGCCTCATGGAACAGGCGCTCGAAAATCTATACAAGCAGAGCAAGGTGGTGGGCGGCGTCTACTTCGGCCTGGGACAGGAAGCCTGCTCCTGCGCTTCCGCCTACGCCCTCGGCCCGGAAGACTGGTTCGCGCCCATGATCCGCAACCAGGGGGCGCAACTGGTGCGCGGCTTTCCCGCCCGCGACATCATGATGCAGTACATGGCCAAGGCCGGTTCCCCTACGCACGGCAAAGACGGCACATCGCATTATGGCGACATCGAGAAGCGCCACATGGTCTCACCGATTTCCATGCTCGGCGATCTGCTGCCGGTGATGGCCGGCGTCTCGATGGGGGCGCGCATCCAGGGCAAAGAACTTGCGTGCCTTACATGGATCGGCGACGGCGGACAATCGACGGGCGTGAGCTACGAAGGCATCAACTTTGCCGCCGTGCGCAAGCTGGGCTTGGTGCTGATCGTCGAAAGCAATCTGTGGGCCTACTCCACTCCCACCGAATACCAGGTGGCGGTCAAAGATCTCGCCAACCGCGCCATCGGCTACGGAATGCCGGGCATCATTATTGACGGCACCGATGCCTGCCAGGTCTACGACGCCACGTATGAGGCGGTACAGCGCGCCCATCGCGGCGAAGGACCAACTCTGATCGAAGCCAAGATGATGCGCATGAAGGGCCATGCCATCCATGACGCGGCCGACTATGTGCCCGCGGAGATGCACGAGTTCTGGCGCAAGCGCGACCCTATCGACCGCTTTGAGAAATTTCTGCTGGGCAAAAAGTGGCTCACGGCGGAAGACAAAAAGAAGATCATCGCCCAAGCCGAAATCGAGTTGGAAGCCGAACGCGAGTTCGCGACGAATTCCCCGATGCCCGAAGGCCACACCGCAGCGGAAGGCGTTTACTGCGAAGAGGGATGCCACACCATCAAGCCGAAGTACGGCCCGCCGAAAGCAGCAAAACCCGGCGCAGGAAAATTGAAAGAAACAGAAGCAGCGATTCATTTTAAATAGCAGTTGGCAATTAGCAATTGGCAATTAGCAAATGGCAATTAGCACTCAGCACTCAGCATTCAGCCAGGAAACCGTTTGGTGTTGCGGAAAAGTTTGACGTTGCCGAAAGGCAGATGCCCTGTGCTGATTGCCGAGATCGCAAGACCAGCCATCTGGCGTCTGCCCAATACCTTGCAAAAACACGCAACAGTTTCAGGGCTGAATGCTGAATGCTAAGTGCCAATTGCTAATTGCTAATTGCTAACTGCCAATTGCCATCTACCATTACACATATGCCCCAAGCAACTTACTTAGAAGCAATCCGGCAAGGACTATGGGAAGAGATGGAAGCCGATCCCACGGTCTTTTGCATTGGCGAAGACATTGGTGTCTATGGCGGCGCGTTCAAGGTCACCGACGGCTTTGTCCATCGCTTTGGCCCACAGCGCGTGATTGACACTCCCATTGCCGAGTCGGCCATTGTGGGCGCGGCCTATGGCGCGGCGCTCACCGGGCTGCGTCCTGTGGCTGAGTTCCAGTTTATGGATTTCATTGGCTGCGCCTTCAACCAGATTGTGAACATGGTGGCCAAGTCGCACTACCGCTGGGGCGCGCCCGCCCCCATGGTGCTGCGCGGACCGGCCGGAGGCGGCGTACACGGCGGCCCATTCCATTCGCAGAACCCGGAAATGCACTATGTTCATACTCCAGGCATCAAGGTGGTGGCCCCGGCTACGCCCAGCGACGCCAAAGGACTGATCAAGTCTGCCGTCCGTGACAATAACCCTGTGCTGTTTCTGGAGCACAAATTCCTGTATCGCCGCATTAAGGAAGACGTGCCCGTAGGGGACTACACCATCCCCATCGGGAAGGCCCGGCTGCATCGGCCCGGCAAACACTTGAGTGTTATCACTTATGCTTCGATGGTGCATGTCGCGCAGGAAGCCGCCGACTTGCTGGCCAAAGACGGCATCGAGATCGAGGT